>Ga0126381_100007056_pt1 | contig 12468 bp, 8 predicted proteins | sample PanSoiMetPlot_28_FD_96465 | JGI IMG/M metagenome (GOLD analysis project Ga0126381, IMG submission 96465) | Tropical forest soil microbial communities from Panama - MetaG Plot_28 | ecosystem: Environmental > Terrestrial > Soil > Tropical forest > Bulk soil | place: Panama | collected 2016-02-17
AGGATCTCCTTATGTCCCGAAGAAACGTACTAAAAATGTCCCGAAGACCGTACTCTCACTGGCAAGTTTAACCCACGACTACGTTTTTATGTTGCCAATTGTAGGGGTACATTTAGTACTTTTAGTGGTTAACAGACCACTGCGGTATCAGGAAAACACAGGATATCGAGCCTAATTCTTTTCTCCCGGCTTCCCCTGTAGCCAAAATATCAGGTAATCCCCTCCCCACCCCATCTTGTCCGGCTTGCCCTCTCCTGGCCATTCCCGCAGGAAAGTGAAAACGCGGAGTCGCGGGGGAAGCACTCCCCCCAAGTGTGGGTGCTGCGCCCCAACTGCGGGTGACGCCGCGCCGTCGAAATTCGCGACGAAGGTGATCTGAAGCTTAGTAGAGAATCGCCGCACAGCTCGTCGCGGTGCCTTCGTGTGAACTGTTTAGCATGGGCGGGAAGGCTATTCCCACATGTCCCGCACACGGCTAGCGCAATGGAAAGCGACATGCAGCACTAAATCAGATCTTAATATCTTCAAAGTCGTTACGGAGGTCTTTTGCATGCGAAAGTATGTAGGAATCGCTAGCACGGTGCTGCTGGTCGCTATCGTCTTTGTCAGCACCGGGTTGGCCGACGAACGTCACCCCGAAAAACAGCGGCGCACGGTGGATTTCACTGCGCAACTGAACGGGACGACGTCCTCTTTGGGACATACCGGAGTGGTAGTCAAGATCCAGGCAGCCGCCATTGCCAAAGACGGCACCATCACCGCCCGTGCCACGATCGTGGACTCTGACGGAAACCCACTCGACAGATTGGGTGTCGCCACTGCCGGTCCGGTTTCGATGAGTTTCATCTGCGCCACCATTCCCGTCGGACAGACGCAGTACGTCAGCTACACGACGTCGGTTTCCAAGCCCACCCTGAACCTGAACATGCCGCCGCAGACCCAGGCGGCGAACGATTCCGGCGGCACATTCACGCAGAACGCCATCGGAGACTACACATACACGTTCAAAACCAAGGCGCCGGCCAATTTCGATCCCGCGGCGACGCACTCCATCGGTGTTTCGGCACAACGCAATCTGGCGGAGTACGGCACGTTCGACGAATGGAGCGAGACCTCCAACGACGTGTTCAACTTCGTACCCAACGGCTCGCCCGTCGCCAACGTCCGCTCGGTGGTCACCACGGATGCCTGCAACCAGTGCCACGACCCGCTGATCGGCCACGGCGGTTCCCGCCTTAAAGTGGAACTCTGTATCATGTGCCATTCCCCGCAGACGATCAATGCGGACACAGGCATCACTCAGGATATGAAGGTGCTGATTCACAAGATCCACATGGGTTCGAGCCTGCCCAGCGTGAAATCCGGGACTCCTTACCGTATCTGGCATCGCGGCCAGTGGTCGGACTTCTCCACGGTGGTCTTCCCGCAGGACATACGCAACTGCACCACGTGCCACGCCAAGGCTGCGACCCAGGCTAACAACTGGATGACCAATCCCCGCGCTGACGCCTGCGGCTCCTGCCACGACGACGTGAATTTCGCGACGGCAAAGAATCACCCCGTCGCGCAAAGCGATGATTCGCAGTGCAAGACCTGCCATATTGGCAAGATGAATCTCGACTTCGATACCTCGGTGCCGGGCGCGCACCTGATTCCGGAGAATTCGACGTCGCTTCCGGGGATCATCACCAAGGTGATCAAGGTCGATAACACCGCGCCCGGACAATCGCCGATCGTGACATTCAGCGTGATGAATAAGGCCGGCCAACCGGTAGACATCAGCAAGATCACGCAGATTCGCGTCATCCTCGGGGGCGGCAACGTGGATTACGGCACCGGAGCGGCCGGCATCCGCGTCTCCGAAGATCCGAGCAAAACGCCCGGCAGCAACGGCATCTACGCCTATGCCATGACCAACAAGATCCCAGTCGGCGGCGCCGGGTCGTATACCATTTCGATCGAGGCCCGCAATAGTGTGACACTGCTTCCGGGCACCCCTCAAGCCGTGACTACCACGGATGCAGCCCTGCCGGTTCAGTTCTATTTCTCCGTGGACAACAGCCCGGTGCAGCCGCGGCGGCAGGTGGTTTCGACCGCCAACTGCAACAAATGCCACGCGGCCCTGAACTTCGTTCACAGCGAAGTGCGGAACGGAGTGCAGGAATGCGTCATCTGCCACAACCCGACGCTCTCGGACGGCACTTCGGGCGACAGCGTGAATCTGGCGTGGCAGATCCACAGCATCCATCGCGGCGAAAATCTCACCAACCCCTACGTGCTGGGATCCACCAACTATCAGGAAGTGCGATTCCCGGGCGACCTGCGCGATTGCACCGCCTGCCACCTGAGTGGCACCTACCTGGTGGAAAACGTCGGCGCCAAGGCCGCGGTGGCTAGCCCCGGCGGCTTCACCAAGACCACGCCGCCGATCTCGGCCGCCTGCCAAGGCTGCCATGACGACGTGGCGACCGCATCTCACGCACTGGCCAATACCACTGCCCTGGGCGAGAGCTGCGCCGCCTGTCACGCCGCGGGTGAACAATTCTCGGTGGATCGAGTTCATCAGAGGATTTTCTAACAGCAGGAATCAGGAGTCAGAAGTCGGAACAGGGCCGCCGGAGAAACCCCGGCGGCCTTATTTATTCGAGAGTTGCGAGTACATCCCCGGCGCTAACCGTTATACCCTCTTTGGCTGGGACGCTGAGGACCTTGCCGGCGCGCGGGGCCTTCATTTCGTTCTGCATCTTCATGGCCTCCACCACCACCAAGCCCTGGCCGGGCTCGACAGTGTCGCCGGCCGCCACGAGTACCCGGACGACTTTACCGGGCATGGGTGCGGTGACCGCCTGCACTCCGTCGCCGCCGCGCCCGGAAGTCTTGGGCGACCAACTTCGGGGATCGCGCACCGCGGTCTCGAAGCGGTAGCCGTCGATCACCACCACCAGGCAATCGGGATGTTCCTCCACGCGGGCGTCATAGCTGCGCCCGCCCATCAGGACCGAATAGACGCCCGGCTCCGGTAGCTCTACGTGCGCCTCGCGCACGGATCCATCCTCCAAACGGAAACGGCAGTCCGGCGCGGGCGTCAGGATTTCGATCTTGCCCGGCGCACCATTGATCGTGAGATCCAGCTTCATCGCAAAAGGTCCTCGCGGCCGGACTGGAGCCAGCGGCTGGGGGCCGACCCTCCGGCCGGCTTGCCGGCGGAAACCGAAGCCGACGCGTAGAGCGATGCCGCCAGCGCCGCGACCTCCCGCAACTCCGGCGGCGCCGCCGTGGGATGTCCGCGCACGAAAAACTCGTCGATGAAGCCCGTGTGCAGGCGCGCCGCGCGGAATTCCTCGTCCTCCAGAATTTGCCGGAAGAAGCCGATGTTGGTGCGAATACCGCCCACGTCGTATTCGCGCAGCGCACGGATCATCCGGCGCGTCGCCTCGTCGCGTGTTTCCGCCCAGACCGCCAACTTGGCCAGCAGCGGATCGTATTCCACCGGCACGACCCAGCCGTCGTAAACGCAACCGTCCAGCCTCACTCCCGGTCCCAGGGGCCTGGTGAGCCGCGTCAACTTGCCGGGATACGGCAAGAAATTGTTGTACGGATCTTCGGCGTAGATCCGGCACTCGATGGCCGAACCGCGCCAGCCTACCTGTTCCTGCCCGAACGGTAGCCGGCTGCCTAGCGCGATTTCCACTTGCAGCCTCACGAGGTCCAGGCCCGTGACCAGTTCCGTGACCGGGTGCTCCACCTGGAGCCGCGTGTTCATTTCCAGGAAATAGAACCGGCGCTTCTCGTCTACCAGGAACTCCACCGTTCCGGCGTTGTAGTAGCCGGCGGCGCGCGCCGCGCGGATGGCAGCCTCGCCCATGGCCTTGCGCATCTCCGGGTGGAGCGCCACCAGCGGCGACGGGCATTCCTCCACCACCTTCTGGTGGCGCCGCTGCAGCGAGCACTCGCGCTCGCCGAGGTGCACCATGTTGCCGTGCCGGTCGCCCAGAACCTGAATCTCGATGTGGCGCGGGCGCTCGATCAACTTTTCGACGTAGATCTCGGGATTGCGAAAGGCGCGCTCAGCCTCGCTCGCCGCGTTGCGAAATGACGATTCGAGATCGGCCGCGCGATCCACGCGCCGCATTCCCTTGCCGCCGCCGCCCGCTACGGCTTTCAGCAGGATGGGATATTCGTGCTCCGCCGCGAACTTCCGCGCCTCGTCCAACGTGATCGCCTCAGAAGTGCCCGGCACGACGGGCGTTCCCGCGGCCACCGCCACCTGCCGCGCCGCGGTCTTCGACCCCATGGCACGAATGGACGCGGCCGAAGGGCCAATGAAGACCAGTCCGGCATCCTCGCAAGCCGCCGCAAAGTCGGCGTTCTCGCTCAGAAACCCGTAGCCTGGATGGATCGCCTCCGCTCCATGCCGGCGCGCCGCATCCAGAATTCGATCGATGCGCAGATAGCTCTCGGCGGAAGGCGGCGGCCCTATGGGTTCTGCCTCATCGGCCATGCGGACGTGCAGCGAAGTGCGGTCGGCATCGGAGTAGACCGCAACCGTGGTGATCCCCATCTCGCGCAGCGTGCGCATCACCCGCACCGCGATCTCCCCGCGGTTGGCAATCAATACCTTACGGAACATGGACAAGATTACAGCTTACAGCCAAGAGTCGACAGTTCACAGCTTTCAGTCCAGCCGGCGGGATCTGTTGACTGTCAACTGCCGCCTGTTTGCTAGAATTTAAAGGTCCGCCTTATGGCCCTCGATTCGATTGAAGGATCACTCAAAGAGCGAGGGGTCCGTCTCACACGCCAGCGGCAGATTCTGCTCGAACTCATCGATAGCTCCGGCGAGCACCTCGATGCCGAGCGGCTCTACCAGCTGGCCAAGGAAAAAGATCCGAAACTCAATCGGGTGACCGTCTATCGCACCATCAAAATGCTGAAGGCCGGCGGCCTTGTCGACGAACTCGACCTGATGCATTACGGCGGCGATCAGCACTACTACGAAACCCGCCTCAAACAGGAACACGCGCACGTGGTCTGCCTGCGCTGCGGCAAGGTGGAGGAATTTTTCGGCGAACCCCTGCAGCGCCTGCGGAAGCAGATCGAGAGCCATTTCGGATTCCAGATTCTGGTGGCGCGCACCGAAGTTGGCGGCTACTGCTCGCACTGCCAGACCTTGCGGGCGCGGGAAGTGGAAGAGCTGCGCGATAGCAGCTCCAAACCGCGCACCGCCGGCCGCGCCAAATCGCGCCGCGCGAACTCGCCGCGCGGATAAATGGGCTCGCCTGGCGGCACCCCCGTGCTGGAACCAGCATCGCTGGTGATCGTCGATCCCAACGGCCACCGCACGCGCGCGCCTATAGAGCCGCTGCCGTTCCGCATCGGCCGCCAGCCGGATAACAATCTGGTGCTCCGCGACAGCCGCATCTCCCGCTCGCACGCGCGTATCGTGGCCGAAGACGGGTCCTACGTGCTCGAGGACTCCGGCAGCCGCCACGGCACATTCGTGAACGGCGCTCGCATTTCGCGGCAGGCGCTGCGCAACTCCGACCGCATCGAATTCGGTTCCGGCGAGTCGTTCAGCCTCATTTTTGCTCTGGACGGCGCGGAGCTGAAACGCCTGATGGAACAGATGGCCCCCCCCGATAAGCCCACGCCGCCGGGCGTTGGCTCGAACCTCGGCAAGCTGCGGGCAGTGCTCGATCTGGCGCGCTCGCTCGAAAGTTCTTTCTCGATCGACGAAGTGCTGGCTCAGGTGGTCGATACGGCGCTGGCAGTCACCGGAGCGGAACGCGGATTCCTGCTGCTGCGGTCTACGGAGGGTCTCCAAATGCGGGTGGCGCGTCACCGCAAGGGCCACAAGCTACATGAAAACGAACTGCGCGTTCCGCGCGGCGTCATCCATCGCGCACTCGAACGTCGGCGCGAGCTGCTGCACATGAATTTCGAGCCAACCAGTAGCGAGATGCAGTTCGGCACTATCGCCGATCTCGACTTGCGCAGCGTCGTCTGCGTGCCCCTGGTCCGCATCCGCGCCGGCCAGGCCGACACCACCAGCATCATGTCTTCGGGCGATTCCACCATCGGCGTGCTCTACATGGATTCCCGCCTGATGGCGGCCGACCTGGCAGGCGGCAATCGTGAGCTTCTCCAGACTCTGGCCATCGAAGCCTCCACCGTGCTGGAGAATGCGCGCCTGCTCGAAGAGGAGCGCGCCAAACAGCAGATGGAAGAAGAGCTCAAGCTGGCACGCACGATCCAGCAAAGCCTGCTGCCTTCCTCCTTGCCCTCTACAGGATGGCTCCGTGCCAGCGGCTCCAGCGTGGCCTCCCACCAGGTGGGCGGCGATTATTTTGACATTGCCCGCGTTACGTCGCACTGCTGGTCCGCCGTGGTCGCCGACGTTTCCGGAAAAGGCGTGAGCTCCGCCTTGCTGGCATCTCTGCTGGAGGGCGCGCTCATCGCCGCCTCCGACCAGGCGGCCGTCCTCGGCCGCCGGATGGAGCGTCTCAACAAGTTCCTGCTGGAACGCACTGCCGGTGAAAAATACGCCACCGTCTTCTACGCGCTGCTGCACGCCGACGGAAAGCTCAGCTACGTAAATGCCGCGCACTGTCCTCCGATCCTCGCCCGAGCCGGCGCCGACCTCGCCGAGTTAGATGCCACCGGCATGCCTGTCGGATTGGTGGACGGCGCAACATTCGAAGTCGCCCAGTGCCAGCTCGCGCCCGGAGACAAACTTATCGTCTACAGCGACGGTGTCACCGAAGCACAAGACCCCTCAGGTGCCTTCTTCGGCAAAAAGCGCCTGTACGACCTGGCCACCGGGCACGCCTCCGGCACCTGCGCCCAAATCCACGACGCCATCCAGCGCGCCCTCGCCACCTTCACCGAAGGTGCCGCACAATCGGACGATATCACCCTGGTGGTGCTGGAATACGCGGGGGGTTTAGTGGGGCAGATCCCCTGATCTGCGGCCGGCCCCCTGGCCGCCCTCCTGGTTCTGGAAGCCCAGCGGCTTCGACGCACCAGCGGGGCGAGGGCGCCCCGCGTAGAGCGCGGGGTCCGTCCCACGGAACAATTCCGCCCGCCACTCCGTATTCGTTTGCTGATGGTTCTCGCGCCCTGGATTGCTAAAATCAAATAAGGTTCGCCCATGGACCGTCCCACCGCTACATCTGCTACCGCGCGCGACGTCATCCTCGAAATCGTCCGCAATATGCGGGAGGGCCTCGAGCCCCTGCACTACTCCACGCTGCCGCCTGCCATCTTTCACGTCTATCTGCATCCCGAGGATATGGACCGCCTGCGCGGCATCGTTCCCCGCATCATCGATGAGGCCAAACGCGCGCTCGATTCCGAACTCGCCTCGCTCAATCGCGGCGGACTCACCGAGCGGTTCAAACTCTCGCGCCGCGCCGAGCCCAAGGTCGAGGCGCCCGACGGCGGCTGGCAGATCCGTATTCTCGAGAACACCGACGACGAGGTGGATCGCGGCGACATCGTCATCTACTCCGAACTGGCGCTGCCCGCCAAAACCGAACTGAGCGGGGGAAGCATGACCAAGCGCATCGCCACCCGCAAGATGGGCGGCGTGGAAAGCGCCCCCCAGATGTCTTATCAGCCGGTCGCACCCCCGCCGCCCGAGCCGGCCAACGACGATGCCCACGCCACCCTCGAATATGAAGACGACGGCGGCAGACGCGTCTACCGCATGACCAAGGACCAGATTGTGGTGGGCCGAGGCGGCCGCGACTATTGGACCGACCTGAAGCTCAATACCCTGCCCGATGTTTCGCGGGAGCATTTCCGGCTCCGCCGCGATCCGGAAAGCGGCAAATTCTTCCTCAAAGACCTGAGCCGTCTGGGCACCACGATCAACGGCGAACCCGCGCCTTCCAGCGTGGAATTTTTGGAAGGCGAAAAGCGCGACCGCAATGTCGAAGCACCCGTGCCCGACGAAGCCCGCATCGGACTGGCCGGCGTGATCTTCCTCGAGTTCCGCACGATCGCCCATGGTTAGAACGCGATGGTGAAAGCGAACATCCGCTCGGCCGGCGTCAGCGACCCCGGCCGCGTCCGCCGCAATAACGAGGACGCCTTCCACGTGGATGCCGACCGCGGCATCTTCCTCGTGGTCGATGGTATCGGCGGGCAGGCGGCCGGCGAAAAGGCGGCGGAGATCGCGGTCAGCCGCATCCGCACGCGCCTCGAGCGCCAGACCGGGACGCTGGAACAGCGCATCCGCGAGGCCATCGCGATGGCGAACAACGAGATCCTTCAGGCGGCGCAGCAGAATCCGGAGTGGCGCGGAATGGCCTGCGTCTTGACCCTCGCGGTGCTGGAAAACGGCTCCGCGGTCGTAGGTCATGTAGGCGACTCGCGTCTCTACCACCTGCGGCGCGGGGTGATCCGCAAGATCACCCACGACCATTCGCCCGTGGGCGAACGCGAAGACGCAGGCGAGATTGGCGAAGCCGAGGCGATGCACCACCCTCGCCGCAACGAGGTCTTCCGCGACGTCGGCTCCGAAGCGCACGCCCCCGAAGACCTCAATTTCATCGAGCTCGAGCGCTTCCCGTTCGAGCCCGATGCCGCACTGCTGATTTGCAGCGACGGGCTTAGCGATCTGGTGCCCTCGGCCGAAATCCGCCGCGCCCTGGAGCAGAATGCGGGTGATCCCGAAGCGGGGGCGCGCGCCCTGATCGCGGCCGCCAATCGCGCCGGCGGCAAGGACAATGTAACCGTGGTCGTGGTGGAGGGCGAGCAGTTCGCTGCACCCGAACCGCTGCCGCCCGACCCGCCCTCGCGCGGCTTCGCGGCCATCGCCCTCGCTGTGCTGGCCACCCTGGCCGCGGTCGCCTCCGGCCTCTACTTCACTCGCGACCTATGGCGTCCGAAACCGGAGATCATCCGGCCCCGAACCATCAACGCCGGCACCGGCACACCCTTTGCTCTCATTGCCCAAGCCATGGCGGAGGCGCGTCCGGGCGATACTGTCGAAGTGCTGGCCGGCGAGTACCGCGAGCCTGTGGAGCTCAAGAGCGGCGTCACCTTGAACAGCCACGTCGCCCGCGAAGCGGCGCTTCGTGGCGGGGTGCACGCCCAGGACGTCAAGGATGCCCGTCTCGTCGGATTCCACATCGTGGGCGGTGAAGCGCCGGCGCCGAGCGTTCTGGTGGTCGACTCCAAGATCGAAATCGAACAGAACGACATTGCAGGTGCGGCTGTAGGGGTCGAAGCCCGTGGCTCGAGCCGTCTCAAGATCGTCGGCAATTCGATTCACGACTCTCTGGGTGAGGCAGTGCTGCTCACGGGTCCCATCGAGGCGTGGATTTTGAACAACAGTTTCGAGCGCAACAAGAACGGCCTCGTCGCCCGCGACGGCGCTAAACCGGCTTTGGTAGGAAACGTGTTCAAGCAAAATCCGATCGTGCTGCCTCCCGAAATCCAGATGGACACGGTGCGTGACCACAATTTCATCCTCGATGCGAAACCCGCCGCTCCGCACGGAAGGAAAAAAGAATGATCGCCCCCGCCGACCGCCATCTCGGGAAGTATGAAATACGCTACAAGCTGGGCCGCGGCGGCATGGCGGACGTCTACCTGGCACAGGATACCGAGCTATCCTGCCCCGTAGCGCTTAAGATTATCGAACGCGCCCCCGACCAGGACACCCGCGATTCCATCGAAGCCGAGCGCCGCGGCGCGGAGTTGCAGGCACGACTTGCCGAAATCGATCCGCACGTCGTGCGCGTCTATCACGCAGGCGACCTCGACCATTACTTCTACGTGGCCATGGAGTACATCGACGGCCAGGACCTGGCCGAGCTGATGAAGCACGGCCGCCTGGAAGCCGAGTTCGCCGCCGACGTCGGCATCGCCGTGGCCGAAACGTTGCACAACGCCCACAACCTGCGGGTCACCATCAACGGCAAGGAATATCAAGGAATCGTACACGGTGACATCAAGCCGAAAAACATTCGCGTCGATGCTCACGGCGAGGTCCGCGTCCTGGACTTTGGTATCGCCAAGGCGCTGTCGCTTTCGCGGCGGCTGACACGCAATGAATTCGGCAGCGTGCCATACGCCTCGCCCGAGCGGCTCGATACCGGCGAGGTCAACGCGCAATCGGACCTTTGGTCGCTCGCCGTCACGCTCTACGAGATGCTCACCGGCCTGCAGCCCTACCAGGCGCCTTCCAGCGAGCAGCTTGAACGCATGATCCGTTCGCGGATTCCTCCGCCGCCCGCGCCCGATCCCTGCCCCGAACCGCTGCGCCGCATCCTGATCAAAGCCATGAGCCCCGATCCGGAGGCCCGCTACATCACCGCGCGGGATTTCGCCGACGACCTCAGTGCTTTTCGCCAAGGGGGAGCCGTGCAGGCGGTGAAGGAAGATCTGGACGCTACCCGCCGCACGCCACGGCACCAGCCCGGGGCCGACGCCACGCGCCGCTCGCATCCTCCGGTGCCTTTTGTCGAGCAGGATACGCAGCGCACCGCTCCTTCAACGCAGCCCGACGTTGGCACGCAGCGCACTGTCGCGCCCGTACCGCCCATGCGTCCGCCCGGGCCTCCGCCGCTCAATCTCCCGCCCACGGCCGCGCAGCTTCCACGCCGCCCCTCCGGCCTGTTCGGAAGGGGCATGCGCGTGATCGGGCTTCTGGCTCTCGGCTGCTTCCTCTATGGCGGCTGCGAAGTCCTCTCCGGCGTGCGCCATTACGAGATGGGGCAACAGTTGCAGCGCGAAATCGAAACCGAGCATTTGGCCGACGCGGAGCAGATCTGGTCGAAATGGACGGAACTTTCCAAGGGCGATCCTTCGTCCTGGGTATTGCGGGGACCGCGCAGGCTGGTGAGGCAGACGTTCGTGAACGAGGCCGACCGGATCATCGAGAGCTATCGCGACAGCGACTCTCGTCCTGTGTCGGAGAAGGATTGGGAGCGCGCCCGCATTCTGCTCTCCCGCGCCCTGGCCGTCGAGCCGGACAGTGAGGTTCGCGGCAAGCTGCGGCTGGCGGAAGGCCAAATTGCGCGAATCAATGGCGGCGCCCACCGGGATGCCGCCCAGTTCCGCGTCGCGGCCGACGATTTCACCGAAGCCGAGCGTCTGCTGCCCAAATCACCCGACCCCGAATTGGGCCTTGCCAGCCTCTATATCTACAACCTGGCCGATACCGACCGCGGTTATGAAGCCCTGCAGAAGGCGGAACAAAAAGGATTTCGCCTGGGCAGCCGCGAAAAGCTGATGCTGGCCGATGGCTACCGCAGGCAGGGCGATCGGCTCTTCTGGGATTCCCGCAACGTCCGCGGACTGCCGCAGGAGAAAGACCAGATCGAGCGCGCCTCCGACGACTATAAGCACGCCCTCGAGCTCTACCAGTCCATCGCCCCTTACGGCAACGCAAACGCGAATATCGTAAAGGTCCAGACAAGCCTGGACAGCGTCAACGTGCGGTTGCAGCAGATCGCACAACCAGACAGCGGCGGAACACACTTATGAAGAGCCCGCTCGCTCACGCTCGCGGCTCCGATATTGGTGTGTACGTTCCTACCGGAGAAGCGAGCGTGAGCGAGCGGGGCGCATCTCTGAAACTATGCCGGTAACCAAAAGCACCGCCGCTGAACGCCCGCAATACCGCACTGCCAAGGGAGCGCGTCCCGCCTGGCGCTTCCAGGAATTGCTTTGGAGCGCGGCCGCGGCGGTACTTGTCGGCATCGGCCTCTGGTTCGTCTACGGCGCGAAGACGAAGGAGTTTGCCGCCATCGAGCAGGGCTTGCAGGCGCAGCAGCTGCTGAGCCTGAATGAGCTCACTGCGCGCGAAGATCTGCTGCCGGTGCTCGCGAAGGTTTATCCCGATCCGGCGGAGCGCGAATTCGTCGCGCGCAAAATCTATTACATCTCCGGCGGCCTCCGCAATGTCGGCGCCATCGCCCGCATCCGGGTCGGCGCCGACGAAGTCGGCGGCGGCCGCGCTCTTAAGAGCTTCCGCGATCGAATGGGGAACCGCGGTTCCGTTGCCCTGGTGACCGGCGAGCAGTTGCGCGCATTAAAACCGAACTTCGTCGTACGGCGCCCGGCCCGATTCCGCCGCGACTTCATCCTCTATATCTGCCTCTTCTTCGGCGCGTTTCTCGTCGTCAACATCGTGCTCAGCATCGCCGGCTCGCGAGCCGACCAGACGTTGGTCCCGTCAGTCCTGCTGCTCGCCGGCATCGGCCTGATCCTGATGATCAGCCTGCGCGATCCCGTGCGCGACAACCTGCTGTTCGCCGATTTCGCGGGTGGTGTCGCGTTTGGCTCGATTGCGCTCGTCCTCACCGCACAGCTCGATTACGAAAAACTCTTTGGCAGCTTGAGCTTCGTGCCGCTGCTGGCGAGCTTCGTTATTTCCGCGCTCCTCATTCTGTTCGGTTCCGGTCCCGGCACCAGCGATGCCAAGGTGAACCTCTTCGGGTTCCAGCCGGTGGA
>Ga0126381_100007057_pt1 | contig 12468 bp, 10 predicted proteins | sample PanSoiMetPlot_28_FD_96465 | JGI IMG/M metagenome (GOLD analysis project Ga0126381, IMG submission 96465) | Tropical forest soil microbial communities from Panama - MetaG Plot_28 | ecosystem: Environmental > Terrestrial > Soil > Tropical forest > Bulk soil | place: Panama | collected 2016-02-17
CGGAGTCCATCCGAGGAGAACTTGCAACAGACAACATAGGTGTCTCCGCCTTTTGTCCTGGCCCCGTACAAACAAATATTCGCGAAACTGCCCGAATTCGGCCGCCAAAATATCAAGACAGTGGCTTCAAAGATAGTGAGCGGGCTCTGGAACAACGGCCCAATTCACCGAACTGGATGACGATTGAGGAATGCGGCGAGCGAATCCTGCGGGGTGTTCAGCGTAACGACCTGTATATTCTAACCCACCGCGAGTTCAAGGAGGGCGTCGCCGAAAGGTTCAAAGCTATTCTGGCGGCTTTCCCCGAAGAAGCCATCAACACCGCGCGAGCTGAAGAGATCCGTTTCTTGACCACGAACCCAATTTTTTCGGAGGCCAATCTGGCGCGGTAACACTTGGTTGTGGAGACCTGGCCAACAAGCGCCGAGGACTGACATGGTGAAAAGGGAATGCACAGTGTTGGATCCGCGGGGCCAACCGAGCGGCGTGTTCGAACGCCTCTCCATGGTGCCCCGCCTTGAAAACCTCAACAAGAAGACCATCTACTTGGTGGATGTAGGCTTCCCTGGGACCGAGGAATTCTGGGACGAGGTCGTAGACTGGTTCTCTAGGAACCTGCCCGCTGTCAAGATCGTGCTCAAGTACAAGCGTGGAGACATCTACGAAGATGACCGCGAGCTGTGGGCCGAAATCAGGGACCAAGGCCACGCCGTTGTTTTCGGAGTTGGTGGTTGAGACGGGTGTTCGGCGAGTCTCGCCGAATTTTGCAGGAGGTTGGAGCACGAGTATTTCGTGCCCACCGCTCCGATATCGACGGCGAGGTTTGCGGACTATGTAGCCCGCAATATCCGCGATCACGGAATGAAGCTCCGCTTTAGCTTCGTTCCGTATCCTGTTGTCGGAATGCCTCGAACTGCGCTGCGAGAATACGTGGAGGGCCAGGATCCAGTAAGCGGCAGGCCGCTCATGCTCCAGATCGTCGACGCGATCACGAAACCTCTCACGGACGAAGAGAGGCATCCGGTGGTGACCAAGCAACCTCGCGAGCCTCGGCTTTTGCCAAGCGACACCGAGGAAAACCTTCTGCGACTGTTCGTCGAGAACGGATGGACCGACGGGTTGCCGATCGTGCTGCCCACTGAAGAACGGGTGGCTGAGATGCTAGCTGGGACGAGCCATGAGCCAAGTGAAGTAGTCGGCCGGATGTCAATCACTACATACATGGAAAAGCTGGAGTACACGGTAGAGAAGGTTGCGGTGAATGCGGTCATGGCCGGTGCCAGACCCGAACATCTACCAGTGATCTTGGCGATCGCCTCCACCCAAGAATGTTCGATGCCCAGTTCAACAGGCTCGTTCGCCAGGATGTTGGTCGTGAACGGACCAATCCGAAGTGAAATCGGGATGAACTCGGGTCTTGCTGCTCTGAGTCCTTTCAATCTTGCCAACGCTGTGATTGGCCGAGCCTGGACGCTGATGACCATCAATTTCGGGGGCGCCAAGCTCGGAGAGACGTTCATGGCTTCCACCGGGCACAACGCCAACTACAACAATATGTGTTGCGCGGAGAACGAAGAGGGGAGCGTCTGGGAGCCTTTTCATGTGCAAAAAGGCTTCAAGCCCAACCAGAGTGTCGTAAGCCTGTTTAGCGGATTCAGCCTTCTCAATGGCTTTGCTGGAACAGACGCCACGCGGCCGGCCGTAGAAGATATGGCCATAATGATCCAGGCATTTTCCGGGTATATGTTCCACGGGGCCACTCTGGTGATTGACCCGCTCGTAGCCAAAAGTCTTAGGAACCACGGCTTTCACACAAAGCAGCACGTGCAGCATTGGCTGTCAAAGAACGTTCGCATACCGGCGGGAAAGTACTGGGGGTCTGGGGTGCAGCGTTCAGCGCTTGCCCCTCTTCTCCGAGCTGGTATCGAGCCCTATACCTCGTGGTCCAAATTACCGCCGGAGGAGCTGATTGCTCCTTACAGCGATCCCGAGGAGATCAACATCCTGGTCGTGGGGGGAGAGACCAACGCCTTTTTCTTTACGATGGACTATCGGCACATTCGTAGTGTTTCTGTCGACGATTGGCGAGCCGAAGGATCGCGCCAAGTACAACTGCTGAGAATGCCGTCATCTGTCACCTGCAGTGACGAAACCTGCGGATTGCGAGACAAGAAGGTACGTGCTGTTACCGACGCCGATGTGAGGGAGATCAGCACATAGCCTTCCGGGAGGGGCCAATGAGAGACTTTCAGAATAAGGTCGCCTTCATCACCGGCGGTGGTAGTGGCGCAGGACTGGGGCAGGCGAAGGTGTTCTCGGGTGCAGGCTGCAAAGTCGTTATCGCCGACATTCGAGAGGATCACTTGGATCAAGCCACTGCTGCCCTGAAGCTGCGCGGAGCGTCCGTCCATGCCATCAAGCTCGACGTCACTAACCGCGAAGCCTTCCGGCGAGCGGCTGACGAGGCGGAGTCCGTGTTCGGCCCTGTACAGCTTCTGTTCAATACCGCTGGCGTGGCAATCTTCGGACCACTCGAGCGGGCAACCTATGACGATTATGACTGGGTCATGGGGGTTAATTTCGGCGGCGTAGTTAACGGTATGCAAACATTCGTACCGCGCATGATTGCGCGCGGTATGGGCGGACACATCGTCAACACTGCCTCGCTCGGAGCGTTTGTAACCGATAGCATCACGGGAGTCTATTGCGCTTCAAAATTCGCGGTGCACGGCATCACTGTAGCTATGCGCGACGCGCTTGCGAAGCATGACATTGGTGTGTCCGTACTTTGCCCCATGGGTATCAATTCGAAGATCGGCGAGTCGATCAAAACACGACCAGTCAATCTGTCTCACAGCGGATACCAGATCGACGAACAAGAAATCAAAATCCTCAACGAAATCTATTCTCAGGGTATGGAGCCGGAGCACCTGGCGAAACACGTACTGAACGCCATCCGGAACAATGACTTCTATATAATCCCCTACCCCGAGGCGCGGCCCCTGCTCTCTACTGAGTTCGACAGGGTGCTGGCAGCAGTCCCACCTGAAAGCTCGGACCCCGTTGGTGTCGCCAAGCGACACGCGGCGCTGCTCAAGTACGTCGCGGCGCGCCAGCCAATGGACAAAGCCAAGTACGGTTAAGAGGACGGGTTCAGACTCGAACCCGCCGGAGAGGCCAATGCCTACCATCTATTTGCTGTATTCTGCTAAAGAAGTTGTTTTATACAACTTCTTGACAAACAGACGGCAAACATATAGAGTGCCCGGCATTCGGTGGGTAGCCCTTCCGAAGATTCGATTTCGCAGAATCGTTTGCGCAGCCGAGAAGACGAACCTAGGGAGAGGCGATGCGAGCTGACCGAGATCACCGCGACGCCGAACTTACTACTTCCTGTCGCGCCTAGGTTGGAGGCCCACATGGGAAAGATCAGCATGTGCGATACGGTGCTAGACCCGCGCGGACAGCCCAGTGGGGTGTTCGGGCGACAGCTAGATCCTCATCCGAGAGCGCGCGATCCGCTTGCCATGTTGAACCCTCAATTTCAGAGGATCGATACCCTTCAGCGCATATCCCTGGCGCCGCGTCTCGATAGCCTCCACGGTAAAACGATTTATCTAGTTGATGTTGGTTTCGGGGGAGGTTACGAGTTCTTCGAAGAAGTGAGTGACTGGTTTTCGAGAAATGCCCCCTTGGTCAGGACGGTGCTCCGTCGAAAAAAAGGGAACATTTATTTGGACGATCCGGCTCTGTGGTGCGAAATCAGGGAGCAAGGCCACGCCGCGGTTGTCGGTGTCGGCGGTTGAGATAACTGCTCGGCGAGTATCGCCGACTCCTGCAGAACGCTGGAACATCACTACGGTTTGCCGACGGCTCCCATCGTGACGGCTCGGTTCGCAGACTTCGTAGAGCGGGACAGTCGCAATCATGGCATGAACTTACGGTTCAGTTTTTCTCCGTATCCTCTCTTGGACATGCCGAGAACCGCGTTTCACCGATATGTGAACGGAAGGGACCCGGTGACCGACAAGCCGCTCATGCAGGAAGTCGTCGAAGCGCTGACAAAGCCCCTTACTGACCAGGAACGAAGTCCACTGGCTGTCAGACCAACTCAACGGATGAGGTTGTTGCCCCGCGACACCGAGGAAAATCTTCTGCGACTGTTCGTTGAAACCGGATGGACCGACGGGTTGCCGATCGTGCTGCCCACTGAAGAACGAGTGGCTGAAATGCTGACTGGCACGAGCCACGATCCGAAGGAAGTCGTTGGCCGAATGTCGGTCACACCCCACCAAGAAAAGTTCGAATACACAGTGGAGAAAGTCGCGGTGAATGCAGTCATGGCCGGTGCCGGCCCTGAACATCTGCCAGTGATACTGGCGATCGCTTCCACTCAAGAATGCTCCATGCCGACTTCGAGCGGCTTCGGGAGGATGCTGCTCGTCAACGGGCCGATCCGCAACGAGATTGGAATGAATTCAGGTGTCGCCGCCCTGAGCCCATTCAATCTTGCCAACGCCGTCATCGGCAGAGCCTGGACGCTAATGACTATCAATTTCGGCAACGCTAGGCTGGGCGAGACTTTTCTTGCTTCCACAGGTCACAACGCCAACTACAACAACATGTGCTGTGCGGAGAATGAAGAGAAAAGCGTCTGGGATCCGTTCCACGTGCAGAAGGGTTTTGAGCTCGAGGACAGTGTAGTGAGTCTGTTTAGAGGATTCAACGTTCTCAATTTCTGCCTTGGGCCAGCAAAAGAAATGGCCCGTGTCTTGAAGGTGTTCCCAAACATGGGCTTTACCGCGACGTTCGTCATGGATCCTCTTGTCGCCAAGTTCCTTAAGGCGCAGGGCTTCACGACCAAGCAGGACCTCAGTCAATGGCTCGCCGACAACGTGAAAGTATCTGTCGGCCAATATTGGGAGAGCGGCATAGGTTTGGGCTACGCGGCTCCACTCGCCCAAGAGGGCGTGGAACCGTTCGCATCGTGGCTCAAGCAGCCGAAGAACGAGCAGATCACGCCATACGACCCCAATGACATCAACTTCGTGGTCGTTGGAGGGGAGAACACCCCTCTGTGGCTCACGACTGATTTCACGTATACGCAAAGTGCGTCGGTGGACAAATGGCGTCCGACTGGCGGCATTTATCGCGACGCACGACCGCTGAGAATGCCCGTGGCGGTGGCCTGTAGTGACGGGAGCTGTGGGCTGCCATCGAAAGCCGAGTGCTTGGAAGCGAGTGTGTTGAGAACCCACGCGGACTTTGAGGGGTCCGCTTCCCGAAAGGAACTGTGAAAGGTCTTTGACTTCCTGGAGAACGGAAAGTTGAACCGGACTAGTCAAGTGTAAGGAGCGCGAAGGAGAAAATCCATGACCAAGAGGTTTGAGCCCTCCAGACTCGTTGTGTCGCTATTCGTTTGCGCAGCCCTGCTCTTTCTGGGGATTTCTACAACCATGGCACAGTCGCCCACGACGGGCGCGCTCACAGGAACTGTGACGGATCCCTCCGGGGCTGTTATCTCTGGTGCGACGGTCACCACAACGAATATCAACACAGGTCAGTTGCGCACGGCTACGACCGACGCTGACGGCTCCTATAAGCTTTCGCTACTGCCGCCAGGCAACTATCGCGTGACCTTCTCTGCAAAAGGGTTCAAGGTCGCCGAAGTGCCGTCGGTGACGGTCAACGTAACGGAAACTCCTGTGCTAAGTCAGAGCCTCGAAGTGGGGGCAGAAACCCAGCAAGTGACGGTCCAGGCGACGGCCGAGACCATACAGACGCAAAACGCTACTATGGGCCGGTTGGTAGGGTCGGAGGAGATTACAAGTTTACCTCTCAGCTCGCGCAACTACACGCAAGTGGTCAGCCTCTCTCCGGGAGTCGTAACGAATGTCGCCAGCGCGGCCGCAGTTGGAGCGGGTACGCAGGACGTAAACGTGAATGGACAGAACTACAATCAGAATAACTACCTCATGGATGGGACCTCAGTCACAAATTATGGAAGCGGCACTGCCAGTCAGTCAGGCAACTTTCCGGGAATTGGGATACCGAATCCTGACTCGATTCAAGAATTCAAGGTGCAGACGTCACAGTACGACGCCCAGTATGGCAAGAGCCCTGGCGCAAACGTTAACGTCGTAACCAAGGGCGGAACGAATCAATTTCATGGAGCCATCTGGGAGTTCAATCGCAACAACTTCTTCAATGCTAACGACTACTTTCTTAAACAGTCCCAGAAAGCCGACGGGCTGCGCAACTCTCCGCCAACGTTGAAGCAGAACCAGTTTGGTGGAACATTTGGGGGGCCGATCAAGAGGGATAGACTCCTTTTCTTTGGTTCCTATCAGGGAACCCGACAGCGAAATGGAGTGGGGACCAGCGGATTCACCGCCGGGTTCGCGCAATCCGGTTTGTTGCCATTTAGCGAGCCCGGATTCAGCGGCGCAGATGCCCGCGCCGATCACGCGGGATTGGCAGTGCCACGCGATCTCGTTCCAGGCAACCCGATGTGCGACGCGTCGACGTATCGAAGGTATCTAGGATGCGCCTTTGCCGGGTACACCGGATTCGGTACTGGTGCGACCATCGCCGACGACGGATCAAACATCAATCAGGTGGCCATCAACATCCTGCAAACTCGGCAGGCGACCGGCACAACCCCATACAACCAAGGTTTCTACGTCCCCAGCGTGCTATACGATTCGAAGGGGGTACCCGCCTGCATGGAGCCTGGTGCGCCCCCTTGTTCCAGACCGACTTCAGTTTCCGTCCCCATCCATGCCGATGAGAACCAGTTTCTCATAAACACAGACTACATCATCTCTAGTAGACATACTCTGTCTGAACGGTACTTCTTCTCACGCGATCCACAGCTGCTGACTTTTGCCTGCCTTTTCGGCGGCTGCGACCCGGGGGCTCCAAGCAATTCAACGTTCATCGCGCAGCTTCTGACGTTGAAACTAACGTCCCTGCTAACAAGCAACTTGCTCAACGAAGCGCGGTTCTCGTTCGGGCGCCAGACGGCGAACAATGCAAACGCATACACCGTGACAGCTTGCGATGTTGGCATGATCCCGATGGTGAATAACGGGTCACCCTGCCCTGAACCTGCAGATACGCATCCGGCTTTGAAACTTCTCCCGATATTCGGCACTCTTGGTCTTCCAGGTGATCCGTGGGGAAGCTTCACTGTTGGTGGAAATTTTGCCGTAGCCTCGACACACTACTTCACCCCATTTGTCTATGCCGACCAGATTTCGTGGAACACCGGCAAGCATGCGATCCGCGCTGGCTTCGAGTTCGAGCACACCCGGTATAACTGGACATTACCCGCAGTCGGACAAGGAGAATTCCATTTTTGGAACAATGCTGACTTCTTGGCAAGCTCGAGCGGCGCGCCGAACACCGGCACGGGGCCGGCCCTCGGTGGCATACTGCTGAATTTCACTGACCGTCTCGCGCCGAGTAGTCCAGACCGCCATAATCAGGTCTCGGATTTCGCGGCTGCCTTCGCAGAGGACGACATCAAGGTGGCCAGGAAGCTCACCCTGAACCTCGGCCTCCGATGGGAATACCACGGGTTCGCCGCGAACGCAGGGGAAGCAGTGACCAACGTCTGGAGTAGCCAGGCTACCCTCGTTAACACGGGCTCCTTCTTCCTCAACAACCCTGTAGGTACGCTCGCTGGCTTTGTTGTTCCGTCGAACTACAACCCCAACTCCACCGTGGCCTGCATAACACCCTGCGGATTCACGGCGCCGAACGGCGCGACTGGGGTCTACGTCAACACCAACAAAACCGTGGTGCACGACCCGCCCCTCAAGAATTTCGGTCCACGCATCGGAATAGCGTGGCAGCCGCTTAGCAGCGCATTTGTAGTTCGCGCCGGCTACGGTATCTTTTTCGACCGATTCGCCGCGATCCTCCAGGGGAATGGCTTCAATGCTATGCCGCCATACGCGGGTTTGGTTGGTCCAGCGTTCACGGAGACTTTAGACAACCCGAATATCCCCGGCGTACTTGGTTGGATACCGCGCACTCTATCGTTGCCTTACAGCAACCCCAATGTTCTGCCGCCTAACCCTGGCGCGCCTCCGGCAGTCGCGGGTTCGGCGTTGTCGACCAACAGTCAGTCAAATTCCGAATTCATGGGTACACCTCTAGTACAGCAATACAACGTAGACCTTCAATATCAGTTTGCTCATGATTGGGTGGCCGACATTGGATACGTCGGAAGTCACGGCGTTCGCCTGATCAACTGGGACCAGCATTTCAACATGCCGTACTTCACAGCAGGAACCGCGGCAGCTCCCGCTCCGAACTTGCCGGCGGCCTCGGACAAGCAGGACCTAGCGTTTGTGTGCCCGCCGAGCTGCCCCTTCGGGGGCTCTAATCTGCCCTTTAATGATCCGAATAACACCCATTCAATCACGGTGAATACGTTATCGAACATCCTCGGTCGAGTTCCGTACCTGGGATATAGCGACGTCGGAATGGAAACGACAACCACGCACGGGGATGAGCTGTATAACAGCATGCAAGCACAGCTGCGCCATCAGTTTTCTCATGGCCTATTGCTGCAGGTGTCCTATACGTGGAGCAAGCTCATCACTAATATCAACAACAATCAGACCGGTAAGGTCATCGCCGCCAAAGGCAACCTCTTCATTCCTGGTTCCTTCAGCAACAATACGCGGGATCTCAAGCAACAGTACGGGCTCGCCGCTTTCAACCGCCCGCAGCGCCTCGTTATCGCCTACAGCTACGACCTTCCCTGGAAGAAAACAGATGGATGGAGCGGCAAGCTGTTAGGTGGATGGAGGCTATCCGGCGTGACCACGATCCAAAACGGTCAACCGTTCACGGTAGTCGATCAGAATGGTGGGACGATGTTCACGTCACTCGGGCCGTTCGGGTCCGACGTCAGGGCAGAGTTGGCAGATCCCGCCAAGTGCAATTCCTTAGGGGTATGTCAGTCGGGAATTCCGGTCGCTACTCGCGGCAGCGTAAAGTCTCGCCTGAACAATTACATTAACGCGGCCGCCTTCGGTTCGGTGCCTTGCATCGGCGGCACCATCCAAGGCGATTGTGCTGGCTCTGGCGGTGGCACAGGATTCGGAAATTCAGCAGTAGGCATCATTACGGGTCCCGGCCAACACAATTGGGACGTCGCCCTCATCAAGAACACGAAAGTGGGAGGCCTCCGCGAGGACGCCAATCTTCAGTTCCGTGCGGAATTCTTCAACGTCTGGAACCACGCTCAGTTCGACCCTCCGTTTAACACGCTTAACGCACCAAATTTTGGAGTGATTGTCAGCACATCGACGCCGCCGCGCATTATTCAGTTCGCTTTGAAATACAGTTTTTAGACTTCCCACCCCTGACCGGCCTCGCCTTTTTCGGTGCCGAAGGCGGGGCCGGTTACAGCCCAGAAGCAATACTCTCGTCCGCGACAGGCTACCGTTCATGCTGACGTTTCGAAAGTCGGAAACAGGAATGCCAGTATGTCGCGTCCCCTGGCATGGTCTATGACAGCCACTGGAGAACTAATATGCGGCTCCCACCCGGCGTAAACAGCGAGGATTTTACCGAAGCCCTTAAACAATTTGCCGAAGCCGTCGGAAAGGAGTGGGTGTTCACGTCCGACGAGGACGTGGACCTCTACCGCGACTCCTATTCGCCGTTCTGGCACGAAGAGGAAGAACCGTTCCCGTCCGCTGCAGTGGCGCCCGATCGCGTCGAGCAGGTCCAGCAGGTCATCCGGATTGCGAACGCCTACAAGATCCCGCTCTGGACGATTTCCACCGGAAAGAACCTCGGCTATGGCGGTTCGGCGCCTCTCTTGTCCGGCAGCGTGGTCCTTGACCTGAAACGCATGGACCGGATTCTGGAAGTCAACGAGAAGAATCATTACGCGCTGGTCGAGCCCGGCGTTAGCTATTTCGATCTCTATCGTTACATTCAGGAGAGAACACTGAAGGTGTGGATTGACGTGCCTGATCCAGGCTGGGGAAGCCCAATCGGAAATTCCCTCGACCGCGGGGGAGGATATACGCCCATGCGAGATCATTTCGATGCGCACTGCGGAATGGAAATCGTTCTTGCCAATGGTGATATCGTTCGCACGGGCATGGGCGCGCTGCCGGGTTCGAAAACCTGGCAGCAGTATCGGTATGGCTTCGGTCCCTATCTCGACGGGATGTTTTCGCAATCGAACTTCGGTGTTGTCACCAAGATGGGTTTCTGGCTTATGCCGGCACCGGAAGCGTATGGTTCTGGCATAGTTGCAGTGTTGAAACACGACGACCTGATTCCTCTGGTTGAAACGCTTTCCTTCCTGCTGAACTCAAACGTCGCACAGGGTACCTCGACGATCGGCAGTCCGCTGCTAATGTCGCTGGCGACTGCGGGCGGAATGGGCGGAGCCGCACTCCTCACCATGCCGGGAGGCCCCTCTATTGACGAATTGGAGAGGATCGGTCGCGAAAAGAACCTTCCCTATTGGACGGTGGATCTGCACTTTTATGGTCCGCAGAAAGTGGTGGACGGAGCATGGGAATATGCGAAAGAGAAGTACCGCGCAATCCCGGGGGTCGCTTTCGGCGAGGATGCGTTCTTTCGAGTACCGCTTTCTTCCAGTGACGTCCAGCGCGCACCGAAGAGGCAGTTTGGCATTCCAAGCTTGGAGGTTTTCGGAACGCTGGGGCATAGGGAAGGTCACATGGGATTCTCACCCATCATCCCCATGACGGGCGAGGAGGTTTTCGAGGCGCAGCGAGTCTTTGGCCAGGCCTTTGTGGACATGGATGTGCCCTCGATCGACCAATTCTTCTTCTTCCCCACTTCTTATTTCCCACGCTCATTCGTGATTCTTTGCGGTTTTCAAATCTACCACGACGTGAAAAAGAACCAGAGGAATCGCGAAATTTTCAAGCGCCTAGTGCAGGTGGCTGCCGAACATGGCTGGGGCGAATACCGCACGCATATAGCATTCATGGATACTGTCGCGAACGTTTATTCTTACAATAATCATGCGTTGCGCCGCCTTCACGAGACAATCAAGGACGCCGTCGATCCGAATGGGATTCTTTCGCCGGGACGGTGCGGGATTTGGCCGAAGCACCTTAGGAAGACCGGAGCATGAAGAGTGCCAAGCGCCTCTCGGCCTCTTGGCAGCCCAGCTGCTCCACTTGGCTAAGCGCAACCCCCTCGTCGACCAACTATAGTTCGATGTCGTTGTGCAACGCAGTTCGTAGAATCTCATCCGCGCGCGCCATCAGAACGTCAAGAATTCGATCCACCTGTTTCTTACTGAGACCTTTCAGCAATTGATCCTGATGGTTCAGGGTTACCCTCGCCATGTCGGACAGCAGCTCTTCGCCCGTCGGTGATAGCGATAGGAGTGAACCGCGCCGGTCAGTGGGATGTGCAGCCCTAACCAAGAGTCCACGGTCCACCAGTCCCTGAACCGTACGGCTAATCCATGCCTTGTCCATGTGCGACTGCCTCGCCACCGCGGTCAAAGAAATCGGCTCGTTGAGACCGACGAGCACCATGACTCGCAGTTGAATGTGCCCTATGCCGAAACGCGACTTGAGGGACTCGTTGAGCGAAAAAATAACGAGTTCAGCAATGCGTACAAGCTTCATGCCCGACGCAGCATGTAGTGCGTGGAGCAGAGGACGGGAGATACGGCGCGCCGCCGTGCCTTTGTGACTCCTAGCTGTCAAAATGGCTGGTCCGAGCATGTTCGTTCGTGTGGTGTGGATCTCGTGCGGAAGTTATTCTCAAAGGCATAGAGGATTGTACTGCAGTTTGTTAGCTCCATCTACATTTCTTTGACACACTGAAACTAAGCAGTTGTCTTTTACAATGCATCGACAACTATTCGGAACATCACCGGAGGAAATTATGGCCTCGGGGGTTCCAAATCCTGGTTTCGCCGCGATCGATTTGCTACAGGTTGGACGCTCTGCCCTCGGGACTTGCGAACGGCGCGGAAGGTAGGTCCGCTGAAGTTGAGCGAAGTGCTGCACGAGTTGGGTTGTAGCGAAGCACAGCATTCGCGTAGTACGTCGGGTAGTAGCCGGAAGCCTCCTCATACTGAACAATATCGAGGGTAGTCGCAGTGCGGCAAAAACCCCTGTCGCGCCTCGCCCGCAAACCGTTGAAACGACGTGGCCCGCGATAAGGGCATGCAGCGTGGCGAAATCGTATGTTTTGTTTTCGCCCGAGCCACCAATCGCAAGCCGACCTATGGCAGCGGGCAGGGATCGGAAGCTGTGCTGGAACCGCAAGCTACCAAGTAGCCCGTTGCCGTCGCGGCAAAGATCGCACCACCGCCTGCGCCGCCCTCGAAAGCTCCGAAGGCCCATTGGCGGTGTTTCCTCCTTGCCGCTCCCGTAGCACAGCAGCGCCTAGTCAATCCAGAAAAATCGGCCCCGACTTTTTCAACAGCATCAGAAG
>Ga0126381_100007058_pt1 | contig 12465 bp, 8 predicted proteins | sample PanSoiMetPlot_28_FD_96465 | JGI IMG/M metagenome (GOLD analysis project Ga0126381, IMG submission 96465) | Tropical forest soil microbial communities from Panama - MetaG Plot_28 | ecosystem: Environmental > Terrestrial > Soil > Tropical forest > Bulk soil | place: Panama | collected 2016-02-17
CGCGGGCGACAGTCCGGCGCTGCGGACGCTTTCGCTCAGCTACTCGGATAAGAGCGAGATCACGGATTCGCTCACGGCGGAGTACGGATTCGGGATGGACAACGTATCCTTCATCGACCGGCTCCACTATTTCAGTCCATACGCGCGGTTGAATTATGCGGTGGGCAAGGGTAAGGTTTTCGTCACATGGACTTCCGGCAATTCCCGGCCTGAGTTGGGAGTCAGTTCGGACGACCAGAATGCGGAGTTGCGGCGGGATCTGGCTGCGCTGGCGGTTCTGCCTCGCGTGACCCTGGAGAATCAGAAAGCCCGGGTGCAGCGCGGAGACAACTACGAGATCGGCGTCTCGCAGAAGTTTGGTTCGCGCGAGTTCCGCGTGTCCGCTTACAACGAGCGTGTGAGCAATACGGCTTTGACGATCGCGAACCCGACCGCGGGTTTGTTCCCCGGCGATCTTGTCCCGGACCTTTTCTCGAACAGCGCGGTGTTCAATGCCGGTTCGTTTGATTCGTATGGCTACATGGCGTCGGTGACGCAGGATCTGGGAGAGAATTACCGGGTTTCAGTGACGTATGGAACTGTTGGGATGCTGACCGCGCGGCAGAATGGCGCGATTGTTTCGGCTGACGACCTGCGTCGCTTAATCGAGGCGGACAGCCGCCCCGCTGTCACATTGCGCGCTTCCGGCACGATACCCCATTGGGGTACCCGATTCGTGACCAGCTATCAATGGTGCGATTACAACGCGGCAATGCCGGTTCCGCAATATTCGACTGATGCGACGCGTCCGGAGCCGGGATTGAACCTGCTGGTGCGACAGCCCCTTCCGACTCACGGGATGCCGTGGCGCATGGAAGCCTCGGCTGAGGTTCGCAACATGCTGGCGCAGGGCTATCTCCCGGTGACCATGGCCAATGGGCAGCAGTTGGTTCTGGTGAATACGCCTCGAACCTTCCGCGGCGGGCTCGCGTTCGTTTTTTAGGAATCGATGCGGTTCGCGCTTGCCGCATTCGCCCTGAGCGCCATCCTCCACCCGATGATTCGTATCCGGGATACGCAGGGGATTGAGCGGCTTCCTTTGAAAGTCAACCAGGGCAAGGTTGAGGCGCTGTTCTTCGTCGCGCACGATTGCCCGATTTCGAATTACTATTCCCGCGAAATACGACGGATCTGCGAAGATTATGCCTCGCGCGGTCTCGGGTGCTCATTGGTTTACGTCGAACCGAACCTCACCGACGCGGACGCCGAGAAGCATGGCCGGGAATACGGGCATGGAGCCTATCCACGCATCGTTGACCGCTCTCATGCGCTGGTCGCGGCGGTGGGGGCGACCGTAACGCCCGAAGCCGTCGTTGTGAAATCTGACGAAACCATTGGGTACCGAGGGCGCATCGACAATCTGTATGTGGCTCCGGGCAAACGGAGGCGCGCGGCGACGGAGCGCGACCTGCGCGATGCGCTCAACGCGATCCTCGCCGGGAAGCCCGCGCCGAAACCGGAGACCCAACCAGTCGGATGCTATATCCCCGATCTGTCAGCCTATTCGCGCTAGCCGCCGCAACCTGCGCCGCGCAGACTCCCGTCATCCTGATTTCAGTGGACACGCTCCGCGCGGACCGCATTGGTCCGCGTACCCCCGGATTCAATCTCTATACCAAAGGGGGAACTGTCTTTAGCGCGGCGGAATCACAGATTCCTCTCACGCTTCCGTCCCACACGACTCTATTCACATCGACGTATCCGTTCGAAAACGGCGTCGAGGAGAACGCGACTCACGTGCCTGCGGGGCTTACCACTCTTGCGGAAGTACTGCGCGGGCACGGATACCGGACCGGAGCGTTTATCGGAAGCATCTTCCTGGAACGTGAACTCGGGCTCGACCGCGGTTTCGAAACTTACGACAGTCCGTTCAGCTTCGAAGCCTTCTCGAAGTTGTCGGGAGGAATGGTTTTCGCAGGGGGGCCGCACAACCCGTACTCCGTGCGCGAGCGCCGGCCCGGCGCTCTCGTGCTCAGGGCGGCGGATCAATGGCTCACGCCGCACAAGGGGCAGAATGTGTTTGCGTTCGTCCACCTGTTCGACATGCACCAGCCGTATACGGAGCCGTCTTATGACGCTCAGCTAACGTCAGTCGACAAACTGCTGGCCGGGTTCGCCAATACGCTCAAGCGCGACGGCTGGTGGGACAAGGCGTTGGTGGTGATCGTTTCCGATCATGGGGAAGGACTCGGTGATCACGGAGAATCGGATCACGGCTATTTCGCCTATGAGAGCACGCTGCATGTTCCGTTCATCGTCCATTGGCCGGCGGGTAAGGCCCGGCTCGGAGCTGTTGTTGAGAAACCCGTAGGACTGATCGACTTCGCTCCCACGGTGCTGGATTTCCTGGGAATTCCCGTTCCTCCCGCGTTTCGTGGGCAGTCTTTGCTGCGCGCCGGCTGGACGCCGCCAGTCAGTGAGAGTACCTACGGGCGCGACTGCTTTGGCTGGGCTCCTCTTCGGTCGATTCGGAGCGATGGGTGGAAGTACATTGAAGCTCCGCGTCCGGAGTTGTTCGATCTCACGAAAGACCCGCATGAGATGCGGAATCTTTTTGCGGCCGAGCCCTCGGTAGCTGGCCGTTTGCGTCAACAGTTGCAGAGCGCCATGGCCGGGGCAGGCGCTGCCGCTCCGACGCAGTCCGGCGATCCTGGCCGCGAACGCGAGGCGTTGCAATCACTGGGCTATCTTGCGCCAGGCCCGCACTCCGCGTCGGGCGCCAGGCGCGCGGACCCGAAGGACAAACTGCCGGAGCTTCTGCGTTACGAAGATGCTTTGACTCTAATGGAAGCGGGCCGCCATGGAGAAGCGGTTCAGAAGTTCCGATCGATCCTCGCGAACGACTCCGGCAATCTGCTTGCGCGCCGTGATCTGGGGATCGCTCTGATTGAACTCCATCGCTACCCGGAGGCTTTGAGCGAACTGCAGAAGGTCGCGGCGTCATCGGTCGAAGATTACGTCACGCGATACGAAATGGGCATCGCGCAGGAGTCGCTGGGGCATCTTCCGGAGGCGAAAAGCCAATTTGAAGTTGCCTGCCGGCTTGCGCCGCATGCCGATCAGTGCGCAGAGGCGCTCGAGCGGGTGAGCCGCCGGATTTCAGGCGCGGGGCCGAAAAAGACGCTCTGAGACGGCGGTGACAACGCTGCGCGGCGAGAGGCGCTGGAGTTCCATCCCCATCCTGTTGCCGAAGCCACAGATTACATATTGCTTTCCGCGCCGCAATGCGTCGAGGCCAATGCGCGCAACTTCTTCGGCTGAATGTACGCTCATGGCTTTGGGGATGGGTTCATGCGATACCTGATGAAATTCGGTTGTGGTCTGCCCGGGACAAAGCGCGCAGACGCGGACGCCGAATCTTTTGACCTCGGCGGCGACGCCTTCCGCGAAGATCAGATCGAACGCCTTGGTGGCTGCGTACGTCGTCTGATAAGGGACTGCCTGAAACGAGGCTGTTGAAGCCACCATCAGGATATCGCCGGTGCGGCGCTCGACCATTGCGGGCAGGTACAGATGAGTCAGCCCGACTACGGCGGAGCAGTTCAACTGAATCATTTCAAACTGACGCGCCAGATCGATTTCGCGAAATTCGCCATAAGCGCCGAATCCCGCGTTATTGACGAGCAGGGCAGGTTTGATCGACCTGGATTCAGTGAAATCGAAAAGGCGCTGAGGGGCGCCAGGCTCGGCGAGATCGAGTTGAACCGTCTCCACTTGAACATCGCGGAACTGTTCTTCGATAGGGCGCCGCGCGGTCAGGACCAGGTTCACGCCCTCCGCGGCCAACTGACGCGCAATAGCGCGCCCGATTCCTGAACTTGCTCCGGTGACGACGGCCCATTCGCCGCGCCAACTCCTCATCGGGCCTTCTTTTTCGTCAAATTCTCGAACAGGAATAAGCCGCTCTTTCCTCCCACCGCGAAATCCAGGTCGCCGTCGCCGTCGATGTCCGCAACCGGAATCTGCATGCCGCCGCCGGTGCGTCCGCCGTAGTCGATGGTGTGCTTCACCCATTCGATATTGCCGTTGGAATCCGGCGCCATGTATTCGTACCAGTAAACGCCCAACGGCTCACGCTCACCCGGGTCACGGCCGTTGTGCGCCATGAAGCGTTTGCCTGTCAGGAAGTCGGGCTTGCCGTCGCCATTCAGGTCAACCATGGTCATTGCGTGGCTTTGTGACCAGCTTTCATCGATGATGTGTTTCTTCCATTTGCCATCCGCAGTTTGTTCCATCCAGAAGATTCCGTAGTTGTGAGCCAGCGAGGTCACAAGGTCAGGGCGCCCATCCCCGTTCACGTCGTGCACGTAGATAAATCCGGTTTCGCCCAGATCCCAATCGGGATGGAATTTCCAGTCGGGCGCCTCAAACCATCCTTTTGGAGTAAGGATGTCAGTACGCCCGTCTTTGTTGATGTCGCCTGCCCCGATTCCGTGGCCGTATGACTTATCGCTGACGACGTGCCGGACGAAGTCGCCGTTCTTCAGTTCGTACCAGGAAAGCGGCGCGGAGGCATTTCCAAACTCAGGAAGGATCTCATGCGCCTTGCCGTCGTTATCGAGGTCGACCGCGAAACAAAACTCAACGTTGAACCCGTTTTGAATTTCGTGCCGCTTCCATTTCGCGCCGGAGTTACGGCCCGGGTTTTCATCCCACCAGACGCTTTTTGAGAACCATCCGCAGCTCACGATATCGGGATATCCGTCGCCATTGACGTCGATGGGAAGATCGCTGAAATCGTCAATGTAGTTATTGGCGAACAGAATGTCGCGGAAGTGATGGCGAGTCCAGGACGGCGCTTCGTACCAGTTTTCGCCGGAGACGATGTCGAGGCGGCCGTCTCGATTAATGTCCGCGAATGCCGCCGGTTCGTTCTGGCTCATGTCGATCGGATGTTTGAGAAAGGGGATTTCATCGTCGGGGCGGCTGGCGGTCCATCCGGCCACGCATCCCAAGAGGAGCGCTGCCGCGGCAATTCTTTTCATGCGCCCGATTCTATCGCCGCTCGAATTGCTGAAGCATCGCCACCAGTTGAGGCGCGCCCGCTGCATCGCCTCCGAAGCGCACGGCGTTGTAGGCCGCGGTGAATTGCGCAACCGGTTCCCGCTGGTCCGGCGGAAGGTGGCGGGCAAATTCGGCGGGGGTGGTCCATGCGGGGCGCTCGAAGCCGCGCCGCGCAAGTAGTTCGGTCAACCGCCTGTAAAGCGCGGCGGCGTCCCCCGCCGAGACTCCGGAGCGCTCAACACGCCTGAGCAGTGCTCGCATTCGCCAGCGATGGGCTAACCGAGGCATATAGAGAATCGAGAGGACCAATAGCAGGGAAACAACAACGACGGGCCACGCGGCTTTTCCGGCTCGGACAAGTGAATCGCGATTCATGGGCGGGCGGAAATTCGCCGACGCCCATCCGCGGTTCCAGGAACGCAGGCCGCGCGCGAAATCGGCCGCGAGAGCCGCCTGACGTCCGAGGTCATAGGCAACGACCCACTGTCGCCACATGCTATCCGCCGCATCAAGATACATATTGATTCGCGCCGAAACGCCGTCCGATTTTCGTTCCGAAGCCGAAGGCGTGGGGTCGAAGCTTACCCACCCGCGATCCTCAATCCATGCTTCCACCCACACATGCGCGTCCGACGCGCGCACGACATACATTCCGGAGACGTCGTTGAAGTATCCACTCTGAAATCCGGTGGCCACGCGCGAAGGAATCCCGAGGGTTCGCAGCATCACGGCCATGGCGGACGCAAAGTATTCGCAATATCCCCGGCGGCTGACGAAAAGGAAATTTGCGAGAGGATCGCGCAAGGGGATGGCAGAGGTCTCAAGCGTATAGGTGTAATCGTGACGGAGATGGCTCTGAATGCGAAGCGCGCGCTCGTAGTCGTCGCCGTAAGCCGCCCACTTGCGGGCCAGCGACCAAATGCGGGTATCGATCGGCGGGAGGCGGAGGTATCGCCCGCGATCCTCACGGCGAAGCGGTTCCGGCAGCGCTGGACCTGAATGAGCGGAGATCTCGTACCTGAGGTCTTCACCGGTGACTGGCAGGACACGGAACGAATCATCGCGAGATCGCACCAGGCGAGGCGCGGCGACGTTTATGTACTCCGGAATTCCGGCGATGAAGAGCGTTCCCGTGTCGGAGCTTTCGACATCGGCGCGGTAAAGAAGACGCCTGCCATCGCGGCGAGAGCGCTGAAGTTGTCCCGCGACTTCGGCGGTGCCGTGCGTTACGGGTATATCTTCTCCGGAGGTCACTGGCTCCACCCATCGCCGCCCATCGAAATAGCTCAGCGCGGAGCCTCGCCATTTGAGACCGGGTGGGAGGGTTCCTGAGTACGGCAGGACGTGCATTACGGGGCGAACGTCTCTTCCTATTTCCCCGAACTGCCCGAGGTCAACAATGCCGGAGTATCCGGTGAGCCGCGGCGCGTGTGGAAAGAGCAATGCTGCCGCGCGCGCCGTGCGGGGAAGAACGAGAAACAGCGCGGCCGTTACGATCAGGATGCCCAGCGCGGCGGCGCAGGTGACGGCGAACAGGCGCGGAGCGATTCGATTGCGGGGTGAGTATTCGATGCGAGGGGATCGCCGCAAGCCACGGCGTATTTCGGCGCTCGCGAGCGCGGCGATCGCGAACAAAACGAAGACCACGAGATAAGCGAAAAACGTGGCCTGAAACGAGAGCAGCGCCGCGCCGACCAACTCCATAAATGCGATCACGCCAGCATACGCATAATCGCGCGCGGAGCTGGCCGTGAGAATCTTGAGCCCGGCCAGAAAGCAGACGCCGTGAACGGTGGCGGCGAGGAAATCCTGTGAGATCAGCGCAAGATCCGCGAAATAAAAGGCGACATACCCCAGAGCGAGCGCGGAGATGATCCTGCCAGGGATGGTGAATCGCGCGAGGCCCGAAATGAACGCCGCGCGGGCTAACAGCGCGGCAAACGTGATGACGGTGGTGGGGCGATCGATTCGATGAGTGGCTTCCAACGCGAGGAAACCCGTCGCTACCAGACCTAACAGCGAAAACTGAAAAAAGCGCTCGATCGATGCCGCGCCGCGCGCCGGACGCGTGTCCACCACACCAGTTTAGCGAGAAGCGGGCTAACCCGTTCGATATATTGAAAGTAACCCAATGAGCCAGAACAGCTTCGGTACGCAGTCCACCCTGAAATCGGGTGGGACTGACTACCGCTATTTCCGTCTTGCCACGCTTGAAGAGAAGGGCGTGGCGAACGTGTCGCGCATGCCTTTTTCGCATCGTATTCTGCTCGAGAATCTGCTGCGGAACGAGGATGGGCGGAAGGTAAAGGCGTCTGACATTGATGCCGTTGTTCGCGGCGTGAGCGGTCCGAACGCGAGCGAGATTTCGTTCATGCCGGCGCGGGTTCTGCTGCAGGACTTCACGGGTGTTCCCTGTGTGGTCGACATTGCGGCGATGCGTGACGCGCTTGCGGCGATGGGCGCGAATCCTTCAAAAGCGAATCCGCTGATGCCGGCGGACCTGGTGATCGATCACTCGGTGCAGGTTGACGAGTTCGGGACGAAAAACGCGTTCGATGTCAACGCGCTGCTGGAGTTCCAGCGCAATCGCGAGCGATACATGCTGCTGCGCTGGGCGCAAACCGCCTTTAGCAACTTCCGGGTGGTTCCGCCGGATACCGGCATCGTGCACCAGGTGAATCTGGAGTATCTCGCGTCGGTTGTGTTTCGCGCGAAGGGCGCCGACGGCGTGGTGACTGCATATCCCGACACTCTCGTCGGGACAGACTCGCACACAACCATGATTAACGGTCTGGGCGTTGTCGGTTGGGGCGTGGGTGGGATTGAAGCAGAAGCCTGCATGCTGGGTCAGCCTATTTCGATGCTGCTGCCCGCTGTGGTCGGTTTTAAGCTGCACGGCAAGTTGCCGGAAGGCTGCACCGCGACCGACCTGGTCCTGACCGTGACCCAGATGCTGCGCAAAAAAGGCGTCGTCGGGAAATTCGTGGAGTTTTTCGGAGCGGGACTTTCGCAGTTGAGCGTGGCCGACCGCGCCACTATCGCGAACATGGCGCCGGAATACGGCGCGACAATCGGATTCTTCCCGGTCGATGCAGGCACGCTCGATTACCTTCGAACCTCGAGCCGTGACTCTCAACTGATTGAGCTGGTCGAAGCCTACTCCAAGGAACAAACCCTGTTCCGCACGGATGACACGCGCGATCCTCTGTTCTCCGACACGCTGGAGCTGGATCTTTCGACCGTGGCTCCGTCGATGGCGGGGCCGAAGCGTCCGCAGGACCGCCTGACGCTCAATGAAGTTAAGAAGAGCTTCCGTGAGACCTTCAAAGACGCTCCGTCGAAAAAGTCGGCGGTTGAGATTCACGGCGAGGAAGCCGAGATCGGCAGCGGCGCGGTTGTGATCGCGGCGATCACAAGCTGCACTAATACATCGAATCCCTCTGTGATGATGGGCGCGGGACTGCTCGCGAAGAAAGCAGTTGAGATGGGACTGAAGACCAAACCCTGGGTTAAAACAAGCCTGGCTCCGGGTTCCAAGGTGGTCTCCGACTACCTGAACAAAGGCGGCGTTATGCCCGCGCTTGAGGCGCTGAACTTTCATCTCGTGGGATACGGTTGCACCACATGCATCGGGAACAGCGGCCCGTTGCCCGAAGCAGTGGCAAATGCGGTGAAGAAGGATGATCTCGTAGTCGCGGCGGTGCTTAGCGGCAATCGGAACTTCGAAGGTCGTATCAACCAGCAGGTGAAGGCGAACTATCTGGCGTCGCCGCCGCTGGTGGTCGCTTATGCCATAGCAGGCCGCATCGATATCGATATGAGTTCGGAACCGTTGGGGAGCGGCTCCGACGGATCTCCGGTCTATCTGAAAGACATCTGGCCAAGCCCGCAGGACGTGGACGAGGCGATTCGCGCGACGATCGATGCGGAAATGTTCCATTCCGAATACGAACACGCGTTTGAAGGCGACGCGAACTGGCGCGCACTGCCCGTACCCACCGGAAACATCTATCAGTGGGACGAAACTTCGACCTATATCAAAAAGCCGCCGTATTTCGACAACATGGTGGACCCGACGCAGCCGATCGCCGATCTCAACGGGCTTCGGACGCTGGCGTTGCTGGGCGACTCGATCACCACGGATCACATCTCTCCCGCGGGATCCATTGCAGTCAACAGCCCTGCGGGCAAATATCTGATCGAGCAGGGCGTGTCGCCAAAGGATTTCAACTCGTACGGCGCCCGACGCGGCAATCACGAAGTGATGGTTCGCGGCACGCTTGCGAATGTGCGGTTGCGCAATCAACTGGCGCCGGGTACTGAGGGAACGTGGACGGTCCATCTGCCAGGCGGCGAACAGATGTTCATCTATGACGCCGCCATGCGCTACAAGCAGGAAGGTACGCCGCTACTGATCATCGCTGGTAAGGAATATGGCTCCGGTTCTTCGCGCGATTGGGCGGCAAAAGGCGTGTCGCTGCTCGGCGTTAAAGCGGTCATCGCCGAGAGCTTCGAGCGCATTCACAGAACGAATCTTGTCGGAATGGGCGTCTTGCCGTTGCAGTTCGTGCAGGGCGATAACGCCGGGACTCTTAAGCTCACGGGACGCGAAATATTTCACATCAGCGGAGTTCAGAAGGCTGTGGAATCCGGGTCACGGGTCGATGTCCGGGCGATTGCCGCCGACGGGACCGAAACTTCGTTCCAGGCGATTCCGCGTGTGGACACCCCTCAGGAAGCCGAGTACTTCCGCAATGGCGGCATCCTGCCATACGTGCTGCGTCAATTAGCGGCTCAGTAGTTTCCAGCAAAACGTTCGTAATCCTGAACGTCCTCAGCGCTCCCGATTACGAGAGGGCAGCGTTCGTGAATCGTTCGCGCCGTGATGCCGAGGATCGGCTGCGAACCCGTGGATGCGCGGCCACCGGCCTTTTCCACGACGAAAGCGAGCGGAGCGCACTCGTAGAGCAGACGCAGCTTCCCATCCGGATGCGCCGGGTCGGCCGGATAAAAATACAAGCCGCCCTCCACAAGGCTGCGATGCAGATCCGCAACCAGAGCGCCTGTGTAGCGCAGCGAATAAGGGCGGTGCGTAGCGGCGTCCTCAGCTGTTACCCATTGCAGATAGTCACGCACGCCCGCGCTCCACTCGTGCGAGCGTCCGACATTCGCGCTGTAATAGCGTCCTCGGCGAGGGCAGCTGATATTTTCGTGAGAGAGCAGGAATTCACCGAGTTCGCGGTCGAGGGTGAATCCGTTCGCGCCGTGCTCTGTCGCATAGACCAGCAGGGTGCTTGTGCTGTACATGACGTAGCCCGCGAGAATCTGCTCCGAGCCCTTCCTCAGAGCGTTTTTTGAGAGCGAAGCGCCGGGAATCCGCCTCCAGAATCCGAAGATCGTGCCGAGGGATCCGTTAATATCCGTGTTTGAAGAGCCGTCCACGGGATCGCAGCAGACGATGTAATCGCTGTGCTCTCCGCCCGGCAGCGGCGTTAGGTCTTCGATTTCCTCCGAGACCATTGCATGCGCGAGACCTGTGGAAGAAAAGGCGTCGAGCACCGTCTCGCTGCCAAATACATCGAGTTTCTTCTGTGAATCGCCGGTCGCGTTTCTTTCGCCTACCAGCCCGAGCTTGCCGACGAGCGCCGCCCGGCCAACCTCACGCGCGATGATCTTCGAGGCGTACGCCATCTGGGTGAGCAGAGGGCCGATTCCGGGATCGAGGTCGGGATGCCGAGTCTGCTCATCGAGCACAAAGCGGGAGAGGGTCGTGCCGAAGCGGCTCATTCGGTCCTCCACTGCCGGTTATCACGCCGGAGCAAGTCATCGGCCTCTTTCGGCCCCCAGGTTCCCGCCACGTAATTGGGAAAAGCCCGGGGGGGCAGCGCCTTCCAAACGTCGAGCGCGGGCTCAACCACTGACCATCCGGCCTCGACCATATCGGCGCGCTGAAAGAGCGTTGCGTCGCCGATCATGCAGTCATACAAAAGGCGTTCATATCCGGTACTCGGTTCAGCGCCGAAATAATCGGAGTACTTGAAGTCCATCGTCACGGCGCCGAGTTTCACATGCGCCCCCGGTACCTTCGCGCCGAACCGGAGGGAAATGCCTTCATCGGGCTGGATATGCATGATCAGGAGATTAGGCGTGAGCGTGCCGACCGAAGTTTCCCGGAACAGCACAAAAGGGGCGCGCCGGAACTGGATCACAATCTCCGTCGCCCGCCGCGGCAGGCGCTTGCCCGTGCGAACGTAGAACGGGACGTCCGCCCAGCGCCAGTTGTCGACCATGAGCTTCAGGGCGACGAACGTTTCGGTGTTCGAATGTGGATCGACAAACTCCTCTGAGCGATAGCCGGGAACATGCTCGGAACCGACGACTCCTTCGGCGTACTGCCCCCGCACAGCGCGTGAAAGCACGTCTTCGGGCGAAATGGGAGTCATTGCATGCAATGCCTTGGATTGCTCGTCGCGAACGGCGTCCGCCTGAAATGAGATGGGCGGCTCCATCGCGGTGAGTGAAACCAGTTGCAGGATATGGTTCGGAACCATGTCGCGGAGGCATCCCGCGCGGTCGTAATAGCCCCCGCGCCGTTCGACTCCAAGCGTTTCCGCTACCGTGATCTGCACATGATCGATGTAGCGGCGATTCCAGACCGGCTCAAAAATCCCGTTTGAAAAACGGAATACGAGGATGTTCTGAACCGTTTCTTTGCCCAGGTAGTGATCGATGCGATAGATCTGCCGTTCTTTCAGCACTTGGCCGATTTCCGCGTTTAGCGCTTTGGCGGATTCCAGATCCGAGCCGAATGGCTTCTCGATGATGACGCGCCGCCAGCGTCCGTTATCCTCCGAGGCCAGACCCTGCTCGCCCAACTGCCGGATGATCTCGGCGAAGAACTGCGGCAGCGTGGCCAGGTAATAGAACACATTGCCGCCCGTATTGAGCGATTGCGTGAGTTGCGTGATCCGGTCTTTTAACCTTACGTAATCGGCGGGATTCTTGAAGTCTCCCGAGAGGTAATAGCTCCGTTCGGCAAGCCAGTCGCAGAGCTTACAATCCGGAGGCGCGCCGGAATAAGCCCGGATATTCTCGCGCACTCGCTTGCGAAATTCCTCCTCGGGGAAATCGTCCTTGGCGAACCCCAGAATCGCGAATTCCTGCGGCAGGAGATCGTTGCGGGCGAGATTGTAGAGTGCGGGCAGGAGCTTTCTCGCCGTGAGATCGCCCGAGGCGCCGAAGACCGCCATGATGCAGCGATCCGCCGCCCGCCCGCGACTCTGGCCCGAAGCGTTCTCCTGAGCCGGATTCTGTTCAGCCATTCCGTTATTCGCCAGTGGGGCGCTCGACGTGCCCGCCGAACTGCTTGCGCATGGCGGAGAGCATCTTCTCGGCGAACGTGTGCTCCTGGCGGGAACGGAA
>Ga0126381_100007059_pt1 | contig 12464 bp, 11 predicted proteins | sample PanSoiMetPlot_28_FD_96465 | JGI IMG/M metagenome (GOLD analysis project Ga0126381, IMG submission 96465) | Tropical forest soil microbial communities from Panama - MetaG Plot_28 | ecosystem: Environmental > Terrestrial > Soil > Tropical forest > Bulk soil | place: Panama | collected 2016-02-17
CGGCGGCAACATATTTCGCGGCGTAGCGGCGGCCGCGCATGACATGGACCGCGTAACCGGCGACCAGATGGGTATGCTCGCTACGGTTATCAATGCCCTGGCGTTTCAGGATGCATTGGAAAGGCTCGGCGTTCCCACACGCGTCATGACGGCTATTCAGATGCATCAGGTAGCCGAGCCTTACATTCGCCGTCGTGCCATCCGCCACCTCGAGAAGGGCCGTACCGTAATCTTTGCGGCCGGCACATCGAATCCCTATTTCTCAACCGACACCGCGGCCACTCTCCGCGGCCTCGAGATCCACGCGCAAATCATCGCCAAGGCCACCAGCGTCGATGGCGTCTATGACAAGGATCCGAAGAAGTATCTGGACGCTGTGAAATATCCCGAAGTCAGCTACACGGAGGTTCTTTCCAAAGCGCTTGCCGTGATGGATGCCTCCGCAGTGGCGATGTGCCGCGACAATAGCATGCCGATCATGGTTTTCGATCTCAAGGTCCACGGAAATATAATGCGTATGGCGATGGGCGAGCCGATTGGCACTATGATTCGCTGATCGCAAACGGTCGAATCTATGAAACAAGAACATCCCGCTGCTCCGGCCAATACGTTCAAGAACATTAAGGAGGTAGAGGCCAATGCCCGCACTCGCATGGACAAAGTCCTCACCGACCTGCACAACGAAATGGCGCATATCCGCACGGGGCGGGCCTCGATCGGCCTGCTCGACAGCGTGCGCGTGGATTATTACGGATCACCCGTTCCGTTAAACCAGGTGGCGCAGCTGCATGTTCCGGAACCTGCCATGATCACGGTCCAACCTTGGGACGCCTCCACGATCAGCGCCATTGAAAAAGCAATTCGAAGCGCGGACCTCGGGCTGAATCCGTCAAACGACGGCAAGATCGTCCGGGTTCCCATCCCGCCGCTTACCGAGGAACGCCGGCGCGAACTTGCAAAGAAGTTAAGCCACATCGCTGAAGAACGCCGTGTCGGCTTGCGCAACATTCGCCGCGATGCCAACGATCAGCTCAAGAAGATGCTAAAGGACAAGTTGATCAGCGAAGACGACGAGCGGCATTCCCTGGACGCGATCCAAAAGCTAACGGACGGCCAGATCGCCAAGATCGACCAGGCCGCGAAGGCTAAAGAAAAAGAAATCCTTGAGTTCAAATAGCCTCGCGACCCGTTAAGACGACTGCCAGGCCCCGAGCAGGCGCCGCAAGAGAACGAGCTCTCCCAAATGGTACGCGTTGTGATCAGCCAGTACTAAAGCTTCCCGCAAAACAGTCTGCCCATCGCCGTGTGCAATAGGGGCGAATAGGTCCGTCGATTCGTCATCTATCAACTTGGCCATAGCGTTCAGATCGTCCCGAAAAGCATTCACGCTGCGATCCCATGATTTTTCGTCCGGAGGCGTTTGCTTTTCCGGCCAGTACCCCGCGGGAAATTCAGGAGAAACATGTTTGGCGTTGCGAGTGAATTCCAGGATGTCCCATTGAGCGATGCGCAGGTGCTCCAGTATTTCCCAGGGCGAGTGCGCCGCACCTTCCGGTCTCTTGCCCCGTAGACCGGTAGGCATATCCTTGACCGCCGACTCGAAATCCGCATGAGCATTGCCCTTTTTGAGCAATTCGATTACCTCTTCCCGCAATTTCTTGTTATTGGACATTGTCATCTCATCTCCTTAACGGACCTATCTGATTCGTGTCGCTGCGAACTCGCCTTCGAGCTTCCAGTTCTTCCCATCGGGCTCCAGGGCCTCTCCAGTCCAACGGAAGGAGTCTTGCGTGATCTCCGAAAAAATCCATCGAATGGGAGTTCCATTGGCGTGAGTTCCAACTTGCACAACATCCTTGCCGCTCCGTCTGCCAATCAGTTCATCGCGTTGTCCGGTCACCGGATTGATGTACGTTACTCGCCAGGCCTGGATCACAGGGTCCCAAGCTCGGATTGTAGTGCCATACATGTTCATCGTTCCGTCCAGTCCGGCCGCCCGTTCTGAAAGTCGCGGCATGATCCAGGTGTCCTGCACGGCGCGCCCCTCGAGGACCCACTCAAAGTGCGCCTCGCCCTTCATACCGCGCGCTGAGACGTCCACGCCGTAGTAGCGTACGTTCAATTCCCAGCTTCCCATCAGCCATCCGTACACGTCGGCCTCGGCGTCGATTTCAGGCGACCGGCCCGGCGCGGTCAGCGCATACTGAAACTCTGCATTTTGTCTTGCCTCAAGAATCATCCTTTTTCATACTCCTAAACTGGTTATACGAGCAGGAGGAAGGCGCGTTCTTGGCAAAAATTGCGGCCGCATTAACAAAGCCTTTAGCGCAAAACTCAACCGACGGTGGCACAAGCCGTTTGTCGACACGCATGCTGGCGCGCGGATCTGGCTGGACCGTTCACGATGTGATCTGTACCGCTGGCCCGCAGGATCCGTCGTACGAGGAGCAGCACGCTCATACCTCGATTGCCATCGTGACAGCAGGCAGCTTTCAGTACCGCTCTGGCTCCCGTTCAGCAAAGCAGTACGAGTTGATGACCCCCGGTTCGCTCTTGCTCGGCAATGCTGGCCAAACTTTTGAATGCGGACACGAACACGGCAACGGCGATCACTGCCTGTCTTTCCAATACACACAGGAACATTTCGAGCAACTGGCGGCCGACGCCGGTGCCGCGGTCTCCAAGCGACGTTTTCCTGTGCTTCGCGTACCGCCTTTGCGCGCTTTGTCCCCTGTGATTGCCCGTGCCTGCGCCGGAACCGCCGAGCCGGTAAACGCTCCGTGGGACGAGCTCAGCATCCAGCTCGCCGGGCAAGCGATACAACTTGCAAGCGGCGTGACACCGAATCGTCGCGGAACTCAGCCGGGCAGTGAGGCCCGTGTCGCGCGAAGTGTGCGCGCAATCGAGCACCGGCCGGAAGCCGCACTAACAATTGAGAACATGGCCCTCGAAGCCGGCCTGAGTCCCTATCATTTCCTTCGGACATTCCAGCTCTTGACAGGTGTGACACCGCACCAATACATCCTGCGAGTGCGCCTAAGAGGTGCCGCAGGCCGGCTTCTGAATCCAAGTTCCGACCGTTCCGTATCAATCCTTGACATCGCCCTCGACTGCGGCTTCGGCGACCTGTCGAACTTCAACCATGCCTTCCGTGCCGAATTCGGTCTCAGCCCTCGCCGCTATCGAAAACTCCACACTTGACCTGCGCAATCCGCTCCGGAATGAAAATGAGGACCGCTTTTATCGCATCTTTTTTGTGTTTGTAACATCGTTTCCTGCTTCCTCAATCGTTTCTTTGAGAGACTTGACAGCGTTGCTAGACTGATGACTTAAGGAGCTTCAAAATAGCCCCGTTTAGTAGTACGATACGAACTTAGTGAAGGCCGTATGTTTAGCCGGGAAGAGATCGATCCGCTCGCACCACAGCGCGAAGCAGCTATCTTCTACGGCCTTTTTTTGCGCGGCCACTCGGCTGACGCTCTGCGGCGCGATATCGATGTTCCTCGCCCCTTGCTGCATAAATGGCTTCAGCCACAGCGCTATGAGGAAGACTTTCGAAATTCTCTCCGCCGCATGTACACATATCGCAAAAAAGTCCTGGCTATTTTCGATGAACTGGTGCTAAAAGAAAAGCACCGGGCTCGCATTAACTGACGTTTTCTCAAACCAGTATGGATCTTCCGATTTACCAGGTGGATGCTTTTAGTGGCTCGGTTTTCTCTGGAAACCCGGCTGCGGTGTGCCCACTCACATCGTGGCTGGCGGACGAAAAATTACAGGCAATTGCGGCAGAAAATAACCTGTCTGAAACTGCCTTCTTTGTTCGAAATGGCGGGAATTTCCAGCTTCGCTGGTTCACGCCCTCCTGCGAAGTGGATCTTTGCGGGCACGCAACTCTCGCCTCCGCTCACGTGCTGTTCCATGAATTGGGCGAACCCGGCGATGTCGTCCGGTTCGATACGAAATCAGGCGAGCTGAGGGTCAGGCAGGAGGCCGGCCGGCTGGTGCTGGATTTCCCCGCACGGCCGCCGCACGCGACCGCCCCTGACCCAGCGCTCATTTCTGCTCTTGGCGGTAACCCCACGGATATCTTAGCCGCCCACGACTATCTGGTCTGCTACAAATCCGAGGAAGAGGTCAGGTCTTTATCGCCGGATATGGAAGCGCTGAAAAGGATTGATTGTTTCGCTTTCATTGTCACTGCGCCTGGGCGAGATTGTGATTTCGTCTCGCGATTTTTTGCTCCGGCAAAAGGCATTCCAGAGGATCCGGTAACCGGGAGGGCCCATTGCACGCTGATTCCATACTGGGCATCGCGGCTCGGCAAAACTAGCCTATTCGCAAGGCAGGTATCCACACGCGGCGGTGAATTGTGGTGCAAACTCGCTGGAGAACGCGTTGAGATTGCCGGCCAAGCAGCCCTGTTCCTGCGAGGCACAATTTCCATTTAGGGCGAAGCCCCTCCCCGTGTTCGCGCCATTCGCATCGATGCGCGAAAATGATAGCTTGCTCGAAAAGCGTGCCTCGGTTTGCGCGCTCGACTGCCCTGACGCCTGCTCTCTGGTGGTCGAGATTAACGGTGCCGGAAGAGCAGTCAAGCTGCGCGGCAACCCCGAACATCCCGTCACGCGCGGTTTTCTCTGCGCAAAAGTAACGAAATACCTCGAACGCGAATACCATCCCGACCGCCTGCTCGATCCTCTGCGGCGAACCGGCGCCAAAGGCGAGGGCCAGTTCGAGCGTATCTCGTGGGACGAAGCGCTGGACGAGATTGCGGAACGGCTCAAAGCCATCTCCGAAACGCATGGCCCAGCGGCCATACTGCCCTACAGCTATGCCGGCACCATGGGACTTTTGAACGGCTCCGGCATGGACCGCCGTTTCTTTCACAGACTGGGTGCTTCCCGGTTGGACCGCACGATATGCTCGGCCGCCGGCGCGGCCGCGCTGCGGCTGTCTCAAGGAATTGGCCTCGGCATGGAACCAGACCAGTTTGCGCACTCGCGACTCATCCTTGCCTGGGGCGCGAATATTCTCGGAACGAACGTCCACCTGTGGCCTTGGATCGTCGAGGCTCGCCGAAAAGGCGCGAAATTCTACGTCATCGATCCGGTTCGTACGCGGACCGCCCGCTTGGCGGACAAACACTTCGTCGTTAACCCCGGGTCAGATCTCGCGCTTGCGCTCGGGCTGATACATGTCATCTTGCGCGAATCTTTGCATGACAGAGACTACATCCATCGCTATGCCAACGGATTCGACGACTTGGTTCGTCTCGCGGAAAGCTATCCTCCTGGCCGCGTCTCAGCCCTGACAGGAATCGCCGCCGCGGAAATTGAACTCCTCGCGCGCGAGTATGCGGGCTCTCAACCGGCTGCCATCCGCGTGAACTACGGCGTGCAGCGCAGCGAACGTGGCGGAAATGCCATCCGCGCCGTGGCCGCTCTTCCGGTTCTCACCGGGGCTTGGCGTCAGCTTGGCGGAGGGCTTCAGTTAACCACCTCCGGCGCCTTCGAGTTCAACCGCGCGGCCCTCGAGCGTCCGGATCTTCAGTCCCGTTCACCACTCGGCCGCGAAGCGCGCCTTGTCAACATGGCGCAACTCGGGCATGCTCTGCTCGAACTTGATCAGCCTCCAGTGAAAGCTCTGGTGGTTTACAACTCGAATCCCGCTGCTATCGCTCCCAATCAGAGCCGCGTCCTTCGCGGCCTCCGGCGGTCGGACCTGTTTACTGTTGTACTGGAGCAGTTTCTGACTGATACCGCTCGCCATGCGGATATCGTGCTTCCGGTGACTACCTTTCTTGAGCACACGGATCTTTATCTGGCATACGGGCACTATTACCTGCAGCTTGCGCGTCCGGCACTGGCGGCCCCAGCTAATGTGAAATCGAACGTTGAAATCTTCCGGCTCCTCGCCGGACGAATGGGCTTTACCGAGTCCTGTTTTGCGGAAAGCGAAGAGGACATGATTCGCGCCGCCCTGGCAAGCGGGTCGCCTCGCTTTGAGGGCATCACTATCGAACGGCTGCTGCAGGAACAATCAATTCGATTAAATGTTGCGCCCGCCGGAGAGCCATTTTTGCCATTCGTAAACGGAGGCTTCCGGACACCATCGGGCAGGTTCGAATTCGGGGCGGAATCTCTTGGTTATCAGCCTCCCGAGGAATCCAGGTTTGGGAAGCGCGCAATTGTAAGCCGCTACCCTCTCGAACTCGTCTCGGCGAAAAACGACGACAGCATGAACTCTACGTTCGGGCATAGGCGTGACGTCGACGAGCAAACGGGACGTTTGTCTATCCATCCCGATGACGCAAGTCGGCGCGGGATCGTGCAGGGAATGCTGGTTCGCGTCGCCAATGATCGAGGTTCCTGTTTCCTCGTCGCGAGCGTCAACAACGATGTTGCGCCTGGTGTTCTAAGCGCTCGAAGCGTACGTTGGAACATGTACGCTCCTGAACAACGCGGAGTCAATCAGCTCAGCTCTGAGCGGCTCACTGATATTGGAGGCGGCCCCACTTTTTATAGTTGCCTCGTCGAAGTAACACCCGTACTGCCAGCCTGAAGTTCTGCTCGTACTGTCACCAGTCATCCGGTAGCTCTCGCGAATCCAGACTTTACATGGGGATTACTTTCTTTCCCGGTCCAAACGAGAGAAAGTTCCTTCCGGGTGTACCTAATTGTGATCGGAGAGATTGAAACTGCGGAAGCCGGTAAGCTGTCGAACGCCCCAAAGAGTTTATGTGGAGCCTCATCCAGTATAGGTCTGGCCCTCTCCTCACCAGTTACGGAAACGGCCAGTGCGGGAATGTGGTTGCACAACAAGACCTTGGCGCGCTTTGAAACCGGGGACATCGCCCGCGAACCTCGGAGGTTGGAGAACGAAGTACATCCAAAGGAGGAGGACAGGTGGAGGTGCGAAAAAGAGATTCAACATTGGCTCTTGAATTGCTAACGGGGTGTGTTATGATCTGGAGATCCGAAAAGCGCCGGCTTATCGGAAAAGGAGCGGCGGTCGTCTGGAGATCACGGCAGAATCCCAGATACCAGAGGCACTACGCCGGATCTTCTTCTTGCTCCCGAAACTCTCAGCACGGTACTAGCAGAGAGGCCGCTACCGCAGTCGCCTGCACTGTGCTACCGTTGTTGAACCCTTTTTGCATTCGCCGCGTCTTTAAGTGAAGACTTGGCTGCTTCGAATTGTTTTATGCGTGAGCAAGGCTAGTCGTAGAAGGAGAACGAAAATGACAAAAGCTGAACTGAACAAGTTCAAAAAGATCCTGGAAACCAAGCAGGACGAGTTGGAGAAGATTGTACGCAACCGCGAAGCAATCACGATCGAGAAGAGTGCGGACGCGCTGGACGAAGTACAGCATGCATCGGAACGCGAGTTAGCCATTCGAAATCTTGACCGCGAGTCAAACTTGTTACGTAACGTCCGCTCGGCCCTTCGCCGTATTGAAGATGGCTCGTTTGGCACTTGCCTTCATTGCGAGGAGGAGATCAGTCCGAAGCGTCTGGCGGCTGTGCCGTGGGCGCCGCTCTGCATCCAATGCCAGGAACAGGCAGATCGAAATCGCGACGAAGGCAACGAGTCATTCGACGATATGCTCGGCAACGCCGCCTGATTCTCCATTCCTAACTTTCTCCTCCGGGGGTGGCTTCTCCTTCGCTAACCTGAACCCCCGGGGGAGGGAGACATCCCTCCTGATCCGTCTTCCCTATCACAAATTGGCAAGGTAATTTAACGGGCCTGACGCGCGCTGCGTAACTTGTAAACGTGGGTTTTCGCCGTTTTATAGAAGTGCATGCCATGCTGAAAATTCTGGGAGGAACTACGCCGGGTCGTCTGATTGCATGGCTTTGCGTCTCTGCGTGCGCCGCCGCCGTGGCCGTAGCCCAAGAGCCTGCGGCTCCTGGCAACAAGCCTGCGGAGCACGTAATAGGCACAGTGACCGTCACTGACTCTGCCTCCCGCGCGGTTACCGTCAAGGAAGACAAGACCGGATCTGAGCAGAGAATCCTGCTCGGAAATACCAAAACACTACTTAAGGTCGAGCCTGGAGCAAAGGATCTGAAGAGCGCTGTTCGTATTACGGCTGAGGATCTCCAGGTCGGCGACCGGATTGATGTGCGCGGGTCAAAAATGCCTGAGGAGCCCAACGCTATCACCGCGCGCAGCGTCGTTCTTATGTCGGCGCGCGACCTTCAGAAGGTGCACCAGGCACAAGCCGAAGCATGGCAGCACAGCACCGCGGGAGTTGTCACCTCGGTCGATGTGACGGGCCAGAAGCTCAGCGTAACGGCCAGGACGCAGTCGGGAATACAACCGGTGACAGTGAATACGGCAGGTAACACCGAGTTCACACGTTACTCGCCCGAAAACCCGAAGACTCCGGCTACTTCGGAACTCGCTGAGATAAAGCCGGGAGACCAGGTCCGTATCATAGGTTCGAGAAGCGACGACGGCTCGGTCATCTCCGCTGAACGAATTTATTCCGGGGCGTTTCACACCATTAACGGAACGCTGAGTGCTGTCGCACCGGACGGCAAATCAATCACTGTGAAAGATCTGGCAAGCAAGAAGGCAGTAGAAGTCGGCTTGAACGATCAATCTACAATTAGAAAGCTTCCTCCGCCAATGGCGATGATGCTTGCGCGGCGCTTCAATCCCAATTCCCGTCGCGCGCAAGATGGCGCCAGCAGACCGGCTGATGCAGCCGGAGAGAATACTAACGGGTCCGCTGCGAAAGCGCCTGAGGCCGCGGATGGGAATCCACCCCAAGGCATGCGGCGCCATGCAGGCGGTGGGGACATTCCTCAGATGATCGAACGCCTCCCGGCAATCGGTATCTCCGATCTCAAGCCGGGGGATGCCCTCGTAATCTCTGGTGTCGCGACTGGCAACGGTTCTCGCCTGTTGGCGACAAGCATTATCGCTGGCGTGGAACCGATCCTGCAATCAGCTCCCGCTCGATCAGGGGGCCAGGCGATGGGCGGCGATTGGGGTTTGGGAGAGATGACGATTCCGCAGTAGGTCTTGCGGGAGCACCGGCTCCTCGTCATTGCAATTCAAATTAGAGGTGACATGAACCAGAAGACGATACGTGTGATCCTGATCGGGCTCGGCTTGGCTGCCGCGGCGTTGGCGCAGACCGCTTCTCCGCAAAGCACCGCCTCGCAACCGGCGTCGGCCGGCCAGGCTGCTTCGCGCACATCAGCCGGTGTAGTGCGAGGCACGATCAAGGATGATACGGGCGGTGTAATTCCAGGTGCATCCATCGCTCTGTCCGGCGAGAAGGGCACGGTTCAAACAACTACATCTGGCCCTTCCGGCGCCTACGCATTCCGCCACGTCGCACCCGGGACATACACGGTAACGACCACTTACTCGGGTATGCAGCAGCAGAACGCCACGATCGTATCTGTGACTGCAGAGAACGGAGCAACGGCGAACATCGTCATGACCGTTCAAGCTCAAAAGCAGGAGGTGACGGTTACTGGCACAACCGACAACACGGTCAGCACAGAACCCTCGAACAATGCAACCGCTTTGGTTCTGAAGCAGGAAGATCTGGATGCGCTCCCCGATGATCCCGATGATCTGGAGGCCGATCTTCAGGCGCTTGCCGGGCCCTCGGCAGGCCCGGGAGGCAATCAGATCTACATCGACGGATTTACTGGCGGCCGACTTCCTCCCAAAGAATCCATTCGCGAGATCCGCATTAACTCCAACCCCTTCTCCGCGGAATTTGACAAGCTCGGCTATGGTCGCATCCAAATATTCACGAAGCCGGGGTCCGATAAATTCCATGGCCAGGGTTACTACAACATCAGCGATGGCATCTGGAATTCCCGCAACCCCTTTCTGTCTGTGGATCCTCCCTTTCGCACACAGAACTTCGGCGGAAATATCAGCGGCCCATTAGGTCAGCACGCCAGTTTCTTTGTAGATGCTGAGCGCCGTAATGTTGACGACAACGGGATCATCAATGCAACCATTCCTACCTCGGACTTTCTCGGCTATCAACCCGAGCAGAGTTTCTATTCCACGCCCCAAAGAAGAACCACGGTAAGTCCCCGCGTTGATTATCAGCTCAATGCCAATAACACGCTGAGCCTGCGCTATGAGTTCCTTGAAAACGACCACATCGTCACCGGCATCGGCAGTTTCAATTTGCCGCAAACCGTCATCGGTAACATCACATTCCCGAGCACGGGATACAGTTCGTCGATAACGGAACAATCGGCGCATGTTGTTGAAACGTCCGTGCTCAGTGCGAAAGCGGTGAATGAAACTCATTTCCGCTACGACCGCGAGAACACGAGTTACAAGAGCGACAGCGGCACGCCTGGACTTTTCGTCTCGCAATCGTTCGTGTCCGGCGGGGCCGGATATACGTCTCTCGGCAATCCGTCGAGTTACGACCTGGAAAATGATTTTGAACTCCAGAACTATACATCCATCACCTGGGGCACGCACACTACGAAGGCCGGCTTCCGCATCAGAGCAGATGACTTGAGCAACCTCAGCCCGAAGGGCTTCAATGGCGAATATCAATTTCTTGGAGGCCCTGCCTTTCCATACCTAGGCCCGGCACTACAACCGGGGCTTACGCCAAACCAGAACGGCAACGTGAGCCTTCTGTCGATCCAGCAGTATCTCGCGACAGTTCAACTCCTGGATGCCGGCTATACCAGCCAGCAAGTGGCGAATATGGGCTACGGCCCGTCTAAATACACCGTGAACGCCGGAAACCCGTATCTGAGTTTCTATCAACTCGACTACGGGCCGTTCGTTCAGGACGACTGGCGTGTTAAGCCCAATCTAACGCTCAGCCTCGGATTACGTTGGGAATCGCAGACCAACATCCCGGATCACAATGATTGGGCGCCGCGCTTCGGATTCGCCTGGTCTCCGGATGCAAAAGGCGGGAATGGACGGGCTAAGACAGTTATCCGTGGCGGCTGGGGGATTTTCTATGACCGTTTTGATATTTCCAATGTCGAAACGGCCTACCGTTACAACCAAAGCAATCAGCAGGCGTACACCCTCAATCAGCCGACGATCTTCGATGCGACATTTTCCACGCCCATTCCGATCGCGGATCTGACCGGTGCCACTACGAACGTAGCGCAGAGGTACCAGATCGATAGTCGTCTGCAAGTGCCCCGCTTGATGCAAACCGCTATCGGCGTGGAGCGCCAATTGCTTTCGCACACAACTCTTTCGGTCAATTTCATGAACTCCCGCGGAACTCATGAGCTGCGAACAGTGGATATCAACGCACCGTACCCGGTGCCGGGCCAGCTTCCGCCGAGTGCTCAGGAAAACCCGAACAATGTTTGCTGCCGGCCATTCGGCAACATTGGTGACATATACAACTACGAGTCCGACGGCATCTTCAAGCAGACCCAGGTACTGGTGAATGTGAACAGTCAGGCGGGACGGTGGCTCACGCTCTTTGGACGGTACTCCTACAGCAACGCGCACAGCGATACCGATGGCCTCGGCACTTTGCCGGCAAACCCCTATAATTTTGCGGCTGATTGGGGCCGGTCAAAACTTGACGTTGCACATACCCTCTTCTTCGGGGGGTCCATTGCAGCCCGCTGGGGCTTGCGCATTTCGCCATTTCTTGTAGCGCATACGGGAACGCCATTCAACATTACGACTGGCACCGATCTCTTCTTGCAGGGGCAGGGTACACCGACAGCTCGTCCGAGCGTAGTGGGTACGGCTCTGCCGGGCTTTGTCGATACGCCGTACGGCATTTTGAACCCGGTTCCCCTCGTTGCGCCTCCGGGCACTTCCAACATGGTCGAGCGTAATATTGGCGACGGGCCCGGTTTCTTCGGCCTGAACCTTCGCGTAAGCAAGACCTGGGGCTTTGGCACGACTCATTTCAAGGGTCAAGTGGGAGGCGCGAGAGCAAGTTCCGGGGGAGGGTACCGCGGTGGCGGCGGATTTCGTGGCGGCTTCGGTGAAAGCACTGAGCACCGGTACAACCTGACTCTTTCTGTCAGTGCGCGAAATATCCTTAATCACGAGAACCTGAACACGCCGAATGGCGCTCTCATATCTCCGTTTTTCCTGGAGTCCACCGGGATCACTGGAGGCTTTGGCGCTGAATCGACCGCCAGCAACCAACGCCGGATCGAGTTGCAACTTCGCTTCGCGTTTTAGACGAGTAGTCGATCGCACGGCCAGCAGCTTACTGAGACGCGACCACCAGGGAGCGCAGCGCGACTTATTCCGGCGGCGCCTTTACGCTCCCGGCACCAACAGGTGAATGAGAACGAATGCCACTGCCGCGATGAGCCCGGCTGCGGCAGCAGGCGGAGCGATCGCTCATCTTTCGGTAACAGGTTCATGGCTGTTATAGGCTTCCAGTATGTCCAATTCGGTTCTTGTTCGTGAAGCGGGTCCTTGCTTGTGAGCACAACTCCAGCAAGCACCGGTGA
>Ga0126381_100007060_pt1 | contig 12464 bp, 8 predicted proteins | sample PanSoiMetPlot_28_FD_96465 | JGI IMG/M metagenome (GOLD analysis project Ga0126381, IMG submission 96465) | Tropical forest soil microbial communities from Panama - MetaG Plot_28 | ecosystem: Environmental > Terrestrial > Soil > Tropical forest > Bulk soil | place: Panama | collected 2016-02-17
TGGCGTATACTTCGGCCATGATTTGCCGGGACTGCGCTCCGCCGAAAAGCCCGAGGTATTTGATCGCCTCGCGCTGTAGTTCCGGATTGCTTTGGCCCTTGGCGATTCTTCTAATGATCTCCTGGCCCTGCGGCGAGCCGCTTTGCGCCAACACGAACAGCGCGTGCGACTTTTCGCGAGGCGTACCCGTACCATTAATCACCTTCTCGAGCAGCGGCATGGCACGTTCCGGGTCGCTGTTCATGAGCCCCTGAATCGCGAGCATCTTCAGGTCATCGTCGCTCTGGTCTCCGGGCTTGATCTGCTGCCCGGTCGATTGCTTGACTTCCAGTTCGAGGACGCTTGCGTCCCTCAGCCAGCGGCTTTGCGCAAACCGCTTCTTCATGTCGGCCAATGTGGCCAAGGCCAAATCGCGCTTTCCGAGCTTGTTGGCCGCATAGGCCTTCCAGTAGAGCGCCGCGTCGGTCTGCGGTCCGTTCAGCTGGGCGAGTTGATCGAATTTCGCCTCCGCTTTGTCGTAGCGGTCTTCATCGAGTGCCGCTCGGCCGTCGTCGTACAGCTCTTCGAGCCGATCGGCCTTTTCCTGCGCGCGGTCGCGGGCTTCCTGTTCCCGATCGCGTTTTTCCTGCTCCCGGTCACGAGCCTCTTGTTCGCGATCTCGCCGCTCTTGTTCTTTGTCCTGACCATCCTGCGGGTCCGGGAGGGATTTCTCATCGGATAAGCTGGCTGCGGCGAGCCGTGCCGCCCGCGTGCGCGAGGGTGACAGCAAGAGCGCCGCCACCGCAATCCACACGGCGCCCGATCTACACATTGCGTTCCGAAGGGTCATGCTTTGTTCCTTTCGCTCTCTCGAGAGCTGTTGTGCTCGGCCGGAGCGGGCGCTATAGCCTTTTGCCGTTCCTCGAGCTCCCTGCCAACCACCCGAACTTTGAACAGAATTCCTTGCGACTGGATCTTCTGGCGAATCTTTTCCAGCTGCGCGGGGGTGACTTCTCCGGGACTATGTGCCACATCCAGGAGCACGCGCTCCAACTCATCGAGTACGCTGGCAAGCGCGCTGTCGCCTTCCTGCAAGGCGGTTTGGCGGTACAGCCGGTTTTCGTCGAGCAGGTCCTCCGCACGGCGCTGCTCGGCGGAGATGTCCACCTGCTTTTGCGCGGGATGGACAGGTGCGGCATTCGAAAGCTCGACGAGCATCATCTCCGAGCGGCCGAGGTGCTCGCCTACTGCCACAACCAGGACGCGTTCGCGGATTTGCTCTTTATTGGCAACAACATCACCGCTTGCGCGGTCGTGTTTGGTAATGCGACCTGCAAGGAAAGCAATGACAAGCAGCGCGGCCACGGCTGCCAATGCCCCGAGCCTCTTGGGTTCGAACCAGGACTGCCACCACTCGACAGGTCTCTCCGGCAAGCGCGGGGCAATCTGCTGCCATACGCGTCGTCCATAGTCATCACCCGGGTTCGGCACGGGCAGCGTGTCGAGTGCCGCGAGTACAGCTTCGATTCGTTCCAGTTCCGCGCGGCATTCTTCGCAAACCGCCAGGTGCCGCGCGACGCCAACCCGCTCGGCGGTCACTCCTTCGCGGTAGGCAATCAACTCTTCTTCCGTCATGTGTTTCATGATTCCGTTCCCATCGCCCTGGCCTGCGGCCCGCTCCCCACGAAGGGCTGCAAAGCCAGGCGCAACTTCTGCACTGCTCGAAAAACGGTGTTCTTCGCTGCGCCTGAGCTTGATTTCAGGACCTCCGCAATCTCCTCGATGGCGCAGCCTTCCCAATGCCGCATCACAAAAGCGGTCCTTTCGGAATGAGAGAGCGCGGCAAGGGCGATTTCCATCTGTTTTCGAAGCTCGACGTTGTGAGCCAAGCGTTCCGGGGTCGGTGCCGCGTCATGCACCAGCGTCACGGGATCGTTTTCCGTTCCTTCTTCATGGACAACAGGCTCGATTTTTCGCGCTTCTTCTTTCTTGCGACGGCGCATGCGGTCGATGGCATAATTCGCGGCGATGCGATAAACCCAAGTCCCAAAATTGGCTCGTGCGGCAAACTGTCCAAGCTTTTGGTATGCGCGCAAGAAAGCCTCCTGAACCACCTCTTCCGCATCCTGCCGGTTCCCGGTCATGCGATAGGCCAGCCGGAAAACATTGTGACTGTGCCGCTCGACGAGAACGCGAAAGGCCTCGCGATCGCCCGCGAGCGTGCGCTCCACGGCGACGGCGTCGCTGTCCGCGATGGCCTGGGTGCTCTCGACGCTCGGCTGCATTCGAATCATTAGACAGGAATCTGCCTTTGCGGTTAGGCTGACCGTAGCATCTTACGGCTCAATGAGATAGCGTTAACTTGGAAGGCCTGGAAAGGTTTAAACGGCGTTTGACCTGACGCTGACGCCTGGCCTCATTCATAGCGCAGGGGAATAGCCCGGCGTCACGTAATTCCAATTCACCGAGAGCCCATCCTTGCGCGGGTCTGTATCTCGTTCCAGTTTGGCCGTTCCGACGTGGCTTCCTTCCAGGGGGATCTGCTTGGAAAGCGCGGCCGCTTCGACTCCCGGGACGTGTTCAACGCGCTCGAAGAGCCGGTGGTAAAACGCTCTTCGCTCGGCGATGATTTTGTACTTCGCTTCCGGTAGGACCACCGCGGACGTAAGGATGTTTTGGGTTCGCACGCCGAGGTCAGCGCGTCGCACTTCGGCGAAACTTCGCAACAGCAACCCCGCTCCGGCCAACAAGGCCAACGAGGTCGCGATTGCGGCAACAACGAGGACATTGCGCAGCACGAACCGCCGCGTGGAACCTCCGGCGACAACTCCCGTACTCGTTTTCAGCTCTTCATTCAAATTCAAGCGCGAGCTTTGAAGGGCCGTCGCCGCCAAAACCAAAGCCTCATGAAGTCACCTCACCAGAAGCGGTCTTTGCCCGTGTATCTTTACTGTATTTCTTTACTCCTCCTCCTACGAAAATAGCTCCTATCTCATTGAAAACAAAGCATCCGCCCCGGGATCATTTTCATCCTTCGTTGTGGTCCTGAAAGGACCATGATTTACTCGTATCGCAGGGCCACCATCGGATCGACCCGCGAAGCGCGACGTGCGGGAATGTAGCACGCCAGCACCGCCGAACCAGCCAACAGGCAGGCGGCGCCGAGAATGGTCACTGGGTCCGTGGGACGAACCCCATAGAGAAGACTCGAAATCAAGCGCATCACACCCCAAATGCCCGCCAGCCCGAGGGCAACGCCGAGCAGCACCAAAGCCAGCCCCTGAACCATCACAAGCTTCAGAACTTCGCCGGAACATGCACCAAGGGCCATACGAATGCCAATCTCATTGGTGCGCTGCGCCACGGAGTTTGCAATGACCCCATAGATGCCAATGACGGCCATGACCAGAGCCATTCCTCCGAAAAGGCCCAGGACCAGCATAAGGATGCGTTGAGGAGCCACGGCCTCTGACGCCAGTTGACCCATGTTCATCACGAAGCCAACCGCTTGACCTTTGTCAGCTGCCCAGATGGCCTGCTGAGCCGCCTTTGCGATGCGGGACGGGTCTTCGGTTGTACGGATTGCAAAGCAAAGAATCGGCGGGGTAACTTGGGAAAAGGGCAGATAGATTTCTGTTATGGTTTGCGACGTGGGGCCCAGTTGTTGCACGTCGCCGACGACGCCGACAACCTCGGCGGGTTTCTTCAATCCCCCTATGTCCAGCCATTTGCCCAAGAGGTCGCCGTTTGCCACAAGCCGCTTTGCGAGGCTTTCGCTGATAATCGCCACAGCGGGCGCGCGGTCATCGTCGCGCTCCTCAAAAAAACGGCCCTTGATTAAGGGAATCTCCATGGCACGGAAGTAGTCCGGCGTCACAGAGCTCCATGGCGCGACGGGCCGCTGATCCTCGGGAACCGATTGGCCTTGGAGCGAAACCCCGCGGACTCCCCACCATCCGCTCAAAGGCAGAAAGGTCACCGTCCCTGCTGCTTCAACGCTAGGGAGCGAGCGGATGCCGCTCAGGGCTTGCCTGCTGAAAGCAATGAGTTGCGCGTCCGACGTGTACTTGTGGTGCGGTGGCAGAACACGCATGGTCAAAACATGATCCGGATTGAAGCCGAGGTTGCTGCCCACCAAGTGAACGAAGCTTTGGAGATTGAGCCCCGCGGCGGTGAGCAGGATCAAAGACATCGCCACTTCCGCGACAACCAGCGTGCTGCGCAAACGCCTGCCTTTGGCACCTCCTGCGAGACCTCGCCCCGATTCCTTCAGAGGCTCGCTGGCGTTCGCGGAGGCATGCAGCGCGGGGGCCAAGCCGAAGCCCACGCTCGTCACCACGGAAACGGCCAAGGCAAAGCCCAGCACCCAGCCATCGATTGGAATCCTCTCGAGGTGGGGAATGCTGATGTTGAACACCGTTGGGGGGAACATGGTAAGCAGGGCTCTCGTCGACCAGGACGCGAGTGCCAAGCCGAGCGCCCCGCCCGCAATCCCCAGCAGCATGCTTTCGCTCAGAAATTGGCGCACCAGCCGCCACCGGCCGGCCCCGAGCGCCGAACGCACGGCCACTTCTTTCTGCCGGCCGGTTGCCCGTGCCAGTAGCAAGTTGGCGACATTCGCGCAAGCGATAAGCAGCACGAAGCCCACGGCGCAGAGAAGCACCAGCAAAGCCGGGCGTATGTCTCCGCTAATCGTTTCGCGCAGGCTGATAAGCGTGGTCGCGTCTTCGTCTTTATTGGTTTTCGGGAATTCCCGCGCCAGGCGCGCGGCGATGGTGTTCATCTCCATCTGGGCCTGCTGAATGGTCACGCGGGGCTTTAGACGCGCCATCACGCGCAGATAGCGGTAAGCGCGGTCTTGCGCAGCCTCCGAGCTCATCGTGAACGGCGTCCAAAGCTCTGTAAAACTTGGATACTGAAACGCGGGCGGCATGACCCCCACGACCGTGTAGGGTGCTCCGTCGAGGAGGATATCCCTTCCTACCAAGTCCCGGTCTCCGCCGAAGCGCTTTTGCCAGAGCGAGTAGCTCAACACAGCCACATGGTTCTTTCCCGGTTCTTCTTCCTCGGGGAGGAAAGTGCGGCCCAAGAGCGGAGCCGTGCCGAGCACGTGAAAGTAGTCCGCGGAGAACGAGTAGGCGGTGATCAGCTCAGGCTCTCCCTCCCCGGTCAGCGTGTATTGCGTGTCGGTGGATGCCGCCATCCCTGCAAAAACGTGGTTCTGTGACCGCCAATCGGCAAAGTCGAGCGGTGATACTTGGTCCGTGTCGAAGCCTCGCGCGCGGTTATAGCCCCAGACGGTCACCAAGCGATCGGCGTCCTTGTAAGGCAGCGGGCGTATCAGCACCGTGTTGACCACGCTGAAGATGGCCGTGTTGGCTCCAATGCCCAGTGCCAGAGTCAAAATAGCGGTGGCCGCAAAAGCCGGATTCTTGCGCAGCATGCGCAGCCCATACCGCACGTCCTCAACCAAATCTTCCAGCCAGCCCCGTCCCCATACGTCGCGGGTCACGTCTTTCATCAAAGCGAGGTTTCCAAACTCTCGCCGCGCCGCGCGCTCCGCGTCTTTCTCGTTTGCGCCACGCTCCAGGCGCGCTTGCTTGGCCATGTCTAAATGGGCACGCACTTCCTCGTCGAGTTCTGCTTCACGTGTTTCTCGCCCCCAAAACCAGAGCTTCATTCAGTCACCTCACCAAGAGCACTCGCTTCCTTTCCATCTTTGTTGCATTCCTCTCACTCGTATCTCAGGGCCACCATCGGATCGACATTCATCGCCCGCCGCGCGGGGATCGACGAAGCGAGGAATCCTGCGCCGAGCAACGTCACGACGGCGACAAAGTGAATTCGCGGATCTAGCGGCGAGATCTCATACAACAAGGCAGCAATGAAATGCGACGCCGCGAAGGTCAGAGCTAGCCCAATGGGCACGCCGATGGCGAAAACCACGGCGGTTTCGCGCAGCACGAGCCAGTGCACATCTTTCCCCTGCGCCCCGAGAGCCATGCGCAGCCCGATTTCCGCGGTGCGCTGTGCCACACGCTGGCTTTCCAGCCCGTAAAGCCCTAGCGAAGTCAGCAACAAAGCCAACCCTCCGAAGAAGAGGGACAGTGCCGCGGTCAGCCGCTCTTTACCGATCGAATCTTCCAACTGACGTTGCATGGTGATGGGCGGCAGCAACGGCGTGTCCGGAGCAAAGCGGCGCAATGCACTCTTGAAGGCAGCGACCGCGCCGGAAGCGTCGTGGCTGCGGGTTATGAATCCTGCCCAATTCAAGCTCGGCAGTTGCGCGTAGGGGTAGTAAATCGTCGGGGGCGCCGGCTCGCGGAGGGACAGGTACTTGGCGTCGGCCACCACCGCGATGACTTCGCAACCATCTCCCTTCGCGTCGCCCTCGGTAGAACGAATGTGTTTGCCGAGAGCGTTTTGTCGCGGGAAGAAAAAGCTCGCCGCGGCCTGGTTCAAGATACATACCGGTGTTCGGCCGAAGCGGTCGAATTGCGAGAATTCGCGGCCGGCGAGAACCTTTGTCCCGGCCGTTGCAAAGTACTCCGGTCCGACAACGTTCTCGAACAAATGCTTGGTCTCTGGCCCGTTTCCTTCGACCGGGGCGGCGCTTTCATCCATCCCGCCCTCCCCCAGGGGACGAGCCGCTATGACGCTGGCAGCTTCTACTCCGGAGGCTTGGCGGAGTGCCTCAAGCATCCTGCGATACAAGTCGAGCCGCGCTTCGCCTTTTTCGGGACGACGCGCGAAATCGACGTCGAATAGGGTTATACCCTTGACCCGAAAGCCGGGGTCCATGCGGAGAAGCTTCCCCGTGCTCGTGGCGAAAAGCAGCGCAAGCGATGCGAGCAAGAGCGAAAGCGCAACCTGAACGGGCAGGAGGCTTGCCGCAAAGGGATGCCTTTTGCGAGCAACGGTTCGCTGGGCTCCAGAACGCAACACCTCTTCCGTGTCGACGCGCGTCAGGCTGAGCGCCGGCAAGACTCCCGCAAGAATCACGGTGAGCGTGGCAAGAGCGATGGTTGCGGCAAAGGTGGCCGCATCGGGGCGCAAATCGAGGAACACGGGAAAGTCCGACTGCTCGATATAACCGACGAGCAGCGAGCTCAGCCACTGCGACAGCACGATCCCGGCTGCTGCACCGGCAAGGGCGAGGATTGCGCTCTCGGCAACGAGCTGTCGCACCAGCCGCAGCCGCCCGGCGCCGAGGGCGCTTCGTACAACAAGTTCGTGCTGCCGGTTCAGCGTTCGTGACAGCTCGAGGCTCGCCAAATTGGCGCAACAAATGATCATCAGCAAACCGACCAGTGCCTGCAGCGTCCAGAGTTCTCGGCCGTAAATCTCCCCCAAAGGAGAATTGCCGGTGCGGCCTGGCGTAAGGGAGAGTATTCCATAGCGCAAGTAGTCCACGCGGGCGTAATTCGACGGGAGCGATTCCCTCAGTACGTCTCCGGAAATGGTCGCGAGGTCAGCTTTGGCTTGCGCAAAGCCGACGCTAGGTTTGAGACGCGCCATCGGAGAGAACCACGTACAATCGGCCCGAAAACGACAAGAAGATTTCCCGTGGAGCGCTACATCAAAGGCGAAAGGCAGCACCACTTGGGGGGCATAATCCACGGTAATGCCGTTGAACGAGCGTGGCATGACGCCAACGATGGTCGCTGTGCCTCCGTCAACGGTAATAGGTTGCCCGAGGACGTGGGGGTCTCCGCCAAAATGTTCCATCCAAAAGGCCTCGCTGATCACTGCGGCAATTCCGTTTGAGCTGCCGCCCAGCTCATCGTCCTGCCAATTCAACAAGCGGCCGAGGCGCGGCTTGAGCTTCAAAGTCGGGAACGCTGAGCCAGTTGCGTACGCGCCCGTAATGGGACGCGCAGCACCTTTCTCGGTCAGAACCATGGGGGCATTCGTCCAGGCGAAGAGGTCAGTGAAAGCGCTTTGCCGTTCGCGCAGGCGGTCGAACATCGGGCCGGAGAGCGGTCCTTTCGTCCCGAGGGGACCAAAGGAGATGTGGACGAGCTCACGAGGTGCCGGAACAGCGAGGCTGCGCAGCAGCAAAGCATCAATCAAAGAGAAGACTGCCGTGTTGGAGCCAATCCCGAGGGCCAGAGTCAGCATGGCCACGGCGGTAAATCCCGGATTCTTCGCTAGCATCCGCAAGCCGTACCGCGCGTCGTCGAGTAAGTCCCCGAGCCATCTCCCTCCCCAGGCGTCCCGCGTCACTTCTTTCACCAAACCCACGTTTCCAAACTCCCGCCGCGCTGCGCGTTCCGCCTCTTGGCGGTCTGCGCCGCGCTCCATGCGAGTTTGGGCGGCCATGCTCAAGTGCGCGCGCAGTTCCTCGTCCAGTTCCTCTTCGCGGGTTTTCCGGCGCCAGAAGATCATCGAATTCTCACCTTATGTTCACGTCGGTCTTGTTCACATCTGCTCTGGATTCAGCACGCCCGCGATCGCATCCGAGAGCTGCGACCACTTCGTACGTTCGCGGCTCAACTGTTTCTTTCCCGCGGCTGTCAGCTGGTAGTACTTCGCCCGCTGCTTGTTCTCTGAAACCTTCCATTCCGCCTTGATCCACTTCTGCTTTTCCAGCCGGTGCAGGGCAGGATAGAGCGATCCCGTGTCCACCTGCAGAATCTCGCCGGAGCGGTTGCGAATGGCCACACTGATTCCATAGCCGTGCTGCGGCCCCCATTGCAGTGTCTGCAAGATCAAAAGGTCCAGTGTGCCCTGTAGCAATTCGATGCGGTTCTGATACCGCTCCTTTTTCTCTGGCACCCTTTCACCTCGAATCATTCGCGAACCGCCCTCGCCCCGGATGGTCTTATGGGTTTCAGACCGGCCATCCCTTTTTTGTCACCTTCAGGCTGTCGACATTCTACCCCCATGCCTGTAGACATTCTACACCCAGGTTTAAGAGCAACTGGCGTGCCGCCTGCCAATGGTCCGAAACCGCTTTGTCTTCAGGGGACTGGCTTGTCACGCGTCCTGGCACATCTCCCCCGCTACCCGCTTGTCAGATTCTTTAATCCCAAATTCGGACAGCCCCCTTTCCTCGGGCACCTTCAGGCGCCATCTGCGGTATCATGGACGATTAGGAAATTCTGTCAGGCATCCACATTCTCTTATTTTCCGTTTAGGAGAGGACTTGATTCCACGCTACACGCGCCCGGAGATGGGCCATATCTGGAGCGACGCGAACCGCTTCGCCAAGTGGCTTGAGGTGGAAATCACCGCGGCCGAAACTCTCGCGGAAACGGGCCAAGTGCCGAAAGAAGCGGCCGCGGCGATTCGCGCGCGCGCCAAGATAGATGTCGCGCGTATAAATGAACTTGAAGCGCGTGTGAAGCACGATGTCATCGCGTTCACGATGGCCGTGGGTGAATCGATCGGCGACCCTTCCGCCGCCCGCTGGCTGCACTATGGCATGACCTCGAACGACGTGGTGGACACCGCGCAGGCCCTGCAGGTTCGCGATGCCTCGAAATTGATCGAGCGGGGCCTGCTGATGTTCGGAGAAATTCTCGACCTCCGCGCGCACGAATTCCGCCGCACGCCGCAAATCGGCCGCACGCACGGAATCCACGCGGAACCCATCACCTTTGGCTTGAAGATCGCTAACTGGTTCTCCGAGAACCAGCGTAACATCGAGCGTTTCCGCAATGCCGCGGCACAAATGGCCGTGGGAAAAATCTCCGGCGCCGTAGGCACAGCTTCGCATCTCGGCCCGGAAATCGAAGAGCGAATCTGCAAGCGCCTGGGCCTGGGCGTCACCCCTGTCGCATCACAGGTGATTCAGCGCGACCTCCACGCGCAATATTCGAGCGCGCTGGCGCTTATCGGCGCAACCCTCGAACGAATCGCGCTCGAAATCCGGCATCTGCAGCGCACGGAGGTCCGCGAAGCGGAAGAGCCTTTCAGCGAAGGGCAGCGCGGCAGCTCCGCCATGCCCCACAAGCGCAACCCCGTGAGTTGCGAGCAAATCTGCGGTTTGGCGAGGCTGCTGCGTTCAAACATGCTTGCGGCGTTCGAAAATGTGGCGTTGTGGCACGAGCGCGACATTTCGCACAGTTCCGTCGAGCGCGTGATTCTTCCCGATTCCACCATCCTCGTTGATTACGTGCTTGCGAAGATGATCACGATCGTGGGCCAGATGCGCGTCTTTCCCGAGCGCATGCTGCATAACCTCGAGTCCACGCACGGGCTCGTTTTTTCGGGCCAGTTGCTGCAAGACCTTGTAGAAGGCGGCATGCCGCGCGACGATGCCTATAAGGCTGTGCAGGAAAACGCCATGGCGGCTTGGGAATCAGACACCAGCTTCCGCGAGCGCGTTGCCGCCGATAAGCGAATTACCAAATATCTCGATGCCAAAGCTCTGGCACACACATTCGATCTCCATCGCCAGCTTCGTTACGTGGACGCTATCTTCGACCGCGTATTCGGTCCGCATCCTGCTGGCGAAAAGTCGGCCGCAGGATCTGGCGACTAGATTCGAGGCGCGGGAAAGACCTGCCCCCGGAGAGACCAGGATTCCGCAAAGTTTCGAGGTGAAAAAAGGCGCCCCGGTTTTCACCGGGGCGCCTTCAGCCTCATCTAATTCCCGCTTACGCCGAAATTAGCTGCGGAGGCGGAGACCTTCAAAGTTGTCAGTTTTTCGTCTTCCGTTTACCGAGAACTGAAAAACTCATCACTCCACGCGCTGCACGTAGCGAGCCTCCGAGGTATCCACTTTGATCCTGTCGCCCTCATTCACGAACGGCGGCACTTGCACGACCAGGCCCGTTTCCAATGTCGCAGGCTTCATCACGGCGCTGGCGGTGGCCTTTTGCAAGGTTGGCTCGGTCTGCGTTACCTTTAGGTCCATGGTATCCGGCAGGGCCACCCCGATGGGTTTGTTGTCGAAGAACTCGACGCTAACCACCGTGTTGGGAATCAGATAGTAGACCGTTTCGCCGAGCTGCTCGCGCGTGAGGTGCATCTGCTCGTAGGTCTGCGTGTTCATGAAGTGGAAGTTGTCACCATCGTTGTAGAGGTACTCGAACTCAATTTCATCAAGAATGGCGCGTTCGATGAATTCTTCGGCGCGGAAGCGGTAATCGATAATCGCTCCGGTTTTCAGATTCTTCATGCGTGTCTGCATGGATCCGCGCTTGTTTCCGGGCGTGCGGTGCTCGGTGCTAAACACGGTGAAAAGCTGGCCCTCGTGCTGGATGACCATGCCGGGGCGAAGTTGTGTGGCCTTGACGCTGCTCATAGCTCCCTGAAAAGTTTCGATTTCGCAAATCCAGGCGGGCCAGGATGGTGGCCTCATCCGGAATGAGCTACCTGCCGCAGCTTCCCCGTTTGAAGCAGGGCAGGCTCGAGGCACGCCGTCTCACTGTAATCTCCGGCGAACGAACAGTATAAATGGCTCGATTCCGCGCGGTCAACACGCTCACCGCCTCATTCGTCACCGCCTCATTCGCTTCATCGCCCTTCGTTGCGCTTTCGTTGCCGGTCTTCGCGCGCAGCGTATTCTGTCGACTGCTTTGGGCCCCTTGACGGGTGGCTGCCCGCCCGAGACTCGGCAGGTCCCGCAGGTTTCCTAAACGATTGCAACGTTGGCTTTTCCTCGAGGAAACCCGCAAATCTGCCTAACTTTCCCGATCCTCCAGACCGCGTCAGGCTCCCCCTTTTAAAAGCCCTTGTCCTCGGAAACTGGCATTGCCGAATAATGCACATGGACGAGCCGCCAGCCGTCAGGCATTTTGCGATATACCTGCGTTTCCCGGCCGCGCGTCGTTACTGGAGAACCATCCTTGCGTAGCTTGGCAGTGAACGCCCAATCGAATTCTGCCACCGCCGCGTCGCCGAGTACCTCGACCGTGACGTCGTGAACGCTGAGCTTCCGCTCAGAAAACATCCCGCCCATCAGCCGCGTGTACACATTTTGTTTGATCTGCTCGAATCCGTGTTCCTGGCCCAGAGGATGAATGAACGAAGCCTCAGGAGAATTCCACCAAATCTGGGAGGCGAGCTCGGTATCCGCGTCGCCAACCGATTTCGCATATTTCGCAATGAGGTTCTTGATTTCCTCAGCCGACTCGGTGCCTTCGGAAGAGTTTAAATCGCGGCCGGCGGGAGCATGCTCTTCGGTGACACGGGCCTTCGCGCCTTCCGCCATGATTCTTTCGATTTCGGCTGGATCGCGCGGGAGTCGCTCGCTCAGCAGCTTGTAGCCGGAGTCGGTGATCAGCACGTCGTCTTCGATGCGCACGCCCAGATTCTCTTCGGGGATGTAGATGCCCGGTTCGACGGTAACTACCATTCCCGGCTGCAACGGGCTGCAATAGTCGCCCGGATCGTGTACGTTAAGGCCGATCTGGTGGCCCAGGCCATGAATGAAATATTGGCCGAGCGGCCTGCCCTCGCGGTCTTTTCCGTGCGAGTTGATATAGTCGTAGGCGATGTTCATCAGCCCATCTTTCTTGCTTCTGCAGGAAAAA
>Ga0126381_100007061_pt1 | contig 12464 bp, 11 predicted proteins | sample PanSoiMetPlot_28_FD_96465 | JGI IMG/M metagenome (GOLD analysis project Ga0126381, IMG submission 96465) | Tropical forest soil microbial communities from Panama - MetaG Plot_28 | ecosystem: Environmental > Terrestrial > Soil > Tropical forest > Bulk soil | place: Panama | collected 2016-02-17
ACCGATACGTTTAAAGCCAAGGTAACTTTTGACGACCTTCTGAAGTCCGCGCTCCGCTGGCGACCGGACCGGATCATTCTTGGGGAAGTCCGCGGGATCGAGGCGCGAACCCTGCTCGATTCCTTCAACACGGGCCACGCGGGTTCAATGGCTACGATCCACGCCAACTCGGCGGAGAAAGCCCTTCATCGTTTCGCCAACCTCGTCATGCGCAGTCACGCCCAAAGTACCTTTTCCGACACGGAAGCTGAGATCGCGGAGGCTGTCGATTTTGTTGTCCATGTCGAGCGTCAACAAGGACACCGCATTGTCAGCGAAGTGCTCGCGCTTCGCGGCTATGACCGCGACGCGAAACGCTTCCTTCTTGAGCGCGTCTTCGAGGTGCAACCTGTCGGAGCTTCAACACGGAGTGCTGCACCTATTGCTCCTGACTTGCTAACCAATTCTGTACAGCAAGATTGTTTTATTCCACCACCCACAAAGGAGAACCCACATGACACTGCTTGAAATCAACCAGGTCCGCCACATCTGTGCTTCTGTTCGGCTGGATGAAGAGACCGCCGCCCAGGTCGATCAGTACGCCGCTTTCATCCGTGCATCCGCCGACGATGTGGTGGACAAGGCGCTGAACTATGTCTTCGCGAAAGACCGTGACTTTCAGGAGTTCCTAAAGACTCCCCACTGAAGCAGGTCGCTTCGACTTTGCGTATTCGGAAAGCCGGAAGCAATGGAACGCCCGTGCAACACGGAAAGAAGGTTGCAGCCGGTGTGGAGTCCACGTCTTCGGTGCGGGCGGTGAAGGCGTGATCGGGCTTCTTATTTCGTGGCAGTGCAAGAACGGTGCTTTGCACCGGAAGAATTTCGACGCTCCACCCCTAGGAAGGGCGCTGCAGAGCGCTTTCAGCGCTTTGGGTCTACTTGTTGAATTCAAACCACTTCCCAAACCGAGAGCGCTCTGCGGCGCTCTGGGTTTACCTGAACAGGAGATCTTGTGTTAGCAAATCCAACGAATTCTCTCGCCGAAGGCGAGAGAACGGAAATGCGCGTCAGAACGGCGAGCACAAAGGTTACGGAGGCTGAATTCGCTGAATTAGATGCCTTTGCGTCCCAGCGTGGGCAAAGCGTCAGTGAATGGATTCGCCAGACCATACTCGCCGAAGCTCGGAGTCAGAATAACACTGCGACAACCGCCCACCTGTTTACCGAACTTGTTGGAATTCAATTGCTCTTGATCAATACCCTCGGGCCTTTGATTCTTGGCGAACGAATGACGGCGGACCATCTCAACGCAATCCTTCGGCAAGTGCAATCCACGAAGGGGCGAAAAGCCCAAGAACTGCTTGCCAAGAGGTTGAATGCGAAGGAGTGAATCGGATGACCACGGTACAACAGTGGGGCCGAAAAGAATCCATCATCTGGCCACCGCGGGGCTTCTACTACAGCTACGGTGCGATCTTTTTGGCAATTGTGATGGCTGGTTTCTTAATGTACCTCCACTTCCGGTTTAGCCTTTCGCCTCTGGAAAAATACTACGTGCCGTACTACATCCGAACCGAATTGGCAGGCTTGTTTCGCCCCAGTGGAAGGTACCAGCTCGTCTATATCACCGATGGGAAATCCCACTCACGGTTGGCCATGGACGGCGATGTGTCCGCAGGCGAAACTCAACAACTGTCAGGCAGGGCGCTGCCCTTTATTCTCTCCGATAGCGCATTGAAAACCGGCGATCGATACATCTTCCGCGAGCCCCAGCACCCTTACAGAAACAACGAACTCCACACATGGTTGGGCCACTGGATATATGCCGACACATCGCTCTCCGCACTGTTCAGCGTGCCCCTCTATTGGGGCGTAGTGGCACTCGTATTACAGCTCCCGTTCTCTTTGCGCACAGATATTAGAAGGCGAAAGGAACTGCGGTACGGCCGACGCCTCAAGGGGCCAGTCCTCGTCACGGCGAGACAGTTCACGAAAACGGTCGCCGGCGATGGAATCGGAATTACTACTAATGACGACAAACACCCGCTGCGAATCCCGCGCAACGCCGAGAACAAACACTTCCTACTCGTGGGAGACACTGGTTCGGGCAAGTCCAGCATCATTCGGCAAATGCTCTATCAAGTGGCAGCGCGAGGGGAGAGCGCCATCATTTACGACCCGGCTTGTGAGTTCGTGAAGCAGTTTTATAACAACAAGCGCGGCGACATGGTGCTCAATCCCCTCGATGCACGGATGCCCTATTGGAACCCATCAGAAGAACTTCGACGCAAGGCGGAAGCGAAGGCCCTGGCTGTCTCCCTTTATCAGCCGGAAGGAGTGACGAACAAGTTTTTCGTCGAGGCGCCGCAGAAAATCTTTGCCCATTTGATGACCTACCTCCCAACACCGGCTCAGCTCGTAGCATGGATGTCTGACCCCGCAGAAATCGACCGGCGCGTTAAAGGAACCGAGTACTGGATGCTGATCGACCCGCGAGCTCCGCACCAGCGGACAGGCGTTCTCGGTTCGCTCAATATGACAGCCGACAGCTTCCGCTTGCTCCCAAATAAGGATGACGTGACTGCAACCTGGACCGCCACGAAATGGGCCGAAACCCGCGCGGATGAAGAAGGCTGAGCAAGTCTGCGGGAGAGAAGCCACACATTTACGATCCAAGCAATCTCTACACAGCTGAGAACATGATCTTGGCGGCACTGCCGCCAGAAGAACGCGATCACCTGCAACAATATCTGGGGTTTGTCTTGGTGAAACCAGGAGAAAGTTTTCTGGGAGCCCAACCGGCGTATTACATCTGTATACTTCCCCGCGTCCGGAATGTTTTCGCTCGTTGCGGTGATGCGCAATGGAGTAACGGCTGAAGTAGGCATTACGGGGCGCGAAGGATTTGTCGGAATCCCAATCCTCTTTGGGGCCCGTTACGCCTCGGTTCGAGCCACTGCCCAAAGCGAAGGATGCGGTTTCAGAGTTGGAGCCGGGTTGTTCCAACAGATACTGCATCAGACGCCACACCTCGAACATATGCTTCGTCGTTATGCCTACTCCCAAGTAATGCAGCTGGCCCAAGGCGCCGCTTATAATTGCCTGCATCAAATTCCTCAACGGCTTGCGCGCTGGTTCACCATGAGCTGTGATCGTAGTGAATCTAACGTCCTGCCTCTTACCTAGGAATTTCTCGCCCAGATGCTAGGCTGTCGTCGCTCATCCGTGACTTCGGCAATTAGCCGATTGCCGAACGCCGGCGTGCTTCGACCTGAACATGGTCGAGGCCGCATTCTTGACCGGGAGAAGTTGGAAAGGCGGGCCTGCGAATGTTACAGCGTAATGAGAAAGCTCTCCGATCTGACCCAAACGGGCTGATCTCTCGGTTCTCAACTCGTGCAGTTTCGGTGCGGTACCGGGCAGACAGCTCGCCAATTAATTGAAACCGCAGCCTTTGATCTGCTACTTATTGGCGATCATCCTCTTGGACTGGATCCTGCAGCAATCATCGAACACCTCAGTTTTCGAGGAATCTGCCCGTCAGTATTGGTTTTACAAACGGTTATCTCCGAAAGAAAAGTCGAGTACTTTCACAGGGTCGGCGCAAAGGGAGTAGTCCCAGAGCGAGACTCTTTGGCGGTTCTCTATCAAGTCAAAAGATGCTGGCATCGCCGGATTCAAAAGCCAGTACTTTGGAGTATGAAGGCTGGTTCGTGCTTTTCGTGCTTAATGAGCTTTGCACATTCCGCACGTGTCTTCGGGAGTCGAGAAATCCCAGATCTGGGTTGTCCAGCAGCCAGACGCATCTGAGTTCTAGCCGATTTCCGCAGTCTGCCGTTGATGCAGAAAGTCTTCTACCTCTGTGATTGACGGCATAGAGGGTTGGGCACCAGGGCGGGTCACGGAAATCGCAGCCACGGCAGACGCAAAAACCGCGCTGCGTTGGGACGTGTAACCGCGCAGCAGGCCGACGGCAAACCCTCCATTGAAGGCGTCGCCGGCGGCGGTTGTATCGACCGCATTGACCGGGAACGCGGGGATGTGCTCTTTCGGTCGGAATCCTTCCGCAACCAGGCACCCCTCCGAACCCAGTTTCAACAAGACGTTCCGCACGCCGGCCGCGAGAAGCTGATCGGCTGCTGAGGAAGCACCCCGAATATCCATGTGGCTGGTTCCCAGCAGCTCATTGGTCTCAGTTTCATTGGGTGTCATCCACGTAACCCTGCGAAGCAGGGCCGCGGGAAGTTCGCAGGAGGGTGCCGGGTCCAGCATGAACGGGATGCCTCCCTGTTCGGCAAATTGTGAGAGGTACTCAACGGTCTCTAGAGGAATCTCAAGTTGTGCGAGAAGAAATCCGGCACGCTCCATCAGAGGTTCTGCGTTCTCCAACAACTTCGGAGTGAGTCTCCCGTTGGCGCCGGGCACGACCACAATGCTGTTCTCCCCGCGTGAACCGGTTGCGATCAACGCAATGCCCGACGAGCCTTCGACGGTATTGACATAGGCGGTATCCGCTCCTGCTTCTTTAAGGCCTTGCCGCAGCTGCGTGCCAAAGGCGTCGTCGCCGACATTGCCCACCATCGCGACAGGATAGCCCAGCCTAGCCACGGCCACGGCTTGGTTGGCACCTTTTCCTCCGAAGAACGTATGAAATTTTTTCCCTGTGATCGTCTCGCCGACCTGAGGAATACGATCGGCAGTTGCGACAAGATCGAGATTAATGCTTCCAACCACCACGATGGGCTTTTGCATAAGACTACGACCTCAATTACCGCGTCACCACGGGTGCGATGGCGATCGATCCCAGCCCGAGCAAAAAGAAAACGAACATGGCGGGAATGAGTTTGCGCGAGGCCGGGGGAGCGTCCAGAAACTCCTTCCAGATGAAAACGCCCCAAAGCGCGGAGACCATGGTTGCGCCCTGGCCAATGGCATAGGACACAGCCGGGCCCACGATTTGTGTGTGAGAGGCGACGAAATTGAATACTGCGCCCGTGCACCAGATCAAACCGCCCATCACACCCCATAAATGCCATACGCCCTTCGCCTGGAAGTACCCTGACATGCTGACAGGAGCCGCACCGGTGAGTGGTTTCTTCATGAAGAGATAGTTCACTGGAACGGAGCACAGTGCGGTACCCAGTGCGAAGAAGAACGCAACCGAATATGGACCCAGGGAAGCAGGCCCACTCACTGCTTTTGTGACCAGTGGATAGAAAGTGCCCATCAGAATCCCGCAAGCGATGCTGATCCAGATTCCCCGGGCACTGATCGCGCGATGTTCCGCTTCTCTGCGCCGATAGGCAAGCGCGTCAAAAATGATGGCCAGCACCACCAGCAACACCCCGCCAAACAGGAGTGCGGGATGTCCCTTCGGCGCAATCGCGTAATTCAACAGAACACCAACTACCAGCGCCAGTCCGATGCCGACGGGGAAAGCAACTGCCAGGCCCGCAATATCGATTGCCGCGACCAGAAGAAGGTTCGCAATATTGAAGACAGCTCCTCCAGCGATGGCGAAGAGGATGTGCGCGCTGTCAGCTTGCCGGATGTTGGCTATGAAGGCGAGCGGACCACCGCCGACGCTTCCGAGACTAAAACCCCAGATCAGGCTTCCCACGATAATGCCGATCACGTAGTCCCAGTAGAAAAGCTGGAAAGCGTAACCGGCGGTCAGCTTCATTGTGTTGGCCCACGATCCCCAGCACATCATGCTCACGATCATGAACAGCAGCGCGGTTCCGTACACATCAGGCTGATACATCAGGTCTGCCTTCCCCTTTCTTTGAAGCGCTACCGGATGCTAGTCGAAAGGTCCGGCGCAAGTGCACGAGACACTTGCGCCGGGGGGAGCGCCGTACCAGAAGACGAATTTCAATGCCAGTTGCATGTGGCGGCCATTCCGCGCGCCGGTGACCCATCCGAAGGTGCTCACCGGGTTAGTCAGGTGATCGTCGAGTACTCCGTTGTAACCTGGCGGGTTAATGCTCGACCATTGCGTGTGATTGAAGGTGTTGAAGGACTCTGCCCGGAACTGCAGTTCGCGCCCTTCGCCAAACAGCCGAAAGGCTTTATTGAGCGAAATGTCCCAGTTGTTGATGCCAGGCCCGACTAGGTTGTTACGGCGTTCGTTGCCACGATGCACCACAAAATTGAGGATGCCTTGGTCAACCCAAGTCGGATCGGTGCTGGCAGCGGGCTCTACGTAGCAATCGGTATTGAATTGGTGAGTAAAAGTACGGCTCCCGCGGGAAAGAGTTCCATTGCAGGTCCGATCCGGAACATCACCCATGAAGTCGTACGAACTTGTGTAGCCGTTCAGAACCGTCGTTGGTGCACCAGACTCAAACGTAGTGATGGTGTTGAGTTGCCAGCCACCAATTGCCGCGCGGAGGATGCGGTCGGCCAGGTGTTTCCCCGGCAGTTCGTAGAGCAGCGCAGCGACGAAACGATGGGTATGATTGGCGTCGGAGGGGCCGTAAGAGCATTCCGGATGCCACTGACCCCCGATCATCTGCACACCGTTCTCGCCGCTTTCGCCGAAGAAGGTGTCCATCTGCTTGGACCACGTCCAGTTGGCCAGGCTGGTTAGTCCAAGAAGAGCTAGGAGCGAGCGGCTGTGACGACGCATCAGAGCCTCCTCGGAATTGACGCAGCAGCCTCAGCGCTGAGTGGTCAGAACGAATCCAGCGGAAAGCGGATCATTTTGAAACGTTTCAATAACGGCAACGCCGAAGTGTAGTTCTGTCTTTTTGCGTTTGTCAAGGGGGGAAATCCGCACGGTCGTCATGCCTCGCCTGAGGTACGAGTGGCCTGACTGCTACTTATGAACTGAATCGGAATTATCTGTGAGCTTCGGCGATTTCCCGCTTTGACAGCTCCGACCGCTGTACTTTTGACACTGGAATCACCGAATTACGAATCTTCAACTCGCTCGGCAGAACCACCCTCTTCGCAGGGTCTGCGGAGCCGCGGATTCTCTCCAACAGCAGGCGCGCCGCTGTCGTACCCAGTTGGTAGCCTGGCTGATGAACCGTCGTGAGCGGCGGCGCCGTGAATTCCGCGAAATCAAGATTGTCGAACCCCACAATCGATATATCTTCCGGACAATGCAGACCTAATTCCCGTGCCGCCAGCAAAACCCCTAGCGCCATCAGATCGTTGCAGGCAAATATCGCGGTTGGCCGGGGCAGCATCCGCAGCAGGCGGGTAGCGGCATGATAACCGCTGTTGCGATCGAAGCGAGCCTCCTGGATGTAGTCGGGCTCGATGTACACCTTGGCCTCGGCAAGAGCGCGCTGAAATCCGTGCAACCTCTCTACTGCATTCCCGAGGTGCAAAGGCCCCGTGATTACGGCAAGCTGGCGATGTCCCATACGCAGCAGATAGCGAGTGGCGCTGTAAGAACCGGCCTCGTTGGCTACGAGAACTACATCCCCAGTCCAACTTTCCGGCTGCCTATCAACGCAGACAACCGGAGGACTCGAAGCGGCTGCCCGGAAGTGCGTCGCCAGTTGGCTATCCACCGACGGAATGACCAGCCAGCCGGCGGGCCGGTACGATCGCATTTCATTGAGATACGAAACTTCCTTTCGGCTGTCGTTGTCGGTGTTGCACAGTACCAGCCGGAAGGAACTCTTGTACGCGACATCCTCCACCCCACGAATGACCGCTGGGAAGAACGGGTTGGTAACGTCGGGAATCACCATAACCAGCATGCTGGTCTGGTTTCTGCGAAGTCCCCGGGCCAACTGGCTGGGCTGATATCCGAGACTGCGAATTGCCTCGACGACTCTTTGCCTGAGTTTGTTGCGGACCGGCGCAGTTTCGTTGATGACGTGCGAAACCGTGCCGATCGATACACCGGCACGCTCCGCAATCTGCCGCATTGTGACCGGAGGGTTCATAAGGACTCGGCGCAGCCTAACAGACTAGCATCATCGCGATCTGCGCCGAGCCGCTTTATTCTGCATCCTGAGCGCAGCGGAACCCTAGGGCTCCGGAACGGTCCATGCTCGGAGACGTCAACAACAGTTTTCCATGTTCACCTAGCTTGTACGCCTGAGGGAAATACCAGATGGAACCCTGCGGCTGATAGTAGCTTCCGCCTCGCAGAATGCCACCGCGGGTGTGCTCATCCAGAAATTCTTCCGTCCACTGCCAGATGTTGCCCACCAGATCCATCACACCGAATGGACTTGCGCCCCGCGGGTGCGCGTCAACCACATCAGGTCCGCGCATCGTCCGCCCTTTGTCCGGGGCTGGAACCGCATCAGCATTCCAAGTGTTACCCCAGGGGTAAGTGCGCTCATCCTTACCTTGAGCCGCATACTGCCACTCCCATTCGTGCGGCAGACGCTTGCCCGCCCAAGCCGCATACGCCCGTGCGTCCTCTAGTGAAACCCAGGTTACCGGCTTGTTCTCCCAACCAGAGGAATAGGCACCGTCTTTCCAGTCGCGCAAGAAATTCAGATCGTCCTGTGGATGATAGTGAGTGGTATCCATGAACTTTTTGAACTGCGCGTTCGTTACCGGGTACTTGTCGATCCAGAAAGACTTCACGGGCATGACATGATCATGGAAGCGACGCGGCGTGTCTTCCCAAGGATATTGAACGTCGACGCCGATGTCATCGAACCCTTCGATTTCAATGCCCGCGATGCGAAACTCGAAATCCGCAGCGGGAATCTTCACCATGCCTGGTGGGGAGCCCGCAGGCGGCTTGGTCGCCATAATCGGAACAATCTCCTGCGGCAATACCTTCCACTCATGCGAGTAGCGTGCCAGCGGTTTTGCGGTGAGTTCTTTCATCTTCGACATCAGCTTCTCAATGCTGGCGGTCGGAGATGAAGGAGTGGCCAGCAGCGCTCCGTATCCGTGGGCTTCAATCTGGAAGCGTAGTTGGGTTCGTCCTGCAGGATTCTTCGCAGGTTTGAGTTCGACACCGTGATAAAGATCGAAGTAGCGCATCCCGTCTTGCGGCGTGATTTCGATTTGCGGACCATCCACGTCATATTCGTTGCGGTTCACAATCGTCCAGAGTGTTTCCTGCCCACGCGGCCAACGGCTGCCATAAACGCCGTAGCGCACCATGGGTGTGAGCGGCTCCCAGTCGGAGCTGATGAGAAACGGTGCGAGGGCTCGCTCCATCGTCGCTACACGGCGCGTAGCCTCGGCATCGCGTGGCGTGACCTCGTTCCAAATACCCCAGATGTTCTCCCAGCTTTCCCACCCCACGCCGTTGAAGAAGGCGAATTGCAGGTTGTCCGTCTTCTCCCTTTTCCAGCGGTCGGAGATGTTGACCATATGGCGGGTTTCCAGCCACTTATATTTGTCCACCATGGGCACGAAGGGATAGGAATATTGGCCCCAGGTCATGACGTTCCACGCGAGCGCTTCGTCGCTGGGCCCGCTTTCCGGCTCGAAAGCCAGTGTGTGAGCGACCTTGTCGGAAGCAACGGAGAACGCTAGAGGAACTCCATCTTGCGTGTCGCCGTTGATACCATCAGCGCCAACTTCAGCCATCAGACTGGCAATCGCATCCGGCCACGGCATGCCTGGATCTCTTGTGCCTTGATCCCACATCATCATGGGGAAAAGAACGCGTACTCCGCGACCGTGGAAGTCAGTAATCATCTGCCGGACACCAGCCACACCGCCCGGCATCGAGCGGATCATATCGTGCTGGTTGCGATTATCGATCCCCATGTTTGGATACGTCGGCCAGATAAGTACGGCGTCGATGCCGCCATAGCGCTTTTCAAGATCGTCGAGATAGCGGTCCACCGTGTAGCGATGTGCAACAAGATCGTAGAAGTAACGATCCTCGACCATCATCTGCGGCTGAAAGAAACTGGACTGCGTCCACTTGAGGGCAGGCATGTCATAGCGTGCGCCGTCATAACCAATACGGATGCGACGCTCGCTTCTCCAATGTGTGATATCAGCAAGCCACGTTTCGTGCTCATTTTGCGTGCAGGCGGTCCCGCCGCCCTCCCACGCGCCTTTCATGACGAGGCATCCAGGAGTTGGAATTTGCTGGCGCTCGGGGCGGTAGCGGGAATCTTGCGCGAGCACCACAGAGGAGAGAACGAACAGAACCGCGACAACCACGGCGTGCTTAAGGAAGTACATGAGTCCGCTCCTTTAAGAAGGATTCGCGGAAAAAATATAAAACGTTTCAAAACCTATGTCCATTCCTATATCGTGGCATGGTGCGGGGCACACGCTCCAGCAGGTCAAGTCGTCGCCGCAATGAGTGCAGCGAGCAAGGAGCGAAGATCATGAACCGGCAGGGATTTTCGTTGGGGATTTTGGTCACTCTGGCTGCGCTGGGTAACGTGCGTATCCTTGGGCAAGTTGCACCGCCAAGCAGGCCGGTCGCACCACCTCGAATCCTGCAACTTTCTCATGCGGAATACGTCGATCGTGTTCAAGCGATCTGGATGGCACAGATGATTGCCCAGAGAACTGGCGGCCGATTTGAGCACAAACCTGCATCAGTGCTTCCCCTGACACCTCTAAGCCCTCTGCCGGGCTACGCTCCCGTTGATGACGATTACTACTACGAAATGGTGGCCGTGCGCGCCTTCGAGAAATTCGGGGTAGGATTGACGGTCGAACAACTCGGTCAGCAGTGGCTGGAGAACAACGCCGGCTCGTGGGGATCAAGCGAGCAATCGCTGCTGCTTCTGAAGCGAGGCATCAGGCCCCCTGATACGGGCCATCCACGCTACAACAAACTCTGGTGGACGATCGGACCGCAATTCAGCAGCGATGTGTACGGAGCTCTCAGTCCGGGAATGCCCAACGTTGCCGGGGAACTGGCCCGCCGTTTGGGCCACATCAACGGCTATGCCGAGGGCACTGATGGAGCTGTCTTCGTCTCCGCAATGATCAGTATCGCTTTCGGAGCAAAAGACTCGCACACTGTGGTCCGCAAGGCGGCAACCTTGATCCACCCGGATTCGCCGTACCGCAAGTGCCTCGACATGATCATCGCCCTCGCGGATGCCGGTGCCGGACCAGAGCAGACTTTCCGCGCCGTTGATGAGCACTGGGGAATCGAGTATCCGGCCACGAACAATGCAGTCGTCAATGGCGGCTTTGTCGCCACCGCCGTGTGGTTTGGCGAAGGTGACTTTCAGAAGACAATTCAGCTTGCCGCCCACGCCGCTGACTTTGCCGATGCCGATTGCAACGCGGCCAATGCTGAGTCTGTGGTGGCAGCGATGTGGGGCATGAAAGCCCTGCCCCCCGAGCAAGTCTCTGAACTGCATGACCGGATCAAGGGCGAAACAATGGGTCCATTACAGTTGACGCCGCCGGTAGACGAAAGCATCACAGCGTTGGCGAACCGAACGGCCAGACTGGGCATCGCAAACACAGTGGCTCATGGCGCTACTGACGATGGCAACACACTGCGCATTCACATCCAGGAACCCGAGACTCAACCAGCCGAATTATTCAAACTAGCGGACCTGGTCCGCTTCTGGAATCCCCAGTGGAGCCTGGACCGAGCCGGATTCGGCGGCGCCGGCGGTGGGATGCCCGGAATTCGCGGGATCACTTACCTCGATGGGGAGGTCTTGTCCACTTATCCCCGCGACGAAGTGCGAGGAACGGTCTTGAGCAGAACCGTGCAGCTCGGCGACAATCCGGTTCTGAGTTTCGAAGCCGGTGTGGATCCGGGGCGGGCGTGGCAACTGCAGGTTTATGTGAATGACGACAAGGTGCTGGACAAACTCATCGAGGGCGTCTCGGACGCGCGAAGTTGGCAGGATACTAAGGTCGATCTATCGAAGTATGCTGAGCAGAAGGTGGTCTTGCGGCTTTACCAACGAGTATTGATCTCACATCACGAAGCGGGCAACGCCTACTGGAAAGATCTGGAAGTCAAATGATGCAGACCTGGCTAAGTATCAGTAACTCTCCGTGAACCTTGCAGCTACACTGCATCATGAGGCTACGGTTGGGATGATTCTTGTATCGTCAGAATACGATCTACCTCCACCTCGTGAACGACCTGACGGATGCCGCTGGGCCATCGAATTGCGATCTCTTTGACGTGCTGGCTCGCCCCAAGTCCGAAGTGTACCCGGCTATCGCTCGAGGAAGCGTAGCCGACGGCCGTGCTGACCTCGCTCCATTGCATGTGTCCGTCTTCGGTTGTGATTCGAATCTGGGCGCCGATGCCCATCCGGTTACTTTTTTTGGCTCTGCACAAGAATCTGTAAAAGTACGCAATTGACGCGGGTTTCTACAAAGCGAGGTTTTCGGTGTCGGACAGTGGTCGACGGCAGATTCTGACGAAAACGGGCAGAATCTTCGAGTTTCGCTATGGAAATGACGCGCCCGGGGGGAACCGTGGCAACTCCCAACCTGAAGGTAGACCCTTCCCAGGCGCTTGGAAACCCGCACAGAACGCGGGTTCCCACATTTCCACAGCGACGACGGCGGCTGGACTCCTATCAGGCAAGAAGTCG
>Ga0126381_100007062_pt1 | contig 12464 bp, 10 predicted proteins | sample PanSoiMetPlot_28_FD_96465 | JGI IMG/M metagenome (GOLD analysis project Ga0126381, IMG submission 96465) | Tropical forest soil microbial communities from Panama - MetaG Plot_28 | ecosystem: Environmental > Terrestrial > Soil > Tropical forest > Bulk soil | place: Panama | collected 2016-02-17
CGACACGAACAGGAGCAGAAACGGGGTCACCGCGACGCAGATCAGGGCGAAGTCCCATTGCAGCCACAGCATGAGCCCGAGGATGCCGACGATGGTGAGCAGATCGACCAGTATGTCCAGCGTATTCGACGAGGCGAAGTTCTGCACCGTCGCGACGTCGTTGGTGATTGTCGAGAGCAGCACTCCGGTTTGCTGCTTGTCGTAGTAGCCGAGTGACAGCTGCTGCAGATGATCGTAGATTTTGAGCCGCAGGTCGTTGGCGACCCACTGGCCCACGCTCTCCGTGAAGTAGTTGTCGATATACGTGGCCAGAGCGCCGATTGCGGCAATCGCGATCACGGCGAGCGCGGCGACGAAGGCTAGGCCCATCTTGCTCCCAGCGATCGGAAGATCGTCAATCCAATGCAACCATTCCGGCAACGGATGCGTGCCGAGCACGTTGTCGATGACGATTTTCAAGGGCCAGGGCCCTGCCATGCTCATCGCGGTTTCGACCAGCATCGCGGCAAACACCACCGCAACCCAGCCGCGATACGGGCGGATCATGTCGAGCACGAGCTGGCCCATCGAGCCGCCGCCAGATGCTGCCGGCGGAGTCACTGCTGCTTCCGGAGATTCGCCTAAGTCGGCTTTGGCTACTTCGGCCACGAGGAGTTCGGGGCTTGCACGAAATTCCTACTATAGCCTCAGGTCACGGCGCGGCACAAGCTGCGCACTCGCTAAAGAGCGCGCTGCGCGCTTTAAATATGCGCCAGCGCCAGCGCGCCCACCGCGACGGCGGCTGTGGCCACTGCATAAGCGGTGTATTGCAGACCCTTGTTGCGGGTGAGAATGGTGATCGCGGCAAGCGCGATCGCAATCTGGATGAGTGTGGTTGCCTGTGCCCAACGATGGTGGACGTGTATCGACGCTTCGCTGGCAAGCTCGGCCGTCTTCGACTGGTCCTCGAGCTTTTTCGCCGCGGGCATGATCTCTTCCTTCTCCTTCTTGTAGCGTGCGACTTCGGCTTGATAGCGCGCCTGCTGCTCTCCGGCGGTGAGAGTCGCCCCCAGCTCGGCCAGGTTCTGTTTGCTGCTCTTCGCCTGATAGAAGTTCCACTGATCGGAGGCCTCGGTCTTCCTGATCGCCGCCTCGTTCTTGTACATGAGCGCGTCGTTCTGCGTCGCGCCGCCCATGTATCCGAACATGGCGCCGATGGTGGCAAAGATCGCGGTCATCACCGCGATGCGCCCCGCGAAGGGATCCTCGCTGTGCTGTGCGCGGTGCTCAACCTCGTGATCGTGCGGACCGTGGACGTGGAAGCCTTCTGACATGTTGGACTCCGGTAGTTGGAATGCTCGCGAAATGAGGTCGGGCGCACGCTTTCTCAAGTTCTCACGTAGGTCGCGAAAGCATAGTCGAGGCTTTCCCCCCGCCGCGGATCGTGCCCGACCAATCGCCATGTCGTTCGGTCGAACTGGGGGAAGCGCGCGTCGCCCGCGAAGTCGTGATCGATTTCGGTTAGATAGAGCGTATCCGCAACCGGCAGTGCGGAGCGATAGAGGGCTTCGCCGCCGACGATGAAAACCGGCTCGGGCAGAGCGACAATTTCAAGGGCATCGTTCAGCGAAGCGGCGCTCTGTGCACCGGGTGCCCGGAAATCAAGTCGACGAGTGACGATGATGTTCTGACGGTCGGGCAGGGGCCTCGCGATCGATTCCCAGGTCCGGCGTCCCATGATGATCGAATGCCCGGTCGTGAGCGAGCGAAAGCGCTTGAGGTCTTCCGGTATGCGCCAGGGCAGACGGTTGTCGACGCCGATGACACCATTGCGCGCGACCGCGGCGATCAGAGCGATGCGGCCGCGAGCGCGCAGATCCTGTGCTGCGCTTGGCGCCGCAGCAAGGGGTGGTGTATCGTTCACGCGGGGTTCGTAGGTGAAAACTTTGTCGCGCCCGATTATAGCGGCCTCGCGCAAGCACCCGTGTATTACCCGCGTTCATTTCTCAAATTCATCCTGCTGGGATTCCTCCTGGTCAGCCTCCCGTTGCTCTATGCGCTGGTCGAGCTGATCGTCAGTCTCGACCGTCTCGGAACACAGAGCCAGCAGGCGGTACTCCAGGCGGCGCAAGCGGGCCGCGCCAGCCGCCAGCTCTACGAGCAGGCAACGACGCTCGAACGCCTGGTGCGGCAACACCTGATCCTCGAGGATCCCCAGCTCGTCGATGACTATTCCCGGCTGCGGCAGGACTTCCGTGCGACCGCCGAACAGCTGCAGCAGCTGCCGCTCGACCATACACAGCTCGCGCAACTCGAAAAGATCACCGATGGCGAGAGCCGCCTGTACGCGCTGCTCAAGTCATCGCGACGTCCAGCCAACGCGAACGTTACTCTCGCCGACGGCTACGCAAACCTCGCCGAGGGCGCGCAGGCGATGCTCACCGCGAGCAACCGTTTGACCGAGCGCGAGATCGAGCGCCTCCAGGAGACCGCCGCCGAGGGACGCAAGACCTGGGGATACCTTGCGCTCGCCGCGGGGGCGATCGCGCTTGCGCTGGCGATATTGTTCTCGGTGCTCATCGCCCGCCCCATTCGCCAGCTCGATCAGGCGGTGCGACAGATGGGCACGGCCGATTTCAGTCACGCGATCGAAGTCAATGGTCCGCGGGACATGCGCTATCTCGGCCGACGGCTCGAATGGCTTCGCTCGCGGCTGCACGATCTGGAAGAGCAGCAAAGCCGCTTTCTGCGGCATGTCTCGCACGAGCTCAAGACTCCGCTGACCGCTGTCCGCGAGGGGGTTGAGCTGCTGCGCGATCGCATCGGCGGCGATCTCTCCATGGAGCAACAGGAGATCGTGCGCATCGTGCGCGAGAACACGCTGTCGCTGCAGAAGCTCATTGAAGATCTGCTCTCGTATCACCAGACCCGCAGCATGGAGCCGCAGACGCTTGGGCCCGTGGCTTTGGTCGACGTGATCCGGCGAGTGGTGCGGGAGCACAAGCTGGCCGCGTTCGCGCGCATGGTGACCTTCGAGGCGAAGCTCAGTCCCGCGATCGTCGTCGGCGACGCCGAGAAGATTCGCGCAATCATCGACAATCTCGTCTCCAATGCGATCAAGTACTCGCCGCGTTCAGGAGTAATCGCGATCGAGCTCGCGCTTGAGCGCGAGTTCGCAGTCCTCGACGTGATCGACCAGGGACCCGGGATCGATCCGGATGATCAACCGCGCATCTTCGATTCGTTCTACCAGGGAAAGCCGGCCCCGGAAGGGCGGATCAAGGGGTCCGGTCTTGGACTGGCGATTGCGCGCGAGTATGCTCTCGCTCACGGTGGCCGGATCGAAGCGCTGGATCGGGCCGACCGACGTCGCGGCGCTCATTTCCGAGTGTGGTTGCCGCTGGCGGTGTCGAGCGAAGTGCAGAGCGTCGCCGTGCACTCGGCACCGGTCACCATCTCGGGGGAGGGGTGAGTTTGGGCCGTGCGCTTGCGTACGGCGCCGCCGTTGCCGCATTCACGTGGCTCGCCGCCTGCGCTGCGCAGCCACCTCCACGTGCCGAGCCGGCGCCGGCGCCCGCGCCGGTAGTTGAAACGAAGCCGCAGCCCGCGCCCGCACCGGCGATCGTCGAGCCGCCGCCACCGCCGGTGGTCATTATCCAGCAGGCACCGCCGGTCGAGGCGCCGCCGGTAAACGAGGAAGAGCAGCAGGCGATCGCTTTGCTTGCCGATTTGCAGCGTTATGCGAACGAGTCGAATGAAGAGTTGCGGCGCGAGCTCGCCGCCGCAAACCAGGCGGCGAATCGCTCGCGCACAGATGCGAACCGCATTCGCCTTGCGATGCTGCTTACATTGCCGGGTGCCGGCCCCACCGACGATGTGCGTGCGCTGGCGCTGCTCGAATCGGTGTTCGGAAAATCGGCCAGTGGTTCTCCGGTGAAGCAACTTGCCCTCGTGCTCTACGTGCAAATCACCGAGCGCGCGCGCGGCATAGCTGATGAAAAGAAGAAAACGCAGGCAGCGCAGGAGAAACTCGATCAGCTGCGCGCGGTCGAACGGAGCTTGCTGCTGGAGCGCAGTCGCAATGCCGGAGGCGGCGGTGGCGGTGGCGGCGGAGGTACCGGACGATGAAAACTGAGACGACCCACTCCGGCGATATCCTTCTGGTCGACGACGACCCGGACCTGCTGAAGCTCATTAGTTTGCGACTGACTTCTGCCGGCTACAGAGTTCGCACCGCCGACAGCGGCGAGACTGCACTGGCGGCGCTGGCAGTCGCGCGCCCTGCCGCGGTGATCACGGATCTCAAGATGCCCGGCATCGATGGGCTCGCGCTTTTCGATGCGATTCACCGCCAGCACCCCACGCTGCCGGTGATCATTCTGACTGCCCACGGCACGATTCCCGACGCAGTAACCGCGACGCAACGCGGCGTGTTCGGTTTTCTCACCAAGCCCTTCGACAGTCAGGAGCTCCTACAAAAGGTGGCGGCGGCGGTGCGGCTCACCGGCGACGAGCCCGAGCCCGTGCGTCAGACCAGTGGCGAGTGGCGCGCCGGAATCATCACCCGAAGCCCGCGCATGGAGGACTTGTTACGCCAGGCGCGATTGGTCGCCGATTCCGATGCGAGCTTGCTCATCTTCGGCGAGTCAGGCACCGGCAAGGAGTTGCTCGCCCGCGCGATTCACCGCGCCAGCCGCCGCGCGGACAAGCCTTTTGTCGCAGTGAACTGCGGAGCGATCCCGGAACCGCTGCTGGAGTCAGAGTTGTTCGGTCATGCACGGGGCGCGTTCAGCGGTGCGGTGCAGGCGCACAAGGGTCTGTTCCAGGCGGCGGACGGTGGCACGATTTTTTTGGACGAAATCGGCGACATGCCGCTCGCGCTTCAGGTCAAGCTGCTGCGCGTCTTGCAGGAGGGCGACGTTCGTCCTGTCGGCTCGACGGCATCGGTGCCGGTCGACGTCCGGGTGATATCGGCGACTCACAGGGATCTCGAAGTACAAAGGGCCTCCGGCGAATTCCGTGAAGATCTTTACTACAGGCTTAACGTGGTGTCGCTCAAGCTGCCTTCGCTCGCCGAGCGGCGCGAAGACATTCCGCTCCTCGCGACGCATTTTCTGCGCAAGCTCGCCGAGCGTTACCGCAAGAGCGTCCCCACGCTTGCACCAGACGCCATGGCGTTGCTGATCGGCGCTCCCTGGCCGGGAAATGTGCGACAACTCCTGAACTTGCTGGAGCAGGCGGTCGCGCTGACCACTACCAGCGTCATCCCTGCGACCCTGGTGCAAGGTGCGCTACGCGAGGATGCCGGAGTACTTGCGCCGTTCGAGGAGGCGCGCAAGCAGTTCGAACGCGATTATCTGGTCAGGCTCTTGAAAATCACGGGGGGCAACGTGACCCAGGCCGCGACACTGGCCAAGCGCAACCGCACTGAGTTCTACAAGCTGCTGCAACGTCATCGCTTGGAGCCGGCGATGTTCAAGGAAGGCAAGCTCTGAGTCGCTCGCCATGCTGATTTGTCGCGGTGCAAAAATCACCGGTCACCCGCAAATCACGTAGCCTCGTAACTTCGTTAGTCGCGTATTGTCTTGCGCGGCGCACAATGTCAACGTCATGACTGTCGTTTTTAAGCGACAGTATTTATTTCCTTTAAATCAGGACGTTGACCATTCCGTCGCCACAATCTGTCGTGCAGATGCGACACTTCGGGGCTTGGTAGGCGAGTCTTTGCCAACCTGCGGCGGTTTTCTTGACGACACAGAATAACAAGCTTTTGATTCATAAGTTGTTCAATTGCATGGCACATAGCTTGCTTTGCGAGGATCCTGAGGGACAAGGGCGGCAACGCGGCAAGGTCTAGCGAGGCAAGTGATGGACAGCTTTTCTCCAGAATTCTCGGCGTACTGGCTGCGTGAGCCAGTCGAGGCTGCCGAGCAAGGGGAGCCCTTGAATAATGCTGAAGTCTTGTCCCCATCGCAAAAGGCAGCGCTCAAGGAACTGGTCGAACTCGTGAGCGCCGCGAGGAGCGTCGTCTAACTAGAAGTGAAGCACGCGCCGGGGACCCGGAACCCTCGGCGCAGGTCATCGAATCCCCCTTGCCCGCCGACTTCCTCCCGGCGGGCTTCTTTTTATCTACGGCCGGGTCCGCTCAGACGGCAACCGGTGCGCGGATTGCCGGGTGGCTCTGGTAGCCGGCGATCTCGAAATCCTCGTAGCGATACTCGAACAGCGTAGCCGGCCTGCGCTTGATAACCAGCTTCGGCAACGGCAGCGGCGTCCGCGAAAGTTGAGTCTCGACCTGGTCGAGGTGATTGAGATAAAGGTGGCAGTCGCCTCCGGTCCAGACAAAGTCGCCGACATCGAGATCGGTCTGGTGCGCAACCAGGTGCGTGAGCAGCGCGTAGGACGCGATATTGAAAGGTACGCCTAGAAAGATGTCGCAACTGCGCTGGTAGAGCTGGCACGAGAGCTTGCCTCCGGCCACGTAGAACTGGAACAGGAGGTGGCAGGGTGGCAGCTTCATGCGCGGGACGTCGCCGACATTCCATGCCGAGACGATTAGCCGCCTCGAATCGGGATTGCGGCGAATTTCCGCCAATACGTTCGTCATCTGATCGATATGCTGACCCTGTGCCACCGGCCAAGAGCGCCACTGATACCCGTAGATGGGGCCCAGCTCACCGTTTGGTCCAGCCCATTCGTCCCAGATGGTCACGCCGTGCTCCTGCAAATACCGCACGTTGGTGTCGCCGGCGAGGAACCACAGCAATTCGTAAATGATCGACTTGGTGTGAACTTTCTTGGTGGTAAGCAGCGGGAAGCCGGCGCTCAGGTCGAAGCGCATCTGGTAACCGAAAACCGACAGCGTGCCGGTGCCGGTGCGGTCATCCTTGCGGTGACCGTGATCGCGCACGTGGCGCATGAAGTCGAGGTATTGGCGCATCGGAATCGCACAAGGCTGGAACGCGATTGTAGCCGGTCGATGAGCGATCCTGCCCGTGCCGCAATCCGGCGGGGACTTGACAAGGCCTTGCCAGCGGCTACACTGATACAACGATATAACTAGTCATATCGATATGAGACGGGCGTACGGCCGGGCGCTTCCTGCGACGTGGCGGCGAATCGCCAGCATTTTCGTTGCGCTGGGCGATCCGCACCGGCAGCGCATACTGCTCATGTTCGAGCCGGGCGAGCGGCTCAATGTCGGCCAGATCGTCGCCGCATCGACCCTGTCCCGCTCGACCGTGTCGCATCATCTCCGGGTGTTGCGGCAGGCGGGGGTGCTCAAGAGCGAAAAGCTCGGCAAAGAAGTTTATTTCTGGCCTGACGTCGAGACGGTGCGCGGTGCGCTCTCGGGGGTTCAGGATTATCTGAGAACTCACGGATCCAGCGTATGAAGGCCTCCGACCCGCGCGAACACAGCCAGTTCCAGCTCCTGCGCCAGCGCCGTTTCGCGCCGTTCTTCTGGACGCAATTTCTCGGAGCCGGCAACGACAACATCTACAAGAACGCGTTGGTGATATTCGTCGCGTTTCAGGCCGCCACCCTGACGACGCTTTCATCCAACGACCTGGTAAACGTCGCCGCGGCCGTGTTCATCGCTCCTTTCGTACTGTTCTCGGCGACCGCAGGGCAGATCGCGGACAAGTTTGAGAAGTCGCGGCTGATCCGATGGATCAAGCTGCTCGAGATCGGGATCATGATCATCGGTGCGGTCGGCTTCTACCGCCGGGACCTGGTCATGCTCTTCATCGCGCTCGGGCTCATGGGAGTGCACTCCACCCTGTTCGGCCCGGTGAAGTACGCGATCCTGCCGCAGCATCTGCGCTCGGATGAGTTGATCGGCGGCAACGGCCTGGTCGAAATGGGCACCTTCGTGGCGATATTGCTGGGCGAGATCGTCGGCGGCCTGGTGATCGCCATCAAACCCGACGGACCGATCTATGCCGGCGCGAGCGCCATCGGCGTGGCCATCGTGGGCTATCTCGTGAGTCGCGGCATTCCCGAAACCCCTGCCGTCGCTCCGGGACTCAGCATCAACTGGAACCCGTTCACCGAGACCTCGCGCAACCTGCGCTTCGCCTATGGCAACCGGGTCGTGTGGCTGTCGATGCTGGGGATTTCGTGGTTCTGGTTCTATGGCGCAACCTATCTCACGCAGTTCGCCAATTTCACCAAGGACGTGCTGGGAGGCGACGAGCATGTCGCGACGCTGCTGTTGGCGATCTTCTCGATCGGCATCGGCGCCGGGTCGCTTCTGTGCGAGCGACTCTCGGGACACAAGGTGGAGATCGGATTGGTCCCCTTCGGTTCGATCGGCCTGTCGCTGTTCGCGATCGATTTGTATTTTGCGAGCCGGGGCTTGAGCGCACACGAGCTCTCCGGAGCGGGGGCGTTCATCGCCGAGCCTAGACACTGGCGCATCGTCGCCGACCTCGTGCTGCTTGGTATGTTCGGCGGCTTCTACATCGTGCCACTGTACGCGCTGATCCAGGAACGCTCGGATCCGGCATATCGCTCGCGCATCATCGCCGCGAACAACATACTCAACGCGATCTTCATGGTCGCTTCGGCCGGGATCGCGCTCGGCCTGCTCAAGGCGGGCTTAAGCATCCCACAGCTTTTCCTGGTGACCGGACTGATGAACGCGGCCGTGGCGCTGTACATCTACCTCCTGGTGCCGGAGTTCCTGATGCGGTTCCTGGCGTGGCTGCTCATCCACACCTTCTACCGCGTCGACAAGCGGAACCTGGAGCTCATTCCTGATGAAGGCGCGTGCGTGATCGTCTGCAATCACGTGAGTTTTGTCGATGCCGTGGTCATCGCGGCTTGCGTGCGCAGGCAGATACGCTTCGTGATGGATCACCGCATTTTCGCGATCCCGCTGCTCAATTTCATCTTTCGCACCATGCGCGCTATTCCGATCGCGCCGGCCAAGGAGGACGCGGCGATGAAAGAGCGTGCCTTCGAGGAGGCGGCGCGTGCGCTCGAGGCGGGAGAGATCGTGTGCATCTTCCCCGAGGGCCGCATCACCGACACCGGCGACCTCTATCCCTTCCGTCCCGGGCTGCAGCGCATTCTCGAAAAAGCTCCGGTGCCGGTGGTGCCGATGGCGCTGCAAGGCCTCTGGGGCAGTTTCTTCAGCCGCTCCGGCGGCAAGGTGATGCGGCGATTGCGCGGAATCTTTTCCAGGATCGCGCTGGTGGTCGGAACGCCGGTCGCTCCGGATCGCGCGACGCCTGAGTTTCTGCAGCAGCAGGTGGCCGGGTTGCGGGGAGATTGGCGCTGACGGCGCCGAGTTGGGGGAGCTCGAGCATGGCGTGGATCGGTCTTTTGCTCGGCGCCTTGATCGGCTTAAGCTTCGCTGGCTTTCGTGGAGCGGTCGTCGGCGCCGCGATTGGCCTGGTCGGGGGCGAGGTGCTGCGCAGAGCTCGCTTGCCGGCAGCAGTGTCCGACGCATCGGTCGCCCAGCGCCTCGCCGACATCGAGAACCGTTTGACGTCACTCGAGGCAAGCCGCGCTGAGAGCGACGCGGGCGCCGCAGCGCATGGCACGCTCGCGCCGCCATCGGCGCTCGCGACTGAGGAGATGCAGGCGGTTCCGACGCCGGCGGCTTCGGTCGATACGCCTATGGTCGTGCCAACGCCAGAGGCGGTAGAAGCTACTCCCGTTCGTCCGGCGCCACCGCTGCCCGTGCGCAAAGGCGGCAGCGGAACGGGGGAGAAACCGGTCCGGGCTTCGCCTTCGGTCGACGCCGCCACTGCCGCGACCACCGACCGTCTCTGGCACTGGTTCACCGGCGGCAATGCCATGGTCCGCGTCGGGGTCGTGGTCCTGTTCTTCGGAATCGCCTTCCTGCTTTCATATTTCGCGGAGCACTTCACGCTTCCTATCGAGGTCAAGTTTGCGTGCGTCGCGTTGATCGGTGCTGCGATGATCGGCTTCGGCGCGCGGTTGAGTCTCGCGCGCCGCGCCTACGCCATGGCGTTGATCGGCGGAGGGCTCGGCGTGCTTTACATTACCGTCTTCGCCGCGCTGGAGATGGTTCCTCTGCTTAGTTCCAGCGTGGCCTTCGGCTTGCTTGCCGGCGTCGCCGGGCTGGCGGCGATCTTGGCTTTGCGCTTCAACGCGCAGGCGCTCGCCGCGTTGGCGGCTTTCGGCGGCCTGCTCGCGCCTGTGCTGGTCCAGACGGATTTGAGCGCTCCGATACTGTTCGGGTACGTCGCAGTGGTCAACGCATCCTTGCTGACGATTGCCTGGCGCCGCTCGTGGCGGGTGCTGAACCTCGTCGGCTTCGTGTTCACCTTCCTGCTCGGCCTTTGGTGGGGATTCGAGTTCTACAGGCCCGAATACTTCGCGAGCGTAGAGCCGTTTCTCGTTCTGTTCTTCGCCGCTTACATGGCGGTACCGGTGGCGAACGCGCTATTCGCTCCTTCTCCCGCCGATCGCAGGCTCGACGCTATGCTGGTGTTTGGCGTGCCGATCGTTGCCTTCGCTTTGCAGGCAGCGCTGGTCCGAGGAAGCAGCTGTGGGCTCGCATGGAGCGCCGCGACGCTAGCGGCGATCTACGCCTTGCTGTGGATCGCGCTCAAACGCCGCAGCGAGCCGCAGATCCAGCCGTTGGCCGCAGCGCACGGGGCCCTCGCGCTCGTCTTCGCCACCTTGGTCGTGCCGCTCGCGGTCGATCCGCGGTGGACCAGCGCGATCTGGGCGGTGGAGGCCGCCGCCGTCTATTGGAATGCGTGTCGCCAGGACAGCCGTTTCGGGCGAGCGTTCGCGCTGCTATTGCAGCTGGGTACCGGCATCGCCTTCATCCTGGGAGGCTCCATTGGCGGCTCCGAAACGCCCTTTGCCAACCGCGAGTTCCTGGGGATCGCCGCCATTGCCCTGTCGGGCTTCGCGACGAGCCTATTCGGCGACCTTGACGCGCGGCTGTCTCCTAGCGAGCGCACGCTCTCCCGATTGGTGTTCACGTGGGCATGCGCTTGGTGGTTGGTGGGCGGCTCGCTCGAAGCTGGCAGGCATGTAGCAGCTCGATACGAGGCGCATGCGATGCTGGTGTGGGTGATCGGTAGCATCGCCGCGGCCATCGCGCTCACACGTGCCTTGCGCTGGCCGCGACTGGATTCCGCCGCGATCGCGCTGCTGCCCGCGATCGCCTTGGGCATCGGCCACGACCTGTGGCGGCGCCACACGGGGATGTTGGCCTTCGGCTGGGCGATCTACCCGTTGGCGTGGGCGCTTCACTTCGTGGTGCTGCATCGTGCGGAGGCGCGCGCCGCGGAAGCGCAATTGCCGTTCGCCGATCGCTCGCTGCCCAAGCAATGGCTCGCCCTCGCTCACGCATTCGGCGCACTCCTGCTCGTGGGACAGCTCTCCTGGGAGGCAGGCGAGTGGACGGCTCGTGTCACGCCTCAAGGCACGGCCTGGGCAGCCTGCGCGCATTTGCTTCCGCTTGCTCTCTATCTCTTTGCCGTCGCCTTTGCCGCACACCGCGAGCGCTGGCCGGTGCGGACTTTCGGCGAAGCGTACGCCGGCGTGGCGGGTGCTCTGGTGGCGTTGACGCTCGGCGTGGGCTTCGCGGCGATGGCGATCCTTCATCCGGGCGACGCGAGCCCGCTACCGTATGTGCCGCTCTTGAACCCGCTCGAGATCACTCTGATGATTTCGCTAGGCGCCATCATTGTCTGGGCGCGGTTGCGAGCGGGCCGCGTATCAATTCAGGGCTGGGTCGCCGCGGGTGCCTTTGTCATACTCAACGGCGCGGTGGCGAGAGCGGTGCACCACTGGCTCGACGTGCCGTGGCGATTCACCTCCCTCGCCGCATCCAAGCCGCTGCAGGCTGCGTTGACGCTGACCTGGAGCGCTGCAGCGCTTACCTTGATGATTGCCGGCAACCGCCGCGGGGGGCGTTGGTTGTGGCTCGCCGGCGCCGGCTTGCTTGCAGCGGCCGTCATTAAACTCTTTGTAGTCGACCTCGCAGCACTGTCGGGCCTTACGCGAGTGGTCGCGTTCCTGGGCGTAGGCGCGCTGCTCCTGGTGATCGGCTATGTCACGCCGCTGCCGCCGGCGGACGCCGTCACAGTCGCAGAGGGCGGGGCTGTTGGCGACCGCACGCACGGAACTGACCCGCTCACTTGAGCACGTCAACACTGGAGCGATGATCCGCGTAGCAGACGCGCCGCGCCGCTTTCAGCGATCGCGTGGGGAGAGGCTCGCGACCAGCGCCGGCAGCAGCGCACCCGCCGCGCCACGCAGTACGTGATCCGCTGCCGCAGATAGCGCCGTCGGGTTCGGGTTGATCTCGATGACGGTCGCGCCGGACTGCTGCGCATACACTGGCAGCGCCGCGGCGGGATAGACCCCGGCCGACGTGCCGACGACCAGCAGGATGTCGCATTCCCGGGCGGCTGCCTCGGCTCGCGTAAGCGTCGCGGCGGGAAGCATCTCATCGAACCAGACCACGTCGGGACGAAGCGGTGCTCCGC
>Ga0126381_100007063_pt1 | contig 12460 bp, 6 predicted proteins | sample PanSoiMetPlot_28_FD_96465 | JGI IMG/M metagenome (GOLD analysis project Ga0126381, IMG submission 96465) | Tropical forest soil microbial communities from Panama - MetaG Plot_28 | ecosystem: Environmental > Terrestrial > Soil > Tropical forest > Bulk soil | place: Panama | collected 2016-02-17
TAGAGGTTCGTGCGGCCGACGGTGCTGTCGCAAGATGCGGGGACGTTTTTCGGAAGCACAATGATGGCACCGTACAGCCCCATCTCGACTTGCAGGTCGCCTTGTGTTCCGCTGTAGTAGCTCCGTGTTCCCGGCGACGAGGCAGTAAACGTGTAAGTCACCGTGCTACCCGGCACCGCTTCCTGGGTCAGGAGCCCGGGCACGCCGCCTGTGGTCGCGACGATGAAACCCGGAAACAGGATCGAGGTGTTACCGGCGGCCGCGGGGAGACCATTCTTCAGGTTCACCGTGACGGTCTGGCCCTCAGTCACGATCAGCGTGGGTCCCGGAATCTGCATGGAGGGACAGTTCGCGTTTGCCAAGTTATGACCACCCGGCTTGGGTGCAAACCCGGTCGGCGCAGCGTTGCAGCCGTATCCCCAGGAGTAAACCGATTGCCCGTCCGGCTGGGTGATATAGGCGTCTTGCGCCGTTAGATTGAACGTCGGGCCGGTGATGCCGGGCGCTGCCGCGTGCGCCGCCGTCGTGAACGCCACCGCTATCATGGGCGCCAGTATCAGTCGTGTCTTCGAGATGATTTGAAGTATTCTTGTCGCTATCATTGCCGCGCTCCTAATTGACATGAACCTCAGTCATCAGTCCACCGAAGTTTTCAGCGTCGTTGGACAAATGGTCAAGATTGGTGGTGTAGAGGTAATACGTGCCCTTCGGAATTCCCGTGGAATCCAGAATCACATCGAGCGACTCGCCGCCACCCAGCGTGATGGAGTTAGTGGTGTAGTACATGTTATTCCCCGACTGGTCGCGCAGCAGCTTGGCGTTGAACGCAATCACCTGCATGGGAATGCCCAGGGAAGCCAGCGTCTGGTATTCCGAAACATCCAGATCCGAAATACGCAACAGTGCTTTTTGGCCTTGGGTCATATTGATGATCGCGGGCAGTGGCTGTGAAAAATGGCCGACGCCATCCGCGGACTGCGTCTGCAGCGGGCCAGGCGTCACCGTGTCGGGATAGCTCCGCCCGTTCAACAGGAAGTACTTGTCCTTCATATCGGCAAACCCTTCGGGGTTGAACGTCATGCCAACGAAATGAAAGTTCGGGTCGAAGCCGTGGATCTGGAGGGGATATTCGACATCGTAATCAGTCGAGCCGTCACCGTCGTTGTAAGCGTACTTGCCGGTTGCTGCCCGGGTTGCTCCCTTATTGATTTTCGGCAGGGGGTTACTGCACAGGATGTCGGAGTTGGAGTCACACTTCGTGCGCAGATCGCCTTGTTGCGCGTTCAACGCGGTATACAGGTCGTTGCCGACGGCCACGCGGTTCTGCCGCGGCCGCACATACAACTGGCCGACCATGCCCATCTGCAGGTGTTCAGGCGGCGAAATGTGGCAATGCCAGAAATACGTGCCGGCATCCGGCGCCAGGTAATAATACGTGAAACTGCCGCCGATGTTGATTGACACGGAAGCGTCCGGCACACCATCGTAGAAAGAGGAAGCGTTGGGGTAACCATGGAAGTGGATGGTGTGCTGCTCGAAGAGGTCCGGGCGCATGATCATGCCCACGTTGCTCAGGGTCAGGAAGAATTCGTCGTCCTCGTCGATGGCCATCAGCGGCGCGGGAATATTGCCGTTCATCACGCCGATATCCAGCATCGACCGTGGATCCACGTGGCCGTCGATTGCGCCGCCGTTGTCCAGATCGGGCACCTGTCCCACGGCGCCATTGAAACTAAAAGTCGTCAAAGGGCCGTTGCCGACCGTTGTCGCGGGATCGCCCGGCTGCAACGGCGTAGCCCCCGAATAGACCGTATTGAACACGTTCGGGAACTGGGTGCCAGGTAAACCAAGGGAGATGTCCGAAAGCCCGGACAATGGCCCGAACGAGAACATGTACGTCTGGGTGCCGTCCCCCATGGTGGAGTATCCGTCGCCACCGGACACCTGTTGGCACTTAATCGCGCCGTTCACGTTGCCACTTGGCACGAGATATCCATTTGGTCCGAGCGCGAGCGTGGTCGGGCCCGCATAAGCGGCTTCGCTATTGTTGATGCCGGTGTTATGGGCGTCCGGGTGCGTGATGGTACTCGTAGGACATTGAACTCTGAATGACTGTGCCATTGCCGGGATTGCCGCTACACAGCCCAGCACCGCCAGGTACACAGGGGTGCTCGTCTTTCTCCTCGCCATGCGTCTTCTCCTCCGCCGCCGGGGCGACGTGTTTCGTTATTTTTTTGGATACCGCAGCGCTCAAAAAAAGCAGAATTCAAACTGCCTGGGCAGCCGCGTTATTTCCTGTATGTTACTTGATAGGGCAGAAGCATCTTTGCTTATAAGCAAACATTCAGCTAATCCGCGGCTCAGCCGGGTACTTGGAGGACTAAAACTTATTTCGATATACTTTCTAAGTGATTCATTATGGGATCTTTATAAAAACTCGAAAAAGGCGTCTCGCGGGCCGATTACGAGTGCTGAGAATCGTCCGAATTCTGCATTCGTATTTTGGTTCGTTTGCTAAGTAATTCCTGAAAAAAGTACCAATTTTGCGGTACTGCTCTTCCTACAGATCACTAGTTTCCAATTGTCACCTCGATGAATAAAAGCACTCTTCAAAGCGCCAGGGCGGGAGGTGTGCCAGCATTGCCCGGATGTAATCGTCTCCCAGGCCGCATACCCCATGCATCCGCGCTCTTCTGCTCCGCTGGTGAGGCCTTGCCCTGGGGCCGGCTTCTCCGAATTCCCCGAAAACCGTCACAGGCCACCATGAAAATGAGCCGTCTACGTCGAGAGGCCGCAGAAGGCCGCCGATCGCGGCGGCGCTTGCTTTCCGGCAAGAATCGCGTCTTTCCAAGGAGTCATTCAGGAATTGGCCACCTTGGGCCAGGGCAAGCGCTCCACATTTGGCCGGGCTCGCCAGACCTCGCGACCCCAGCCGTACTAACGGTTTTCCCAAGACGCAGTATTAGTACTCCGTGGAACGGAAGAACTCGGGGATTGTCACAGAATCCTACGGCCGCTCCAATGTGCAAAACGCTATTGACCGGGCCGATGTTCGTGTGGTAGTTCTGTATGCGGACAACTCAATTAGCACAGCTGAAGTCGCCACGATTTGTCTGAGTTTTACTGCTAATTGAGAGAATGGGGGCGGCAGTTGGTCGGGCCGCGATGATCGCGGTGCGGGCTCGAGCCTCGAGGTTGGTCGGGGATCTCGCCAAGCGCCCGTGCGAGGCGTAACTCAGCACCTGCCCCGCTTTGTTGCAGGGGCCGGGAGCCTGACAGCACAGCGATCAGAGCAGCCTGATAAGACGCGTTCTTCCCATTGTTCGAATCAGTGGTAACCAAACAACTGGTAGCCGGACTGTACGGAGCGCCAGAGGCAAACTCCTGAGGGATGACCAAGGTGGTGCCGGCGTCGCCGGCTATCTGCAATTGGCGGTAGAGGGAACCGTCGGCACTCATGTCCGGGTTAACGTCAGAGCGTCAAACGTCGCATACCACCAGCCGTTGTCAGAGGGGGCGAAGGCGAGGACAAATGAAGACCGCGCTGGTCGTTGACACCGATTTGGGTTTCTTATTTTGGCTGGCGGGCTTGCTGGCGGCAGCCGGCTATCAGGCCTACCCGGCCGAGAGCGTTGCGGATGCCGAGTTACTCCTGAATAGGATTGAGGAAGGGATAGAACTTCTTGTCGTAGATCCAAGGCTGTACCGAGCCGCTGACTTAGCTGTTAACTTACGCCAGATCCAACCCTCTATAATAATTTTAGCTCTCGAACCCGAATCAGGCGCTTCCTCGGCCGAGTTGCCGGGAGTAAAGGCCCGGCTCGTGAGACCCGACCCGGCGAACGAGTCCTCCACGTTAGTTTGGCGTGAAAATCTCCTAAAACATTTGACCGGCGCCGATGATAATCCGCCTATTCTTTGGCAATAATTATTGGAATTCTTACTCCTCAACCGCCGAGTATCCGGATGCCAAAATAACCAGGCGCAGATAAATATCTTCGTAGTATCAGTTGCTCATTTCAGGCAAGCCTGCCGGCGAAATAGGCAGGCAGCTCCTGGTTTTTGGGCATCCGGATAGATGGAAGATCGAAATGAAAATTGGGCGATCCTGCAAGGAGAAATCAGGATCGCCCAGTTAGATTCGCCTGCCCGACGCCAAGGCGAAAGGTCGATACGGCCCCTCTTATTGTGATCCTCCGGGCTTTCCTTGGGGGCCTGCCTGCGGCCGTCCGCCGGGACTGGGTGGAGCGGGTACCGCCGTGCTGGGCACTGACGCTTGCGGCCCGGATTGCTGAGATTTCGCTGGAACCGCCTGGTGATCGGATGCGGGCGCGGCCGGCGCCGGAGCCTTGCGGCGCAATTCAATGGCACTCCCCGTCCCGACTTCGATCGTGCGCAGATTGTCCTCGGTTACATCTTTGGCTCGCACAATGTGCGGGGTAATGGCAAAGATGACTTCATTTTCGTTCCGCTGCTTATTTTCCTGCGCGAATAAGTATTTCAGTAGCGGTATCTTGCTCACCCAGGGATACCCGCTCATCGACTGTGTTTCGGAATCATTCAGGATCCCGCCCAGCAGATTCACATCGCCATCCACGACCCTGGTTTCCAAGTCTACCCGCCGCTGACCGATAATCGGTTGTGTGATCCCGCCGATGCTCTGGGTACCGGTTACCGACGAAATCTCCAGCGCCATCTTGAGCGTGACCTCCTGATTGGAATGGATATGTGGCGTGATGTCGATATTCACACCGACATCCAGATATTGGAATTGGGTGCTGACGAGCGGACTAACCCCACCCCCGCCCACGATGCCAGGCTGAAATGAGCCCGTGGCGATCGGCACACGGTCGCCGATCCGTAGAGTGGCCTTTTGATCGTTCAGAGCCCGAATCTGGGGGTTCTGTATAATCTTAGAATTGCTATCGGTCGCCAGGAAGCTGAACGAAACGGCTCCAGGCTGAGCGATCACAAAATTACTCAACTGAAACCCGGCGCTGCCTGCCGCACTGGCCGCCGCAGCGGCAGTTGGAAAGAGCGCAGCACTGGTAGACGTGGGTACGGCCATTCCAATGGTGCGGAGCCGGTCGCGGCTTACCTGCATCACGGCCACATCGATCACCACCTCAGATTTCGGCTTGTCTATGTCCGCCAGCAGTTTCTCCGCCAGCACCATCTGATCCGGTGTGCCGCGCAGAATCATTGCATCCTGCTGGGCCAGCAGTTGGACGCGGTTGACATCAATCATCTGGCGCACCACGTTGGCTGCTTCCTGCAATTCTGCCGGTGTCGAGACATTCTTTAGATAGAACGTCTTCATTACGTTCTGTTCAAGCTCTTTGCGTTTGGCGGGCGAGTCCGACGTGACAAAGATCGTACCCGGCAAGACCGGGCGCCAAAACGTTTTCGATTGCAGGCGGACCATGTCCAAGGCTTCGCGCAGCGTCACATCAGTAAGATCGACGGTGATTTTCTGAGGCCGGAAATCCGGATCGAAGACCACGTTGATCCCTGCCAGCTTGCAAATTGTTTTGTAAGCCTGGTCCGAGTTGACGGTCAGGTGTAATGTGATGGCAGCTTCTGAGAGCGGCTTTAGCTCCAGAATCTCTCCAAACTCCACAGCTTTGCCGGTACTCGGCTCCGTCTTGGGCGCCAGTCGCTGCCGCTCCTGCCGGCGGAGCAGCTCGGCTGTAGTCCTTAGTTCCTGCTGCGCCATGAAGCTCGACGTGTCAATCTCCACCGCCCGTTGAAACTCCGCCAAGGCTTGGGTTAGTGCCCCGCTTTTGACCAGCAGTTCACCCTTATGCACATGCTCCGCGGACGCCATGAACCGCATTCTCGTATAAGCGCCCAAATAGGCTGGATTGTTCGGTACGGCCGTGTACGCCTGCTTATAGCTTGTAAAAGCGTCGTCGTATTCCTTCTTGCGCTCCGCTTTTTGACCGTGCTTGTAAGCGCTGCTTCCCCGATCCGCATAGGCAGGCAGGCTGAACGCGCCGATGAACATCAAGGTAGCCAACAGTTGGCGATTGGGCATAGCTCCTGTCTCGACCGGTTTGGTCCTTTTCCCGAAAGAAATCTCATTTTTGCGCAATAGCCCGCGGCATTGTTTGCGTTGGAGCAAGGAGGAGCCCGTTCAGGTGCCTATCGGGACCATCGGTACCCCAACCAGGCTTCACCTCAGGAATTTACGACACGGTAGGCCCCGTGCTTACGCGCAGGAGTCTTACAAGAGGTTCGTCCACGCCCTTTTGCAGAATGCCAAAAAAGCCATGGCGGACATCCAGTCGCAAACTTAGCTTGCTTATTTCGGGCACAAAACTAGCGAAGCAAGCTATCGGTCCCTATTTTTTTCGATCATCCTTTTTAGAACCGGCAAGTCAGTTCCTGGTACCAGGGGAACTATATCGCCAATGGAGTAGTCCGAAGGCTGGGAAATTGGCCGTAACTTTCGCGGAGCACGTACTCGTCTAACTCGCGATGCAGGCTCCGCCACAGCCGGTCGTGCTTAGCGATCGCGAGCGCGACGAATTAAATCAGATGTCCGAATCAACAAAGCTGCTAGTTGGCGAGTCGCTGCGCGCGCGCGTGATTCTAATGCTGGCGGACGGGCGAAAATACGGCGAAATTCAAGAACGGCTCGGGACGAGCGCACCAACTATTTCCCGGTGGAAGAAACGCTTTATAGAGTCCGGCATCCAGGGTTTGCTAAATCAGCCTTCCTCTCCGAAGCGCTCCGGGATCACCCCGGAACTTCGGGAAAAGGTAATCACGGCTACGTGGCGCGGACCAGGTGACGACGCCGCTCGCTGGTCGTGCCGCAGCCTGGCAAAGGAACTTGGGATCAGTAAAGATATCGTTCACCGGATTTGGCGAAGTGTCGGACTGCGGCCACACCGGTTGGACCAGTACCCCGCCGAATCGGATAACGGAGCTCCTGGGGGAACTCCCGATATCATTGGTGTATATCTGGACTCTATCCGGCACATCGCCGTATTTTGCACCAGAAAGTTATCGGAGCGGCTGGCCGAATCGCAGCTTCCGTCTCCTTCCCCCGAGCAACAATTCCCGGGCCGTCTATCTTTGCTCGAAGTTTTATCGGCTACGAGCGGGCTCAAACCGGTGAAGGCCGCGCGCGCCCGGAGCGCCGGCTGCATCCCGTTTCTCAGATGCGTGCTGAATACAGCCATCCCCGGCTGGCAACTCAACCTGCTTGTGAAGCGCCTGAATCGCGACGACGCCGCTCGCGTGCAAGAGTTGATGGAATCGTATCCAAACGCTGTGGTTCATTTCGAATCGTCACGCTCGGCCTGGCTCAGCCGAATCGAGGAGTGGTTTTCCAACATCAGACCGGAAGCGGCCTCAACCATGGCGCAGGCCTCATTTGACAACATGAATCGGAAGCTCATGCGGCAGATTCGCAAGTTGTCAAGAACCAAGAAGGCCGTCCAGTGGGTGCTGCCGTAAGTTAGGTGAAACCTCAACCGAAATGGCACTAACGGAACTACCGCGACAGCATACTAGTATGTTCAGTCCGCCAACGCGCATTTCCCGTGAAAGTACCAAGGACCGCCCAAAATCAGTTGACACCCCCCGATGAGTATGGTCTAGTACAGTGCAGTGAGCAATTTACGGTTCGCACTTGAGTAGCGACTGCGGGGTGGGCCGCACAGGAGGAGATCGCTAAGAAGAGGGCCGTCTACGAGCGGTTTCGGAGAACGCTTCGTATCCAACAGGCGCCCGCCGGCTGATCGATTCAAGACATGCAGCAGCACATGGGCTCTATAGGTTTTTTCAATTCGTTTTTCTCATTCCGGCCGCCGAAGGTGGATTGCGCCATCACTAATCACAGTTCTCAAAGACCCGGTCTCATTCGCCGTTTGGTTTTATATTTTGATCCGATCCGGGGCATTAAATCTATTCAAAAACTAATCGTGGTCATGAATTGCCTGGCAACCAATCTGAGCCTGATCAGTTCGAGATATTGGGTCACCCCGTCCGCTCTTTGTCGAGCGCAAAACTGGATTGATTACCGGCTCACTTATTGCATTGAATACTAATTTTAAAACTTAATGCTGCGTTTGGACTGTCTGGAGAGTTATTCGGCTCAATCCATGAGAATGGAGGCCTTTGGTTAAGGGATGTTTATGTCAGAAAAATGGAACGGCGCCTATCCACAAGTTGAACCCTGCCGCAGTCGCTCGAATGGTACTGATGCTTCCGGTGCTGCCCAAAAAAATAGTCCGGACAACGATTCTGGAACGGTAGTAGATTGTCCTCGTTTGTTTTCCGGTGTCCTGCCGGGCGACTACGCCCGAATCTCCGCGGCTGCACGCGTCAAGGAGTTCGCGAAGGGTGAGATGCTCTACCTCGAGGGCGACAATGTCCAACAGGTGTTATTGCTGACTTCCGGGTTGGCGAAGGTGACCCAACTCGGCCTAAGTGGGACTGAAGTAATTCTTCGATTCGCCGTGGCTGGCGATGTCCTTGGCGCCATGGGCCTGTCGTCCACCGGCAGGCACTGTACCACCGGCGAAGCTTTCCGCACGTGCCGGGCGCTCGTTTGGGATGCCCCGGTTTTCAAGGCTCTGGTGGAGCGCATCCCGATCTTATCTCAAAACATGCTCCGCATTCTCGGTGAAGACTTGCTCGAACTGGAAGAGCGCTTCCGCGAAGTTGCTACTGAGCGGGTTGGTCCGCGTGTCGCCCGCCAACTCGTACGTTTGTTGGAAAAAATCGGCCGGCCGGTCAACGGCGCGGTGGAAATCGGTCTATCGCGCGAAGATTTGGCGCAAATGACCGGCACCACTCTGTTCACGGTGAGCCGGCTGTTCTCCGCCTGGGAAGCGCGCGGGCTGGTAAGACCCCGCCGCGAAGGTGTGACCATCTGCGACGTTCAGTCGCTGCGGTCCGTAACCGAGTAGCCTGACCGCGAAAAACAAGCGGCATAAGTTGATCCGGGGATCACAAGCAATGGAGAAGAGAAAGAGCCAAATGCGGCGGATCAGTCTGGCGATCGTAGTACTCGCCATCACGGCCGTGTCCTACGTATTGGGTCAGCGCGATCCGCAATCCGCCCCCCAAGGGAAGGCAGGGCGCCGCATCGCGTATTACATGGACCCGATGCATCCGCAATACAAATCCGATAAACCGGGCATTGCCCCAGACTGCGGCATGCGGTTGGAACCGGTCTACGTTGAGGACGGCCAGGCGCCGCCCACGCCGGCTCAACAGGCTCCTGGAACGGTACGGATTGACGGGGCCACGCAACAATCGCTCGGCATCCGTGTGGCCCAGGTCGAGAAGAGCGGCGTCACCCGGAATATTCGCGTCGTCGGGCGCGTTTTTCCGGAAGACGCGCGCGTATACCGTTTGAACTCCGGTGTCGACGGCTTTATTCGCGAGACTTATCAGGATTCAGTAGGAACCCTGGTCAAGAAGGACCAAAAGCTGGCGAGTTATTACTCACCAGAGTTTTTGGCCGTTGCTTCCGGGTTTCTGGCAGCCACCGAACGGGTGCCGGGCGCGGTCGGCAATGACGGGTCCCGCACCGTGCCGTTTCCCGGCGCCGTCTCCAAGCAAGGCATCAGCAGTATGCAAGGCTATATGGACCGCCTACGGAATCTCGGTATGAGCGAAGTCCAGATTAAGCGCATTGCCGAAATCCGCCAGCTTCCCGATAGTATCGATATCATATCACCCGTAGACGGCTTCATCCTTGCCCGCAACATCTCGGCTGGCCAGCATTTCATGCACGACCTGGAGTTTTACCGCATTGCCAACCTCAGCCAGGTATGGGTGCTCGCCGAGGTTTATGAACAGGAGGCATCATATCTTCGCCCGGGTGGCACGGCACAGGTCGCCCTGAAAGACAAGAGGCACCAGATGGCCGCCCGTATTACCGATAGTCTGCCGCAATCGGAGGCCGGTGGTGGAACCGTCAAGCTACGGCTTGAGGCCGACAACCCTGGCTTCCTGTTGCGGCCCGAAATGCTTGTTGACGTCGAAATGCCAGTCCATCTGCCGCCCGCGGTCACGGTCCCGCTGGACTCCTTAGTCGAGTCCGGGGCCAGCGCGCGCGTTTATGTCGAACGCTCTCCCGGCGTCTTCGAGCCTCGCGAGGTCCAGACGGGCTGGCGTTTTGGTGAACGGGTCGAAATTCTGCGGGGAGTCCAACCCGGCGAGCGCGTGGTCGCCTCGGCCACATTTCTGGTCGACTCGGAGAGCCGCCTGAAAGCGACCGCGGCAACACCAAAGAATGCAGGACCCAGTCAGGTAATCGGGAACAGCGGGGCCGCCAAAACGGTAAAGGATCCGCAGTGCGGCATGCCGGTCAATGCCGCGGAAGCCGTGGCTTCCGGAAACACGCTGCCTTATGGCGGCGGCACCCACTACTTCTGCTCCAAAAGGTGCAAAGAGGCGTTTCAGAGCAATTCCGCCGGCTCAGTTGGCAAGCGCCAGGGCGATGCCGAATGATTAACCGCATCGTCGATTTCTCCGTCCAGCACAAACTGGCGGTCCTTGCCACGGCTGTTGTGGCATGCATTGCCGGATGGTGGGCCATGATCACCCTGCCTCTGGACGCCACCCCCGATCTCAGCGATACCCAAGTCATCATCTTTTCCCGCTGGGATCGCAGTCCGGATATTGTCGAGGACCAGGTTACCTACCCCATTGTGACCGCCATGCTTGGCGCGCCACGCGTCAAATCTGTCCGAGGCTTCTCCGATTTTGGCTATTCCTATGTCTACGCCATCTTTGAAGACGGCACAGATCTCTACTGGGCGCGTTCGCGCACCATGGAATACCTAACCAGCGTTCTGCCCCGTCTGCCCGAGGGAGTCAAGACGGAACTTGGCCCCGACGCCAGTGCCCTTGGATGGATCTATCAGTACGCCCTGGTGGACACATCGGGCCAACATAGTCTTGCCGATCTCCGTTCCTATCAAGACTGGTATCTCCGTTATTACTTGAGGTCGGTGCCAGGCGTTGCCGAGGTTGCGCCAATCGGCGGTCACACGCGCCAATATCAGGTCAATCTCGATCCCAACCGGCTCCGCGCATATGGGATCCCGGTCAGCCGCGTCGTCGAGGCGGTACGCAGCGGCAACACCGAATCCAGCGGCCGGTTAATCGAGTTTGGCGGCACGGAGTACATGGTTCGCGGCCGCGGTTACGCGCGTTCGCTCGAAGATTTTGAAAACATCCCGCTCACAGTCACCGACAGCGGTTCCCAGATTCGCATCAAGGATGTCGGCCAGGTAGTCATGGGGCCCGACCTGAGACGCGGCGTGGCCGATCTCGACGGCCAAGGCGAAGTCGTGTCCGGCATCGTCGTCATGCGTAACGGCGAAAATGCTCTGGATGTCATTAACCGGGTGAAAGCCAAGATTAAAGAGATCGAGCCTGGCTTTCCGGCTGGCGTGAAGTTAGTTCCGGTTTATGACCGGTCGACCCTTATCCATAATTCGATTGATACGGTCCGCCAGACGATTGTCGAAATCGTGATTACGGTGGTGCTCATCATCCTGGTCTTTTTGTGGCACTTCCCCAGTGCGGCAATCCCCATCGCCACCATGCCCATTGCGGTTCTGCTCTCCTTCATTCCGTTCCGCCTCCTGGGCATCAGCGCCAATATCATGTCGCTTGCCGGGGTGGCCATTGCCTTCAGCGAGTTGGTTGATGCCTCGATCGTAGTCGTGGAACAGACTCATAAGAAACTCGAGCTTTGGGAAAGGTCAGGCCGCGCTGGCGATTGTCGCAGGATTGTTCTTGGGGCCATCAAAGAGGTCGCCGGCCCCACTTTCTTTTCCCTCCTCGTAATTGCCGTATCCTTCCTTCCCGTGCTGACACTGCAGGCCCAGGAAGGCCGCATGTTCAAACCGCTGGCCTACACCAAGACCCTCACCATGCTCGTTGCGGCGGTCCTGGCCATCACTGTCGACCCCGCCTTGCGTCTCTGGTTGACCCGCGTCGACCGCTTCGATTTCCGTCCCGTGTGGCTTTGCAGCCTCTTGAATGCCGTGTTGATTGGAAAGGTGAAATCGGAAGACCACCACCCGGTTAGCCGGCGCCTGATTCGGATTTACGAACCCGTGGTCCGATGGACCCTGCGTTGGAGGTGGCCCGTCATCGGAACCGCGCTCGCCTTGATCGTCATTACCGTGCCGGTCTTCTATCGCCTCGGAACCGAGGCCATGCCGCCCCTCGACGAAGGCTCGATCCTGTTCATGCCCACCACCCTGCCGGGCGTATCCATCAGCCAGGCGGAGCGCTTGTTGCAGGTCAGTGATCAGATGATTCGCCAGTTCCCCGAAGTCGATCGCGTGCTGGGGAAAGCGGGCCGCGCCGACACCGCAACCGACCCCGCCCCCCTGTCCATGCTCGAAACGGTCGTGGTCCTGAAGCCGCGCAGCCAGTGGCGCCATGTCGATACGTGGTATTCATCGTGGGCGCCGGA
>Ga0126381_100007064_pt1 | contig 12459 bp, 9 predicted proteins | sample PanSoiMetPlot_28_FD_96465 | JGI IMG/M metagenome (GOLD analysis project Ga0126381, IMG submission 96465) | Tropical forest soil microbial communities from Panama - MetaG Plot_28 | ecosystem: Environmental > Terrestrial > Soil > Tropical forest > Bulk soil | place: Panama | collected 2016-02-17
AAACGGGAAGTTGACATTGTATTGGGGCGAGTTGTCGTCCAACTTCAGGATGCCCGTCATCCGACCACAACCTCAAATTTCCGTTGAGTGCGCCGGGCATGAGAGAGGCGCCAAAGTCTGTGTTTACGGAGCGGGCCGAACGTGGGCCAGGTCGTGCTTACCTAGGATGAAGTCCACCGCCATCTGCGAATGCAGGAGTGTAGTGTCGAACACGGGCATGGTAACGTCTGCTGGCTTAATGATCAAAGGAAATTCAGTGCATCCGAGAACAATGCCCTCCGCTCCCCGTTGCCGCAATTCTTCAATCTGATCAAGCACATATTTCTTGCTCTCAGGCTTGAAGATGCCCATGTCCAGTTCTTTTTGAATAATTCGATGGAGTTCCTGCCGCGCAGGAGCTGAAGCGGGCACAAGACTTTCAATCCCGTAATGCTCTTTAAACCACGTAGCCATAAATCCGTCTTCCATGGTGAACTTGGTGCCAATCAGCCCAACCTTCTTCAGGCCGCTCTTTCGAATGGCGGTTCCCGTGGCGTCGCCGATGTGCAGGATCGGAATGTCTATCTTACGTGCTACTTGAGCATAGACTTTGTGAGGCGTGTTAGCGCAGAACAAGACTGCTTGCGCGCCGCTGCCACGCAGCCGCGTCGCTGCATCTACATAGATCGCCGTGATTTCGTCCCATTGATTCTTAACCTGGAGTTCCTGGATTCTCTGTTGGTTCAGGTTATATACAATCAGCGGCGGATTAGTATTGTCACCGTAGGCGTCATTCACGGCCTTGTTTATGTAGCGGTAGTAGTCGACGGTGGAATACCACGCGATTCCTCCAATCAGACCAACCGTCTGCATGTCCGAAGCCGGCGGGAGTTGGGGAGATCTTCCGCTTTGAAGCACTGGAGCTGCGAGGACGATTAAGAAAAGCCATATCGTGGTCTTCATTGGCCTTCCTCCCGCAGCGCATTGTACGACACAAGGCTTCTGCCCGAGTGGTCGGCTACTCGGAAGTAATCCCGCCAACTTTCGCCGGTGTCCCCGAAGTGGCCGCGCGGCATCAACATAGGAATGGCCATGCACGTGACCTAACGGAAGTGCAGCGAAAGACCCTTGATCCGCTGACTCTACCAAGGCATTTATGAGATGTGTTCTAGCGATTATTGCAGATTCCGACGTGGCGGTCCTAGCTCGCCCGCAACTGCCGCGTTCTCCAGAAGAAAGTAGCCGCGAGCAGCACGGCAGCTAACCCTGCGTAAATGAACCCGTCGTGCAGCGCCTGTGACCCGCTGGAAGCTCCCGTGAAATCCAGGCCGGGCGTCCTGTTCATCGGCCCGACATACCAGAGCACGGTAAAGAGGGCTTCGAAGAATTTGCCGGAGCCTGTGAAGACCCCCAAGGCGAGGGCTAACGCAGGAACGAAAAGCGCGCCCCCCACGACACCCAGAAGGCCGCTAAATTCTCTCACCGCGCCAAGCCGCGCGGCCGCACCCGCACCGGTCAGGAGCGCGACTGCCACTCCTGCCAGCCAGCAGGCAAACACCTGCCGGGGAAGAATATTCGCGCACGAAAAAAGAACCGGTTGCATGCCGAAGCGCGATTCACGCGAGCCCATTGCCGACCAGACCAGAACCGTCCAAATCCACGCAGCGCCCAGCAAGTAGCCTCGCGAAACTTCAAGCGGAGAAGCGAACTGAGCAATCAGCAGGCCCAAGGCGACCGCGTACCACCACCAGCGCAATCCCTGCAGGGCCAGGCGCAGTTCCGCCAAGAAGAGTCTTCCGAACGCGTCGCTGTGAGCCGTGGCGGAGAGTGGCGTGAGATGGACGCTTGTAGCCAGCGGCCTGTTCGTTTCCGTAACCGGTATTGCGTTCGATAATTTACTGGCGCGGTCTTTGAGAGTGCGTCTCCCGCTCTTTGTGGAATCAAAGCGGTCAAAGATTGCAGACGCGAGCAGCGCGAGACAAGCTGCCACGGCGAGCCATGCCAAACGCTGGAGAATCAAGCCTCCGGTCCAGGATACTCCCGGCCAGCGCAGATCCTGGGCAACTTTGATCTGGCCTAGGTTAATTTGAAACGCCAGTCCGCCGTGGTAGTCCGGAATATGCCGGTGCGCTTCGCCACTAAGCGATTGCACCACGGTAAAGATCCCCAGCGGATCCAGCCATTGCAGACCGGTGAGCATCGGGAGCGCGATTCCGAAAGACCAGGTAAAAAACCAGATGACGTTGCCGATTCCTCCCTTCAGCAACGGAACCATTTCAAAAAACACCGCCATGCTGGCCGTCAATGCCATTACAGGAAGGGAAATCAAAAGGGAAGGCGCCAGTAACGCCCACAGGTCCACGCGCGCATCTTCCCCGACCAGAAACTGCATCACCACTGCGCCAATACTCAACACCACAACCATCGAGGCGAGCACGGCAAAATTACTGAGGAACTTCCCGAAGGCGTAGACAGGTTTTGCCAGGGGCGTGGCCGCAAGGATTTGGCCCACTCCCGTCGAGCGGTCGCGATCGACGGAGTTCTTCACGATATAAAAGCCGACGAGCGACACAAAGCACCCTGTCGTGAGTGCGACGAGTGTTCCGATCCAGCCCGAAGTGTAAACGCCGCGATACTCATCGAGCTGCAGCGAAAGCTGACCTCGGGCTGTTGCGTACCCGAGATACACGGCGAAAAGCAGCGTGATGAGAAAACTGTACCGGCGGACGCGCTCGAGAAAGTCCGCGCGCGCTATGGCCAGGATCGTACGAGAAGTGTTCAAGCGACAGCCCCCGCGGTATTTCGCTGGGCCGCGAGAATGGCCAGGTAGGCATCTTCGAGCGAAGGCTCCAGAAGACGTACCGACAGGCCTGGGGCAGCATCGGCAATCACGCGCGCATGCACGCCGTCGCTGCGATGGGCTGTGCTGCTGACGAGGTGCTTCTGGCGCAGGGCCGGAAGGTCCGCGCTTGGAACATCGACTTCCCAAACCTTTCTCGCCACCGCGGCAAGAAGCGCCTCGGGGGAGTCGTGAATCAACAATTGTCCGTGCGCCAGGATGGCGATGCTTGTCGCCACCGCTTCGACGTCCGAAACAATATGCGTCGAAAGAATGACGATGCGCTCGCCCGAAAGCTCAGAAAGCAGGTTGCGAAACCGCACGCGCTCCTCAGGATCGAGCCCCGCCGTGGGTTCGTCGACGATCAGAAGCTGTGGATCGTTAAGTAGAGCTTGCGCGATGCCCACGCGCTGGCGCATTCCCCCGGAGTACCCACCCAGCAGTCGCTTGGCCGCATCGACTAGATTGACAAGCTCCAGCAGTTCCCAAATTCGTTTGCGCGCGGGGCCGGCGGAAATTCCTTTTACCGCTGCGAGATATTCGAGGAACTCGACCGCGCTGAGGTTGGGATACACACCAAAGTCCTGTGGCAGGTATCCCAGTACGCTGCGCAATCCATCGGGATTCTTCGCAATATCTTTGTCGTTCCAGAGCGCCCGCCCCGAAGACGGTTGTGTAATCGTCGCCAGGATGCGCATCAGTGTGGATTTGCCCGCGCCATTTGGTCCCAGCAGGCCGAGAACTCCAGGCCGCAACGAGAGTCGCACGCCGCGCAACGCCTGGACGCCGCCGCGATAATTCTTGCTCACATTCCCCACAACCAGTTGCATGACTTCCCACCTGTAAACGCAGGGCATTTTTGCACTGCAAGACAATACGGACAAGCCCCACAAAAAGTTTGCGGGAAAAGATGAGAGGCCCGTGTTGAACTCCTCCCCAAACAAGCAATCACCGCGAAGGCGCATTCTGCCCTGAAAACAAGCAATGGAACTCTCGCCGACCAAGCGGCCAGAAAATAGAGCAGAAGCCCCGCTCCGCACAACCCTGTAGCACACGCGGGCAGCAAGATAATTACAGCAATTGCGCGGCGAAACCACACCTTCCAGGCGAACAAAATGTCGCTCTCGCGGCTTCTGACTGCGTCTAATATTGCCGTAGAATTCCAGGTCGAAGGACGTTGTCGTCGTTCGAGGAGTGATAGCTTATGACAGAGTGGTTCGCGCGTCCCGTCCTGCACGTGACCGACGTTGACGGCTCGCTTCGCTTTTACGTTGACCGGCTCGGCTTCACTAACCCCTGGCGCTACGAGGAGCACGGCAGAGCGCACGTTGCACAGGTTGAGAGGCAGGGCTGCGCGCTTATCCTGGCTGACACGCGGCCGGAGAAGATTGGCAAGGGGCTGATGTTCATTTCGCTGAACGTCGAGCGCGGGGCCCAGGTCGCCGTTGGATGCGCTGCGTGCAGAACTGGAGGCCAAGGGCGTTTCGGTCAAGGACGGTTCGTGGGGCTACCGGCTCCTGGTGGTCGATGATCCCGACGGCAATCAGCTCTTCTTCAACTATCCGAGCGAGACTGCATCCGAGAAGATTGTTAGAGATGAAGCGTAATGGACCAGCCGCGCCAGTACCTCACCGTCCATCCAGGTACTGTGAGCAACTTCTCCGATAACGCGACTTACCGCGCACTGACGGCGAAGAGGCACCTGAACTGCGGAACAGTGTCTTCGTGAACGTATTTGTCGAACGCTCTTAGGGGACCGAAGAAGGGCCTCTCTTCTCCGGGTCTTATGGGTTTCCGCCCGTAACTACCTGCGGATCAAGCGTGGTGGAATCCGGTCCGCTGTAGATCGTGATCGAGTATTTATAAACATCCAAATCGCCATACTGCACCTGGCCTGGGTGACTGGCGTTCTGGTCGTTGAATTTCGTGGCGTTGTCCGAAAATGGCGTTCGATTGTGAAAATCAATGGTAAAGCTATCCGTCCCGTTTCCTTTGGTCCAGGTCAAGATGTCGCCGTCGCACAGGTACACGGAATCATGGCTTAGCTTCTTCGGATTCACGACTACGTTCGAAGCGCAATTCAATGTCTTGGTTTTCCTCGTGCCGGGCGGAACGCGGGGCTTCTCGCAACTCGCCGTTCCCAAAATGACCACGAGCGTCAAGGCGCATGCTGGCGCAGCGCTCCACCGCGCGTAAATCGAACGCATTTCGACCTCCTCCGTCTATTAACTTATTGACCGATCAGCTTCTGGTACCTGGGGTTGGCCCGTAAACCTTCAAAATTTGGAGTGTCCCGAATGCTTGCTGCCAACGCGCCCGCACTCACAGATTTCTCCAGCGCGTCCAAAGCTTTCTCCGTCTGGCCTAACTGCTGATAGGCGATGGCCGCGTTGAACAGTAGCTGAGGGTTTTTTGGCTGGAGCCGAAGCGCAGCGTTCAAATCATCCAGCGCTCGCTTTCTCTCTCCACGCATCGCGTAGTACATTGCGAGGCTGCTTAGCACTTCGGCATCTCGCGGATTCACCCGCAGCTTTTCGCTTCCGAGGGTGATGGCCGTGCCGTAGGCGCCGGCGGCATCCGATCGTCTGCCGGGAGCCCAATAATACGCATCCCCTAAGTTGCCCCACATCAGATAATCCTCGGGATCGAGCTGCGTGGCCTGCTCGAAGGCCGCCGCCGACTCCGCAAAGCGATGTAATTGAAAATACGCAGTCGCCAGGTTCGAGGTAGCATACGCCGTTTTCCGGATTTCCAGTGAGTGCTGCAGCACGGGAATCGCCTCCGCGTACTTCCCTTGCAGAATGCGCGCGGCCCCAAGGTTGTAGTGGCCGGTAAAGCTGTCTGGTGCAAGGGAAATCACCTGCGAAAACATCGAGACAGCGTCTTCATAGCGGCCATGGCGCTGATAAAAGGTCCCCAGCCAGTTGTAGGTCGCCCAGTAGTTAGGTCGTGCCGCAATCGCCTGTTTATAGGTCTTTTCCGCGTCGCCTAGCTCATTCAATTGCTCGTAGCCGTAACCCAGTCCTCCATATGCCACATCATTCGTGGGCTCCAGTTCCAAGGCTCGCCGATATTCAGCAACTGCTTTCTCATAGCTGCCCGTGCCCGCCAGAACCCGGCCGAGGCAAATATGCGGTGCGGCAATCGTATCGTCTCGTGCTGAGCTCTTCCGGCACTGCTCTGCGGCCGCATCCGCCCATTTCTCGTTTTGTGTCACCTGGTACTTTCGCCAGTAGGCTTCTCCCAATCCTGCGCTTGCGGCGGCAAAGCCCGGGTCCTTCGCCAACGCTTGCGTGAAAACGTTGATCGCATTCTCGATGTTCTCCGGCTTCACGTAATCCTGCAGATAGCCGCGTCCTTGCAGATAAAAATCGTAAGCCGCAGGCTGCGTTGTTCCGTGTGCCTGCAACGCTTGCCTCTCTAGCGGCTGCAGTTGCAGCTCCAGCGCTTGCGCCACGCTCTCGGACACTTGGTCCTGCAAGGCAAAGGGATCGCTCGCCGGCACCGTAATTGTTCCTGCGCGTAACTGCTGGTGCGAACTCGCGTCCACAAACGAATAATTCACGCGATCCTGCCCCGCGGCGTGCTGCACATTCAACACCAAGCCAAGATTCACGCCAAACACCGCCCGCGCCGCGTCCACGCTCGTCACTTTCCGCGCCCGCACGTCGCTCGCGGGAATCACCGCCAGCGGATGCTTCTCGGTTAGCTGTGTTAGCCTCGATGTCAGCGTCTCCACCAATCCGTCATCGAACGCGTTCTCCGCCGCGTCCGGGCCGCCGCTCGCCGGCAGAACCGCAATCTGCACACGCCCAGGCATCCCTGCCGTCCTCGCCGAACCGGTATGCCTCCCGCTTCGCCAGACTATCCCGATCGCCACGCCAACAATCAACAAGGCGGCCATCGCCAAGCCGCCCCACAGCCTTCGCCGCGGCTTGTTGCTCTCTCGCTGCCAGCTCGCTTGACCGCTGCTCGTCTCCAGCGCCTCCAACGCGGCGCGCGGTTCACTCGCCCGTTGGTATCTTTGCGATGGCTCTTTCTCCAGGCATTTTCGAATTACCGTCGCGAGTCCCGCATGCACTTGAGGCGGCAAAGCCCGCATCGGCTCCTGAATAATCGCCGTGCACAGCCGGTACAAGTTGTCGCCACGAAACGGACGAGCGCCCGCCGCCATCTCGTACAGCACCGCTCCCAACGAAAAAATGTCGCTTCGCCCGTCCAACTCGTTTCCTTCTACTTGCTCGGGCGACATATACAGAAACGTACCAACAATCGCCCCTTTTTCCGTCACCGGCGCATCCACATGCGTTGCCGTCATCGTCGCCAGACTCGCTACTGCCTCCGGCTTCGCCAATCCAAAGTCCAGCAGCTTCGCCCCACTCGCTGTTAGCATGATGTTTCCCGGCTTCAAATCCCGATGCACGATCCCGGCGCGATGTGCCTTATCCAGCGCATCCGCGATCTGCGCGCCGTACCTCAGCACCTGATCCAGTGGCAGCGCTCCTTTCTCCAGTCGCTTCGCGAGTGTTTGCCCTTCCAAGCACTCCATCACCAAATAGTCCACGCCATCCTGTGAGCCAATATCGTGAAGCGTGCAAATGTTGGGATGATTCAGGCTGGAAATTGTCTTGGCTTCCCGTTCAAAGCGTTGCTTTCGGAGGGGATCATCGGACACCTCTTTTGCGAGGACTTTTATGGCGACGGTGCGCTCTAGCCTAGTGTCACGGCAACGGTAGACTTCACCCATTCCGCCTCTACCGAGCGGTGCAAGAATCTCGAAGGGCCCAAGGTGAGTACCTGGAGCGAGGGCCATAAGTGGTGATTATAGCCCCAGAACAGTGCGATGACGCTTCCCAGGTCCTGTTTAACGACAAAATCGGACACGTGTCTGGTTTCCGGACTAGCCTCTCACATGATGCTGCTATCCGCAGCAAATATCGAGAACTGGCGCGTACACGGTGCGTTCCTCTTTGGCCCCTGTATTTGTGGTGGGCCGCTGTGATTACTACGGGAGCCTCGCTGTTGGCTTAATGGCAACGTTTCATTAGAAGGGGTTGGTCCAAAACAGCCCCGTAAGAAGTGAAACGAATCCGACCTTTGCAACACCATCAATGTAAGACTGCCGGGGAGAGTAAGCAGTCGTTACCTCAACAAAGTCAGATTTCGTCTAACCGGTACAAAGTTGGGCTGTTGGAACCTTGAAACTAAGCACGTTTCAAGTTCCGCGTTCGTGCCCTTTTCAATTCGGTAGCCACGTTCTCCCGGCGAGAAGACGGTGGACGCAAGGATGAATCGACGAATCAATGCCATGATCCTGTTGCCCCTGATCGCCATTCTCCCTCTTCTTTTTCCTGCGTCCTTTGTGCCGAGTCAGACTTCTCCCGGACCTAGCTTTGACTCCGGCCTTCTTCGTCGCGCAGCATTATCAAGTGACCAGAAGGAATCCGCTCTGTCTGGATGCTCTCCCGGTATTGGCAGTCAGAACGCGCCCCACGATGCTGACAAGATCCTCTGCGAGTTTTTTGGAGAGGCCTTTTCAGAATCAAAGCGCGATGAAACCGATAGGCGCAGCAAGTACCAGCTCGATTTCATAATCGTCACAATCCCTGATCCGTTGGATTCGCGCTTACCTTATCTGTTCGATCGCAATCTGGGCTCGATCCAACGCGCTGCCGAGTCGCAGGGGTTGGTGCTAGACCGCTTTGATCTTCCGTGGATCGAGGAAATAAGAAGGAGAGGTGCTGGCAAGGATAAAGACACGCCGTTGTCAGAAGCAGACGAGGAGAGAATGAGGGCAACTCATGATTTTCGGAGTAGCCCGGGTTTTCTGTTGTTCCGTGATCCCGCGATTGGCAAATCCCCAGATGATAAGCCCCGAGCCGTGCTGCTGTTTTTAGTCGGCGAAACGCCGACAGCAGGTATTCATAAGACGGCTATGCTTTCGGCACTAAAACAAATCGATTCACTCTGCGGTTCGGGTGACGACTCGCGCCGTGGCCTCTTACCTACGGGCGTTCCACATCCAAACCAGTCAGTCTGTTTGGAGATTAAGATTCTGGGCCCATCTTTCTCAGGTTCCGCCGAATCTCTGGACTTCACGTTGCACTCCTGGCTCGAGTCACGGCCGGAACAAGTCATGACTCCACATTTTCGGATTCGATCCGGAACTGCCACTGCTATCCCTTATTTGGAGTCAACCTCGATAGGTAAATCATATTTTCAGTTCCCTCAGGTATCTAGATCGACCTTTGCGTCCACGGTCGTGAGGGATGAGATCTTGGTGAAGGATTTGTTTGAATATCTCGAGACCCAACGTACTCCAGTCGCGCCTTTCCGTGTAGCTTTTCTGACCGAAGCTAATACCGCATACGGCTCTTCCGTTAGAAACGCAGTAACCGAACACGAAAGCACGACGGGGGCGCAGGTTACGGCCCTTCCATTTCCATTGCACATTTCCCGGCTTCGCAGTGAATCTGAGAAGGCACGCAAGGATAGACAACAAGCATTTCAGCAAGACACTCCAAAGATCAACACATCTCGATTTCTTCCACTACCAACCGAGGACGACAGCGGGGAAGCTAGCGATTCGGTTCCCTCCGTGTCTCAACTGGATATTTCGTCTTCTGAACTTATACTATCCAATCTGCTTGCCACAATCTCAGAAGAACAATTTCATTACGCAGGTATCGCAGCCACGGATGTTCGCGACGTAATCTTCTTGGCTCGCGAAATTCGCGAACATTCGCCCTCGACAGTCATTTTTTCTCTCAATGCTGACCTTTTATATGCCCATCCGGAAGCAAATCCGAATATGCGCGGTATGCTCGTGATTACTCCCTATCCTTTGTTCACGTTGAATCAGCTCTGGATGAGTGCTGATCCTAAGATCGGTACGCGGAACCAATTCCCGGATCAAAGCTCTGAGGGCGTCTATAACGCGATGCTCGCGATGTTAAATTCCACCGATTTTCTCGAATACAGCTCGCCCTTTGAACCACGTGATCGAGCTCGGAAGCCACCACTTTGGATCATGACGGTGGGTAGAGATGGCTTCTGGCCAGTCAGTATCCGCAAATTAAACGACGAAAGTAACTACACATTGAAGCAGATAGCTCCGACTCCGCGCTCCGTTGGCCAGCCTACAAACCGTGGGATTGTCCCGCAATATGCTTACTCTGTTCTGATGCTTTGGAGCCTAATCTGCCTCGTCCCAGCTGGAGCCTTCCTGGTGCGAAGGGAGGGGGGCCTCCAGTTCAGATTTGCAAATGTGCTCTTCCGCCCCTTCCGATCAAAGTCCCGTTTCAGACGTCTATTAACGCTGAACGATCCCGGTGCCAACACGTATTACCTTCTTGGCGGAACAGCGACTCTGTCAGTCTATACGATTGCCATCGCAGCCTTTTCGATCTCTGTTATGAATCCTCTGAGCTGGAAGTATCTAGTTGCTTTGGTGGCGATGGTTTCGATACTGGCTCTCGGTTGGGCTGCATGCATATCCTTGGCTGCGTCCATACTTAGCGAGGCTCGCAAGCCAGATGTCGAAAGCATTCGTCGCAGAAAACTAGGTCTCGCTATCGCAATGTTGGTCGGCACCGGGTTCTATTGGGCATTTACATTTGTTCTCGCTTTGCGGTGGATAGCGACTCGCGTTAGGCCAACCGACTTTGAGAATGGATTTCTAACCGGATTCCGCGCCATCAACCTGCTGAACGGTGTTTCGCCACTTGTACCCCTGTTATTCCTCTCGTTAGCCGTTGTCTTTTGGGCCTTTTGCTCCATCCGTCGCCTACGCATGCTCGAGGAATTACCTCAAGGTGGCTCGATTAGCCCGCAAGATCTTACGGGTACCAAAAATCAAGGGTCGCCGAATAGTTTCTTTTTTTACTCGAATATGCGTTCGTTTCGAGGATTGCGCAGCTTGGAAGTTCGGATATACGAACATCTAACTTCTCCGATACTTAGGTTTCCACGAGACTCCAGAATTGCTGTTTGGATCTGTTTGGGTCTTGCGCTTGCTTGGGGCACGTACTTATTTGCTTATCGTCTTGTCCACTCGTTCGAGTCTTGGATCTTCTACGCGTTAGTCGGAATTGTGTTTCTGCTTGTCTATACCTTTGTTCTTTCCAACGTTCTTCGACTGTTCTTTTTGTGGAGATCTGTTCGTGAATTGCTCAATCGACTCGGGCAACTTCCAATGTTGGATGCGTTCTCACGTTTCAATCGTGAGCATCGCAATATGCCAAGAATGGCTCTAGCCACAGCACCGTCTCCACTGACCGTCACAGGGTTTTCACTTAAGCAGGCTCGCGACTTGTTATCCACCGTTCAGAAATTTCCCTCACCTCAAGACAAGAAAATTGCTCGAATAATCCTTGAAGGTAAGAAAACCCTTGAACATGCAGAGGGCTGCTACGAGCGAGCTCTGGATGCAGAAGCTGCTCGCTTACAACAGGAGAGTGTGGAAGGACAGGTCAGTGCTCTACAGGAGCTGAACAGCTTTTCACGCAGGGTGGAAAGTGTCCTCGAAAACTATTGGAGAGAGCCCGTCGAGATTTCGGACAAGGCAAGAAAACAAGGGCGTCTTGAAAACGTAATTTGGAGTTGGTTTACTCCAGATCGCAAAGACACGGAAACAATTCAGGCAGCTCGAGCGAGCGTCGCCAGCCAAGCTGAGGGGTTCTTGGTCAGCCGCACAGTGCATTTGCTCGCGTACATCTTTCCACAACTCACTAACCTGACAGCGTACACTTTGATCTGCCTGTTTCTGATGCTTTCTGCCATTGTTTCCTACCCATTCCAGCCTGGAAGTCTTTTCGCTTATTTCGTGTGGTTCGCCATAGCAGCCTTTATGGCTGTGACTGTGTGCATGGTTTTGCAAATGAACCGTGATGCAGTCATCAGTTATGTCAATGGCAACAAGCCTGGCGAAATTCGTTGGAGCGCAGAATTCATCGGTCGCATCATCCTGTTAGCCGTAGTTCCCATTCTTGGACTTCTCGGCGTTCAATACCCGGAAACGATTGGGCAGCTTGTTCGATGGCTGGCTCCGTCAGGGGCAGGCCATCCATAGTTCGCCCCAATTTCCTGTCAAAAACCGCAACAACCTTAGCGGCGGCGATTCGAGTCTCGTTGCGTAGTTCGGCCAGGACAGTGTGCTGAGGATTTATATCTCAAAGCGGCAGCTGCGTCTGTGATGACGATCACAATCGCACCGAGACGCCTCCACACCACTTCTCTTCGACTATGTTCGCTTTCATCACGAGGACCGCACGCATCTCGAGACGAGGGAAGGGAACTCCGGCGGCGAGGATTTGCTTTGCAAACGCCGGCGCGCGTTATTTCTCACGAAAACAATCGGTGGAGTGCATCATCGATACGGCGCGCGACATGGAAATCAGAATAGCGCGAGAATAGGGTCGTCGAAGAAAGAGCGTCAGGAGACTCACAATTGTGGCTAGAACGCACCATTCACCGACTACTCATTCAGTTTCCGAGAACGAGTTAAGCTCCTTTGAATCTGGTGGACGAGAGGGGATTCGAACCCCCGGCCTCCTCGTTGCGAACGAGGCGCTCTCCCAGCTGAGCTACTCGCCCACGAGCAGCAGCAAATCCATCTTAGCAAAGCAGAAATGGCTTGCCAA
>Ga0126381_100007065_pt1 | contig 12459 bp, 7 predicted proteins | sample PanSoiMetPlot_28_FD_96465 | JGI IMG/M metagenome (GOLD analysis project Ga0126381, IMG submission 96465) | Tropical forest soil microbial communities from Panama - MetaG Plot_28 | ecosystem: Environmental > Terrestrial > Soil > Tropical forest > Bulk soil | place: Panama | collected 2016-02-17
GTCCGGTTCGATGGTCGTCGCGGCGGCCAGTTGGACGTGAGGCTTCGGCTCGTTGTGCGCGGGTGCACGATGACGCCAGGCCGACCACCAGCCGCCGATGTAGCCGCCGCCAGACACCGTCGACAGATAGTCGAACGTACCGAGCACACCCGTCTGCGCGAAACCCTCGATGACGCCGAGGCCGAAACTCGCGCTCCGGACACCCCCGCCAGACAAGCACAGCGCCGCGTGTTCCGCTCGCCCGTTCCGACGCAGTTGTTCATCGAGTCCCCCGGGCCGCGAGCTCTCGTCACCGTGCAGGTAGCGGTACTCCTCGTCGAGGACCTGTTCGATCGGAACGGGAGCGGCCTCGCTCATCGCCGTGGCAGCGCGATGGGTGCCCGCGCGTCGGCGGGCAGGGCAGCGTCAGCGGGTCGGGTGAACGAGTAGTCGCCCGGGTCGGTGAACGTCTTCAGGAATTCGATGATCTCGAACCGCACCTCGTCGGTCAGCTCCGGGTAGAACCACCACTCGTGTCCGGTATTCGAGTTTCCCTGCAGGTGGGTGTTGAATGTAACCTCCTGCATGTTCGGCGGCGTGATGAACCTGTCACCGCTCGTGACGTAACCCAGCTTCTGCGGATCGTACTCGCGCGTCCCGACCTTGAACTCCTTCGGCCGGTCGGCGGCCAGGTGCAGCAGATCGTAGATGGTCGGCACCGACCCGTTGTGCAGGAACGGCGCCGTGGCCCAGATGCCTTTCAGCGTTTTGGCGCGGTAGACCCCGTGCCGCGCGGTGTCCTTGTACTTGTCGTACTGCATGAGCGGCACGCGGAACTCAGGTGCCGGCCGCCGTTCTCTGTCTTCCCACTTGGCCTGGACGTCGTCCGGAATGTTGTGCGTCAGGTAGTACGCCTTCCGCACGTTGTCCACCACGGAAAACGCCGCAAGCCCGAACGGCTGCGGACCGTTCGCGGTCATCACGTTCTTCTCGAAATTGAGCGCCGTATTCGGATCGGTGCCGACGACGCTCAGTGAGAAGAGCTGATACTCGTTGAGATCGCCCTTCGGACCGCTCTTGGCGTAGGTCTCGTGGCAGAGCGCACAGGTGCGATCGAAGAACGCCTTGCCGCGCGCGGCTTTGGCCGTGTCGATCGGCCCGAGGATGTCAGCGGGCCACACGGGAGGCGTCAACTTGTACGACAGCTGCTCCATGGCGTAGAGGTGATCGAGCCGTGACGTCGTGGCGTACCCGCTATCGGGATCGTAGCTGGCGCCAACCCCGAGCGACTGACCGATGTTGCGCTGGATGACCGAGTTGGTGTTCGCGCCCCACTCGAACCACGACGTGTTCTTCATTCCCCACAAGTGCGGAATGCTCACGGGCGCATCTGGCGCCAGAAGGTTGCTGCCTTTCGTAAAGTCCTTGCTGCTGAATGCGTCGAAGAGCTCGTTGCGACCGACCCCGAACGCATCGACGCGGCCGTAGCCGTCCACGGGAGCCAGCGCCATCGCCTGCTTCAGGATCTGAATCGTTCTCAGGCTATCCAACTTCTGTTCGAGCAGTCCGCGGTTGGTGGACGCCATCGAACGAACGGCGTCCATTACGCGGTGCAGGCCGTGATGGCCGCTGTCGAGCAGTTCGTCAGGATCGTCCTTGGGTGCCGGGATGTCTTCCTTCTCGACGACCGGATAGTCCGGCACGGCCACGAGCTTGACGCGCCGGCGGCGATCGAGAAAGCGCGCGAGCCGCTCGGGATCCTTCAGCGTGTCCGTCGTCGCGTTGACCATCGCCGTGATGAACGCGTTGACGAACGACATGTTCTGGTCGCCGTCGATCCGGATCGCGCGCCCGTTGTAGTGAATTTCGCCGACGTGGCAGGCGGTGCAGTTCAGCCCCATCATCTGGAGGCCGCTGACCTGGTCGTAGCCGATGGTCACGCCGACCGGCAGCCCGTAGGGATTGAAGCGGCTCGGCGGATCCGGAATCAGTCCGAACCGTTGGACGTTCTCGAGAAAGGGCCGGTAGGTGGTCTTGCCTGCGGCATCGGTCACCGGTTGCTCGAGAGCGAGCAGCCACGACATCGGGAACAGCTCGCCTCCCTCGGTGAGATGGTAGTACTGCTGCCGCTCCTCGGCCGACAGTCCGTTGGTGCCCGATGGGGCCGGAGGGTACGTCAGCGATTCCGGCAGATCTCTCGTGACCGGGCGCAGTGACCAGGCCACCATGCCGGCGAACACAACCACCGCCACCAGCAACACAATTGCCGGCGTTCGGCGAGAGCGGCGCGTGCGGGAAGACGAAACAAGCGTCACGAGACACCGTCCTTAAATGGTCATCGCCGGCGGGTCAACGCTCGGCGTGTTGTTCAGGCGATGCCGCAGGGAAGAGACAGCGAGGTACACCGCCCGCCGCGTGCGGTTGACGACACCGAGCGGTTCGTGGTCTGCCAGTGCATGCCACGGATTGAACGACACGAACTCCGCGTAGGCCATCTGACCCGGACTTTGGAACTCCTGGACCGGGATGCGAATCGTGGCGACCTTCTGAAACGGCGCCGCCGCCTCGTCCCACACCACCGTCGCATCGTCTATCGGCATCGACGCCGGGCGTGTCTGACGCTGGACCGCAAAGTCGAACGTCGCCTCGCCCGCCCGGAGGCGCGCCGCCAGGTTCTCCCGCAGGTAGTCGGGCGACGCGGTCGCGCCGAGCGGCCGATCTGGCGACGTCGGGATCGCCGAGTACTTCGCGACGTGCGGGCCCAGGCGGTACGGTGTCTGGCTGAAGTACCGCGTTGCCAGCAGGTCCGCAGTCTTGCGAAGAGTCGAGAAGAGCGCCGTCAACTCGTACCAACGCCAGCGGAACGGATTTTTCCAGCCGAAGAAGAAGGCGAGCGCGCGAATCATCGGCTTTCCGGCGGCGCAGCGAGTGAACTCGACGTAGTCGGGCACGTTTCGAATGAAGAACCGGGGCGCGCTCGCGAGGACGAAGTCCTGCGCCAGCGGCTGTTCGTCGAGCAGCTTCGGGCCGGGCACGTCTACCAACTTGATCGCCATGCCGCGCTGGTCGGCTTTCGCGTCAGGCTGCACGTGCGGCGCCCCGTTCGAAAAGCGGATCCAGGCGCGATGGCGGCCCGGCGCCGCGAAGATGCCGTGCCTGAGACTCTCGGGCACGCTGTCGCCGACGATGAACCAGGCTTGAACGATGCCGTGATGTTTTGGATGCGCGTCACGACGATAGATCCCGTCTGGCGGGGCGCTCGTCTCCACACTAGCAGCGATCAGACGCGCAATCTCCTCGATGAGGATCGATTCCTCCGCCGAAGAAGACTTCTGTTGTGGGTTGGCCGTGCGCGGATGATTGCGAATCGCCGCGACCGAGTCAAGGCATTCGTGCGCGTTTTCGTTCGTTTTCGTTTGAACTCGTCGGCCGCGTAGCGTATCGTCGCCTCTCCCAACCGACTAACTGGAGGCATCGATGGCGACTGCCGGGCAGCTGACGAAGGACAACTTTGGGTACTCGGTACCGGTTGATTCACCCCTGTACCAGCCGTTTCCCCTCGAATACGAAGACGTCGCCATCATGCTGTACCCCTACATCACGAGTGCCGAAGCGGCGGCCAAACTGCTGCCGTCGCAATTGACGCTGGCGCCGGTGCCCGGCGACACCACCGGCACGCTGGCCGGCGCGCAGGTGGTGTTTGCGCGGTACGGCTTCAGCAACGTCGGCTCGTACAACGAGGTCGCGCAGGTGATCTCCGCGCAGTACACGGGGACGATGCCGCCGGGCACGAACCCCAATGTCATGTTCGCGGTTCGACTGCACGTCACCAACGATATGGCGATGGCCGCCGGCCGGGAAATCGGCGGGTTCCCGAAAAAGCTCGCGCACATCGACGTGAACGAGGGCCCGATCTGGCTCGGCGCGCTCGAAAGTCCGAGCGGCTTGCGCATCTGCACCGGGGAAATGCAGCCGTTCGTGAAAATCTTCGAGCAGAGTCAGCAGCCGGCGGGGCAGCAGACGCTGCCGCTCTCGTATGTGTCGCTGCGAGTCATTCCCGATCCGACGTCGACGACGCCGCCGTACCAGCCCTCACTCTGCCAGCTCATTTACACCGAGTGGGTGCTGAGCGCGGGTACGTTCTGGGGCGGCCGGGGCACGCTCTCGTTTACGGGCGCTTCGACGCTGCACCCGTATCACACGTTGCCGATCAAGCAGCAGTTGCCCCCGATCTCCCCCTCGACGCCCGCGACGCCAGGGACCGGGCTGTTTCGCGGCAAGATGACGATCGGAAAGGTCGTCGTCCTGGAGAACTTTTAGTCTTCGATGGTAGGTACCTCCATCGGGCGATACACGATCGAGGCCGTTCTCGGGCGCGGCGGCATGGGCGAGGTGTACAGGGCGCGCGATCCGCAACTCGACCGGCCGGTCGCGGTCAAAGTCATTCAGAACGGACAGGCCGCCAACCAGTCGGGCGTCGAGCGGTTCCTCCGCGAGGCGCGCGCCGCATCCGCGCTCAACCATCCCCATATCGTCACGATTCACGAGGTCGGGCGGACCGAGTCCGGGCAGTACTACATGGTCCAGGAACTCGTCGAGGGGCAGACGCTGCGATCGCTCCTCGCGCAGCGCATCTCGATCGACCGCGTCCTGCAATTCGGGTCGCAGCTCGCCAAAGCCATTGCGGCGGCTCATGCTGCCGGCATCGTGCACCGCGACATCAAGCCCGAGAACATCATGGTGAGGCCCGACGGCTACCTCAAGGTGCTCGATTTCGGGCTGGCCCGGATGGCGTTGCCGGAGGCGACGACTGTTTCGCTGTCGAAAGGGCATGAAGCCACCGCCGCGGGAACATTGCTTGGCACCTTCGCGTACATGTCGCCGGAACAAGCTTCGGGGCTGCCTGTCGGTCCGCCGTCAGATGTGTTCTCGCTCGGCATCGTGATCTACGAAATGCTCGCCGGCCAGCGGCCGTTTCGCGGCAATACGTCGATGGCGACGCTGAATGCCATTCTCTCGGAACACCCGGTGCCCCCGTCGCGCCTGAACACCGACGTCCCGCTGGAACTCGACACGCTCGTCATGGCCATGCTCTCCAAGGAGGCGGCCCTGCGGCCGGCCGCTGCGTCGCTCGATCCCCGGTTCGACGAGGCCACAGGCGCCGCGGTCCGGTCACCGCTCCCGCGCGTGGTTCGTCATACCGTCGGACGCGAGGCGGAACGGCTCGCCCTCGCGGAGGCGTTTCACCGGAGCGTGGCCGGGCACGGGTTGATGGTCGCAGCGGCCGGCGAGCCCGGCATCGGCAAGACGAGCCTTGTCGAGGATTTCCTCGCGGACATCGCAGCCGGACCGCATCGTCCGGTCATCGCACGCGGCCGGTGTTCCGAGCGGCTGGCTGGCGCGGAAGCGTACCTGCCGATTCTCGAAGTTCTGGACTCGTTGCTGCACGGGCAAACTGCGGGCGGATTCTCGGACATGATGAAGACGCTGGCGCCCACGTGGTACGTCCACGTCGGGACGCTGGGTCTCGAGAGCGCCACGTCCCAGCGCCTTCGAGAAGAAATGAAGACGGCGTCGCCCGACCGGATGAAGCGGGAGCTGGCGGCGTGCTTCGAAGGCATCGCACACGTGCGGCCGCTCGTGCTCTTTCTGGACGATCTCCACTGGGCGGACATCTCGACCGTGGATGTCCTGAACTACCTGGCCCAGCGGTTCGCACAGCTTCGCATCCTCGTCGTCGTCACATACCGGCCGACGGAGATGTCGCTGGACAAGCATCCGTTCTTGCAGATTCGGCAAGACCTGCTGATGCGCGGGACGCTCAAGGAGCTCGCTCTCGACTTTCTGTCGCAGACCGACGTCGAGCGGTACCTGACGCTCGAGTTTCCCGGGCACGTGCTGCCGGACGGCTTCGGCCGCCTGATTCACGAAAAAACCGAGGGCAGCCCGCTCTTCATGGTGGATGTCCTGCGCTATCTCCGCGACCGCGGCGTGATCGTGCACGACGAGCGCCGCGACGCCTGGACGCTCGGACAGTCGATGCCCGACGTCGCGCGGGAGCTGCCCGAAACCGTGAAGGGCACGATCGCCCGCAAGATCGATCGGCTCGACGAAACCGACCGCAAGCTGCTGACGACGGCCAGTGTGCAGGGGTACGAGTTCGACACGAGCGTCGTGAGCGACGTGCTCGGTCTGGACCCCGCCGACGTCGAAGAGCGACTCGAGGTGCTCGACCGCGTCCACCGGTTCGTGCGGAACGTGTCGACCGGGGAAACGGCCATTCGAGTCCTCACCGTCCGATATCGTTTCGTGCACGTGCTCTATCAGAACGTTCTCTACGGATTGCTTCAGCCGACCCGTCGTGCGTCAACCAGTGGCAAGGTGGCGCAATCGCTCGAAACGCACTATCCCGGCGAAGCGAGCCGGGCGCTCGAGCTCGCACTCCTGTTCGAGACGGCGCGCGATTTCGGCAACGCAACCCGCTACTTCTTGCTGGCCGCGCAGCATCAGATCAGCCTGTTCGCGTTCCGCGAGGGAGTCGTGCTGGCCCGCCGCGCTCTCGAGACGCTGTCTGGCGTCAAGGACGAAGCGCAGCGCATCCAGCTCGAGGTCGGTGCGCAGGTGGCGCTGGCGTCCTGTCTGCGGGCGGTCGAAGGGTGGGCCGCGCCGAGCGTCGAGAAGATCTACATCCGCGTCCGGGAAATCCTGGAACGCGCCGGCGACGAGCAGGCGGCATTCCCCGTTCGATGGGGAATCACACTCGTTCAGGGCGTGCGGAACGACCTGGCGACCTGGAGAGGCGCGTGCGAAGACAACCTCCGGCGCGCCGAAGCGCTCGGCAATCCGATGTTCGTCGTCGCCGCCTGCCAGATGCTCGGCGCGGCGGTTCAGTTCCTCGGCGAAACCACGCAGGCCGCCACGCTGCAGGAGCGCTGCGCACGCGCCTACGAACCGGAGCGCCACCAGGCGTACGTCGATACGTTCGGGCTCGATCCCGGGATGATCGGGCGCAGCCTGTGGACCCGCGACTTGGCACTGCTCGGCCAGATCGATCGTGCGCGCGACGTCGGAGAGGAAACGATCGCCATCGCGCGGAAACAGCGCCAGCCGGTGAGTCTCGCCTTCGCGCTCTGCATGACGCAGCACGTGTACATCCTTCGGCAGGAGCGCGGCCGGTTGCTCGAAATCTCGACGGAGATGCTCGACCTGTGTCGGGCCATCGGCCTCGTACAGGAGGCCGAGTGGGGCCGGACGTTCCAGGCCTGGGGTCTCGGCGACGCGGGCGATCGTGAGGCGGCGATCGCACAGCTGCGCGATGCGCTCGCGCGGCAGACAGAGATCGACTCGTATACGGCACGTTCGGCGTTTCTCAGCATCCTGGCCGAACAGCTCCTCCTCGCCGGGCGGCTCGATGAAGGGCTCGCGGTTGTGGACGAGGCGTTCGCATTCGGCGAGCGGACCGGCGAGTGCTTCTTCGCGTCAGACCTGCATCGCTGGCGCGGGGAGCTTCGGCTGGCGGGCGACTCAGAGGCCCTCGCCGAAGCGAGCTTCCGCGAGGCGATCGACGTCGCTGCGCGCCAGAAGGCGCTGTTCTTCGAGCTGCGAGCCGCGACGGCGCTAGGCCGGCTGCTCCATCGGCGGGGTCAGTCGAAAGAAGCACATGCCGTGGTGGCCGAAGTTCACGGCCGGTGCACGGAGGGCTTCGCCGTCAAGGACCTGCAGGACGCGGCCGTTTTGATGAAGGAGCTCGGTTAGGACGCGTCAGGTCGAGATCTCAGAGAAAAGCATAACCACAAAGGACACGAAGGCACGAAGGGAGAGAGGCGCGTGCGACCGGGCCGCCGGTCGCACGCAACGCCTTTGCGAGCTCAGCGAGCTTTGTGTCGATCGTGTGTTTTTGTGTGTTTCGTGTTTTTCGTGTGCTTCGTGTCTTGTGATGATCCCTCGTCGTCACCGCAAAAGAGCGCACCGCCCACGGTGATATCGATTGATCTACAACGGGAAACCTGTCATTCTATGTGTCCTCCTCCAACAACTGAGTCGTGCTCGGCCCCGGGAGTAGTGTGTTGCGAAAACGTATGCGAAAATTCTGCCTCGCTGCGTCAATTCTGTCGATTCTGCACCTGTCGCCGACGATCGCCGCCCAGCAGGCGATTCCGACGTTCAAAGCGTCAGTGGCCGTCGTCCCCATCAGCGCGGTCGTTCAGGATCGCCGTGGACGCATGGTCACATCGCTCACGGCATCGGATTTCGAGATTATCGACAAAGGCCAGCAGCGAGCGATCCTCGATTTCCACGCCGAGCAGAACAGCCCTCTGACCGTCGCCGTGCTGATCGACACGAGCGGCAGCATGCGCGTGAGCTCCAAGTTTGCGCTGGCGCAGGATGTTCTGAAGCAAGTCGGCGTGGTGCTTCAGGATGGTCGCGATGAATTGAGCGTCTTTACCTTCGACGCGTCGCTGCACGTCGAACATCCGTTCTCCGCGCACCCGGCGTCGGTTGTGAGCGCGCTCGACACCGAGCCGTTTGGCACGACGTCGCTCTACGATGCTATCGCGCAGGCGGCGACGGCAGTGTCCGAGCGCCGGTCACCGCGGAGGGCACTCCTGGTACTGACCGACGGCATCGATACGAGCAGCGCGATGACGGCGCCGGAAGTATCGGCTCTGGCAAGCTCGATCGACGTTCCTGTGTACGTCGTCGCGACCGTCGCCCCCATCGATCGCGCTGCATACGAAGCGCGTGCCGGTGTACAACGGCCTGCAAGCGACGCGGATCTTCGAGAGCTGGCGGCATGGACTGGTGGCGATCTGTACTGGGTGACGCGGCCCGAAGAGGCAGCAACGCAAGCGCGCGCCATCGTCGCCGAGCTTCGGCACGAGTATCTGATTACCGTTGAGTCCGCCGACAACCCTGAATGGCGTCCGCTCGAGGTTCGCGTTCGCAATCGGGCGCTCGCCGTTCGCGCGCGCAGCGGGTACTTCGGTCGCTAGATTGTGATAGGGTGCCCGAATGGCAGGCGCCCTTTCCTATCTGGCTGCGGTGGCGCTCGCTGCCGCAGCAGCGGAGACGCCGGCGGTGGTCATTCAGGCTGCGGACACTCCGGTGAAGCTCGATCGCGCGACCGTCGTCACCGCGACGGCAACCCCACCTGTTCTTGTCTACAGCGCCACCAACGCGACAGACGACGACGTCGATGAGTTCACCGTCATCGCGTTCGTGTTCGACGCGCAGGGCACGCTCAAGGCGCGTCAGACGGCGCCCGCCAGGCGATCACTCCAGGCGCACGCGACGAAGTTCTCCACGCTCGTGCTAGACGGCTCGCCCGTCAGTCCCGGCGATCGCATCGTCGTCGGCGTGAACCAGGCTCAAAAGGTGAGATCGGATCTCTGGTGGCGCGCGGAATTGCAGGATGCCGCGCTGGCGGCAGTGCATCAGCCGAAGCGCTAGCGGCCCGTGGCCCGTTCTACGAATTCGCGCACAAGGTTCTTCAAAACGCACTAACACGAAGGCTACCGGTGCAACTCGCACGCCTGCGTCGGCTCCGTTCCAGCGATGAACGACTCGTGGATCACTTTTGGGCAGCTGGGCGTCGGCAGCTTACCGCTGTCCGCGCAGATGTCCACGAAGCTGACGCCTTCCGGCACGTCGAACGGGACGCTGCTCTTGCCGGCGGTCGCGGCCTTCATGAACTGCGTCCAGATCGGAAGCGCGGCCTGAGCGCCGCTGAGACCGACGGGTTGATTGTCGTCGAAGCCGACCCAGACGACGGTGAGCAGATCCGGCGTGAAACCGGCGAACCAGGCGTCGCGCAGATCGTTGGTCGTGCCGGTTTTGCCCGCGGCGTCGAGCGCGAAGCCGTTCGCGCGCGCGCTCGCGGCCGTTCCTTCGTTCAGCACGCTGCGCATCATGTTCGTCACCAGGAACGTCGTCTCGGCGCGCGCGACACGGCGCGGCTCGCCGGCGACCTTCTTTGTCACGTCGGCGCCGCCCTTCGAGACGCGCAGCAGGTTCTTCAACGGCCGGATGACGCCGCCGTTGGGGAACACGGTGTAGGCGGTTGCGATCTCGAACGGCGTCGCTTCGAAGACGCCGAGCGTGATCGACGGGTACGCCTTCGGAGGATTCCCGACGCCGAGCGACTTCCACAACGCCGCGATGTGGTCGTAACCGGCCTGCGCGGCGACGTGAATCGTGCCGAGGTTACGCGAGTGGGCGAGCGCGCGGCGATAGGTGATCGCGCCGTCGTACGTCCCCTCGTAGTTCTCCGGCGTCCAGACCTGATCGTCGAACTCGAAGGTCTCTGGCTCGTCGTTGGTGATTGATGCCGGCGTCACGTCCGTCCGTCCCTGAGCGATCGCCTGCTCGAACGCCGTAAGGTACACGAACGGTTTGAACACCGAGCCCGGCTGGCGCCGCGACAGGATGGCGCGGTCGTACTGTGACTGGTTGTAAGAACGTCCACCGACGAACGCGAGGATCTCGCCTGTCTTCGGATCGATCGAGATGAGCGCCGCTTCGGCTTTGCCCTTGCGCTTGCGGCGAGAGAGGAGCCGATCGACGTTCGTCAGGCCATCGCGCACCGCATCCTGCGCGAGCCGCTGCAGGTGCAGGTCGAGCGTCGTATACACATCCACGGCCTGATTCGTCGATGTCGTCAAGCCGGGATACTGATCGTTGAGCGTCTGGCCGACGTAATCGACGAAGTACGGCGCTTCGGCTTCGAGCGCGCGCTGGAGGACGATGAGCGGCTCGTGCGCCGCACGCGTGGCTTGATCCTGCGTGATGTAGCCGGCGTCGACCATCGCGCCGAGCACGACGTTGCGGCGTTCCTTGCACCGCGCCGGATTGTTGAACGGTGACAGCGCGGACGGCGACTGGATGACGCCGGCGATCGTCGCCGCCTCGGCGAGCGTCACGTTGATCACGTCCTTGCCGAAGAACAGGCGCGAAGCCTCCGCGACGCCGTAGATGGCGAACGATCCCCGCTGGCCGAGCGGAATGTCGTTCAGGTACATCTCCAGAATCGCGTCTTTCGAGGCGCGCCGCGAGAGGACGAGCGAGACCCACATCTCGAGCGCCTTGCGGCGCAGCGACCGTTCGCGCGCGGTTTGGAGCGTCATGCCGAACTGCGGCAGGAACACGTTGCGCACGAGCTGCTGCGTAATCGTGCTTCCACCGGCGAGATACGTCCGGCGCCCGGTCATGTAGGAGAACGTCGCGCCCATCATGCCGATCGGATCGACGCCGGGGTGCTCGTAGAAGCGGCGGTCTTCGATCGCGAGGACCGCCTGGATCATCCGCTGCGGGATTACCGACAGCGCGACGGGACGTTTCTTTTCACGCTCTGCGCCGTTCCCGAGAGCCGTGAGCACCGGCGCGTCGAGCGTCAGCCGTTCGCTGGGCTGGTTCGCGATATTGAGCTGCAGCACGTGATCGGCGGGACGCGGCGGCGCCGGCTTGCGCGCGGCGGTGCGCACGTCCGGCACGGCCTGTCGTTGAAACACGACGCGGACGACTTTGCCTTTGAACTCGGATCCGCGAGGCACGAGCGCCACGGCGCCGTTGCCGATCGCGAACTCACCCGGCTTTTCCGGCACGCCGCGCTGGGCGTAGCCGAGATCGTTCAACCGGTCGATCAGCTGTCGATCGGTGAGCGACTGCCCGCGGCGCAATTCGAGCGGCCGCGCGAACACGCGGGGCAGCACAGTATCGCGCTCGCCATGGAGGCGGGCGTCGATGAGATGTCCGAAGCTGACCCAGTAGTAACCGGCGAGAAAACAGACGACCACGAGCGGGACGCATGCGGCAGCCACCGCGTAGCGGAACCACCGCTGCCGCCACAGCTGCCGCAGTTGTGTCCAGACCCGAGTCCCAAGCCCCGAGCCCCTTCGTGTTTTCGCTCTAGATGCTGACAATCCAGTGCCTGCCCAGGTCGAGTGGAAGCTCTTCGTCCAGTCGATCGACGAGCGCCGGGCCGTACTCGTTCAGGAACGACACGAAACCGATCGTCCGCTCCTGTGCATGGCCGCCGGGGAAGGCGAGTGCTCGTGCGTGCATGAACTGCCGGCGCAGTGTTTCGTCGCGGCGCTTGGCAGCTTGAATCATCTTGCCGTGGAGACTCTGGAGATCGTGCTGCATGCGGCCGAGCGTCGATCGCGCGGCGCCCTCGAGCGTGGGATCGAGCGCGGGAATGGCGGTGACGAGGTGCTGCATCTGCGCGTCGATCGCCGTGGCCGCCTGAGTGAACGACTCTTCGACCGCCGGAGGAATCTGCGCCTTCAGCAGCTCGTTCAGCGCCGCTTCGTCCTGCGCCTGCAGCGATTCGATCGGCAGCTTGTACTTCGCCATGAACCGCATGGCGGCGGAATCGAGCAGCGTCGCCGACGCGCGCGGATACATCAGCGGCATCGGCACGCCGAAGAGATCGTAGACACCGCGCAGCTGACCGAGATAGGCGAGCTCGTTCGGTCCCGCCAC
>Ga0126381_100007066_pt1 | contig 12459 bp, 10 predicted proteins | sample PanSoiMetPlot_28_FD_96465 | JGI IMG/M metagenome (GOLD analysis project Ga0126381, IMG submission 96465) | Tropical forest soil microbial communities from Panama - MetaG Plot_28 | ecosystem: Environmental > Terrestrial > Soil > Tropical forest > Bulk soil | place: Panama | collected 2016-02-17
CAACCTGTCCAGGGGTGGACACGACTACCACAAGGTCTACGCGGCGTTCAAGGCGGCGACCGAGACGGTCGGCCAGCCGACGGTGATCCTCGCGCACACGATCAAGGGCTGGACGCTCGGTCCTGACTTCGAGGCCAGGAACGCCACGCACCAGATGAAGAAGCTCACGGTGGCTGAGCTGAAGGAATTCCGAGACCGCCTCTATCTGGAGATTCCCGACTCGGCGCTAGAGGCTGAGCTGCCGCCCTATTACCACCCGGGCGAAGGTTCCGAAGAGATCGCCTACATGAAGGAACGCCGGAAGGCACTTGGCGGCTACCTGCCGAAGCGGGTGGTCAGGTCGCGGCCGCTGGCACTTCCTGGCGACTCCAGCTACGACGAGCTGCGAGCAGGCTCGGGCAAGCAGGCCGTCGCCACCACGATGGCGTTCGTCAGGCTGCTCAAGGACCTGATGAAGGATCCGGAGGTCGGCCACAGGTTCGTGCCGATCATCCCTGACGAGGCACGGACGTTCGGGATGGACTCGCTGTTTCCGACGGCCAAGATCTACTCGCCACACGGCCAGACCTACGAGGCGGTGGACCGTGCGCTGCTGCTCTCGTACAAGGAGTCCGAGCAGGGTCAGATCCTGCACGAGGGAATCAGCGAGGCGGGCGCCATGGCCTCGGTGATCGCAGCCGGTACCGCCTATGCGACGCACGGGACGCCGATGATCCCCGTCTACATCTTCTATTCGATGTTCGGCTTCCAGAGGACCGGCGACCAGATGTGGGCGATGGGTGACCAGCTCGGTCGCGGCTTCCTGCTGGGCGCGACTGCCGGCCGGACCACTTTGACCGGCGAAGGCCTGCAACACAACGACGGCCACTCACCACTGCTTGCCTCGGTCAGTCCCGCCTGCGTGGCCTACGACGCGGCATGGGCCTTCGAGCTGGCCACGATCGTGAAGGACGGGCTGCTGCGGATGTACGGGTCGCCTGCCGAGCACACTGTGGGCGAGGACATCTTCTACTACCTGACCGTCTACAACGAGCCGTACGTGCAGCCCGCCATGCCTGACGACTATCCAGGCGGGCGGCAGGCGATCGAAGAGGCCATCGTGCGCGGGCTGTACCGGTACTCGGCCGGCCCGGACTCCGGCGGGCAGGAAGGCAACGGGCTCCGGTCCAGAATCCTGGCGTCGGGGGTGGCGGTCAGATTGGCGCTCGATGCGCAGCGGCTGCTGGCCGATGACTGGGGCATTCGCGCGGAAGTGTGGTCGGCGACGTCGTGGGCGGAGCTGCGCAGGGACGGCCTGTCATGCGAGGAGTGGAACCTGCTGCATCCCGACGAGGAAGCCCGCGTGCCCTACGTGACAAGCGTGCTGAACGAGAACCCGCTGCCCGTAGTTGCCGTCAGCGACTGGATCAAGGCCGTGCCCGACCAGATCGCCCGCTGGGTGCCTGGCCCCTTTACCTCGCTCGGCACCGACGGCTGGGGGTTCTCCGACACCAGGCCGGCCGCTCGCCGGTTCTTCCACGTGGACGCGGAGTCGATCACGCTCGCCGCGCTCGGCCAGCTCGTCCGCCAAGGAGACCTTAAGCCCGAGGTTCTCGAGGAGGCGATCACCAAGTACCGGCTGGACGTCAGCGTCAGCGAGGCGCTCGGCTGATCAGCGACACGGCCCTGCCGGACAATCCGGTCCGCAGGAGCACGGCAGCGGCGCCGACGATCAGCAGGACCGCTCCAGTAACGCCGAGCGGCAGCCCGGCGTTGACCCGGTCGCCATTGACCGACGCCTGATGCCAGACCGACTGCAATACGAAAATTAGCTGCAAGCCGCACGCGAGCAACGCCGCGCTGCCCGCGGTCGCCCGCACGGCGCTGACCCGTCCGATGATCAAGGCACTCGCGAGCACCGCGACCGCGATCGACACGGTGGGGCCACTGATCACCCACCAGGCGAGCGGGCCGCCCCAGACCCGGATCGGGTGCGCAGCGTTGTACGGATCGGTGTACAGCGGAATTACGAAGGAGAACAGAAGAAGGACGAGGCCCGCGAGCGCGACAAGCACGCCGACGCCGGCCCGCCCGAGTGGGATTCTGGCGCCCAGGGTCCTGGCCTGAGGCTCACGGGCCGCCTCGGTCGTGACCAGAGGTACGCCTGCCTCCTCGACGGTGGCTGGAGACGCGGTGGCTGGCCCGCCGGGCTTGTGAGGCTCAGCGTTCCCGACGGCGGTTCCCGACTGGACTGCGGTCTCCTGGACGGCGGTCGCCCGGGCAGTGGTGATGTCGCCAGGCGGCAGCTGAGACCGGACCGCCGCAAGTTCGTCGGCGAGATCGAGCGCTACCGCAAGTTCCGTGGCCACCCAGTCGCACGCTTCGGTAGTGAAGTGGGTGTTTGCGCCGAAGGACGCGGCAGCGAGCTTGATCGCACTGCGAGCGTCCATGCCCTGGCCAACATGGTCGATCATCATCGCGGCGAGGCCCGCATCGGCGGCCGCCACCAGCAGGTTCTTCTCCCTGGGCGCATCGGGGAGCAGGTCCTTGAGCAGGTTCGACATGGCCTGGGCATCGGACAGCGTCGAGGGGCCGAGATCCGGATCGACAGCGACGCTCCTCAGGGCTTCGCGGACGTCCCTGGCGTGTTCTGACGGGATACCGCCCATTCGTTCCCCCATTCGATTGCCGAAAGTCGCCGAGTGCTCAACGGCGAAGAACAAGCGAGGCAACGAAATGCTAGCCGTTTCTGTTGTGCCCGGATAGCGGCTGCCTGTCCGGAGTTGCCGCGCAGGCCGCGCAGGGGGCTGGCCAGCCGGCGGTGCTGGTGGCGCGGCGGCGTGGCACCCTGATGACGTGAGCGTGAAGGCATCGCCGGCCACGCCGTACGGCGGCCGGGTCAGGGCGGACACCATCGCCAGGCTCGAACAGTCCATGTCCGCGCTCGGCACCGCGTCGATGGCCTCGATGGATCAACAGCTGCCGTGGTTCCGCGCTCTCTCGGCCGAGAACCGGTCGTGGCTCGGCCTGGTCGCACAAGCGGGCGTCGCAGCGTTCGTCGACTGGGTCAAGCACCCAGAGCGCGGCCGACCAGCTGTTGCCGGAGAGGTGTTCGGCACCGCGCCGCGGGAGCTGGCCAGGGCGGTCAGCCTCCAGCAGGCCGTCGAAATGGTGAGGATCATCGTCGACGTGGTTGAGAGCCGGGTCGACGAGCTCGCCGCCCCAGGCGGCGAGAGCGAGTTGCGTGAGGCGGTGCTCAGGTACACCAGGGAGGTCGCGTTCGCAGCGGCGCAGATCTACGCGAAGTCGGCTGAGGCGCGCGGCGCGTGGGATGCCAGGCTTGAGGCGCTGGTCGTGGACTCGCTGGTGCGCGGCGAGATCGACGAGAGCCTGCAGTCCTGGGCGTCGGCGCTGAACTGGTCGTCGGCCCCGGTCATCGTGATCGCCGGAAATGCCGGCGGTGGTGAGCGTGAGGGCCTGATCGACGAACTGCGGCTGCTCGCCAGGAGAGCCAAGTTCGACCTGCTCGCGGGGGTGCACGGGCACCGGCTGGTCTTGATACTCGGCGGCCCGGGCGATCCGATGCCGATCGCCAGCCAGCTCGCGGCGAGGTTCGGTCCGGGAGCCGTGGTGGTCAGTCCGGCCGCCGCGAGCCTCGAGTCAGCGGCCGAGCCCGCCAGGGCGGCGCTGGCAGGGCTGCGGTCCGCGGCGGCGTGGCCTGACGCGCCGCGGCCGGTGTCGGCATCAGCGTTGCTGCCCGAGCGCGCACTTGACGGCGACGATAGCGCGCGGGTGGAGCTGATCGAGCATGTCTACGAGCCGCTGCGCCGCGGCGGAGCCGCGCTGCTCGACACCGTGACCACCTACCTGGAGCAAGGCAACTCGTTGGAAGCCACGGCCAGGATGCTGTTCGTGCACCCCAACACCGTCAGGTACCGGCTTCGCCGGGCGGCCGAGCTGACCGGGTTCAACCCGGGCGACGGACGCGGTGGCTTCGTCCTTTGGCTCGCGATCGTTTATGGTCGGCTGTCCCGAAAGCGAACGTTATTTGTAGCATAGCTACAGTTGCCGGCCGTCAAAGTTCGTGGGCCCCCCTATTCGTATGGCGGACTCCTACAGTGCAAGGTAGAAGGATGCTTGTCATCGCAGCGCCAGGACAGGGTGCTCAGACTCCTGGCTTCCTCGAACCTTGGCTGGAACTTCCAGGCGTCGCCGAACGCGTCGAGGCGTGGTCCGAGTTGGCGGGCCGCGATCTGATCAGGTTCGGTACCGTCGCTGGCGCCGAGGAGATCAGGGACACCTCGGTCGCGCAGCCGCTGCTCGTCGCCGCGGCGCTCGCCGCTGCGGGCGCGCTCGGCATTGGCCACGACCAGGACCAGGGTCAGCACGGCGCGATGGTGGCCGGCCACAGCGTGGGTGAGCTTGCGGCCGGTGCGGTCGCAGGCGTGATCGCGCCCGATGACGCGGTACGCCTGGTCAGCGTTCGCGGCCGCGCGATGGCAGAGGCCGCCACGGCCGAGGCGACTTCGATGACGGCCGTGCTCGGCGGCGACGAGGCCGTCGTGTTGCGCTCCATCGAGGCGCACGGGCTCACCGCCGCCAATATCAATGGCGCCGGCCAGATTGTCGTCGCGGGAACGGTCGAGCAGCTTGCGCTGTTCGCATTCGACGCGCCGATCGGGGCCAGGCTGCGGCCGCTGCAGGTAGCTGGTGCGTTCCACACCTCGCATATGGCATCGGCGGTCGACAAGCTGCGGGCAGCTGCCAAGGCCGTCCAGGTGCACGACCCGGTGCTGACCGTGCTGTCGAACCGCGACGGAGCTGTAGTGCGCATCGGCGCTGACTGGCTGGACCGGATCTGCACTCAGGTCAGCGCGCCCGTCCGGTGGGATAGCTGCATGACAACGATGAGCCGCCTTGGGGCGACCGCCTTTCTCGAGCTGCCGCCCGCCGGGACCCTGGTCGGCCTCGCGCGCCGCGCGCTGCCAGGTGTCCAAGTTCTCGCGGTCAAGACCCCCGCCGACCTCGATGCGGCCAGGGCGCTGCTCGCCGAGCACGACGTTCATCCCGACAGCTATGCGCCGGAATGGCGGCTGCTCGTCGCTCCGCAGGCAGGCACCTTCAGGTCATCAGCCCCCGACAGGCCTGGCGTGTCGGTCGGCAGCGGCGCGGAACTCGGCCGCGTGGAGATCCGCGGCGGCAGCCACCTGGTGACAGCGACATTTCCCGCGACGATCATCGAGTGGCTGGTCGAGGACGGCGATCCAGTCAGCCCGGGTCAGCCCCTGGTCAGGCTAGAGCCCGCTCATGCGATTGCCCAAGAGGACACTTTTTAATGCGAACCCACCACGGCGCGGAAAGCGCCAGGGTACTTGCGTTCGGCGGATACCAGCCGGCCAGGATCGTCACCAACGACGACCTTGCCGCCTCGATCGACACCAGCGACGAGTGGATCCGAAGCAGAGTCGGGATCGCTAGCAGGCGGCTGGCCGGGCCGGACGAGACGGTCGCCGACATGGCCGTGGCGTCCGCCGGCAAAGCGCTGGCCGGCAGCGGGCTGTCCCCCGCCGACATCGACCTGGTAATCGTTGCGACCTGCACTCCCGAGGTGATGATCCCAAACACGGCCGCGATCGTCGCGCGCCGGCTAGGCATCGTGGCGCCAGGTGCGTACGACCTCAACGCCGCGTGCGCGGGCTTTTGCTATGCGCTCGCCGCCTCCAGCGACGCGGTCAGGGCGGGCTCGGCCACCAACGTGCTGGTGATCGGCGCGGAGAAACTGTCTCAGTGGGTCGACTGGACCGATCGGTCCACCTGCATCATCTTCGCCGACGGCGCAGGCGCAGCCGTGGTCGGTCCCGCCGGGCCCGCTACTGAGCAGCCAGAACCTGGCATTGGCCCGGTAGTCTGGGGTAGCGACGGGGACATGGCCGACAAGATCTACATACAGGATCGCAATTCATACATCATCCAAGAGGGTCAGGCAGTGTTCCGGTGGGCCACCACCGCCTTGCACCCGGTAGCGAGGCGGGCCTGCGAGGAAGCCGGCGTAGACCCCGGCGAGCTTGCCGTCTTCGTGCCGCACCAAGCCAACCTGCGAATCATTGAGGCGCTTGCGCGCAAGATCGGCGCACCGCAAGCAAAGGTGGCCGACGATATCGTTACCGCGGGCAACACCTCGTCGGCGTCGATACCGCTCGCGCTGTCCCGGATGATTGAGAGAGGCGAGCTGGCCTCGGGCGACAAGGCGCTGCTGATCGGCTTCGGCGCGGGCGTCTGTTACGCGGCGCAGGTGATCACGCTACCCTGACGGTCGGTCGCGGCCAGGTGGCCGCACTTGCGGCGTGACCCGCGCCGCGCTGGAGGTCCGAACAGGCAATCCCTACTGCGACAAGAACACTGAGAAGGAGGAATCGGGAATGGCATTGACCCAGGAGGAGATCCTCGCCGGTCTTGGCGAGATCATCGACGAGATCGCCGGTGTCCCGGCGGACGACGTCACGCCGGACAAGACGTTCGTCGACGATCTCGACATCGACAGCCTTTCCATGGTTGAGATCGCCGTCGCCGCGCAGGACAAGTTCGGCGTGGAGATCCCTGACGACCAGCTCAAAGACCTCAAGACGGTCCAGGACGTGATCGACTACGTCGGCCGCGCCTCCGTATCAGCCTGACCGGGTCAGTCGAGCGCGTGGCGCTGCGCCTATCGCATTCACGCAGGTTGGCGCCCGGGCGTGATCCCAGATCAGGCCGAACGACCAGAGGAGATCGCAGACAGTGGGCAACGACGCCACCCGAGTAGTGATCACCGGGCTCGGCGCGACCACGCCGCTTGGCGGAGACGTCCCGAGCACCTGGCAGGCCATGCTGGCCGGGCGCAGCGGCGTGCAGAGGCTATCCGACGAGTGGGCACAGCGCCTGCCGTGCCAGATCGCGGCTACCGCGGCGGTGGAGCCGACCACCGTAATCGACCGTGTGCAGGCCAGGAAGCTCGACCGGTGCGAGATGTTCGCGCTCGTGGCGGCCAGGGAAGCTTGGGCAGACGCCGGGTCGCCTGACATCGACCCCCTGCGGCTGGGCGTCGTCGTCGCCAGCGGCATCGGCGGGATCGGTTCCGTGCTCGCCGCGTACGACACGCTGAGGGAGAAGGGCTGGCAGCGGCTCTCGCCGTTCACTGTTCCACAGCTAATGCCCAACGGCGCGGCGGGCTGGATCAGCCTGGAGCTCGGCGCCCGGGCAGGCGTGCATACCCCGGTCAGCGCGTGCGCCTCGGGTGCGGAGGCCATCGGATACGGGATCGACATGATCAGGTCCGGGCGCGCCGACGTAGTCGTGGCCGGAGGGACCGAGGCAGCGATACTGGAACTGAACATCGGGGCGTTCGCTGCGATGCGAGCGCTGTCGCTGCGCAACGACGAACCAGAGCGCGCGTCGCGGCCATTTGACAAGGGCAGGGACGGCTTCGTGCTCGGCGAGGGCGCCGGAATCCTCGTGCTTGAGTCGGAAAGCCACGCGGCCCGGCGCGGGGCACACGTCTACGCGGCAGCGGCGGGTGCGGGCTATTCGGGTGATGCGCACCACATCGCGCAACCCGATCCTGAGGGCACCGGGGCGACGCTCGCGATGCGCCGGGCGCTGGAGGTCGGTGGGGTCGCGCCTGATCAAGTCGCGCACGTGAACGCGCATGCCACCTCGACTCCGGCGGGAGACGTGGTCGAGGCCCAGGCAATCGCGGCAGCGCTCGGGCCCGCTGCGGCCGGCGTTGTCGTGTCGGCAACCAAGTCGATGACCGGCCATCTGCTAGGCGGAGCCGGGGCGATCGAATCGGTCGCGGCGATCCTCGCGTTGCGTGAGCAAACGGCACCGCCGACGATCAACCTGGATGATCCCGAGGATGACCTCGGCGTCGAGATCGCGGTCAAGCCGACCGACCTGCGCTCGCGTGGCCAGGAGCCGATGGCAGTGATCAACAATTCGTTCGGATTCGGCGGACATAATGTCGCGGTCGTCTTCACCGCCTGAGATGGCGGATTCCATGCAGACCAAGGACGGCCAGGGCAGCACTCAGCCGGGCCGTGATCCGATGGCCAGGCTTGGCGCGCTGTTCGACGAGGGAACGGTCGAGTTGCTGCTCCCCGGCGACGACAGCGGCGTCCTGGCCAGCGAGGGCCTGATCGGCGGTGCGCGGGCGGTTGCGTTCGCCAGCGACCCGAGGGTGCAAGGCGGCGCACTCGGTAGCGCGGGCTGCGCGGCGATCGTGACCGCATATGACCGGGCGCTCGAGATCGGCGCGGCGGTGCTCGGCTTGTGGCATTCTGGCGGCGCGCGGCTGCGCGAAGGCGCCGAGAGCCTGCATGCGGTCGGCCAGGTCTTCGCCGCTATGACCCGCGCATCGGGCAAGGTGCCGCAGATATCTGTTGTGCTCGGCGCGGCCGCCGGCGGCGCGGCGTACGGGCCAGCCCTGACCGATCTGGTGATCCTGTCCGACCAGGGCCGGATCTTCGTGACCGGTCCCGACGTGGTCCGCAGCGTGACCGGCGAGGACGTCGACATGGAACGTCTCGGCGGCCCGGAGCCGCACAGCCGCCGATCGGGCGTCGTCCACGTGGTCACCGCGACCGACGGCGAGGCGATAACTACCGCACGCGAGCTCACGCAGTTGCTCGAGAGTCAGCACGGCGACGACGAGGAGGCCGCGATCCCCGCGCTCGCCGACGCCGACCTGGCCGCGCTGCTGCCCGAATCGCCCAAGCGCGCCTACGACGTCCACCCGCTGATCAGCGGTGTGCTTGACGAGCCCGGCGTGGAACTGCACCCGCGCTGGGCGCCAAACGTGGTGACGACCCTCGGACGGCTCGGCGGCAGGACGGTCGGCGTGATCGCCAACAACCCGCTCCGCCTCGGCGGCTGCCTGGACGCGACATCGGCCGAGAAGGCGGCGAGGTTCGTGCGGATGTGCGATGCCTTCGGCGTTCCGCTCGTCGTCCTGGTGGACGTGCCTGGCTACCTGCCGGGCGTCGGTCAGGAGTGGGACGGCGTGGTGCGCCGCGGCGCGAAGTTGCTGCACGCGTTCGCCGAGGCAACCGTACCCAGGGTCACGCTGGTCACCAGGAAGGCCTACGGCGGCGCCTACATCGCGATGAACTCGCGCTCGCTCGGCGCGACCAGGGTCTTCGCCTGGCCCGGGGCCGAAATAGCCGTGATGGGCGCCATCGCCGCGGTACGCATCCTGCACCGCAGGACGCTGGCCGCGGCGCCCGCCGATCATCGGCACGAGCTGGAAGCTCGGCTTGCCAGCGAGCACGAACGCGAGGTCGGCGGGCTGGTCAGAGCGCAGGAGCTCGGCGTGATCGACGAGGTCATCGAGCCGGCCAAGACGCGTCAGGCGATCGCCGAGGCGATCGCGAGTGCGGCGCACGTCCGCGGCCAGCACGGCAACATCCCGCTGTAGCGCGGGCCGGTGGCGGCGGCGATCAGCCGGGGACCGTCAGCACGATCTTGCCGCCTGCGTGGCCGCCCTCCTGAATCCGGTGCGCCTTGGCCGCCTGCGACAGCGGCAGCACATGACTGATCTCCGGGAGCAGCTCGCCCGCCGCGAGCAGCCCGGCGAGGTCCCTGGTGCGCCGGCCGTCGTCTCCGATCAGGACCCCGTGGAACGTGATGTTCGCGTCGATCAGCGGATCGACATCAAGCTGTGGCGTCGCGATCGAGGCCGCCCGTCCGCCGGGCCGCAAAGCGCCGAGCGCGGCGGCCAGGTGCGGCCCGCCGACCAGGTCGGCAATCGCGTCGACTGGACCGCCTGCGATCTTGACCGCCTGCCCGACGACGTCGCCCGCTGAGTAGTCAGCGCAGCCCACCGCGCCAAGCGCGCGCATCCGGTCATGCATCGCCTGGCGCCCGACGCCGATCGCGATGAGGCCGCGGCGAGCGGCAAGCTGGAGCAAGAACAGCCCGACCCCGCCGCTCCCTCCAAGCACAAGCAGGGTGCTGTCAGGGATCAAGGCGAGCCGGTCGAGCACGACCGCCGCGGTGCCCGCGGCCAGCGGCGTCGCGGCCGCGTCGGTGAATGGCGTTGACGCGGCGATCGGCGCGACGAGGTCGGCGGCGACGACCGCCAGCTCGGCATAGCCTCCGGCGCCGTCGGGAAAGTGCGTCATCGCCATCACGCGATCACCAGGCGCCAGCCCGGCCACGTCAGGGCCGACACTTTCAACGACGCCGGCTATGTCGTATCCGAGCACGCAAGGAACGCTGAGACCGGCCCAGCCGCCGTCCGCTCTGTTGCCAGCGTCCACTGGGTTGACTCCCGCGGCGTGCACCGAGATCCTCACCTGGCCAGGGCCTGGCACCGGGTCGTCGACCTCAGCGAGCCGCAGTTGCTCTGGCCCGCCGAACGAGCGAACTATGACGGCCTGCATCTGTGCAGGCTAAGGCAATCCGAGCCCGCAGGCGGCCAGGTGGTGGCCGTTTCCTGCAATTGACGGCAACCGCGAGATGCTTATCGGCGTCTGCTGATTGGTAACCGTTGTCGCCCGAGATTGGACATCTCATGGTTACACAGCGCTGCAGGCTGCGGCTGGGAAGGCCGTCGCTGCTCATACCCCTCGCCGCGAGCGCGGCGATCGCCATTACCACTGTCACCCCAGTGCCAGCCGCATACGCTCAGCGTCACGCGACGGCAAGCCGGGCCCAGTGCAATGCGTCGAAAGAGCACCAGACGATGGCGCATCGCCTCGCCCGCGCCATCACAGCTGCCATCCGCAGCCGGTTCACCAGCACCGACCCGGCCTACAACCCATTCGAGAACATCAGCGTTGCGGTGTCCGACGAATCACGCGAACTCACGTGCTGGTACCACAGCGCCAGGCAGAACTTCTCGGCAAGCGCCGTCAAGGCGACGATACTCGCGGCCTTGCTGCTGATGGCGCAGGAGCAGCACCGCTGGCTCACGTCCTGGGAACAGAACATGGCCCGGCTGATGATCACGCAGTCGGACAACGCGGCCGCCACCGCGCTGTGGAATCACGTGGGGCTTACCCGCCTCCAGCATTTCCTCAACCGGGCCAAGATGAAGCAGACAAAGCTCAATACCTGGGGGGCGTGGGGACTGACCGAGATCACCGCGCATGACGAGACCCTGCTGCTCAGGCTGCTGATGTCGCCAGGGGTGCTGAAGAAACGGTCGCGCCATTACCAGCTGTACCTGATGAACCACGTCATCAGCTCGCAGGCCTGGGGTGTGCGGGCGGGTTCTCCAAGATACTTCAGCTGGCACATCAAGAACGGCTGGGCGCCGTTGCCCGACCTGAGCAGCAGCCCGTGGGTCGTCAACAGCATCGGCTGCTTCCTGCACAAGCAATTCGGGTACACGATCGTCGTGCTGACCCACAACAATCCGGCTCCTGGACTGAGCTACGGCATCGCGACGATCGAGCAGATCGCCTGGGTCATCAACCGCGCTCTCGTGCCGGGCGCGAGGTCCGTCTGGCCGAAGTCGAGCGCTGCTGCGCTGGCCAGGCTGCGCCCGGTGCCCGACGAGGTGCTGCCAAGGCGGCCGCGCGGTCGCTGACCAACGGACCGCCGACCTCCAGCTACCGTGGTGCTGGCGGCAAGGGGGTGGCGGTGGTGACGACGGCGTTCGTGCTGGGCGGCGGTGGGCTGCTCGGAGCCCACGAGGTGGGCATGCTCCGGGCGCTTGCTGAGGCCGGCATCTGGCCGGACCTGGTTGTGGGCACCTCGATCGGCGCGATCAATGGCGCATTTGTCGCGGCCGATCCGCCGGGCTCGGCCGCGCGGCTCGGCGAGCTGTGGCGGAGCGAGGCAGTCAGGACGGCGTTTAGCGAGAACCTGTTCGGCCGCGCGGTGCGGCTGGCTCAGTCGGGAACGCACCTGCACTCGATCGAGCCGCTGCGGCACATGCTCGAGGCGCTATTGCCTGCTCGCGAATTCGCCGACCTCGCGTTGCCGTTTCAGTGCGTGGCGGCGAGCATCGAGCGGGCGAGCGCCAGCTGGTTCAGCACTGGACCGCTGGTGCCCGCGATCCTGGCGTCGTGCGCAGTTCCTGGCCTGCTGCCGCCGGTGGCGATCGGCGGCGAGCACTGCTTCGACGGCGGCTTGGTCGATTCGATACCGGTCGGCAGGGCCCTGTCGCTTGGCGCGACAACCGTGTACGTGCTGCAGGTAGGCCGGATCGAGAGGCCGCTCCCGGTCCCGAAGCGCCCTTGGGAGGTCGGTCTCGTCGCCTTCGAGATCGCCCGCAGGCACCGGTTCAACGAAGAGATGTCAGACTTGCCCGAGGGGGTTGACGTGCATGTCCTGCCCACCGGGGAAACCTCGCGCGCGCCGGACCTGTCGCAGCTGCGGTATCGGGACAACACTATGGTCGTGGCCAGCATCGAACGCGCGTACGCCGCGTCCGAACGCTACCTGGCAGCGCAGGCCCGGTCCTGACGGCACTGACGCCCAGGGAGGCGACCGGAA
>Ga0126381_100007068_pt1 | contig 12458 bp, 12 predicted proteins | sample PanSoiMetPlot_28_FD_96465 | JGI IMG/M metagenome (GOLD analysis project Ga0126381, IMG submission 96465) | Tropical forest soil microbial communities from Panama - MetaG Plot_28 | ecosystem: Environmental > Terrestrial > Soil > Tropical forest > Bulk soil | place: Panama | collected 2016-02-17
GCATTCTTTCGTCCATAACCGAACATTCCTTCCACGGCATTCACTTCCTCCCTCTTCAAAAAAGGGAAAAAGTGTAACCCATGTGTCCGGTACGAACTGTCACCCATGTCTCAGGTCGGTCACAATATGTGCGGTTGCGCAGTTGGTTGCGTGGGCGAATTTGTGTCGTGCTTTGTGTCGTAACTCCCTCTCGAACCCCCTCCGTCAGTAGCTGATGGTCTGGCAGTAGCCGATGGTCTGGCTGACAGAACGTCGAGAGCCTTTCGTTTCGCTTCCATCCGAACGTGCGAATAGAGCTTCAGCATCCTCGGGGAGATATGCCCGGCAATGCTCATAATTGTCTGATCGCTTGCCTGTCCTTCGGATAGCTCTGTAATCGCGTGGTGCCGCAGATCGTGAAACCGTAGTCCCGCAAGTGGGCTCTTGAGGCCGCGAATATCACCCTTGCACTCCTCGTTGCGACATGACTCGGCGGGCTTCTGTAGGTGGCCACAAGCCGGACACTGAATTGTCTGCGTCAGGCTACGCCAGGCCGAGCGCCAGCCGCTCATCGGCTTGGTCGGAACAGGCTTGCTCTTGCCTTCCGCGTGTGGGAAGACGTACCAATCCGGTTGCGGCTCTCCTCCAAATGACAGCTTGGCGCGGTCGCGCAATTCGAGAATCGCAGCCCATGCATCCGAGTTCAATGGTATCAAGCGCTCGCCCGCATCGGTTTTAGTAGTGGTACGCAGCACCGTAATCGCGCCTTCTTGCCCCCGACACTGATCATCAGTAGTTGATGGTGCTGAGGCGATGATTTCTGATCCTCAACGGGCGATTCCTGAGAACCGCGAGTGCAAGAAGTAAGCATCCAAGCTAGAAGCACAACTACCGCAAAGAGGTACCTAGTTCCAACCCTCACAATTGCTGTCATAGGGGCCGCTCCTCTCAGTCCGAGCATATTACGCCCAACCTGTCCCAAAATTGTCCCGGGACAATTAGTGGACACAAATCAGACACCCAAGCCCGGCGGGGAATGGGAGATGTAAATCTCCCTTCCCGGAGGGATGCTTTTGGGACTGTCCCATAATTCTCATTGTTAGGGTTTTGGGGACACGGGACACCCCGGCAGGCAGCCCTTAGGGCTGAATTTGGCGGGCGGATGTTCGCGACCACTTGAAGAATCGGCGGTCTGCAAGTATCAGAACGATGACGGTTTCCCACCGCAGAGTGTCACTGCGTGTTTGAGGGCTTTGGCAAATCGTTCTGCCCAAGCCGGTGCACGACGTGCAAAATAGCTTCGCAACAGTTTACCGACTGTTGCTTTACTCGAACGTGCCGCCGTTGCTTGTGGCCTCTGCACAGGTCCTCACACCACGTGAACGGACCGCCGCGACACTGTTGACGTTCGCTCTCTTGGGAAGAAGCAACAAGCCCGTCGCGGAGAGCAGCATCGGAATCCCCAGCAGTGCAAAAGCCCCTTGTATCCCCCCCATCCAGCCGCTAACTACTCCGGTAGCGTACGGCCCAACGAAGCCCCCAATGTTGCCTATGGAGTTGATCAACGCGACGCCAGCCGCCACCCCCGATCCCGTTAGAAATTCGCACGGCAGAGAAAAAAAAGGAGCGCACCAGCCATAGGCGCCAATCGCGAGAAGCGACAAGAGCGCGACGATGGCCACTGGAGAATGAAAAATGCCGACTAACAGCAGCGCAATTCCTCCTAACATGACAGGCATACCAGCGTGATAACGCCGTTCCATGTTCCTATCTGAGCTGCACGACACCAGGACCATAACAACGGCCCCGACGACGTATGGGATCATCACCAGCAGCCCGACCGTGGTGTTTGAGTATTGGTAGGTGATTGACTTGATCAATTGTGGCGCCCAAAAGTTGAAAGTGTATGAGCAGGTCACGATCCCCAATTCGATAATACCCAGATACAGCACACGCGGGATCAACAGTGCTTGAACAACAGAGTAGTGACCCTGCTCGAGCTTCTTCTCCTCGGACAGCAAGCTTGCGCTGAGCCACTCTTTTTCTTCCGAGGTCAGAAATTTCGCTTCCGTCGGGCGATTGGGAAGCACGAAGTACGTCACAACACCAAAAAGAACAGCGGGCAACCCTTCCAGGATCAGGAGCCAGCGCCAACTGGTGACACCCAACCAGTGCGCGTGGTCCAGAATCAAGCCTGATATGGGAGCACCGACGATGCTGGTGACTGGGAGAGCCGTCATGAACAGTGCGAACGCCCGCGCTCGCTCGCGCCGCCGAAACCAGTATGTGAGATACAGAACGATGCCGGGGAAATAACCGGCTTCGGCGAGTCCTAGCAGGAATCGGAGCCAATAGAGCTGATGGATTGTGTGGACTAAGCCTGTCAACGTTGCCAGAATTCCCCATGAGATCAAGATTCGTGCGATCCAGATGCGAGCTCCGATTTTGTGCAGAAGGAGATTGCTCGGGACCTCGAAGAGGCAGTAACCAAAAAAGAAGATCCCTGCCGCGAATCCGAACTGCTGGCTCGTCATGTCCAACTCCGTATTCATAGTCAGCGCGGCGAACCCGATGTTGATGCGGTCCACGAACGAGATGACATAAAGAAGGAACAAGAAGGGAAGGAGTCTGAGCTGCAGTTTTCGGATGGTCCGGTTTTCGATTCCTCCGGCTTCATGAGGCGAGCGAATCGTGCCGTCTGCGGCGGCGGCGCTAGAAGCGAATTTACCTTGCTGTGGCAAGAGTGACTCCTCTCAGACCACAAACGGAATCCAACGGGCGCGCACCATTTTCATGTAAGCGGCGTACTGCGTGTCCGCACGTAGGAAGTCTTCCTCGACTAGGCTCTTAATCGGGATAAACCAGAGAATGCGGAGGCCCATGAGCAACGCATTTTGCGGACTGAACGCACGCAGCAAGAATGCGAGAGTCGTCAACAGTCCTCCGGTATACACAGGATGTCTCATGTAGGCGTAAGCGCCGGTGCGGACAAGTTCACGTTGCGCAGGCACAAAGCCGATGTTGCGTCCCAAGCTCAGGCGCGCCCAGATGACAATCAGCAGGCCCGCCACGGCGAGGATGTCTGTAGCCCAGTTGCTGACCAACGGATGGCCCTGCTGCAAGAAGGCGAGGACGAGGAGGTCCCAGTAGGTAGCAACGAAGGCCAACAACCAATACCACGGATTCGAAGTGACTCGTTTGGGCGGGCGCCGGATGATCATCGTCACGACCAGAATCAGCACGTTGAGTGCCGACGCGACCAGTGGAAACCCGTGATGCCAGTGTTCATAGCGGTAGTAGGCGAGATAGACCAGCGGCACGCAGGCGATAGCGGCGATGGTGCGATCGAGCCACGGAAGCGACAACAGGCGCATGAAACTGAAAGAAAGATTCGGCGCCGTTGGCGCTGCGACTGCTTGATTGGTTGCCATATGTTCACTCCGTTGAAGAATTCAGCTCACTGCGATCCTTCCGGTTTCGGTTCGGACCTCGATCTTCTTGCCTCCACCCTTCACTTTTTGCTTGAGCCGCCGATCTCCAGTCGGTTTATCCAGATCGTCGCGAGCTATCACCACGTCCCCGAAATCGCTCACGGCATCGAGATCGAAGCTGGAACCCGGTGGAAGTTCGACGTGAACCGTCCCTGACTTGGAGCTCAACCGCCAATCCTCGCGCAGAACGGCTTTGACGTGAATGCCGCCGGCAGTCGTCGAAACGACTAAGCTGCCGCGCGCCCCTCCCACGTCGATTCGTCCGTTCCCGCTCTTCACGATCGCGATGGACGCCCCCACAACCGCCAGCGAAATATCACCGTCCTCGGTTTCGGCTTTGATGCCCTGCGGCGCGCGCTGGCATGCAATCGCGCCTTGGACACTGCGAGCTTCAATCCTGCCGCCCACAACCTCGAACGTCAGATTGCCCGTGTGCGCATGGGCATCGACCTCCAGCGAAATGTAGGAGACCTCGATGTCGCCGACCCCCGTCTCTGCGCTCACCGGTCCCATGATTCCGGTGATGGTTTGTTTCCCGCGCCGCACTGAAGTATGCGCCTCGGTCCGATAAGGTACGTCAATCATGTAAGTCAGCTTCAGATTCTGACTACCCACGACCGGCCGCTCGCGCACTTCAAGACGATTTCCGGTTTGGGCCATCACCAGCCAAGTTGAGAGTGACTGCTGATCCATGCTGGAGGCATTCTGCGCGGCCACAGAGACTGCAACTTCCCCATCGCGGGCATAAGCGATGCGGAGATCGCCATCCAGGAGATCGACCTGCAGACTCACCGGTTCGGCCAGAGAGACCGCGAACGTGCGACGGAATTCGCGCGAAACTTGACCGGTGCTCATGGCAACGCTCGACGCGAGGAGCAGAACCAACGTCACCGAGCGCCGGAGTCTGAGCTCAGGTATCATCGTTAAATCCCTTCTCCATCTTCTTCGTGCCCTCCGTGGCGAGCAGTTATCTTGACCACAAAGGACACAGAGGGTGACGAGAATCCCCAAGTTACAGCGAGCGTAGGAAATCCAAAATCGCCTGTTGCTCCTCCGGTGATAGCTCGTTGAAACGATGCACGACCGCATTCGCTTCGGAAGCGGGATACTTCGTAGTTCTAGGCGAGAAATGGTCCCGGATCGCTCTTAGCAAGTCCGCGGTTCTGCCGTCATGGAAGAAGAAGATGCGCTGGCCCACGCCCCACAACGGCGTGGTGCGGAATTCGTCAGGTCCGGCCTGGCCTTGAATAATGTCATCCGCCAGCTTCTCTCCCATGTGGTGGACGAGCAGATCCGAGAACAGATTCACGGGCCGGTCCTGCAATACGGGACTCAACATGACCGGTGCAGTCTGCATTTGCGGCGTGTGACACAGAGCACATCCGATGTCGGAGAAGACGATTTTCCCGTGCTGGGCGCTTACGCTCGGATTGGGATCGGGCCCCGGCCCATCGGTGAAGCGCATCATGACTTGGAACTGCATCCAGTCGGGCAGGATGTGAATTGGATTATCGAATGCCTTGTTGTCGTGGTCGTCCTTATCCGTGCGGACCACATCGTTCGGAAGCGGTTTGTTTGGGCCGTTGCAGTCCGGATCTTCTTCCGTCGCGGTAGGAAAGAGCTCGTTCGTGATTCCCATCTCCACGTTGTAGGCTTCGCCGGCAAACATGGTGACGGACTTGTTCTGCGCTTTCCAACCGAAGCGGGTGATGGTGCCGTCGTTACCGCTGCGATTGGGATGGCCGGCGATCCCGAGCGGCTCGCGCAGCGTTGAGGTGGCATCGTGGTGCGCGAGAATTTCTCGGTCCTGAATGGATTCAATTAGTCCCAGACCGGTCATTTGCAGAGGAATACGAAAGGCCAGATTGCCGGCCTTGAGCTGGGCTTCGAAATCAGGCTGTGTCAGCGCGCAGTTCGGAATCGTGGGATCATTCGTGCTTCCGCGCACCGTCCAAAGCTGATGGACTCCACCGTCGGGGGTGCCATCCAGCTTGTATTTGAAGCGCACCTCGCGAATTGGTCCATATTGCCTTTCGAAACTCGGGACGACGTTCAGCCTTCCGAAGCGATGCGGCACCAGGCGGAATTGCGGGTTCTCCGCTTGTTGCGGAACCGGATCAGCTGGATTCGGAACAATGAATCCCCCCGACCCACCCAGCTGCGGCTGGGCATGACAAACAAAGCACTGATCGGCGTTGTGCCGCGCCCCGGTGCCGTTGGAATTGGTGCGGATCTGCGGAAACAGAGGATCAAGCTCACCAGGAACGGGAGAACCATCCGTGACGTCATTACAGCTATCGCAGGTGGCCTCCAATTGCCCGGCGCGAGCAATGCCTTCCTCAAACGACTTGCGCTCATTTTCGTTAACCGTTGCGCCGGTGATCGGGTGCGGACTGATCAACGGTGGATGCGGGATTGGAATCCCATGCTGCTGCAATCCTCCGCCCGTATTTTGAATTCCACCGCGCACGCCAGGATCGTGCTGTGCAAATGCCCAGCTGCCCAAACAAAGGAATGTCGCAATGGCACCCTTCCCAAGCCAGTTTCCGGTGGTCTTCATCGTCTCCTCCCGATTCTCGATTTTAGGATCAGCTCGGCTAGGCGTCCGACCCCACGAGACTTTCTGGCGTGCATACTTCCCTCAGTCGCTGGCGCGGAGTCAACAGAACTCTGGCGGAAACCTACATGGCGATCCAAGCCGCTGATAATCGGGCTGTTGTCGATGTAGCTGACCTCTTGGGGACTGGGTTGAGGAGGCCGGTTGCAGGCGTGGTACACTTACGGCGACTTCAGGATCAGGGGATGGGTTGTGGACCATCCTGTTCAGTTACCTTCCGTATACCGTTTTGGCGCCTTTGAAGTGGACTTGGGAAGCCGCGAGGTCCGCAAGCGTGGGATTCGCATACGTCTGCAGGAGAAGCCGTTTCAGCTTCTGGCGGAACTGCTGCGTCGGCGCGGTGAAGTAGTGACCCGCGAAGAGCTTCGCAAGCGACTTTGGGCGCCAGATACCTTCGTTGATTTCGAAGAGGGCGTGAATACGGCCGTCAAACGACTGCGGACCTGTCTGGGTGATTCGGCCGAAAATCCCCTTTATGTAGAAACGGTGTCGCGATATGGCTATCGCTTCATTGCACCGGTTACAGCCTCTTTTCCCATTGAAAAACCGGTGCAGCGCGAACTGCAGGGCCCAGAGCCTGTTCTGATCAAACCGAGAGTCGGCGAAGCCCCGCCCAAGAAATTCTTCGAAACTGTATCTTGGGCGTGGACTCTGGGAATAGTGGTCGCTGTCGTCTTGGCCGGACTAGTACTGTACGGAGTCGGGCGGCATCGCGGCTCACCGTCTGCCGCGGGAATTCAATCCATTGCCGTCCTCCCGCTACAGAATCTCTCTGGAGATGCTTCGCAGGAGTATTTTGCCGAAGGCATTTCCGACGAGATCACAACCGAATTAGCGAAGGTGGCTGGACCCATGGTGATTTCTCGGACCACCGCGTTGCAATACAAGGGCACACACAAAACCGTTCCCCAGATAGCTCGCGAACTCAACGTGGGAGCCATCGTCGAGGGTTCGGTGCAACGATCGTCAGAGCGTGTCCGCGTGCGTGTGCAACTGATCGAGGCCTCGACTGACCGGCATCTGTGGGCGGAGGAGTACGACCGCCAACTAAGTGACATCCTTCAGCTTGAAACCGATGTGGCCCAAGACATCGCCCAGGAGGTGCAATCGCACTTGGGTGAACGGCAACATCTCGGACCCGTGCGTCGTCCCGTTAACCAGCAGGCGTTTCAGGATTATCTCCTCGGCCGCCACTACTGGGCGTTGCGCACCCCCGAGAGTCTGAACCAGGCGGTTACGTATTACGATCGCGCAATTCAGGAAGATCCCGGCGACGCTCGCAGCTACGCCGGGCTGGCGCACTGCTACACCGTCATGCCAATGTTGATTGGGCTTGATCCGGCGGAAGCTTTTCAAAAGGTTCGCGAAAACGCCGTCAGGGCTCTGGCATTGGATGACTCGCTTCCGGAAGCGCACCTGGCTATCGCCGAATCGCTGCTGTATCAAGACTGGAAGTTCGCCGATGCCGAGAAGGAATTCATCCGTACCCTGCAATTGAACCCAAACTACTCAACTGCCCATCAGTGGTACGGAGAATTCCTTGGGCTCATGGGCCGTCACGACCAGGCAATTGCGGAAGCACGACAGGCCATCACCCTCGATCCGCTCTCGGCCATCGTTCACCACCAGGCGGCGAACATATTGCGCAATGCGGGCCGGAATGATGAAGCGATTAAGGAATACAGAGAAGCCCTAAGGATTTCTCCGTCCTTCTACATATCGTACGCGGAGATGTCCTTTGCTTTTTGGCGTGAGGGCAAGATTGCGGACGCAATTCAAGCAATGCGGCAGAGTGCGCCCGGATATCCGGCAATTGCACACGACATCGATGATTTACCTCGGGCATATGCTTCTGGGGGAAGACAGGGTTACATTCGCCAGCTTATGAAGATGCACAACGACTATTTCGCCCGACGTCATTTTTATCCTGGGCGCGACTATGCCGAACTTGGAGACCGCGAGGCGGCAATCGCAGAGTTGAGGCGATCGTTCCAGACCCACGAGATAGAAGTGTTGTGGATCCTTACGGATCCCGATCTGGATGCGCTGCGCTCCGACCCCCGCTTCCAGCGTCTGATAGGGGCGATCGGTTTCCCACACTAGACTTCTTGGGGCAGCAGTGCCGACACTCACTCCATCTTTCCCGGTATACCGTTTCGGAATCTTCGAGGCCAACCCTCGCTCGGGGGAACTCCTGAAGAAGGGCGTCCGTGTTCCGCTGCAGGTTAAGCCGTTTCAACTGCTGATCGTCCTGCTGCAGGAACAAGGCCAAATCGTAACCCGCGACGAGATACGAAACCGACTTTGGCCGGAGGGCACCTTCGTCGAGTTTGATGACAGCTTGAATTCAGCGGTAAAGAAACTGCGAACCGCGTTAAACGACTCCGCCGAGCATCCACGCTTCTTCGAAACCGTTCCCAAAGTCGGATATCGGTTCGTTGCCCCAGTCAGCATTGTGGGTGAGACGGCGATCGCGATGGGTCCACTCGAGACTCCTTGCTTGGATGAGGCGTCACCAACGGATTATGAAAGACAAGAGCCCACTACAAGCGGGCCGTCGGACCGAGAGACCTCTTATTCTGGCGCTGTCTCAATTCCCTGGAGCTGGCTGCCAATCGTTTCTGTTGTCTCCTTGTTGCTAGCCATACTTACACTGGCCATCGTCTATCTGCGCCGCCCGGCCGCTGGCTTGCGAGTCGAATCCATCGCGGTGCTGCCTATGGAGAACCTCTCAGGAGACCCACAGCAACAGTATTTCGCCGATGGAATGACCGACGAGCTGATCACCGAACTGGCCAAACTTAGCTCGCTAAACGTGATCTCCCGCACTTCGGCGATGCAATACCGAGCGACCCGCAAATCGTTGCCTGTTATCGCTCGTGAACTCAAGGTCGACGCGATCCTGGAAGGATCCGCTCTCCGCGTTGGCGACAGGGTGCGAGTCAGTGTGCAGCTGGTCGACGCCCACAACGATCGGCACGTCTGGGCGGAAAGCTATGAACGCGAGACCGGGGACATCGTACAACTGCAGAGAGACATCGCCGAGGCAATTGCCGGCCAGATTCAAATCAAGCTGACGCCGGCCGACAGACAACGACTCTCCTCTGCGAAGCCAGTGAACCCCGAAGCACACGAGGCCTATCTGAAAGGACTCTATCTCTGGAATGAGCGGACGACCGAGAGTCTGAAGAGCAGCATTGAATACTTCCAAGAAGCGATCAACAGAGACCCCAGTTATGCTCTCGCGTACTCTGGTCTGGCCGACGCCTATGACGTCGCCAGCGATTACGATCTGTTCTCGCCACGAGAGTCCTATTCAAAAGCGAGGGCCGCTGTCCTGAGGGCACTTGAACTCGACCCGTCGCTGGCCCAAGCGCATGCCACGCTCGCGGATATGAAAGCGGCGTACGAATGGGACTGGCCTGGTGCCGAGGCAGAATTCATGCGGGCCTTGGAATTGAATCCGGGATACGCGACCGCCCACCACTGGTACGCGCAATACCTAACCGGGCAAGGCCGTTACGAGGCAGCGTTCGCCGAGATTCGTCGAGCTATCGAGTTAGATCCGCTTTCCCCGAGCATCAATGCTTTCGCCGGGTCCGCTTTCTACATGGCTCGACAGTACGACAAATCCGCCGAACGGATGCTCAAGATGACCGTTTCCGAACCGACCTATGCGCCTGCCCACTACTTTCTCGGCTTTACCCGTGAGAAACAGGGCCAGTTGAATGAGGCGGTCATTGAATTTCAGAAAGCAGTCGATCTCTCGGGGGGGGATCCCAGCTATCTCGCAGCCTTGGGCCATGGTTATGCACTCTCGGGCAATCGACACCGCGCACAAGTCATCTGCGCGAAACTGCAGAAGCGCGCCACCACGGAATATGTATCCTCGTACGACATTGCCCTTGTGTATCTCGCCTTAGGCCAGAAACAACAGGCCTTGGACTGGCTGAACCGCGCATACGAGGAAGACGACCCCAACATGAACTTCCTGAAAGTAGACCCCACTCTCGACGATATTCGCTCCGACCAGCGATTCCAGAATTTGTTGCAGCGGATCGGTCTCGACCAATAGAAGGTGCTCTTGTCTCTCTGGATCATGGATGCCAGAAAGAAATTGCATGATTAGAAGCCGAATTGGTGTAGTTCTCCTGCTCGTATTGGCCGCGCAATTCGCTCTCGCGTTAACAATGGTCACATGCGCAAACAAAATTCGTACCCGAGTTGTTCTCCGCGACGAGGTTCGCATTCCCGCCCAACTACACCCAAGCCTGTTTGGTTCAATCACAGCGGTGGATAGCGGCCGTGGACACACACAGATGGCAGCAGTCTGTCTGCTCTAGTGGCTCAAGCTACGCGAACTTCACTGAGCACCGGCATTTTCCGCGGTGGTGCTTTTGAGCTGCGTGATCGCTTGACGATGAAATTGCTTGCGCAAGTGAACAATACCGGATTCGGCGACGCTTTTCTGTTCCGCATCTCCCGCGATTTGGAGCATCGCCTAACCCCGATTATGGAAGGAGTTCTCAAGACTGCATGCACTGGATGGCTTCGCGCTTCAGGCGAGAATTATATGAAGAAACTGATCGACCAACTGAACCAATCCCGAAAAATGCCTAGCAGTATGAGCCCGGTGCAATAGCCGCGAAACTGTCGGCGCTCGGGTGCAGTCGGACAAGGCGATCGCCGAACTTGTGGTGGTCCAGTGCCGGTCTAGCGGATCCGCATTGAGCGCAGCCACGCGTGGCTCCTAAACAGCGAAGCCATTCTCACCGCAATGGCGAGGGGAAACGTGTTAAGTGCGCTGTACAACTGGGGATGTAGCCCGCACTCAAATCGAGGGAGCGCGTCAGATTGTAGTCGAACCCCAAGGTTGATCCTGTCTTCTCGGTTCAGGCTCCCCCCTTTCGTCGCGCCTGAAGTGCTCCTGCCGCGTAGGAAGATTTGCTGCGGCCCCCGTGGAAGGATGCAGTAAGCAGAAGCGGTGACACTGAGACTTGTCACCCAGGTCGAGTTCAGAGCCTCCCTCGAAGTGCGCGACATCGCCGCAAGAGAAGTACAGACGGTGCAGGAATTCGCGTCGATGCGACCGCCCTGATCCGCGGAGGGCAAACCATTGTGGTTGCACATTTATGTGCAATATGTATAATATTGCATCAGATCGTGCAACCGGCGTGTCAGCCATGAAGATCTTAGCTGGAAACTATGCGGCCATTACCTGTGACGTCGTGGGTTCTCGGCAACTTGAGGACTTCCGCCGCAGGCGGGACCAAAAGTTGCGCCGGATCTCAAACCTGCACGTGCGGAAGAAGTGGATCCTGTCGGAATATGCCATCACCGCATGGGATGAATTCGAAGGAATCTTGTCCCGCCCGCAAAATCTGCCGGGAGTGATTGTGGACCTTCGGAGGCACTTTCATCCTTTCGAGCTTTGGATTGGGATTGGTATCGGAGAGGTAACGGAACCGCACAGGAAACCTGTGAACGTATTTGCCGGAGGCGAGGCATTTGAGCGCGCACGCCAGGCGGTGAGCAACCTGAAAGCCGGGCGGAACAAAACCGGCGTTCTGACATCATTTGTCACCGGCAACGAAATGTTTGATTTGATCGGGAATACGGTTTACCACTTGCACGACAGTTTATTGCAGAGCGTCTCCACCAAGCAGTGGGAAACAATCAACGTGTTAATGGAGACGAACGCGCAGGAGCGGGCGGCCAAAAAGCTGGGCTTAAACAAATCGACCGTCTCAAGAAACCTGCGGCGCGGTTTCTGGTGGCAAATGCAGGAGACGCAGACGGCGATGGAGCACATCATCGACGCCTATTTTCCAGTTGCACCTTGATGTGCAAATTATGAGAATTGCACGATAATATGCAACCCTTCCCGAAAGTGGTCCTGACGGTTTTGTTGGCGCACCTGGTGGGCGATTTCCCGCTGCAAAGGTCACAGCTGGTGCGGGGGAAAGAGCGGGGAAGTCGGGCATACGTGGTGCACGGGGGAATTCATTTTCTTGTTCTCCTGTTGTGCGTCGCCGCCTTCCTCGGCCTCGGCATGCTGGCCGACCTGTGGTTCTGGACTCTTGCCGCACTCTACATATCGCTGCATCTGGCGATTGACCGTCTAAAACAAGCACTGCTGAGTAAGGAGAGGTTGGCAGATTCCGCGTCCATCTTTGTTGTTGATCAGGTTCTGCACAGCTGTACCATTCTGCTTTTCGCGTGGTTCTTGACTCGGCCGGACTGGTCCAGTTTGCGAGCGCAGTTCAGTTGGTCCTCCGCAACCGGAGAGAGAGTTCTCGAAGCCGGAGTTGTGTACGTCGCCGTGGTGTTCGCCGGTGGATATCTGATTCGTTATTTGACGCGCAATCTGA
>Ga0126381_100007069_pt1 | contig 12457 bp, 9 predicted proteins | sample PanSoiMetPlot_28_FD_96465 | JGI IMG/M metagenome (GOLD analysis project Ga0126381, IMG submission 96465) | Tropical forest soil microbial communities from Panama - MetaG Plot_28 | ecosystem: Environmental > Terrestrial > Soil > Tropical forest > Bulk soil | place: Panama | collected 2016-02-17
GGATGCACAAGATCTTCGAGCGCATCGAGCGCGGCGCAGGGTCGCGCGAGGATATCGACATTCTGCTCGACGTGGCGGGGAAGATGGACGGCCAGACGATCTGTGCCTTCGCCGACGCCGCCGCCTGGCCGGTGCAGGGTTTGCTTCGCCATTTCCGCGAGGACTTCGAAGCGCACGTCGCCCACGGCAAGTGTCCCTTCCCGCAGAGCTTCGAGCTGTAGAGATGCCGCGCATCACGATCGACGGTCGCGAGCTCGAGGTCAGCGAGGGCCGCACCATCCTCCAGGCCCTGGACGATCTCGGCCTGCTGATGAACGGAATCGAGATTCCCCACTACTGCTGGCATCCGAAGCTCTCGATCGACGGGAGTTGTCGGCTCTGCCAGGTCGAGATCGAAGGCATCCCCAAGCTCCAGATCGCCTGCAACACGCCGGTCAAGGACGGCATGGTCGTTCACACGACGACCGAGCGCGTACGCCGCACCCGCGAAGGGGTGATGGAGCTTTTGCTGGTGAATCACCCCCTGGATTGTCCGATCTGCGACCAGGCCGGCGAGTGCAAGCTCCAGGACTACGCCTACGACTACGGGGTCCCGCACTCGCGCTCGAAGGAACCTCGGCGGGCCGCGAAAAAGCGCGTCGAGCTGGGCCCGCACGTGGTGTTCGACCAGGAGCGTTGCATCCTGTGTCGGCGCTGCACACGCTTTTGCCGCGAGGTGTCGGAAACCGGCGAGCTCGGCGTCTTCCATCGCGGCGACCGCGCAGCGATCGAGACGTTTCCGGGCAGCACGCTCGACAACCCGTACTCGATGAACGTGACCGACATCTGCCCCGTGGGAGCGCTCACCACCAAGGATTTCCGCTTCAAGATCCGCGTGTGGTTTCTCGACGAGGTGCACGGGGTCTGCACGGGCTGCTCGAATGGCTGCAACATCTACTTGGGCGTGGCGAACAACAAGGTCTATCGATACGTGCCGCGCCGCAACGACAGCGTGAACCAGACCTGGATCTGTGACGCGGGTCGGCTCTCCTACAAGGAAATCGGAGGCGAATCCCGCATCAAGTGCGCCTCGGTCCGCAGCGACCAGGGGGTGCTCGAGGTCTCGACCTATGCGCACGCCATCTCGGCGGCGTCCGCACGCCTGCGACGGCTGGTCGACAGCAAGGGGCCCGGGGTGATTGCTGCGGTCGCTTCGGCCCACGCCACCAACGAGGATCTCTACACCCTTCGGCGACTGCTCGAGGCGCTCGGTACCGAGTCCGCGGGCCTGGCGGTTCCCCTGGGCGATCACGACGCGCTCTTGGTCAAGGCCGAGAAGGCGGCGAACGCGGCCGGAGCCCGCGCCCTGGGCTTTGGCGACGCCAGTGCCCTGGTGGATCGGATCCGCGGGGGCGGGGTGGACGGCCTGCTCGTGATGGGTCATGACCTGCTCGACCCGGCGTACCTGGGCGAGCCCGCCGCGCTCGCGCACCTCGACACGGTGATCGTTCTCGACACACACCACTCGGCCATGGAGCGCGTGGCGCACGTGGTCCTGCCGGTTCGCCACGCGGCGGAGAAGAGCGGGACGCTCACGAATCACGAGGGGCGGGTGCAGCGTGTGCATCCCGCGGTGGAACCCGCCTGGGAAGCGTACGCCGATGGCGAGGTCCTGGCCCGCCTCGGGGCCTCCCTCGGCCTCGAAGCGTTCGAGCAGAAGTGGGACGTGCGTGCGGTCTCCCGGGCCCTCGCCGCCGCGTTTCCCGCCTTTGCGGGCCGAGATGTCGCAGAGGTCGGCGATCTCGGGAAGCCTCTTGCGGAGACGGGCCGCTAGATGCCGGATCTCGGCGTCATCCTGAAGCTGCTCTTCATGGTGGTGGTGGTGATGGCGGCGCTGCTTCCCGTCATCACGTGGGTCGAGCGCAAGCAGAGTGCGGTGATGCAGGACCGCATCGGAGCCAACCGCGCCGACATTCTGGGGATCCGCCTGCTTGGTCTGCTGCACCCCCTGGCGGATGTGCTGAAGCTCTTCGGCAAGGAGGACGTGGTTCCCCTCGGCGCGAACCGCTTCATGCACCTCCTGGCACCCGTGATCGCGCTGATCCCGGGGATCATCACCCTGGCCGTGGTGCCCTTCGCCGGGGTCTACGATTTCGGAAGCGGGCCGGTCTCGATGGTCGCCGCGGACGTGGACTGGGGCATGCTCTACGTCTTTGCCGTGGGCTCGATCGCCACCTATGGAACGGTGATTGCCGGTTGGTCGAGCAACAGCAACTGGGGTCTGCTCGGATCCCTGCGCGGCTCGGCCCAGATGATCTCCTACGAGGTCACCATGGGCCTCTCTCTGGTCGGCCTCTTCATGTGCTTCAACAGCCTGAAGCTGCAGGAGATCGCCCAGGCGCAGGACACGACGTTTCGGGTGTTTGGGTTCCTTCAGACGCTGGGCTTCGTGCACGCGCTTCCGCGCTGGCTGTCCGTGGTGAGGCTCCCGATGTGGGGAATTCTGCTCCAGCCTCTCGGTTTCATCCTCTTCCTGACCTGCATCATGGCGGAGAACAAGCGGGCTCCCTTCGACGTCCCGGAGGGGGAATCGGAGATCATTGCCGGGTACCACATGGAGTACTCCGGAATGCGCTTCGGTCTCTTCTACACCGCAGAGTTCCTGGAGATACCCGTGATCGCGATGATCGTCGCGACGCTCTTCCTCGGCGGCTGGACGATTCCCTGGCTCTCGACCCAGCGCATCGTGGGCCCCCTGACGGGGGAGATCGGGGTGGGCGCGGCCATGGGCCTCTGTCTCATCCTGCAGGTCTTTTCCTTCTTCGCGAAGGTGATCTTCATGATCTGGCTCCAGATGCAGATCCGCTGGACCCTTCCGCGCTTCCGCTACGACCAGGTCATGGATCTGTGCTGGAAGATCATGCTGCCCCTCTCCCTCGCGAACATCTTCGTGACCGGGCTCGTCATCCTTGCGATCCAGGGGCTCTCCCGATGAGTACCGCGGCGCTGCTCTTCTACCTGTTCGCCGCGATGACCATCGTGGCGTCGCTCGGCATGGTGCTCAACACTCGGAACACCGTGGCCTCTGCGCTGAGCCTGGTGGTCGCCATGATCTCGCTGGGCGCCATCTACGTGCTGCTGGACGCCTACCTCGTGGCGGCGATCCAGATCGTGGTCTATGCGGGCGCGATCGTGGTGCTGTTCCTCTTCGTCGTGATGCTGCTGAACCTGCGCATGGATGTGTTCCCCGCGGCTCGCTCGCGCCTGCCCAAGCTCCTCGGCATCGCTGCGAGCGGGTGGGGGCTTTGGATGTTCCTCAGGCTCCTGCCCGGCTCCCTGCCTGCGATCAGCCCCGCGCCCGAGGGATTCGGCGGCTTCCGAGCCCTCGGCACGGAGCTTTTCACCCGCTACGTGGTGCCCTTCGAGGCGACCTCCCTCCTCTTGCTCGCGGCGATCGTCGGCGCGGTGATCCTGGCCAAACGGAGGATCGACTGATGCTCGTTCCCCTCGAGCATGTGATCGCCCTGTCCGCGGTGATCTTCGGCATCGGCGTCGTGGGTGCCGTCACGCGCCGCAATCTGATCGTGATCTTGATGTCCATCGAGCTGATGTTGAACGCCGTGAACCTGGCGCTCGTGGGCTTCTCACGGGCCTGGGCGAACCCGGTCGGTCAGGTCTTTGTCTTGATGGTGATCACGGTGGCGGCCGCCGAGGTCGCCGTCGGTCTTGGCATCGTGCTCTCGCTGTTCCGCAACCGCGACTCCGTGGACATCGAGGAAGTGAGTCTGCTCAAATGGTAGACACCGCCGCAGGGGTCGCCGAAACCTCGCTCTTGCGCTGGATCCCCTTCCTCCCCCTCGCCGCGGCAGCCGTGCACGGCGTCTTCCTCGGCCTGATGCGCCGCCCGCTCCCGCGCAGGGGGACGATCTTCCTTTCCTGCGGTGCAGTGTTTGCGTCCTTCCTGATCTCGCTCTTTGCGTTTGCCGAGCTGCTGAGCCCTGAAGGCCCGCGCGTCCGCGTCGACAACCTGTACACCTGGATCGGCGCCGGGAAGTTCAGCGCCGAGGCGTCGTTCCTGCTGGACCCCATCTCCGCGGTGATGATCCTCGTCGTCACTTTCGTGGGGTTCCTGATCCACGTCTATTCGATCGGATACATGGACGACGACCACCGGGACGACACCGGATTTCCGCGCTTCTTCTGTTACCTGAATCTCTTCACCTTCTCGATGCTGATGCTGGTCCTCGGCGACAATCTGCTGGTGATGTTCCTGGGATGGGAGGGCGTTGGGCTCTGTTCATATCTGCTGATCGGCTTCTGGTACAGCGAGCGCTGGAACGCCTATTGCGGGATGAAGGCGTTCGTGGTGACCCGGATCGGAGACGTCGGGTTTCTGGTCGGAATCTTCGTCCTGTTCTGGGCGCTGGCCGATGTCGGGAGACCCACCGTCGCGTTCCGCGAGATCGCGGCCGCCTTCCCGCAGATCGCGGATCGTGTGGTGACGCTGCCCGCATGGTTGGGGGGCGCGGAGTGGAAGCTCGCCACCCTCGTCGGCCTGTGCTTCTTCGCCGGTGCCTGCGGCAAATCGGCGCAGATCCCACTCTACGTGTGGCTCCCCGACGCGATGGCGGGCCCGACGCCGGTCTCGGCACTGATCCACGCCGCGACCATGGTCACGGCGGGCGTGTACATGGTGTGCCGGTTGTCCTTCCTGTACGCCGCAGCCCCCGGCGCCTCGGCGGTGATCGCCTGGACCGGGGCGATCACGGCGCTCTTCGCCGCCACCATCGCGATCACCCAGACCGACATCAAGAAGGTTCTGGCGTACTCCACCGTGAGCCAGCTCGGCTACATGTTCCTCGCGGCGGGTTGCGGCGGCTACGCCGCGGCGCTGTTCCACCTGGCGACCCACGCCTTTTTCAAGGCCCTGCTCTTCCTGGGCGCCGGTGCGGTCATCCTGGCCATGCACCACGAACAGGACACGGACAAAATGGGTGGACTCGCGCGCGCGATCCCCCGCACGCGCTGGGCGTTTCTCATGGGCGTGATCGCCATCTGCGGACTTCCGCCCTTCTCTGGATTCTTCTCGAAAGACGACGTTCTGCTCGCCGCCTTCGGGGCGCACTCGATCCCTGGAAACCGCTGGCTCTACGGCATCGGGGTTGCGACGGCGCTGCTCACCTCTCTGTACATGTTCAGACTCTACTTCCGCACGTTCCACGGGGCGACCCGGATCGCCCCGGAGAACTTTCGCAGGGTGCACGAACCGGCCGAGACCGTACGCTACCCGCTGTATGTCCTCGCGGTCTTCGCGGTGCTCGCGGGCTTTGCCGGCCTTCCCCAGGTCTATGGCGACTGGCTTGGTATCCCGGACTCGAACAGCCTGGCGCACTTCCTTGCGCCGGTTCTCGCAGGTGGACTTCACGAGGTCGGGGTTTCCCACGGCGAGGAGCTGCGGCTCGCGCTCCTGGCGCTCGGCGCCGCCGCGACCGGTCTCTTCGTGGCGTGGTGGCTGTACCTGCGCGACCCGGAGCTTCCGGGGCGCTTCATGCAGGCCTTCCACGGCGTCTGGCGCTTGCTCCATGAGAAGTACTTCGTCGACCAGATCTACGACACGCTCATCGTACGGCCCACGGTGTGGGTCGCCGACCGGGTGCTGTTCCGCTCCATCGACGCGGGTTTGATCGACGGGGTGGCGGTGAACGGGACGGCCCGCGCCGTGCAGGGGCTGGCTGCACGGGGGTTCAAGTATGCCCACTCCGGGCTTACACAGAGTTATCTCTTCCTCATGATCCTCGGCACGGTGGCGATCGTGGGCTGGCTCCTGCGCTAGGGACACGTGATGGCGAGCCACCTCCTCTCGATCGTGACCTTTCTCCCGCTGGCCGGCGGGCTTGCGCTCCTCTTGCTCGACGCGGTGCTCGGGCTCTTCTCTTTGGGACGGCTTTCCGAGGGGTTCTGGCGCTGGCTCACCCTGGTGTTCACGGGACTGACCTTCGCGCTCTCCCTGGGCCTGTGGACGGGCTTCGATGCCACGCGCACCGACTTCCAGTTCGTCGAACGCTTTCCCTGGCTCCCCGACTACGGGGTGAGTTACTTCGTCGGCATCGATGGCGTGAGCCTGCTGTTGCTGGTGATGACGACGTTCCTCATGCCGCTTGTCATTCTCTCTTCCTGGGAGGACATCCGGCGGGGAGAGCGCACCTACCTGTTTTTCATGCTGGGACTCGAGACCGGCATGCTCGGCGCCTTCGTCTCCTTGAATCTCTTCCAGTTCTATGTGTTCTGGGAGGTCATGCTGATCCCGATGTACTTCATCATCGGGATCTGGGGAGGGCCGCGCCGGATCTACGCCGCAGTCAAGTTCTTCCTGTACACGATGGCCGGCTCGCTCTTGATGCTGGTCGCCCTGCTGGTGGTCTACTACCAGCATTTTCTGCAGTTCGGCGCGTTGAATCTCGACCTGGTGCAGGGGCCGGGCTCCACGGCCCCTGCGCTCTTCGACACCGTGATTCCCGTGGCGGGGCAGGCCGTGTGGTGGAAGACGCAGACCTGGCTCTTCGTGGCATTTGCGCTGGCCTTCGCGGTCAAGGTGCCCCTGTTCCCGTTCCACACCTGGCTTCCCGACGCCCACGTGGAAGCGCCGACCGCGGGCTCGGTGGTGCTCGCCTCGGTTCTCCTCAAGATGGGCACCTACGGCTTTATCCGGCTTGCCCTCCCGTTGTTTCCTTCCGCGTCCGTCGCTTTCGCCCCGCTCATCTTCGGGCTGGCACTCATGGGAATTCTGTACGCCGCCCTGGTCGCCATGGTCCAGGCGGACATGAAGAAGCTCGTGGCCTACTCCTCGGTCGCACACCTGGGCTTCGTGATGATGGGCATGTTCGCGTTCGACATTGAGGGGGTGGAAGGGAGCGTGCTCCAGATGGTGAACCACGGGTTCTCCACCGGGGCGCTCTTCCTTCTCGTGGGCATGATCTACGAGCGGCGCCACACCCGGCTGATCAAGGATTTCGGGGGCATCGCGAAACCCATGCCCGTGTATGCAGCACTCTTCCTGGTGGTGGGGTTGTCGAGCATGGGTCTACCCATGCTGAACGGGTTCGTGGGAGAGTTCTTGATCCTGCTGGGCACGTACCATGTGGCCCCCTGGGTGGCGGTGGCAGGCACCTTCGGGGTGGTGCTGGCCGCAGCCTACATGCTGTGGATGCTGCGGCGCGTGATGTTCGGCCCGGTCGACAACCCTGAGAATCGGGGCTTGATCGATCTCGGGCTGCGGGAGAAGTTCGTGGTGGTCGCGGTGCTGGTCCCGATCTTCTGGATCGGCATCTATCCCGACTTCTTCCTGCGCCGTCTCGACGCCTCCGTGACGGAGGTGCTGCGGCGGGTGGAGACGGCGAACGCGCGCATGGTCCTTCCCCGGGGTCGCGAGAGCGCGGGGCACAACGTCACCGGCGCCGGCCCCCTGCTGTCGCCCGTGGCCCTAGAGCTCGGGTCACCCCGATGACGCCCGCGCCCACGATCCACCTAAGCGCGCTCGTTCCCCTGGCGCTTCCTGCGTTCGGCAGTTTCGCGATCCTGCTGGTGGAAGCCTTTCTCTCGAAGCGGGCTTCCGAGGCGCGGCTTGGCAGCATGAGCGCGGGCATCGCCACCCTGTTCTTGGCGCTCGCCTTCGTCGTGGCAGCGCATCACTTCGTGACCGGTGCGCGCATCGAGTTCGATCCGGAGAGTCCGATGATCCGCATCGACCCATTCTCAAGCTTCGCGATCTGCCTGATCGCGGGAGCCTCGCTCCTCGCCAGTCTCCTCTCTGTCGCCTATCTGATGGAACTGCATATCAACCACGCCGAGTACTTTGCGCTGCTTCTCCTCGCGACGAGCGGGATGATGCTGATGGTCGCGGCGGTCGATCTCATCACCGTCTTCCTCGGGCTCGAGCTCATGAGCATCCCGATCTATGTGCTGGCGGGGTTCGAGCGCCGGGACCTCCGAAGCAACGAATCGGCCCTGAAGTACCTGCTGATCGGCTCCTTCGCGAGCGCGATCCTGCTCTACGGCATGGCGCTCATTTACGGAGCCGCGGGCCAGACGGACTTCTCCGGAATTCGCGCAGGTCTCGACGCCACGAATGCCCTCGCGCTCGTGGGTCTCGGTCTCATCGTGATCGGCTTTGCCTTCAAGGTGTCGTCCGTTCCCTTCCACCAGTGGACGCCGGACGTCTACGAGGGCGCCCCGACCGTGGTGACCGCCTACATGTCGATCACGGTCAAGACCACGGCCTTTCTCGCGCTGATGCGCTTCCTGGTCGAGGCGCTGGGACCCGCCGTGTCGACCACGAACCTGAAGGAGCTGTTCTGGGCTCTGGCGGCGCTCACCATGGTCGTCGGCAACGTGATGGCGGTGATCCAGGAGAACGTGAAGCGAATGCTCGCCTATTCGAGCATCGCCCACGCCGGATACGTGCTGATCGGGTTCGCCACGGGGACCCCGGAAGCCTACACCGCCGTGCTCTTCTACCTGGTGGTGTACGTCTTCATGACCCTCGGCGCGTTCAGTGTCATGATCGCGCTCGCCCATCGCGGGAAGGACTGCGATCGCTTCGACGAGTTCGCGGGGCTGGCGAGATCCCGGCCGGGCCTGGCCGCCCTGATGACGCTGTTCATGATCGCCCTGGCAGGGATCCCACCCACCGGAGGCTTCTACGCCAAGTTCGCACTCTTCGGCGCCGCGGTGAAGGCCGGAAACGTCGGGCTCACGATCCTCGCGGTGCTGACGAGTGTCGTCTCGCTGTACTACTACCTGCGCCTTCCCGTACTGATGTACATGCGGGAGGCGGGCGCCGACGCGCCACGTATGGACACCTCTGTGGGGGAGCTCGTGGTGCTGGCTGCCTGTGCGGTCGCCATCTTGTTTCTTGGCGTCCTCCCGGACTCCGAGCTGTCGGTGATCCGGGTCTTCGACTGGGCGCGTACGTCGGTGGCGATGCTGTTTTGAGGCGGCAGCCCGGCTACGTGCTCCTGCGCAGCGCCCGCTCCTCCCCCCGCCGCAGGGTCAGGCGCTCCTCGTCGAAGAGCTCCATCAGGGGCACCGCAGTGCGGCGCGAGGTGCCGATCAGCGACTTGTAGGCTGCCGTGTCGATGGCGCCATGCTGCTGCAGGTAGGCGACCACACGGCCGCGCAGTGCGTCGACTGCCGCGCGATCGAAGAAGAGATCCCCGGGCGCCCGCACGATTTGGCCCTGACGCGCGAGATGGGAGGCGAGTTCGCGCGCGTGTTCCACGCTGACACGAAGGCGCGCTGCCCAGTCCCGAAGAGACGGCGGCTCCAGTCCGGCCGCCGCGGCTTCCGCAGCGATCCGCGCCGCGAGCGCCTCGTCGCTGCTGCCCAGGGTCGGGCGGTGGGAGGCAAGCCGGACCAGGTCCCCGTCCACGCCCACGAGCCCTGCGCTCGCGAGCTGCGCCAGCGCTGCGTCCAGCGCGCCGTCCCCGAGATTTTCCGGCAGACGGCCGCGCAGGGCGCCACGCGGCACGCCGGGTCGGACAGGCTCGGTGGCGTGGAGAGCCGCGAGCGCCCCCAGAAGGCGCGTCTTGAGATCCGCCATCGCTTCGGCGGCAAGCCAGACACCGCTCGCGGTCACCGCCGCGACCTGCTTCGCCAAGAGAGGGGCAAGCGCAGCACCGAGCGCGGAGGGGGTGAGCCCGAGCTCGCGCCGCAAGCGGTCCCCCCCGATCCCCGAGAGGCCGCTGCGCGCGATGCGAACGCGCAGGTCGCTCTCCACGTCGCGCGGTGCGAGCTGCGCCAGCCCCTGGAGCAGGTCCTTGTCCCCGCGGCGGCGCCGGGGGGGAGCCACGTCGAGCACGACGCCCCCACCGAGGGTCTGTCCGCCGTGGGCGAGGCGGGAGAAGCCGCGGACGATGAAGCGATCCCCCGGCAGGAGCGGAGCCGCGGCGCCTTCGAGCCAGAGCCGGGCAAATCCCACGGCCCCCGGAAGAAGCGCCTCCGGTCCAAGGGGAGAGATCCGCGCGCGCCGTGCGAGCGTACCGGATAGGAATTCCACGGAAGCCTCGTCTTTCAGCGCGGGCGCTCCAAGGAGCCAACGCACCTGTGCGTCGAGCGCTATGGTGGGCTCGATCGCGTCGGGCTCGGCCAGGACGTCCCCGCGCCGCACCTCCGAGAGCTCGATCCCCTGGAGGTTCACGGCGCAGCGGCTTCCCGGCTCGATGCGCGGCGCCAGAACGCCGTGATTCTGCAGGCCGCGGATCCGCGCCCGCCGTCTCGCGGGCAAGATCTCCACCGCCTCGCCCACCTCGAGCGCACCGCCGATCAGGGTCCCGGTGACCACAGTGCCGAAGCCCCGCATGGCGAACGCGCGATCGATCCCGAGCCGAGGGGGTCCTGAGCGTGGGGTGCGCGGGGCGGCACGCTTTGCGACCTCGAGCAGCGCCGCACGGAGCTCGCTGATCCCGGCACCGCTCAGTGCACAGACGGGAACGATGGGTGCGTCCCGCAGCGAGGTGTCGGCAAGCAGCTCGCGGACCTCGTCCTCCGCCAGGCGCGCGAGCTCGTTCGAGACCGTATCGGTCTTGGTCAAGGCGACCACGCTGCGGTCGATTCCCAGGAGATCGCAGATCGCCACGTGCTCCCGGGTCTGCGGCATCACACCCTCGTCCGCCGCAACGACCAGGAGCAAGAGGTCGATCCCCGTCGCGCCGGACACCATCGTCCGCACGAGGTTTTCATGGCCCGGCACGTCGACCATCGACACCTGGAGATGCGTTGCAAGCTCGAGGGGAGCGAAGCCGAGTGCGATCGTGATGCCCCGCTCTTTTTCCTCGGGGAGGCGATCGCAATCCACCCCGGTCAGGGCGTGCACGAGGGCGGTCTTGCCGTGATCGATGTGGCCTGCGGTTCCGACGATGAGACGCGCAGGCGCGATGGTGCTATCGGGGCTCAATCTTGTCGCGCCCCATGAGGCGCTGGAGAGCCTTCGGGAGCAGGATGCTGCCGTCCGCCTGCTGGTGGTTCTCGAGGAGCGCAATGGGTCCCCGGGAAAGCGCAATCGCGGTTCCGTTCAGGGTGTGGACGAGCTCATTTTTCTTCGTGCCCCTGCGCCGAAAGCGGATGCCAAGGCGTCGTGCCTGGTAGTCCGTACAGTTCGACGCGCTCGTGACCTCGCCGTAGGCACCCGCCTCGCCCCGTCCGGGCATCCACGCTTCGAGGTCGAACTTGCGGTAGGCGGGAGCGCCCAGGTCGCGGGTCGCGATGTCCACCACGCGGTAGGGGATCTCGAGCTGCTGGTGGATTTTTTCCTCGAGCACCACCAGGTGCTCGTGCATGGCCTCGGAGTCCTCTGGCCGCGTGAAGGCGAACATCTCCACCTTCGAGAATTGATGGACCCGGTAAAGACCTTTGCTCTCGCGCCCATGCGCTCCGGCCTCGGTGCGGAAGCAGTGCGAGAGCCCCGCGAGCTTCAAGGGGAGCTGCTCCTCGTCGAGAATCGTGTCCGCGTAGAGACCCCCGAGCGTGATTTCCGAGGTACCGACCAGGCAGAGCTCATGACCTGCGATGGAGTAGATTTGCGTCTCCGGGCCCCGAGGGTTGTAGCCGATGCCATCCACGATCTCGGGCTTCGCGACATCCGGCGTGAGGAAGGGGGTAAATCCGTCCTCGATCAGCGCGTCGAGGGCCAGCCGCTGGAGGGAGAGCTCCAACAGCACCGCGTCATTCTTCAGGAAGTACCATTTCTGACCGGCCACCCGTGCCCCGCCGTCGAAATCGAAGAGATCGAGCTTTGCCCCAAGAGCCAGGTGGTCGAGGGGCGCAAAGTCGAACTGTCGTGGTGTTCCCCAGCGGCGAAGTTCGCGGAAGTCCTGTTCCCCGCCTACGGGCGCCTGAGGGTGAACCAGGTTCGGGATCGCGGCCATTGCCTCGGCCAACGCGGCTTGGGCCGTGGCGAGTTCGGCCTCGAGTTGTGCCACCTCGTCCTTGTGGCGTCGGCCCTCTGCCGCATGGGCTTCGCGGTCGGCGATCGGCATCGGGCGCTTGCCGGCACTTTGATGTTCGTTGCGGCGACGATTGGCCTCGTTGAGCGCGGTTTGGAGTGCGGCGACGCGCTCCTGGCGTCCGATCGCAGCGTCGATGTCCACCGCGACACCACGGCGTCGGCAGCTCTCGGCGATCTCGTCGCGACGGGCCTGCAGGGTGCGGGCGTCCAGCATACAACGGAGGGAAGCACACGCGCCCTGCCGGCTCAACCAAGGTGCTCTGTGCAAACCGAAGCTGGAAATTGAGTGACCGCGAACGCGCTGCGCACGCATACTACGGCGCAGGAGGCCACCGGATGTCCGAGGGACATGTGGTCGAGATCTGGCGCTACCCGGTCAAATCCATGGGCGGGGAGCGTCTCGAGGCGGTGCCCGTCGGGTTGGGCGGTCTTCCTGGCGATCGCGCGTGGGCGGTACGCGACGAGGTGCGCGGGGGA
>Ga0126381_100007070_pt1 | contig 12455 bp, 8 predicted proteins | sample PanSoiMetPlot_28_FD_96465 | JGI IMG/M metagenome (GOLD analysis project Ga0126381, IMG submission 96465) | Tropical forest soil microbial communities from Panama - MetaG Plot_28 | ecosystem: Environmental > Terrestrial > Soil > Tropical forest > Bulk soil | place: Panama | collected 2016-02-17
CCAAAGCTCCCACCTTCGAGCGCGTACATAGCAGGCGCGCCCCATGGACCGGTGAAATTTTTGCCTGTGCGGCAAACCATGGTGCCGCGACCGTAGCTGCCCCCAACAAGAAACGCAGCTTTCAACACCGACGGCATCACCACAACGCAACGAGCCTTGTTGATCACGTCTCGAGGAATGTCTTCAGGAACATTAAGAATTTCCTGCATCACCTTTCCCGAATTCCAAAGACGGTCCGTTTCAGCCTTTACTTCGCTCGAATTTGTTGCGGAAGAGAAAGGTGCCAAAGCAAGCAGGCTCCCCACGGCAACGATCCCACACTTTGTCCGGCTCATTCCTTGTGCCTCCTTTTAGGCGCGTCTCGCGTGCTTGCACGCAATCGTCACGTTTTCGTTTTTTCTTCGAGGAAGATAATCCCGGCTGGTCGGATGTCAAGCCTGTGAGCGCAACTTACCTTCCAAGCTTGCTCTGTATGTTGTAAGGGGCTGGAAATTCAATGACATAGAAGGTCTTTCTATGGCTATGAGCCACTTCATTTCAAATAGGAAGTATGTATAAAATACAAAGCCAAGGAACGAATAACGGCTTTTCTGCGTACTGGAACCCACTCAGCAATCCAATGCATTTTAGACGCAAAACGAGTAAACACGCAGAAGCTTCCGATGCCGCAACGGGGGTGGATGGAGCGCAAAGGCACCAGGGAGGATGCGCCGTGGCAGCTCGCGGAGCTGATCTGCACCTTATGAATCTCGCCGACAATCTGTAGACTAGGCTGGCGCAGGGCCCGGTAGCCCCGAAGCGCTGCCGCAGGTGATTGCCGAACTGCGGGACCCAGTTACTTAGAACAACTTCCAACCCAGCGGCGACGGCAAAGCGCGCCAGCGTCCTGTGCATGGCGCCAACTCCGACCAATGCGACGGTTTGTGCCACGATGTGAAAGTGTCCTCAGCGGCCGGTCATTTGCTCCAGGTGTTCAGGGTATCGAGCGCCCTGTACCTTGATGTCCGCCGCAGCGCTATCGATTTCACGGAGATCGTCTGGCGTGAGTTCGACTGTGGCTGCCGCGAGGTTCTCTTCGAGACGATGCACCTTCGTGGTGCCGGGGATTGGAACCATCCAGGGTTTCTGAGCGAGAATCCAGGCAAGCGCGATCTGGGCAGGCGTCGCTTTCTTGCGCTGGGCGAACTTGCCCAGGGCCTTCACTAGGGCTTGGTTTGCTTTTCTATTCTCGGCGGTGAAGCGTGGAACAATGTTGCGGAAGTCCGTCTTATCGAACTGCGTATCCTCTTTGATTGCTCCGGTGAGAAAGCCTTTGCCCAGGGGACTGAACGGAACAAATCCGATGCCAAGCTCTTCGAGTGTCGGCAGGATTTCCTCTTCCGGTTTTTTCCACCACAGAGAGTATTCGCTTTGGAGTGCGGTAACCGGCTGAACCACATGGGCACGGCGAATTGTCTGCGCTCCCGCCTCCGAGAGACCGAAGTGCTTGACCTTTCCTTCTTTGATCAAGTCCTTCACGGCTCCGGCTACATCTTCGATGGGAACGTTCGGATCGACGCGGTGCTGATAGAACAGATCGATGACATCCGTCCGAAGCCTCTTGAGTGACGCCTCGGCTACTGCCTTGATATGCTCGGGCCGACTGTCCAGGCCAGCCTGTTTGCCATTCGCATCGAACTTAAACGCGAACTTAGTGGCGATCACCACCTGATTACGGAATGGCGCGATTGCTTCGCCAAGGAGCTCCTCATTCTTGAAGGGTCCGTACGCCTCGGCAGTATCGAAGAACGTGATGCCACGCTCAAACGCCGCGCGAATCAGCGAGATGCCCTGTTGTTTGTCGACTGCCGGGCCGTAGCCAAAACTTAGTCCCATGCAGCCAAGTCCTATGGTCGAAACTGCAAGGTTGCTTTTTCCGAGTTTGCGTGTTTGCATTTCGTCTCTTACCTCGCAATTCGAGCCTACGGCGAAATCGCTTACGAGGCTAGATGGTTTCCCTTTCGATGAGCCATGAGCAGAATTCCTGAATCGCGCGCAATGATCTGAGCGACGTTGTCGTGTTTGCCGCTGCTGCCGAAGAACGAAACTCTAGCCGTGCTACAGCTCGGGTTACTCGTCATTCTCGTTAACTCAAGAGCTGGCCTCAGGGCAAAAGGAGCTGTTGATGGCCAGGATGAAGGCTAAAAGTCTTTCCTTTCCAGACCAATTCCCCCGTCACGTTCGAAGGGAGATTAATCTCAGCGCTCACTCCTGAAGTTTTTGAGGTGTAATTCACCTCGACCATTCCTTTGGGAGTTGCCACGGCGGAGGCAACCCTGCGTAAGGAGCCCAGATGGGGCGCGATACTGACTGTCGAAAATCCCGGCGACCTCGGTCGGACTCCGGCGACGATAGTGAGAAAGTCGAAATTGGGGTGAGCACTCCAGGCATGAGAATCTGACCTTGTTGGTTCTGGTTGTTCAGCCCATGTCGTAAGTCCCAAAGCAACCATGTCGCGCCACGGCTTAAGCAGGCTCAGATACTGATTTCCCATGCCGACGTGTTCGAGCGCGCGTGCCAGATAGAATCGGAAGTAGTAGGTCGCCATAGTCATTTCGGGAACAGGGCCGGATGATATAAACCCTGGGTCGCTCACCGAGAGAATTTTGGTGAGAACATCCTTTTGTTGTTCTCGCGGGATCACGTCGAGCCACACACCAAGAATATTGGCATGCTGGCTGTAATGCTTGTGGGCGGGCGTATCGGTGATAAGACTATAGGTATTGTTCCAGCATAGCTTGCGGATCGCATTCACAGCGTGGACTTCAGCTTCCCGATATCTTCGCGCCCGGATCGTGTCACCGAGGGCGGATTCCAACTCTGCGCCATAACGGAGAGCTTCGATGTACTGCAGCGTGATGACCGAAGATCCGCCATTGGCATCCTGGGGCGGCACGCCAAAACCGAAGTCTTTTCCCCAGTCGACGAAGGGCCACCAGGTGAGATTTCCCAAGAGTCCGTCTGGCCTCTGCCTGCCGAGAAACCAATCCAGGACGGTTCTCGTGCCGGGTATCTGCGCGCGAACGAACTCCTCGTCTCCGCGATAAAGCCAGAAATCATGCACCATTCCAATCCACAAGAGCGAGAACGTTGGAATGACCTGTGTCACTGATGACGGATAGCGACTCCGCGTGATGCCGTCGGGAATTCGGGAATCGTTGAAGGCTTGAATTGCCTGGCGAGCGAGGCGATCGTCGCCTGCAACGCTATACGAAATCAAGGCCTGAATACGCGTATCGCCGATATACTGCATTCGCTCCCAGTACGGCGTATCCATGTAGGTGTCATGGGCATCTAGCCGAGCAGTCCGCCAGCCGATTTGCCAGATCGGACTCAAGGACGCGTCGTCTGAGTCAAAACGGGAGCTTTCTTCGAAGGGGTACGCCGTAAACCAGGAACGAAGCTTTTCAATATGCAGGGGCTGGTCATCGGTATGGACCTCCAGTTGCAGATACCGCCAAGTGCGCCAGCCCAGAGGCCTGAATCGCCGTCCCTCGGAGCCGTCCGGAAGAAATTCATCGAAGATGCCTACGATGTGTTTGCCGGCGATTTCGTTCCGGTTGCCTTTCTCTCCTTGGCCGTCGACGAGAGCCTCGGCGTACGTGAGACGAATGGCACTCTTGGCACCCCCGGCCACGATGAGCTCTGGGTAGGCGGTGGTCAAGTAGGAGTGGTCCAGCAGCAAAGTGGCGCTGGTATGAGCCGGGATCTCGAGTCCTGCCTCGGGGAAGTCCATTGCTTGCGGAATCCCCGTACCGCGCGCAACACGTCCAATGGGTGTCAGCTCCATCTGCATTTCGGGCAGCGAGTCCGGGATCAATTGCCAGTTGATGTTCTGTAGCATTGCTCCCCTCGCGATGGCACTTCCAATCGAAGCGGCCTTCTCCCATTCTCCCCGAGAATGGGCCGCGTCGTTCCAGAACCAATCGAATGAAGCGCCGTCGATGCGCTCCCCAGGTGCCGCCACGTAGTAGAACCGCTGCATCTCGGGCGGGGTTGGTAAGGGCTGAACACCCTTTTCTTCTCCGACCTCCCAACTTTTGTCGGTGTCAACGATGCTTTCCGTATCCGTTTCGCCTTCAAGAACAAATGCAGTGCGGTCACTGATCTGCGCCAGTGGCGAGAGAACGCCAAAATTCCATACCGTTGCCGCGAGCTCATTTCTTCCGGGATGCAGAAACGCTGCCAAGTCGTATGTTTCGTACTTCCAATGTGCCAGATCGCTTAGCGCCGGACCCCGGCCGACCTCATGCTGATTTACGCAGAGAAGGAATTGCCTGTCGGCGCTGACGTGGACAACAAAATGTGCCGAAACACTCGAAATCTCGAACACTTTCCGGAAGTGCAAAACGACACTATCCCGTTGTGACCTGCCCGGCGAAGTGATCCATTGCGCCTTCCACAGCCCCCTCCGAACTTCGGGAGGACGCTGAGCTAATGCGCCCGTCGCGTACGTCAACACTGGGACCAAAGAGGTGAGAACCAGGCATTTGGTTTTCATGAGTTCTCGCTAGGAAGTTAGACTGACCTACTTTACCCGCTCCTGCTCGAATGGATCATCTTTCACTTTGGATTGCGCGTCAAAATCAGGGCATTCATTTTTTGCTAATCTCGCTGAGAATGTCTTGGATCTGGTAATTCAACATAGGAACGATCAAGAGCTGTGACCAAAGGACAGCCGAGCAGTCGAAGCGTGCGCTCAATGTCTGCTTTTAGAATCTGAAGCGCCCGTGTAACGCCCGCCTCTCCTGCCGCGGCAAGTCCGTAGGCATAGGCGCGCCCGATAAGAACGGCGCGTGCACCGATACAGATTGCTTTGACGATGTCACTTCCTCGGCGGATCCCTCCATCCATGAGGACTTCCATTCGGCCCTTGACCGAGGAGACGACTTCTGGAAGGGCCCGGATTGTGGCGGAGACGGAATCGAGCTGCCGTCCGCCGTGATTCGAGACCACAACAGCGGCGGCGCCCTCGTCGGCGGCGCGCTCTGCGTCCTCCGCTGTCAGGATACCTTTCACGATGATAGGTCCCTGCCAGACCTTTCGGATCCATCGCAAATCGTCCCAAGTCACCGCAGCGTCGACCAGGGCTGCAGCAACGTCGACGAGCTTCATCGGTCCTTGCCCTGGTAGGACGATGTTCTCGAGCCTCGGTACTCCCCCGTCGGCGAGGAAGGCAGCCAGCCATCGAGGATGTGCCAAAATTTCAGGCAAGTAGGGCAGCTTCGCGAGGAAGGACTCAGCGAGAAGCTCCTTCATGCCGTTGCGGGGATCGCGCTCTCTCATACCGGCCACGGCAGTGTCTACAGTAATTACCAAGGCCGAATAACCGGCGGCCCGGGCGCGGTCAATCCCTGCTTCGGCGGCTTCCCGGCCACCCAGGAGATACAATTGGTACCAAGCAGGACCTTTTGTGGCTGATTTGACAGCTTCGAGTTTGTGTCCTGAGATCGTTGAAAGGATATACGCGGTACCCGCCTCTCCCGCCGCTTTGGCCGCTACCACCTCGCCACCAGGATGCATCAGGCGGCTGTAGCCAATCGGCGCCAGCATGGCGGGAAACGAAAGCTCCTGCCCAAGTATGCGCACTGCGAGGTCACATTTCTTTGTGGCGACGGCACCGCGCGGACGGAAGATGATGTCTTGAAACGCTCGAGTGTTTTCGCGCAAGGTGACTTCGTCCTCTGCGCCGCCGTCCAGGTAGTCAAACACCGGCCGCGGCAGCCGCCGTTGAGCGAGGCGCCGGAGGTCTTCTATGTTGACAACTCCGGGTGGTCCAAGCGTGTCCTGTCCTGAACCCAACGATTCCTCCTTGCAAGAGTTCCTTGGTCAACTGCCTAAATGAGCTTTTGCGTTCTTGACGAGGTTTCCGTGATTTTTGGTGGCGCGCCGGCAGCAGGCCGACGCTTATCCACGCCGCTCAATCGAGGAACATCGCAGACCTCCGTGATAGCCGTGATGCGTTGCAGGACCGACGGATTCTGCGTAGCTTAGTGCAAGGAGCGGAAAAGACAACGTCAAACTGTTTCCCGTCACGAGTCACGCCAGCCCCCGCGGCCCGTGGTGCCTGCAAAACGTGAGACAAAGCCCGCCGAAATCCGAGACCTGATAACGTCTCGACAAAACCGAGTAGATCGGCTTAACTGATGAGTGGCTCATAGCGAGGGGCACCTTCTATGCACAAAATCACGCCGCATTTGTGGTTCGACAAGGAGGCAAAAGAAGCCGCCGAGCTCTACGCCTCGCTCGTAACGCCCTCGAAGATCAGAAGCGTGACGACGCTCCGCAACACGCCGTCGGGCGATTGTGACATCGTCTCGTTCGAGCTTTCTGGACAACCGTTCTTGGCCATCAGCGCCGGACCGCTTTTCAAATTCAATCCATCCATTTCGTTCCATCTGAAATGCAAGACGAAGGACGAAGTCGACGCGATCTTCGAAAGACTTTCCCGAGGCGGGAAAGTGCTCATGCCGCTCGGGAGCTACCCCTGGAGCGAGCGGTACGCGTGGCTTGAAGACAAGTATGGACTTTCGTGGCAGGTGATCTTCGTGGGCGACCGCGAAATGGGGCAGAGAATTACACCCGTGCTCATGTTTGTAGGCAAGGTATGCGGCAAGACAGAAGACGCGGTCGCTTTCTACGCGGAAGTTTTCAGGAAAGCACCTTCTGGTTCTGGCGTCAAAGGGGAAACGGGCGGGAATATCCTTTCGCGCTACGGCAAGGGCGAAGAACCGGAAAGCGAAGGCACAGTGAGATACGCCTCCTTCACGCTTAACGGCCAGGAGTTCGGGGCCATGGATTCCGCCCGAGAGCACCAATTTGCCTTCAACGAGGCGATATCGTTCATTGTGCCGTGCGAAACGCAGAGGGAAATCGATTACTTTTGGGAAAAGCTTTCGGCTGATCCCAAGGCCGAGCAGTGCGGGTGGCTCAAGGACAAATACGGGCTTTCGTGGCAGATCACTCCCACGATCCTGAATGACATGCTTGGCGGCAAGGATGAGAAACGAACGGCACGCGTAACGCAGGCGTTTCTCAAAATGAAAAAGTTCGACGTCGACGCGCTGACGCGCGCATACGAAGGCAGTCGGGACGAGTAGGTCCAGGAAACGAAGCCGTTCTTTTACAGGTCAACTACGTCCTTGGTCGTGAACCGAGCCATTTTCCGCGGCCCACCGAAATTCTATCGGTGAACGTTCTATCAAACCGACGCGTCGCGCAAGACATCGCGCGGGTGCATTGGGTCCCGGTGAAAAGAAATCGAAACCACAGCAGCAAGCTCCAGTTTTCTTGACCGGCAGTGATAGCATGCCCCCATGGATTTAAGGCCAGTCCCGTTTCGATCTCGACTGTCGGCGTACGAGGACCAAGCGATAAAGCTCTTTGCAGGACACCGCTCCGCTGATCCCGCGGTGATCAACCTCTTCCATCGCAAGCATCCCCGTTTCCTTGACGAGAAGATCAAATGGCGTCCGAAGTTCATTCCCGACTCCGAGATCCGCGACGCCGCCCTCTCGATCGACGATGCCCGACTGACGATCGCGCGTTACTACGACTTCCTTGACTGGCCGTCACTGGCCGTCCACGTCGCAGACATCTCGAAGCCAGGCCCCGTCTTCGAATTCGAATCTGCTATCGAAGCCGTCATTGATGGCGACCTTGCTGCGCTGGAAGACGCCCTCCGCCGCGATCCCGCCCTTATCCGTGCGCGTTCCAACCGGGTCTGCTGTTTCGACCCGCCGGTGCACCGCGCGACGCTGCTCCACTACGTCGCGGCAAACGGCGTCGAAGGATACCGCCAGCGCACCCCGCCCAACGTTGTCGAAATCGCCCGTACTCTCCTCCAGGCCGGAGCCGAACCGGACGCGCTAGCCGACATGTACGGCGGCGAGTGCACGACGATGAGCATGCTCGTATCGAGCCGTCCCCCAGCAAACGCTGGACTTCAGGTGCCGCTCGTTGAACTGCTGCTGGACTTTGCCGCCGCGATAGAAGGACGCGGCACAAAGAAATGGGGACGTCCGCTCCACACCGCCCTGGCCTTCGGGATGATCGATGCCGCTAAGGTTCTGGCGAGACGCGGCGCACGCGTCGATTTAGTTGCCGCCGCCGGACTTGGACTCTTGGACGCCGCCGTAGGTCTGCTCGCGTCCGCAGATGCGGAGGCGCGACACCGGGCCCTCTCCCTGGCTGCCCAGCACGGACATGCGGACATTGTTCGCTTGTTGCTTGATGTTGGCGAGGACCCGAACCGCTATAACCTCGAAGGCAATCACTCCCACTCGACGCCATTGCACCAGGCGGTGGTCGGAGGCCACGAGTCAGTAGTGCGGCTCCTGATCGATCGCGGCGCGCGGAAGGACATCCGGGACACTATCTGGAACGGCACGCCGCTCGGTTGGGCGCTCTATGGCGGTGGGAAGGCGCAGAGGCAAATGGCTGCGCTGTTGACATCCCTCGGCGCAGCCGAATAGCCTTCAATTCCGAGGCAGGGAATATACGACACACATCCTCAACACGGAATCAGGGCGTTACCTGCGTGTGTTTGGTAAAAAAGACCGTCCTTGATGCGCAGGAGGTCGCCTCCCATCCAGTTGACGGGCAAATTGCCTGAAAATCGTCCATGAACTATCACGAAGTCGCCGCCGGGACAAACTACGGCAATCCAAGGTCGGTGCGTATCTTCGGATTTTCCTCCTGGACTGCGAGTAGGTTGTGGCAGGAGGTGCAATCGTTTGAAATCGTCTGGCCATCCGAGGTCGTGTGCGAACCATCATGACAGCGGAAGCAACCGGGAAAATCATTGTGCCCAAGATTGTTGGGATGTGTCCCCCAGTGCACGTTCATCTCCGGGAAAATATTGCGGAGGTAAATCTTTGCGATGTTGTCGGCAGATTGCTCGACTAGTGCACGCTTGCTGTTATAGATTTCGGGGTATGTGGAGCGATAGTAGTTTTTGATGCCTTCAACGATTTGTTTTTGTGCGCTTTCGCGATCTGCATAATTCGCCTTCAGCACTTCGACGGCCTTCTTGCGGATATAAGGAAGTTCCGGGCTAATCAAACCTCGGGACATCCGTAGATCGACGGCATTTTCCGGCAGTTCAAACGCGTGCGTGGGCCGGTTATGGCAGTCAATGCAGTCCATAACCCGCTCCTCCCCTTTTTCGAGTTCCTGCTTGCTGACCTTGACGTCTGTCGAGACATATTCCCGGGTTTTGCCGTCGTCGTCAGTGTAATAAACGATGGGAATGACCTGGCGACGTTCGTCGGTAGAGATATAACGAATCCGGGACGCGTCGTCCAAGTGCCTTCCGTGAATGCCCACGGGGCCTGAAGAGGTTCGACCTCCGATCTTCATCACCAACGCCGTGGTTAATGGCGTATTCTTCTCGTCGTCTTTAAAGTTAGTCTTCAGAATGAACTTGTCGCCCGAGAAACGATGAGGCCAGTGACAGTGTTCACAGGTGTCCCGCGCCGGGCGTAGGTGTTTCACGGGCGAAGGAATGGGTCGGGAGTAGGTTTTAGAAGTGACGGCAAGAACTTGACGCAGACCGGAAAGCTTAGCACGCAGAAACCAGTCCGCTCCGGGGCCGATATGACATTCCACGCATTCGACTCGTGAGTGAGGCGAATTCTGATAAGCGGAGAACTCCGGGGACATAACCGTGTGGCACGTTTGCCCGCAGAAGCTCGTCGAGTCCATATAGGCTACGCCTTTGTACGCAGCAAACGTAAAAATCAAGATGTTCAGAAGTGTAGCAGCCGCGACAAATACGAGGGTCTTGCGTACCTTAGACTTGTCGAGACCCTGTGGCGGGAGGATTTCGGGCAACTCTCCGGCGGCATGGAGCCTCCTTCGGTGCAGCAAGATTCCGATGGGAATCAGCACCAATCCCAAGACGAAAACTGCCGGAAGCACGAGAAACAGCAGAATTCCTATATACGGGTGCGGCGGGCCCGGAAGGAGGAAGTCATAGATCCAGAAGGCGATAAGCGTGATGGCGCTGCTGGTCGTCAGAACTACGGCAATCAAGCTGATCGTGTTCTCACTCAGGCGGTAGAGCAATCTTGCCCACTCGCGCACCGTTCTCCGAGGATGCATATCAGCTATTCCTTTTCGATGGCTTTCGTTGACGAAAGCCAACGCTGGCATTTCGGCATGGTAACAGCAACCGCACGCGAAATGCTCAGCCAGCACCGTCGGTTGAAGGCGCTACTGTTCTTGCCGTCCCCAGCAGTCTTTCTTGCTTGCTCTCTTGGCGAGTCAAGCAGAGCAAGTGGACGTCCAAGCCCGAGCTACTTCAGCGTAGCCAAATAAGCGGCGATACTCTTGATTTCATCGGGTGTCAGTTTCTTGAGACTGGCGTGCTTTGGTGAGGTCGAGATCACCTTCTCGATGTCTTCTGCAGACTTCCCTTTGATGGAAGGCGACTTCACTGCAGACTTGCCGGCGGCGTCCGCGCCATGACAACCCGCGCACTTCGCCTTGAAAGTTTTCTCGCCCTCAGCCTTGTCTTGACCATGCACAAGGGAGACCGAGATGCACAGGACGGTCATTAGCGTGATGCCTAAACATGCTTTTTTCATGTTTTTCTCCTTCTTTCCTCCGTCTTTCTTTAAAAGGCGAATCGCACCGACAGCGTAATCAGGTTGCCGTGGAAATTCCGGGGCGCGAACAAATCCTGGTACGAGCCATTCAGATCTTCGTGGCCGGTCTTGCGGGTATGCGAGCCCACGTACGGCGCCGGATCGCTCGGCAAAAGCGTCGCCTTTGCCGCCCCTTTTTCTTGATATGCGGTCTGCTTGTCACCCGAATGCCCAGAAGGAACGGCCCAGGTTAACAACAGGAGTACCGCGAGGTTTGAAAGCGATCGCCGAGCCTTCATAGACTCCTTTGGCCTTGTCCGCAGGTCGTGGACACAGTTTCAAAAATGAGCAGTTAATTTGGGTCCAACACGTCTTCCGTCATATCCCCCATAGGTTCATGAAGATATCGACCGCATCTTCGAACAGCACCTGTCAAATCTGACAGCAGTTGGTGGAACGGCAGCCGTCGTAATCTGCCGAGCTCAGCTGGCTGCGGGGTGAACGGCAACCGCCGCGAACACCGTCTGGGAGATAGCTCTCTGACAAATCGATGTGGCGTGTTCTTTCAGAGGGCGCTAACGGATATGACCACAGCCACTGGACGGTGGCTGGGGGCCCCATTGTGGACATCGGTGGCCAAATTGTTCCAAACATGAGAGAGGCGATCCGCTTAGCCGACGACGAAAGGGGTGAACTACTCAGCCCTTAGCGTCCGCGCCGGATCCGTCGAAGCTGCCCTCCGCGCCGGGATCAGCCCCGCGAGCGACGATGCGACCGCCAGCGTCAGAACAGACGCCGTCAGCGCAGTCGCGTTGACACCCTGCAATTCGTACAATTGCGACTCAACAAGCCGTACACATGGGAGCGTTGCTAGAATTCCGATTGCCAGCCCTATCGCCGTCTGGCTGATCGCCCCGCGCATGACCATCCCGATCACTCCGACACGCGGTGCTCCCAGGGCCATCCGTATGCCTATTTCCGAAGTGCGCCGGGCGACGGTATAAGCGGTGACCCCGTACAGTCCGATGGTTGCCAGCAGCAGCGCCAGGCCGCCGAACAGTGCTGTCAATTGAGCCACCAGACGGTCGTGATTGAAACGATCGGCGATCTGCTGATCGAAGGTCTGGAATTTGACCACGGCCAGGTTCGGATTGATCTCCGCCAGAGTCTTCCTCGCGATTTCTTCCATATTGTTGACGGGCCACTGGGTTTGCAGCACCAGCGCTCCAGCATACAGCGAGAGATCTTGCTCGATAGGTTCTTTGTTGCTGGACGGTCTCTGCGTGATCGGAACGAAGTACATGCGGTGGTCCTTCCAGCGCAGGCTGGTGTACACGGTATCTTCCGCGACACCGACAATTTCATAGTCGCCGTTGGCATCCGACGGAACCGGTGAACCAAAGTGCCGGCCGATGGGATTCTCTCCGTTGGGAAAGAAATCTTTCACGAACGTTTGGTTCACGACCGCGACCGTAGGCGCGGCCAGCAAGTCCTGCGTGCGGATTCCGCGGCCCATGATTACATGTGTTCCAACCGAATCAAAGTACTCGGAATTGGCCTTGATAAACGAAGCGTCGCGGCCGCCATAGGGCTGTCCTTGCACCTGCACTCCGTTGCTCCAATTGTTGTCCTCCAACGGTGTGTAGGTGGCAATGCCAACTTTGCCCACGCCGGGCAGCTCGTGAAAGCGCTGCTCGATGGTGCGATAAAGAGTTTCCAACTCGCGTGGTGAATATCCCGCCCCCTGCGGATTGATGTGCGCGCTGTAGCGGTTCCTCGGATCGAGCTTCAAATCTGTGGCTTGCAACTTCGTCAAGCTCTGCGCAA
>Ga0126381_100007071_pt1 | contig 12455 bp, 12 predicted proteins | sample PanSoiMetPlot_28_FD_96465 | JGI IMG/M metagenome (GOLD analysis project Ga0126381, IMG submission 96465) | Tropical forest soil microbial communities from Panama - MetaG Plot_28 | ecosystem: Environmental > Terrestrial > Soil > Tropical forest > Bulk soil | place: Panama | collected 2016-02-17
CAGGCCGACGTGCTCGCCGTAGCAGGAGAGCGCGGCGTACTGGTTGTCGGTTGCGCCCGCGTACATTGCGCCCATGCGCAAGCTGGCGCGCAGAAGCGCTCCAGTCTTCGCGCGGTGAATGGTCTCGAGAAGCTCCGGATTCGGCGGCTTGCCTTCACCTTCGAGATCCGCCACCTGGCCACCGATCATACCGTCCACGGTGCCCGCAGCCGTGGAGAGCTCCGCCACCAGCTTCCCTTTGCGCTCCGCGGGGATATTCAGGCCGGCCAGCACCTGAAACGCAAGTGTAAGCAGAGCATCGCCGGCGAGAATCGCCATGGCGTCGCCGAAAACCTTGTGGTTGGTGAGCTTGCCGCGGCGGTAGTCGTCGTTGTCGAGCGCGGGCAGGTCGTCGTGAATGAGGGAGTAGGTGTGGATCAGCTCGAGCGAGCACGCGGCGGCTGCGACGCCATCGACTTGATCGGACATAGCCGCCGCGGCCTCCATGCAGAGGATGGGCCGGATGCGCTTACCGCCGGCGAACAGGCTGTAGCGCATGGCGCGATGGATCGTTTCCGGGGGAGTGGTTTCCGGCGGTACAAGCCGATCGAGTTCGGCATCCACCAGTTGCTGCTGCCGGGCGAGGTATTCGCGAAGGTTCATGCTTTATCGGGGCGGAACGGTTCGGCCGTCATTTTGCCCTCTTTTCGGATCAGCATCTCGACGCGCGTTTCCGCCTGTTCGAGCTGCTTGCGGCAGGATTCGCTCAGACCCATGCCGCGCTCGAAAAGCTCCAGCGAGCGCTCCAGTGGCAGGTCGCCGCCTTCGAGCTCCTTGACGACCTTCTCGAGCTCTTCCAGGCAGGATTCGAACGTCTCCACCGGCTTGCCGCCGCTCTGGTCTTCCGCCATGGGCTCATTCTAACGCGCGTACGCACGATGCCGTGCAAAAGCGAGAGGACGGCACAAGACACCCATGCTATTTTGGTCTTCAATGACGACCGAAATGACGATCGAGAATCCATTTCAGGATGCGTTGCGCTTCGAGCGGAGGGTGCCGGAGTGCGCGGCGGTGATCTTCGGAGCCAACGGCGATCTGACGCGCCGCAAACTGATGCCCGCCCTTTATCGTCTGGCATACGATCGGCGCCTTTCGGCGGGCTTCGCTGTCATTGGGATTTCCCGGACGCCGCTTTCCGACGATCAGTTTCGCGAAAAGATGCAGGAGGCGGTGAAGGAGTTCTCCGAGGATACACGCTTCGACGAGGACGTGTGGCGCGGATTCGCCGCCGGCTTGTACTACGTGGCGGGCAACATCGACGATCCCGATCTCTACCGCCGTCTCGCGAAGAAAGTGGAGGAGGTCGAAGCCGCGCACCACATCGGCGGCAACGTCCTGTTCTACCTCTCCACGCAGCCCAGCCAGTATGCGCCTATCGCGGCCGGATTGGGTTCGGTGGGGCTAAATCACAGCACCGGATGGCGCCGGTTGGTTGTCGAGAAGCCGTTCGGGCACGATCTCGCGAGCGCTCGCGAGTTGAGCGATCGGCTGCACGAGGTGTTCGACGAGTCGTCCGTCTATCGCATCGATCATTACCTCGGCAAGGAGACGGTGCAGAACATCCTGGCGTTCCGTTTCGGCAACGGCATTTTCGAGCCGCTCTGGAACCGGCGCTACATCGAACATGTGCAGATTACCGCGGCCGAATCGATCGGCGTCGAGGGCCGCGGTGCATACTATCAGGAGGCCGGCGCACTGGCCGACATGATCCAGAACCATCTGCTGCAAGTGATGGCGACCATCGCGATGGAGCCGAGCGCCAGTTTCCGCGCCGACTCGGTGCGCGACGAACGGTCGAAACTGCTGCGCTCTATCAAGCCGATGACGCCCGAGGTCATTCGTGCCGACACCGTAGCCGGCCAGTACGGACCCGCGCGCATCGGCGGCGAGGATGTGCCTGGATTCCGGCAGGAGCCGGGCGTCGATCCGAACTCACGTACCGACACCTATGCGGCTGTCACATTTTTCGTGGAGAACTGGCGGTGGGCCGGCGTGCCGTTTTACGTGCGCACCGGCAAGCGGCTGCCGAAGCGTGTCACCGAGATCGCCATCCATTTCCGCCCGGCGCCGCTGGCTATTTTCGGGAATGGAAACTCCGGCGGAACGCCGGACCTGGCAGACGGCGCGCCCAACCTGCTGATCGTCCGCATCCAGCCGGAGGAGGGGATCTCCCTGAAGTTCCTTTCCAAGCGTCCGGGCGCCGGCATGAATCTGCGGCCCGTATCGATGGATTTCAACTACGGATCGAGCTTCGGCGAGCGCTCACCCTCGGCTTATGAGACGCTGCTTCTGGACGCGATTATCGGCGATGCGACGCTCTATACTCGCCAGGACATGGTGGAGGCGAGTTGGACTGTAGTGGAGCCGATTGAAAAAGTCTGGCGCCAGACGGAGTTTCCGTTTCCGAACTACGCGGCCGGTACCTGGGGTCCGAAGGAGGCCGACGCGATGCTGGCCCGCCGTGGCCATAGCTGGAGGAAGCCGTGACCGGAACAGTAGCACCCGAGCGGATTCTGAAGCAATTGGCTGAGCTCTGGGTCAGCACGGGAAAGGAAGGCGCGGCGGAGGGAGCCCAAGGTGTGCTGCGTGCCGCCACCATGACACTGGTGGTGATTGCCGAAGAGAGCGATGATGTATCGGCCCTGGGCGAGACGCTTGCCGCGCTGATGCCCGAACATCCGGCGCGGGCCATTGTGATCCGCCTGCACGGCGCGGGCGAGCGAGCTCTTTCCGAACGAGTCTACGCACAGTGTTGGATGCCGTTCGGGCAGCGCCGCCAGATCTGCTGCGAGCAGGTGGAGATTGTGGCTTCCGATGCCGCGCTGGCCGATCTGCCTTCGGTTGTGCTGCCACTCGTGGTTGCCGACCTTCCTGTGATTCTCTGGTGCCGCAGCGCGCGCATGCTCGAAATGTCGGAGTTTCCCGATCTCGCGGCCATCGCCACGCGCGTGGTAGTCGATTCGAGCGGATTTTCCACGGCCGGCGCGGCTCTCGACTGGCTCACACGAGCGGTGCGGCAGCGCACTCCGCTGGTCGGCGATCTTGCGTGGACCCGATTGACGCGCTGGCGCGAGACGCTGTCACAGGTCTTCGAGAACCGTCAAAACCTGGCCCCCTTGGGGACAGCCGCTCGCGTGCGCGTGAGCGATGGCGGCTCGATTACCACGCGCGCGCTCTACTTTGCGGCTTGGGTGAAAGACGCGCTGGAATCTCTGGGCACCCAGGTCAGCGTGACCATCGCGCGCGACGCAGCAGTTTTCGTCGAGGTAGGCAACGGCCAATTCTCCGTGCGGCTGGAGCGTCAGGGCGAATGCGTTGCGGTGGCAGTGGATGGCGCTGAACAGTGCACCAGTCTTCCATCGCCCACCGACTACCTGCTGATGCGCGAAGAGCTAGGTATCGTGCGGCCCGACGCAGGGTTCGAGAAAACGCTGGCATCCGCCGCGCGACTTGTCTATGCTACGGAGTGATGAGTGTCCGCTGGCATACATACCCCGACGCCACTGCGGCGGCCGACGCGTGCGCGCAGCACATCCTGAGCCTGCTGGAAGAAGCGCTGGCCGGGCAGGAACTGGCCACGTTGTGCGTTTCGGGCGGGACGACGCCGAAGCACATGTTCGGCACCATGGCGGCCGCGAAATTCAAGTGGGACCGCGTCCACCTGTTCTGGGTAGATGAGCGCGGCGTGCCGCCTACGGATGCCGCGAGCAACTACAAGCTCACGCTCGAGCACCTGATTCAACCGGCCCACATTCCGCTGCACAACGTGCATCGCATCATGGGTGAGATTCAGCCTTGGAACGCCGCCAAACGGTACTGCGACGAGATCCGCGAATTTTTCGGCCTGGCCGAAGGCGAAATGCCGCATTTCGACGTGGTGCATCGCGGGATGGGACCCGACGCGCATAGCGCGAGTCTCTTTCCCGGCGATCCGTTGATTGAAGACCGCGAGCGCATCGTGGGCGCGACGTATACGGACAAGTTCAACCAGTGGCGCATTACGCTGTTGCCGGGCGCGTTGCTCGCGGCCAAGCACACTGTGTTTCTCGTGGCCGGCGACGATAAGCAAGAGGCGGTGCGCGCTGTCTTCCACGAAGAGTACAACCCGATGAAGTACCCCGCGCAGATCGCCTCGCATCACGGCCGCGGCGTCACGTGGTTTTTGGACAAGGCGGCCGCGGCGTTGATGGATTGACAATCAAGGGAGACGGGAGACAGGAGTCAGGAGACAGAATGTGCGGCCTTCCGGCCCGCTAGAATCAGACTTGCCCACTGGGGACGATCTTCGCCCTGCCTCCTTCCCGGAAGAAGTCGCGCGCGAGTTGGGAACCCAGTATCGCAAGCTGGCGATCCGATACTTGATTGCTTGTGCGGTTCTGTTCGCGGCGGCCTATGCAGTTGTCCGCTGGTCCGGTGCCACGGTGCGGTTTGCGGCCGCTCGAACCGGCGGCCGGGCCGTTCCGACGTGGACCGTCTCGGGAGTCGTGCGGAATGCCGTAACGCGCGATCCCGTGGCGTGGGCGAGCGTCGCGGATGACGCTGCGGGGATGCCACCGCATTTTCGGACTGAAGCCGATCTGCACGGTAATTTCGAGTTGCTGACCTTAGGCGAACCGCATCTGCTGCGCGTCACCGCTCCCGGGTATCGCTCCGTCATCGTCCACGTTGGGCGCACATGGTTCCTCTGGCGGCCGCGCGGCCGCGAGCAGCGGGACGTGGACTTGACGCCGGAGCCGTAATCGCTCGATGCTCGTGCGAAGATTGTGTCTGTACCGATGAAAACGCTGACCATTGGAGTTATCCCAGGCGACGGTGTGGGGACGGAGGTTGTTCCGCAGGCGCGGCGCGTGATCGAGCACGTGGGCCGCAAACACGACGTCACATTTGCATTTCAGGACTTCGACTGGGGGGCGAACCACTACTTCCGGTGGGGACGCATGATGCCCGCCGGCGCCATCGACCTGCTGCAACCGTGCGATGCCATTCTGCTCGGCGCGGTGGGTCATCCCGACATTCCCGATCACATCACGCTGAACGGGTTGTTGCTGCCCATCCGCCGCGCGTTCGACCAATACGCCAATGTGCGTCCGGCGTACCTATATCCGGGTGTGCAGTCGCCGCTCGCGAACGCCAAGGGCGGCGATATCGATTTCGTGGTGGTGCGCGAAAACACCGAAGGCGAGTACGCGCAGGTGGGCGGCTTCGTCTACCATCAACAACCCGAAGAGATCGCGATTCAGACGTCGGTGTTCACGCGGCGCGGTATAGAGCGTATCGTGCGCTTCGCGTTCGAACTGGCGGTCCGGCGCGACAAGAAGAAGCGCGTGACGTCCATCACCAAGTCGAACGCGCAGGGCTACAGCATGGTGCTGTGGGATCGCACCTTCCAGGACGTTGCGGCGGAGTTCCCCGAGATCGAGACCGAATCGCTCCTGGTCGATGCCGCGGCCATGAATTTCGTGCGAAGGCCGGAGAGTTTCGACGTGGTGGTCGGGTCGAACCTATTCGCCGATATCCTGAGCGATCTCTCGGCGATCATCGTGGGTAGCATGGGGCTGGCGCCCAGCGCGAACCTCGATCCGCTGCGGCGGTTCCCGTCCATGTTCGAGCCGGTGCACGGCTCGGCGCCCGATATCGCCGGCAAGGGTATAGTGAACCCGCTGGCGCAAATTCTGAGTTCCGCCATGATGCTCGATCATCTACAGCTCCCGAAGGCCGCGGCGCAGATCGATCGCGCCGTCGCGGCGGTGCTGGCCGAGGGGAAAGTGCGCACACCCGATCTCGGCGGCACGAGCCGCACGGAGCAGGTCACCGACGCGGTGCTGGAGAAGCTGAGCTAAGGTGGGCTCAGTGGCTCCACCCAAGAAGGAATCGACCGGCCGCCACGCGTTTCTGGTCGCGGCGGGCATTCTGTTTTCGCGCATCTTCGGCCTGCTGCGCACGCGCTTCATGACGCACGCGTTCGGACAGGGCGACATCGCCAGCGCGGTCGCGGCCGGCCAGCGGATTCCCAACCTCCTCCAGAATCTGCTGGGCGAGGGCGTGCTCTCCGGTTCGTTCATCCCGGTGTATGCCCGCCTACTTGCCGAAGACCGAGAGGAAGAAGCGAACCGCGTGGCCGGCGCGATTTTCAGTATCCTCGCGCTGGTGGCGTCGGTGCTGGTCCTGATCGGCGTCACGACGGCGCCGATCCTCACCACCCTGATCGTGCCCGGTTTCAAAGGCTCCACGCGCGAGCTGGCGATCTGGCTGGTACGCATTATGTTTCCCGGCGTCTGCATGATGGTGCTTTCCGCCTGGTGCCTCGGGATTCTGAACAGCCATCGCAAATTCTTCCTGTCATACGCCGCGCCCGTGGCGTGGAACCTGGCGATGATCGTAACGCTTGTGATTTTCCGCGAGCAGCCGATGCAGCAGCTTGCGATCACGTTCGGGTGGGGTTTCGTAGTGGGATGCGCCGTGCAGTTCGGCATTCAGCTTCCCATTGTGCTGCGCCTCGCGCGCGGCCTGCGGCCGCGGCTCGACGCTGCATCTGCGCATGTTCGCGAAGTGATCCGCAACTTCGGACCGATCTTCGTGAGCCGCGGCGTGGTGCAGATCAGCGCGTATGTAGACACCATCCTCGCCAGCCTCTTGGGCGAGAGCGCGGTGGCTGCCCTGACCTACATGCAGACCGTCTATCTGCTGCCCGTCAGCCTCTTCGGTATGTCGGTCTCGGCGGCGCAACTTCCGGCGATGTCAAGCACGCTCGGCGGAACGGCGGAGGTGGCGGAGCAACTGCGCGAGCGCCTCAACTCCGGCCTGCGGCAAATCGCGTTTTTCATTGTGCCTTCCGCCATGGCGTTTCTGACACTCGGTGGCGTGATTACGGCGCTGCTGTTTGTCGGCGGCCGGTTTACGCAAGCCGACGCGCAGTACGATTGGGCAATTCTGGCAGGTTCGGCCGTCGGTCTGCTGGCCCAAACGCTCGGCCGGCTCTACTCGTCCACCTACTACGCTATGCGCGACACGAGAACGCCACTGCGCTTCGCGGTGGTGCGCGTGATCCTGACCACGGGTCTCGGATTTCTGTTTTCCATTCCGCTGCCGCGCTGGCTGGGCATCGACCTGAAATGGGGCGCGGCGGGGCTGACCGCGTCGGCCGGCATTGCGGGCTGGGTGGAGTTCACGCTGCTGCGCCGAACATTGAACCGGCGGATCGGACGCACGGGTCTGCCGGTAGCTCTCGTCGCGAAGCTCTGGGGCGCGGCGCTCGCAGCAGCGGCCGCCGGGTGGGCAGTAAAGCTGGGGATCGGCACCCGGCATCCGCTGAGCGGCGGAATTGCGATCGTCGGCGTGTATGGGGTGATGTACTTCGCCGCTGCGTGGCTTTTGCGCGTCGAGGAGTGCGCGAGCGCCGCGCGGCGGCTCCTGAGAGTGGTGCGGTAGCTGCTCTACGAACGGCCGGGCCGGGTAGCCTGATCTCCAAGAGAGCGCAGGTAGTCCCTGACAGCGATCTTCCCAGAATGGTTTGCCCACCCCTCAGCATTCCCGTGATAAAGGTCGTCCTTGATCTGCGGATCTGCGCCCTTTCCTATGAGCAACTGGACCATCGAGAGATTCCCGCACTGGGACGCCATGTGTAGAGCAGTTACACCCTGCCCGTGAGTTGGGCCGCCGAAGGTGCCCTTGTGATCGATGGTCGCGCCGTGATCGATCAGCCATTCGGCTGTTTCGATGCGATTGCGCACTGCGGACCAGATGAGTGGAGTACCGCGATATGGGTCGGCATCCAGGCGCGCGCCCGCACGAACGAGACGGTCGAGCACCTCAGTCCGCCCGCTCTTGCAGGCCCAAACAAGAGCTTCGTCCAAAACCTCTTGCGGGTCGGCTGAGGGTTGCCAGTCTGGGAATCCGCTGTGCGGCCGATAAAACCCTCGTGCCGCAGACGCATCGAGGGTGAGCGTCAATTCGCCGCTGAAGCATTTTTCCAAAAGGTGTGGGTCTCCCAGGCCTGCCGCGACGCGCAGATTTCCTGGCGCCACCGAATGGCGGCCCAACAGGTCGGCTGCTTCGCGATGTCCCCAAAACAATGCGACCACGAGCGGAGTACCACCCGAGCCATGCGCTTCTGCCTCGAAATCGGCACCGGCGTTGATCAGGGCCGCGGCCATTGCACATTGCTTGGAGTAAGCTGCCTGATGCAGCGGTGTCCATCCCCGGTCGTTCGGATCATTCACGTCCGCGCCGGCAGCGAGGAGCGTTTCGACGCGTGCCAGACCGAGGCCGGCATCATCCTTGGCTGCGATGCTTACTGCGAGGTTCAGGAGAGAGTTTCCGTTGGTGCCCCGCTCGTGCGCGAGCCGCGGGTGGTCTCGCAGGAGCAGCTTCAGCGCCTGGGTATCGCCCGATTCCAGAGCCCGAAAAGCCGCAAGAAAGGGTTCCGTGGCCTTTGCATTCGAGTCCGATGCGAGCAGGTCCACTCGGCGGACCAGGTCGTCCCAGGAGTCGAATCCGTGTTCTCGCGCATAGACCAGCTGCGCATCGGCTTCGGTGAAAGGCGCCTGACGAATCTCTTCGTCCGAGCAGCCGTTGAAACGCGGGTGCCATTCACGAATCTGCTCCAGTGCCGCCGGACCCGAAGACTGCCTGGTACGCAAAAGACCGTGTACCCGGTCCGCAATCCACTGCATATCGGCGACAAAGATCCGCGAGTGCCTGCCGCCGGGAGCAGTTTCCGCGTAGGATTTCAGTTTCGTCCAACTGACAAATCCCTGCTCGCGCGCCACGACGAATTGAGCATCATGCAGAGCTACTTCTTGCCGGACAGTTGGGTCGTCGACATCGGCCCAACGTAAATGCCGGCCTCGCAGCCGGGCAAGCGCATCGGTACTTCCGGCGCGGACGGCCCGCAACAGTTCGCGTGCCTGTTTCTTCTGTTGTTCGAGATTCAAGACTGCCTCCTTCGTGTGCCTGGTCCGCATGACAGGCGAAAGAGGGTCATCAACAAGATCGAACGTGCAAAGTGCAGGTGGGCGCAGCCCTTTCCGCGGACAGGACGCACCCTGTGCGCGCCTCGGATCAGTCTACCAGAGTTCGTGATTTCGTTTTATATTCCTTGACACGCATATGCTGTATAGAGTATATAAGAAGGGTGGAATCCGTTTTCGAAATCATTGCGGAGCCGAACCGCCGCGCGATATTGAGCCTTTTGGTCTCGTCCGAACAGTCGGTAGGAGAGATCGAACGTCAGCTTGGTATGCCCCAGCCGACCGTTTCAAAGCATCTGAGAGTCCTTCGGGATGCCGGTTTCGTGGAATCCACGGTGGATGCACAGCGCCGTCTCTACCGGCTGAGACCTGAACCGCTTCAAGAAGTCGACGAATGGCTAGCCCAGTTCCGGCGGTTCTGGTCTGCTCACGTAGACGCTCTCGAACGCCACCTCGACCGCATGGATCAAGCAACACCAACGAAAAGAAAGACAAGGAGAAAAAGATGACCGATCGCGATCAGTACACCCCCGGTCCAGCCGCCGGAGCCGAGGTGCGAAAGGACGGAGAAAAGTGGACCCTCATTCTCGTCAGGGAACTGCGCCACTCGCCTGAAAAAGTATGGCAAGCCCTAACCGACCCGGCACATCTGCGCGAGTGGGCGCCCTTTGTGACCGACGGGAACCTGGGTACGAGTGGCACCACCGTGAAGCTCACGTGGGTTGGAGCGCCAACGCCGTTCGAAACGACCGTGACGCGAGCCGATGCTCCCAAGGTGCTCGAGTACAACGATATCCGCTGGGAACTCGAGCCCCATGGCGCCGGGACCCGCCTGAGGTTGTGGCACAGCATCGATCGCCGCTTCATCTCGTGGGGCGCCGCGGGCTGGCACATTTGTTTCGATGTCCTGGATCGCCTTCTCAGCGGAACTCCCATCGGCCGGATCACTGGCCCCGACGCGATGAAGTTCGAAGGCTGGCAGCGCCTGACCGCGGAGTATGCTAGACAGTTCGGCGTGGAATCGCCAACGTGGCCGGCTCAACCGGCTCAAAAATCGTAAACCGAGGAAGGAAGGTCCAGGTGGAATCTGCCTCTGCGTTAATCGATCGGAGGATCAAGGAACTTGGGGACTGGCGCGGGAAGACGTTCGCGAAAGTGCGCGCGATCATCCACGAAGCAGACCCTGAGATCGTCGAAGAGTGGAAGTGGAGGGGGACTCCCGTCTTCTCCCACGCCGGAATCGTGTGCACGGGAGAGACGTACAAAAACGTGGTCAAGCTGACCTTCGCGAAGGGAGCTGCGTTGAAGGACCCTGCTGGTCTGTTCAACTCGAGCCTCGACGGGAATGTCAGGCGTGCCATCGACATTCACGAAGGCGAAAAGATCGATGAGGCGCCATTGAAGGATCTCATCCGCGCTGCAGTGACGCTCAATCTCATGTCCAAGAGCAAACCGAAGCCGCGGCGAGCGGCCAGCAAGCGGGCCGGCTAGCTCCCGCGGATCGCGCCGGGCTGCAGAATCCGGTCGAGTAGCGGCGTGGTCATCAGGGTGGTGGTGAGGGCCATGATGACCATCATGGAAAACAAGGTGGGTGACAGAATTCCGAGGTCAAGCCCAACATTCAGAATGACCAACTCGACTAGGCCCCTGGCGTTCACCAGGACGCCCACCGCCCAAGATTCACGCCAGGGCATTCCAGCCGCGTGAACAATGAGGGCGTTCACGATGAGCTTACTCCCCACCGCCACCAGGACAATGAGACCGCAGAGGATCCAGAGCATGGGGCTATTCAGCAATCCGATACTGGTGCGCAGTCCGTTATAAGCGAAGAATAGAGGGAGGAGCAGAGTCAGAGCGATAGACTCGATCCGGTCCCGAAGTTCTCTTTCCAATACCCCGGTCCTGGGCATCACTACGCCGGCCATGAATGCCCCGAACAATGCGTGAACGGCAAGCGCTTCGGTTGACCAGGCGGAAAGCAGGAGCAGAATCATCACTGCTCCGAGCGTTCCGGACGCCGGTGTTGCGCCGGCAGGAAGCAGGCGTCGCAGCGCCGGGCGGACAGCGAACACCATCGTAAGAATGTATGCTGCCAGCATCGCGAAGCGCCAGAGTAGCGGGATGTGCGCAGCTTCGGGACGGGCGATCACGGTCACCACGGCGAGCAGGCACCATGCGGTGACATCGTCGAAAGCAGCGCAGGAGATGGCAACAATGCCCACGCGCGTGTCCGTCAATTTGCGGTCGGCCAGAATGCGCGCCAGAACAGGAAAGGCAGTGACCGCCATTGCGGCTCCAAGGAACAACCCGAACGGCAGCCGGGGAGCGCCGTTCCCAAGCCGCGGGTAGAGCGCGAAGGCCAGACCGCCGCCCAGCACCAAAGGCGCGAAGACGCTGGCTTGGCTCGCCATGAATACCGACTTCGCGGACGCACGAACGGATGCCGGGCGAAGCTCCAGACCTACCAGAAACATGAAAAGCACGAGACCAAGCTGGCTGAGTGCGAAGAGAGGCCCCAGACCGTCCGCGGGGAACAGACCGTTCATCGCGGCGGGTAAAACACGGCCCAGTAGCGACGGGCCCAGCGCGATACCTGCGGCCATCTCGCCGACGACGGCGGGCTGGCCGATGAAGCGAAACAGTGCGGCCATCACTCGGGATGCGATTAGAATGACGGCCATTTGCAGGAACAGCAGCCTCAGTTCAGGCATCACCCTCTTCCAGTTTGCGGTGGGCCTCCAGCCGATCGCGCCTCTTTCGCTCACTGTGTTTCAAGCCGACGTGCCAGTACAGGAAACGCAAGCCGAGCAGGACGCAGTTTATGCCGAGAAAGATGCCCAGATCGGTGGGAATGGACTCACGTGCGGCCATCCAGAACAGAAGCACTGATAACAACACGAGAATCGCGCCGATCCACTTCCGGCGGCGCGACCAGAGCGGCCCGCTTTCCTCTTTCCGCTGGAATTCAGGGTGGAGGACCACGAGCAGGGGCGGATTTACCAAGCCGTGCGCATCGTAGATCTCGCAGCGCAGGTCTGGCAAGTCCTGAACCTTCGCCTCGCAGAATCGTTGGGCTGCCTCGATCTGATCGAACACGATGCAGGTGACTTCGGCCTGGCTGAGGCAGGGCTGCCCATCCAGCCTCAGCGAAGTGGAAGCCGTCCGGCTCTTGAGGAAGACGGCGCACTGGGAGGGGCGAATATTGTCCAACCAATCAGGCGCTTTGCGCGCCGGATCGAAGACGCGCATTTCCATGCCGGAGTCCACGGTTTCATGATACTTAAGCGAAATCCGGATCACGAAAACAGTTTTCGGAACTGCTGCTGCAGTTCGGCGCGGCCGTCCGTGAGGGCGGCTTCGACTGCGTCGCGAATCTCGGGTGTCGCGCGATGGATTGCGAGGGCTTCCAGCGCCAGCGTAGCTTCGGCCATGCGCGCCGTCTTCACC
>Ga0126381_100007072_pt1 | contig 12454 bp, 20 predicted proteins | sample PanSoiMetPlot_28_FD_96465 | JGI IMG/M metagenome (GOLD analysis project Ga0126381, IMG submission 96465) | Tropical forest soil microbial communities from Panama - MetaG Plot_28 | ecosystem: Environmental > Terrestrial > Soil > Tropical forest > Bulk soil | place: Panama | collected 2016-02-17
GGCTGGCATGGCAGTTCGTCCAAGCGTTCGTGAGCATCGCCCGGAGCGTGGAGGATATTGCCGCGACGTACCGGAGAAACAGCGCAAGTCCCCCGTCGAGCGGCCAGGGACCGAGATGACGGGCAGCTGATTGTGGAAACGCCGGATCAGAAGTCGCTGGAGTTATACGATGCTCGGCGTTGCCACACGGCCCAGGTTGCCCCACCCCGCCCTTTGCCTTGCCGATAAAGCTCCAACGAGAGTTGCGTGCGCCTTGGCGAGCCGCCGCCAGCAACTGGGTCTGTGGGCTGTGGGGGCAGGGCACGCTGAACCTATCAGCACTGCGGCGCCGTGCGCTCTCCAAACGTGCGGCATCGAGTGGGATGACCGGGCGCAATGAGAGGCGAAATATATGACATCCCTGAATCGTGGGCGAGCTTCGCACCTGCCTCACGCCTATAGCGACTAGGTGCGCATCGTGGCCGCGGAGCTGGACTCTACACCGCCGCCGCGCGCATGCTTGTACAGGGGGGCCCGGTGGTGGGTGGGTATGCCAAAGACCGCTGTGCTGTCAATTGCGCGGTCTGGCTACGGTGCAAGCTACAGCGCAACGTGGCATTGACGCACGTGAGAGGTCCCTGGCGGAATCGAACCCGTCCGAGCAGATCTTATCTCGTTGCTCCTCGCCACACCTCGTTAATTCTCAGGGACTTGGTGGGATGACTTTTCGTTCTCACGAACGGCTCGTTTTCCAAAATCTCGGAAGGCCTAGGAAGTGCATCAAATTGGACACCCTATCCGTCTAGGATTCGGAAGACACCGAGGCGTCAACTCGTTTTGCCTTCTGCGCGGCCTTAATCCCGCGGTCGAGCTTCTTCGAAAGCAATAGGCTCGCCAAGCAGAAGCCAATGAATAGGTAGTAGCCTGCTAACAACCTTGAACTGTCAGTTGGAATAACCAACTCTGCGCCGGTTCCCTTCATGCCATCCATCGCGCTAGCGATTAAGCCGTTGAAAGCGACAAACGACATGAATATCGCGAGCGCCATCACATCAGCCATCGACCATTTCGAAGACTCCAGAGCCAGGAACCTCACCAGTCGACTCCGCCCAAGCAAGGCTGGCGTGTACAGGCAGAGTCCCAGAGTGAGAACCTTTAAAGTCGGAAAAACGACACTGAACATCAACACCAAGACTCCCACGCACCACATATCCGGTCTGTCCCCTGTGATCAGTGTTTGAAACACTTCCAGCACACTCTTGCTCCGAAAGTAAAGAATCTGTTCCGCAAACGCGATCGGCTCGCCCATAAACGTAATGCCCAATTGCGAGATCTTCGCCTCCACTTCTACCATCGGAGTGAGCACACCGCCAACTAACAGAACGATACAAAACAACAACAACAGTACGACGCTCGACCGTCTAAGAACTTTTCTGCCTGCCATTAGTAAGACGAATGCCACGGCGCTCGATGCAAGGACCGCAATGGAGCGGTATGCAATCCTCGCATCTTCTTCATGAATCCAGTTCCCAAGCTTCTGTTGACAGGCATAGGCATCCGTGCCGCACGCATGCTGGGTCAAGATGTACGAATAGGATTTCATGTCCACGGCGCCAAAGGTGTTTTTTGCGGATTCGGCGAGTGCGCCCTTGATGTATTTCTTTAATGCCTCCTTGTTCTCCGGCCTCCCCATTTCTGCCAGAACCACATTCGCGTATTCTGGAACGTGCGGGCGGAGCGCTCGCACCATTACGCCCATTATGAGCGAACTCCCTTTGCCTAGGAACCCGCCGGTTTCGGTGCTCTGGGAGTCCTTCGCGCCCATTCTTTCGATCAAATCGTCTAACAGTCGGTAAAGGGCATTCTCGACGGTCGGTCGCAGACTCGCCTGATTTGGTGCTCTCAGATCCATCGCGTCGATCTTGGCGTTCAGGATAGGGACTATTTTCTCTACCCAGCGGTCCGCATTCAGCAAACCATAGCGCACATGGCTAAGTTCCGCCAACTCGGTTCTCAGCCTGCGCCGTGATGAAAGGCCATCAATAGTGAGCCATGTGAAAGCGATTGCGACTGCGAGCAGCAGCACGCTGGCGACAAACTGGAAGCCGGGCTTCCTTTGCAAACCGGATCGGGCCGGATCAACGGGTTCGGGGCTGGGTAGCACAAGAGTCCTCTAATGTTAACGATCGGAGACCGAACTGATTATAAGCTTTCCAAGCGGGCGTTAACAGAATCGGCGAACCGAATCAACGCGGGCCCCAAGCGCTGCGCCGAGCTGGCGGGGACAGCGGGGCCGGGTGGCGAATGGGGCTGCTCCCCTGCAGGTCATGTTGTCGCGTGCTGCGGCATGCTGCAAGCCGGAGTGAAAACCGGAATTGATGGCACGCTGCAGATCTCGCGCGCCAAGACCCAAAAAATCCAAAAAGAACGTCGCACGCTTCGGACTCCCGTTAGATTCCTCTAACCCAAGCCCCCCTTTGCATCTCACACTTTGCATCAAGAGCAGCGCCAGATTTCTCTGGCGCTCGGCAGCAATCCAAGGTCGCCGTAGTCGTTCCGTCCGTGGTCTGCACAGTGTATGCGGCGCCCGTTAGCAACCGAAGCCGAGCGTAGGTGACCGGCAGCGAAAAGGTCACGCCGGTGGGAACAATGTTAGTCAGAACGATACCGATGCTGCCATCGCTCGCGCGCCACGCGCTCTCGAAGACGCTCGGATATTGGCTGGACCGTTGCGCATTGTTGTGCTGAAAGTCGATCCACGACACCGTGGTCGCCGGCATTGTCAGTTGAGGCGGCACCGCCATCGTGGTGGAAGACACGGAAGCAAGCCTGCACTCTTATCGCGATCTCCTGGGCATGCGCATTGAATACTTCCTATGCCCGGTGAGCGACCTCCTGCACGCAGCAGGTCGTCACCGGGGAGAGATTGCGTTTTACGGCATCACTGCCGGCCCTGACGCCGCCAGTTGGGGCCCGTCCGCTATCTCGACGGCAGAGACAATGCCACGATGGCAGGAACTGCGGCTGAAACGGCTGGCCGAATCAGACGCCGCCGGACGAGAACAGGCGACGATATTGTCCCTTCTCGTGGACGAGGCAATAAGCGTCAATTACGGATCCCGCAGTCACCGAACAGCCCGGCTCGTCGCCGGCTGATGATAACGCGCGTAGAAAGGTTTCTTTACCGGCGGCCGCGAAGGTCGCGTAGGCGGTTCAAGTCGTCACGTAGAATGTCGCGGCTGCGAGGCGACAGCCGGTTGTCCTCCAGCACGCGATCTAGCGCCGCGGTCACATCATCTAGCGAGCGGCGGTCCCAACGGCCGGAGGCGTAATCGCGCTGCAGATCATCCAACTCGCGGTAGGTCCGATCGAGACGGTAACGATCGTCGCCGCGGAAGGTCTGACGCGAAACATAATCTAGGTCTTGGCGGACCCGTGCAAATAGCTGGCCCCGCCAGTCGCGGTCACGGTAGAAGTCTTCGCGCTCCCGATAGAAGCGGTCGTCGTCGCGATCATCATAACGGCGGTCCGGCGGCGGAGGCGCCTGCGCGACCCCAGGGCCACCATAGCCGTCCGTCTGCCAGAAAATGTCGAACGTGTATCCTTCGGAGCCACTCGGGGGGTCGTCGATTCGGACCACACCGGGTCCGCCAGCATCCGGAGCCCGCAGCAGGGTCTGGCGCCCGCGTCCATCCACGCCGGCGAACCGGAACCCAACCGGCTTCATCGGCATCGGAACATTACAAACGAATCGCCTCCATTGCGGTGGTTGGCCCCCGAGGTTGCGAAGCACCGCGCGGTCTCCACGGAGCTCAACCTCCGCAGAGCCATCGACGACAACTTCGATCGTGCATTTGCCGCGGTCCCGGTCACCGCCGCCGGTGATCTCGGCTCGCCGCTCGTAAGTCTGCGCGGACGCACACAGCGCCGCGAGACTGGTAATCCCCAGTACAAATCGCTTCTGCATAGCTCACCCCTACAGGTAATGTAGCAGTTGTGCACAGCTGCATTTCGCTGCTTGTTCGGCGAGCCAAGGCTCGCGTTCACGAACTCTGTGTCCCTCGGAATTCCCGAAATAAGGCCAGAACTGTCGTTTCGTTATGCCCGACAGCCGTGACATCCCCAATCTGACGGTGGCGACCGCCACGGCCAATTGCTGGAACTGCTTAACCGGATTCCGTTCGGTGCCGGGAAAAGTATAAGCCTTCTTCAGGAAGGATGTGATCGACATGGGCCTTGATGCGGTCGGACAGGTGGACGTTGAGTACCCGCGCGATTCGGCGCGGCAGACAGCGTCTACATTCCGCCCTGCCCAGCCACAACTATCGCCGCCGGCTGCTGTGCACCAATTCCTTGATGGGCCGTACCTCGACTGCGCCGAAGCGCATTACTGGTATGTGCGATGCGAGCTTGATCGCCTCATCCAGATCCTTCGCTTCAATCAGGATAAAGCCGCCGATCTGTTCCTTGGTCTCCGCGAAGGGTCCATCTGTCATCGATACCTTCCCGTTCCGAAGCCGCACGGTAGTAGCGGTGTTGACGGACTCGAGCGCTTGCGCCGCGAGAAAGTGACCTCCCTTCCGTAGCGCATCGTCGTATTCAAGACTCTCGTCATCGAGCGCTTGAGCCTCGCTCTCTGACATCGTTTGCAGTCGCTTCTCGTCTACGATGATCATGAAAAGGTACTTCATTCTCCCTCCGACTCTAATGCGACCCGCCATCGCCGGAATCCGGTGATCCATCCGACCATTTACTGACCGGTATCATGAACACAGACAAGCGGTCCACGGGATCTGAGGACCCAAAGATCGGCGAGCCGACTAAATTGGCTCCCCACTCTGCCGGTTCTGCTTGGGGAACGAAATTCATGATGTGTGGGTGCCAGTGTCCGCCTCGGTCGCTCAAATAACCCTGCTTTGACAGCATGTAACCTATAGCCCCTGGTTCCATCGCAGGGAATTCTTTCGCTTCGAATGCGGCTTTCATCTCGACGGACAGTTGCTCCTTGGATTTTCCGCCGAGGACGAGCTTGGTTCTCTTGACGTTCAGCGGCAGATAGGATCGTACGGCGGACGGATTGAGGCAGATGGGCGCCCTCAACTTCGGATTCCAGAACTCCGGATCGTCGAGGCTTGCCGACCAAGAACGTTGCACCATGCAAACGAACCCGTTGCGACCCTTGCTCGCAGTCTGGTAACCGTGTCGATCTAACACCAAGACATCCGCGTCCTTCGAGATAGAATCTGGCGCAGCACTCCTTGCCAAGGCGAGCTCCGCGTCTTGCGTCATCAAATACTGATCTACCGCAGCCATCTTCGGGTATGGGGCGCTCTGCGGTTGGGCCTGTTTGACCATTGCCAGAACGATAAACGCACCGATTATTGTTGCTGCTGTCGCTGTCCGACACCGCGTGTTGGCCAGAGCACGCAAGTCTTTCGTCTCCAATGCAATCATTTTCGAGCCTCCCGCACTAGCTTGTGCGCCTTGTATCGCAGCGCATCCTATAGTCGTTTGGGAAGGGGCAAGATAGACAGGCCTTGAGATGTTAAACACGGGCGGGATAATTCGCAAGTTAGACTTATTGCAATCAGTCACTTACCGACTGAACCGATGAAGCGGGCCCTCGCGGATCCCAGAACTTAGGATCGGGCGGGCGGCGGGCAAGTCTGTCAGGACCCCGTCCTTCGTAAGGCCCGGGCCGAACTTTCTGCCCGCCCGGAGCCAAGCCTGCCGGTTCATAAGCAATCGCGCGCTGGGCCAGCGGTAGTTCAAAATCCTTAACCGCGCTGTGGTCCCAGACTCTTTGGCTGAGGCTCGTGTGCGGAGGACAGGCGAGAGCCAGAATCCTGAGACCGGTGACGCGTGCCGGTGTGCATCTAAAGCCGGAAAACAAAAGCGCCGCCCCAAGATGAGCCGCGGATTCAGGAAATGAGCGTTGGCCGTCTCGCAATTGCCGCGCCTAAGAGACCGCACAACCATGATCGTGGTCGCGGTGTTTCGATTGTCCACGCCTAAGGTGGCCAGCTTCGTAGGTGGGCCAAACCGAGGGAGGCCAAAACTCTCGGAGTTTCGGATGCCCGACTCGAGACAACGTTCGACTGCGGCCGGACCTGAACCGGGGAACGGGAGAACCGGACGGCCCGCCCCACTCCGGGTCTACGTCATCTCAGGAGACGAAAACCAAAACCAGGAAGGCGGCAGCCTGACGGCTGCATCACTTTTATGGCAAACCGGACAGATCACGTGCTAGTAAAACCGGACAACTTGAAAAACTACCGACAGCGCCTGCAAGCTCCGGGTCGCTAGCATGTCAATTGTCCGGTCCAATTAGCATGTGATTTGTCCGGTTGAGGAACTGACGGGAACCTGAAGGGTGAGGGAGCCCGAGATGGTATCCGCCAGGGAACTGGAGCGGATGATGAAACTACAAGACGTGATTTTTAAACGCGATGGCGAAACGGATCACCTGGATGGCGGCGACGGAGATCGTCGGTATCTCAGACCGAATCATGCGGAGTACCCCGCCATTGGCTAATCGGGTGGCTCGACACTTCCCGGTTGAACTCATCGGTCTGCGCGAGCACGTCCTCGGCGGCATCGGGTATGCTCATTGGCCCTTCTGTTCGAGTGCCGGATCCCAGCCCCAACCAAGAGGAAGCGGGCCTTATGAATGACGGCGGCCTGGTCGCGCTGCTTGCTGTTCCGAACAAGTCGTGCCTAGAGCCGGCGATGAGCCTCTGATATCGGTCGCCGCCCTGCCGTAGTCCCCATGTTTTCGATGGCAGTGCGAGACGCTCTGATGACCATATCGGCCAGCGATTGAGCTGTAGGCGTCGACGAAAGTTCTCGCGCTCGAAGACTGCCTGCACGGCTTCGTACGATCAAGACCCTTGGCCGTCGACGGCGAGACGAATTTTACACCTCTGCCATTGCGGTTTTGGTTTTCGCCGCCCTAAATGAAAAGGAGGAGGGAACCACGTTATGCGACTGAATACGAACCTGTTGTGCGTACTGGGGGCACTCATTGCTCCCGGCATGCTTTTGGCACAGGCGGTGAAGATCACGCCGGTGGGAGCGCGCACAGGCGACTTCTGCGCGCCAGACCGGGCTCTCATTCTGGAAGATCCGACCGGGGTCCGTATTCTCTATGACCCGGCCACGACGGTGGCCGGCGGAAGCGATACGCGGCTAGGACGAATCGACGCTATTCTGGTCAGCCATGCGCACGGGGACCATCTGGGCAACGCCAAGCTGAATCAAGACCCGGATTCAGCTACCGCGCGCTGCGATTCGGCGACAACGCTCCCCAGTACGAACTCGAACGCGGCAGAGATCGCGGCGGCCAAAAACTCGGCAGTCATCGTTTCGGGAGACCTGGCGCCATTTCTGAATGCCAAAATTCAGGCAGTCCTGGGAGTAACCGTGCCGGGCTGTGCCGCGACCGGTCCTGCCAATACCACGGTGGTGCCGCTTACCCAACCTTGCACGGGGAATCTGGGGTACGGAGCGAAACGCACCTTGATGTTCGCCGGCGCGCAGAGCGGCGTGCAGGTCGCGCTGGTCTCGGCGCTGCATGGTAATGGCCTACCATCGACATTGCTGGCCGATCCGCTGAAATCAGAGATGACCGCCAATGGCCTGACTTTCGCGCCGGGCGGTGCCAGCGGCTACGTGGTGACCTTCACGAATGGACTGCGCGTCTATCTTTCCGGCGATACGGGACTGTTGAGCGACATGCAGGCGATCGTCAGGGACTATTACAAGGCGAATCTGGTGGTGCTGAACGTGGGCGACATTTTCACGATCGGACCAGAAGAAGGCGCGTTTGCGATTGACACTCTGATTAGACCCGCGGCAGTGATTCCTTCACATGTCAATGAGGTGGCAACAACCAACGGCCAGGTGAACGCGGGAACCAAAACGGCACGGTTCATCGACCTGGTGAAGACGGCTCCTGTCTATCCTCCGCTTAGCGGGGTGACGATGCAATTTGATGGTAATGGACGCTGCGTCTCAGGCTGTCCGGTCGGCCGCCAGGCACACGAATCACACTGACCAGGGATGAAGCGGTGAGATTGACCGTTTGACGTCTCACTCGGATTTGACAAAAGTTATTCAATGGAGAAACGTGATCTCACGGTTACAAGAGATTGGCGCGCTGGCCATCTGCGGCAGCCCGGCATCCACCTCGCTCCAACTGGCGCCACCGTCCACGGCCTTGAACAGTTGCGTCGCCACGCTGTCCTGATTCGGAGCGCCGAACGTAATCGCGTAAGCCGTCCCGGCCGCTGTGGACCGAGGATCAGCCTGGACACGCACAGGCCTGTCAGGCCCGCGTTGCTCCAGCTTGTCCCGCGGTCTCTGCTCCGGAACACCCCCACGCTCGTCCCGGCCCAAACGTTTGCCGAATCGTTTGGGTCGACCGCCATGGGCAAGATGTTGGGCCCGCCCTCCGGTCCCACGTTGGTCCATTCGTTCGTGCCCGCCCATGCGACGTAGGCGTACGCGGACCATGCCAAAATTTGCATCGCGCGCATCATTTCATGCCCTCCCGCGCATGGCGATCGCCCAAAGTCCGGACCCGCCGCCGGCATACAGCGCCAAATCTTGCGCTGCGCATATCGATCTCATGCTGCTCTCCAAACTATGAATTGCCATCTCTGTCTCCCGATTACTGCACCGCAATCGTGACTGCGTTGGTGTAGCGGCCGAGGTAGCTCAACCAGACGGCCACGGCGGGTCCGGGCGAAACGCCGCTTGGCACACGAAAGTTCACTTGGTTATAGCCTGGATATCCGGGCGCGTCGCCGAAATAGAGTGTCTCCGCAAGCATGCCACCTACTGATACTTTCGGTGGAACCTACTCCATTCTCAACCAGACTTGTGGTGTACATCGACAAAACCTCTCCTGCAACCGCAGGGTTATCGGCTGAGGCTAGCGTTCCGGTAGTGGCGTGCCAGATTGCGCCCTGCCCCTTTCCGTCACCCGACATAGAGAACAACACCGGAGCCGGTAGCAAGAGCGGCGGCGCGTAGATTTCCGCACTCGACAAGTTTCCATAGAGGATTCCTATTCCGCCTTCGTAGACGCCGCCAGTGACTAAAACTCTTCCATCATTGAGCACGGTGGCTGTGTGGTCCGCTCGGCGGGCCGTCATGCTGGCCGTCGGGGCGAACGTCCCGGTGGAAGAATCGTACAACTCCGCGCTGGCGATACTGCCCAGAAACACACAGCAAGGCATATCACCAAGCGGTCCCCAGCCTTCTCCCCCTGTGATCAATACTGTGCCATCGGGCAGCAAAACCGCGGCGTGAGCATTTCGCGGCGTGGTCATGTCTCCGGTGGCCGTGAATATACTGGTGGCGTGCGGTCCAGGCGTTTCCCAGCGATAGTGCATTATAGTACACTCGGAAGAGTTCCAAGAAACCGCACCTTTGCGGAGCACGGCCATGGCTAAACCCGTTAAAACCAATAAGCGACTCACGAAATTCAAGAATTTGGCTCGGGGGTCCAAGACACCGTTCAAGGCAATCAGTTCAGCGCGGCCGATGGGCTTCCAGCAGCCACACGCACGCATAAGGCCTTGTCTTGCATGCCTACCCTCCGTTCGCGGGACGGGGCAATGGCTGTCGCCGATCGCGGATTTAGCCGATCAAAAATCGACGTTCCCCTTAAGCTCTGACCAAAAGAAATTCAGGTTCTAATGCTGGCGCAATTCCATGCCGCTTCAGAACATTCCCCACCGTCTCGTCGGAAACTTCATGACCGAGTTTGGCCAGCGCGCCCACGATCCGGTCGTAGCCCCAACCGGCATTCTCTTTGGCCATCTGCACAATAAGCATTTCCAGTTGTGGTTCGATTCGCGGCCTGCCGGGGTAGCGGCGGTGTTTGGAGCCATCGAACTTCCGGGCGATAAGCCTCCGGTACCAAGCCAGAATGGTGTCCGGTTTGGCGACGCACGCCACTTGGGCCAGAGCCTTCCGGCCGAGCCGTTTACCGTCTCGGCCAAGGCGGATCTTTCGGGGTCGGACAAACGCAATCGGGTGGGGAGGTGTGCCCGCAAAACCCGATTCTCCGCCGCTAAATACTCGTTCTGCAGCAGCAGTTCCTGGTTTACCAGGCCGGTCACGTACGCCGGTAGGCGTATCCACTTGGTTTCTTTCATCTGGAATGGCCATAATACCCCGCCTGTTCAACTTGCTCCGAGTTTTTTGACGGTACGGGCAGATTGCCGGTGCGCCCTGCTGCTAAATGCCGTCATAGCGCGAATAGCCGCGCTCCGCCCAGTAGTCCTTCGGTTCGTCCTTCATGTAAGTGATCCGAGTGATGGCTTTGATGTTTTTCAGACCGAGTTTGACCGGAACAACCAGGCGGAGGGGTGCCCCGTGCTCAACCGTCAGCGGCTGCCCGTTAAAGTGAGTCGCCAGTAGCGTCTGCGGATGGCGCGCCGTCGGCAAGTCGACCGACACGAAATACGGGTCGGGATTCCCATACGAGTCCAGATTTACCGATGATTCAAGGCGGGCCCATTTTGCTTCCGACACCGGCGGGTAGGACTGTAGCAGATCGTTGAATTTCAGGCCGGCCCACCAGGCGATCGCGCTCCAACCTTCCACACACACGGTACGCGTAATCTGGTCGTGGATCTGGTGGTGCGTGAGAAGAGTGTGGACATCGAGCGAAACGGCAAGTCCTGAAGAGAGTCCATCGAGAGTCAGACGCCACGCCGGAATGTAACCGGGACCTGGGGTAGCCCCGTTGTAGTTATTTTTCAGCGACGTAATCTGCGACTTCGTGTAGGTAGGCACGAGGCGACTCGGCGAATACAGCGCCTCGGCGACGTCGTCGTCGAATCGGAGAGTCTTGTTTGCGAGCCAGCCCTCGCGACGCCATGCCCGTCCAACTGCGAACACCCCCAATGCACTCGCGCCAAACACGAGAAAATCGCGGCGGGTCCGACGGTGCCAAGCCTCCGGCGCTACTTCGACGATGCCGGCGGGTCGTTCCCTGAATGCAGCGTCACGATTCATTTGCTTGCCCTCCACTTTCTACTCTTCGAGACCAACCGGTGATCATGCTCCGCAGCGTGTCCCAACCGTCGGCGAAAACGAGAATTACGTGCGGTATGACAAACAAAACGAAGATCCACATCAGCCAGAAGTGCCAGACACGAGCGCTGTCAAATCCACCGAAGATTGCGGCCAGCCAGGAAAGCTGCATGGGTTTATGAATAGCCCAGCCGGTGAGGACAGAGAGTACGCCCGCGACGGGAATGGAAAAGTAAGCCAGCCTCTGGAGGGGGTTGTATTTCGTGGTTTGACGAGGCGGTTTCCTCGGTTCCCGCCGAAGGATCGCCAGTGGCGTTCCGGCATAGTAGGCAGCCATCTTCAGGGCGCCGCGTGCGTCACTCAATCGGGGGAGCAGGGCGCGCCATTCACCGCTCCATAGGATTCCTGCCAAATAGGCGAGCCCGTTCAGCATGAATAAATATGTGCAACACCAGTGCAGGCGCAGGGCAGGAGCGAGCGTTGAGGGGCCGAGACTGATATGGTTATAGATCCAATCCGGGCGACTCGCGCAGTCATGACCTCCGGGCAGGTGAGCGCAGATCCAAAGACCAACATCGGCTAGATAATCGGAGGAGCCAGTTTGCGGATCCGGATTGTGCCGATAAACCGGTGAAGCCCAATAAATCGAAATTCCACTGACGATCAGACCCAGGAGAAGGGGAATATTCAACCAATGGGTGATCCGTACGAGCAGGTGATGTTTACGGGCTACACGCACGCGCGGCGATGACGCCGGCGTGCATGTAGCGGTCCGTTCCTTACGGAGCTGCGTGGAATGCGGCACAAGGATTCTCCACGTTATTGTCGAGAGGTCATGCCATTAGGCGGCGCGGGCGCGAAATGCGCACGCCCATCCTCGATCACCCATTTATCGGCGTGACGCGCGGCAACGAAGAAGAAGTTGATCGGTATCACGGGGATGATCGACCCGTTGGGACCGTTGACGTTGCGCACGGTAAGCAGCGCGTCGGCGACCGCGACATCCGGTTTGATGAAGCGGATCCGGTAGTTGGAGAACGCGGCTTGAGTGGTGGCGTTGACGGCTTGCTGCGCCTCGGGGCCAAAGTCCTTCACCATTGCAGCCCGGCCCTGCAGGAAGTCACCCTGCGGTGTCACGAAGGTTCCATTTTCGTCGAATAGAGATGCCCGGAGTTCGGCATTCTTCTGAACGAAAGCCTTGGCAAAGCCATCTCCGAGCGCGCGAACGGCGGCTTCGTCTCGAGCATTGCCGGCACTCGCAGCTCCGGCGGCGCCGATGACGAGCATATACGCAAGAAACGCCAGGCCGAGGCGCTGCGTCAGGCTTCGGAGCGCCGACTTGGGCACCTGGGTTGGGGAATCGATGGTGTGAGCTGCGATCAAAGCAGCTCGGTACGTTTGTGTGGTGTTCATTGCCTTCTCCTTA
>Ga0126381_100007073_pt1 | contig 12454 bp, 9 predicted proteins | sample PanSoiMetPlot_28_FD_96465 | JGI IMG/M metagenome (GOLD analysis project Ga0126381, IMG submission 96465) | Tropical forest soil microbial communities from Panama - MetaG Plot_28 | ecosystem: Environmental > Terrestrial > Soil > Tropical forest > Bulk soil | place: Panama | collected 2016-02-17
GATGATGCATATCTATTCATGGTGGCCTGGGAGACGATGGCCCTCACCTCGTACTTCCTCGTCACGTCGCAGCACCGAATACCAGAGATCCGGCGCGCGGGATTTCTCTATCTTCTGATGGCGCACCTCGGCGCGGTGTGCATCCTGCTCAGTTTTGGAGTCATGCAAGGCGGAAGTTGGCAATTCACTTTCGACGCCATGCGCAGTGCTTCCGTGACACCTTTCTGGGCGACCGTGGCATTCACGCTCGCGCTTCTCGGTTTCGGTGCCAAGGCGGGCTTGGTTCCAATGCATGTCTGGCTGCCAGAGGCGCATCCGGCGGCACCGTCACCGGTCTCGGCCATGATGAGCGGACTGATGCTCAAAACAGCCATCTACGGGCTGCTGAGAATTACCTTCGATCTACTCCACGTTCAATTCTGGCAATGGGGAGTCGCGGTGCTCGCACTGGGCCTTTTCTCGGCTCTATTTGGTGCCATTTTTGCCGGCGTCCAGACCGACATGAAGCGCCTATTGGCCTATTCCTCCATCGAAAATGTGGGACTGATCTTTACCGGCATCGGACTGTCCATCTTGTTCGCGGCAAGCAATCTGCGCCTGTTTTCTGCGCTGGCTCTCGCAGCGGCTTTGATCCATGCGCTCAATCACTCTCTCTTCAAAAGCATGCTGTTTCTTGCCACCGGCAGCGTTTTGCATGCGACACGCCAGCGCAGCTTGGGAAAACTGGGTGGCCTGATTCATTCGATGCCGTGGGTTGCCACGCTGGCATTGATCGGTACGCTGGCCATCGCCGGTTTGCCGCCGCTCAATGGCTTTGTGTCCGAGTGGCTGCTGCTGCAATCGTTTCTCTATACTCCGCAGCTGCCTCACGCGTTCATCAACATGCTGATTCCTCTCGGAGCGGCGGCGTTGGCTCTGACGATCGCTCTGGCTGCGTATGTCATGGTGAAGTTCTATGGCGTAATCTTCCTCGGGCAGCCGCGCGAGACCTCGCTGGGGCAAGCTCATGACGCCAATTGGCTGGAACGGATCGGCCTGGTGTGGCTCGCAGCCGCTTGCATCGCGATCGGAGTGCAACCGCAACTAGCGCTTCACGCCGCAGGCAAATCCACGGGAATGCTTGTAGGACAAACCATCGCTCCAGACCCGTCCGTTTGGCGCATTGCTCCAATTGCACCGGAGCAGGCTTCGTACAGCGGATGGGTCTTCCTTGCGGTCATCCTTTGTGTCGTCGCGATAACATTTCTCGCCGTACGCCTATTAGCCCACGGACGTGTCCGCAGAACTGCTGCATGGGATTGCGGATATCCCTGGCAAACATCCCGCATGCAAGACACAGCCGAGGGATTTGGTCAGCCGATTCGACACATGTTCGGCGCCTTCTTCCGGATGGAGCGTGACCTTCCTGCGCCAACAGACTTGACGCCTCGCTATCGTGTCCACATTGAAGACCGTTTCTGGCGCGCGCTGTACAAACCTGTCGCTGCCGCGGTACAGCGATTGGCAGACGCCGTCAGCTTTCTACAGGGTGGAAGACTTGCCTTCTACCTGCTCTACAGCTTCCTGACCCTGCTTGGCTTGCTGGTGTTCGTGTTATGAGAGGAATCGCGTTCGTCTGGCAATTCGGAGAAGTGATTCTCGCCATCGCGCTGGCGCCGCTATTCTCAGGATGGATTGCTCAATGCCGTGCCTGGATGCAGAATCGCACCGCGCCGCCGATCACTCAGCCGTATCGCATGTTGCGCAAGTTGTTCAATAAGGACGCGGCACTGGCGGAAAACGCTTCGCGGCTGTTTCGCACGGTGCCCTATGTTCTGTTTGCAACGATGGCGCTGGCCGCAGCGATTATTCCCTCGGTCGTGACAGATCTTCCCTTTGCGCGCGCCGCCGATGCCATTGCGCTGATCGGCCTCTTTGCCACAGCGAGGATGTTTCAGGCTCTGGCGGCCATGGATATCGGAACTGCGTTTGGAACGCTCGGAGCACGCCGAGAAATGATGATCGGCTTTCTTGCCGAGCCGGCAATCCTGATGGTCTTCTTCAATGCTTTCCTTCTTTTTGGCACCACCGCTCTCACGAGCATGGTCGACAACTACGCCACGCATCCGTCGGTGATCGATCCCAGTGTCGTCTTCGCTGCCATTGCATTCATCATGGTGCTGCTCGCTGAGAATGCCCGCATCCCCATTGACAATCCTGCCACGCACCTTGAGCTCACAATGATCCACGAAGCTATGGTGCTCGAATACTCAGCGCGGCATCTTGCTCTCATCGAATGGGCCTCGAGCCTCAAGCTCTTCAACTATGCCTGCATCGGGATTGCATTGTTTATCCCCTGGGGTATCGCCATTCATGGAGCGCATGTCGGTGCAGTTTTGATTGCGCTCTCAGCACTGCTTGTCAAGCTTGCGGTTTGCGGAGCAGTGCTTGCGCTGATTGAATCCGTTTCCGCTAAACTGCGAATCTTCCGGGCTCCCGAGTTCATGGCGATGGCCTTTTTGATCACCGTGCTCGGGTTGCTGGTTCACCTTTTACTGGGAGCGAACACCGGTGCTTAGATCCCATCTCGACGTCGAATTACTGAAGCTGCTCGCTGCGGGAATGCTGCTGATTTCGTTTGCCATGCTATCGACGCGGCGAACGCAGCAACTGATCACGCTCTTTGCCTGGCAGGGCGCGATCCTCTTTCTTTCCACGTCTCTTGTCGCGCATGAGGCAGGGTTAACCGAGCTCTATTTTTCCGCCGGACTCACCCTAATCCTCAAGGTCATCACACTGCCTTTGATCCTTCATACTCTGATCAAGAGGCTGGGAGCCCAATGGGATAATGAGCGGCTGGTCAACATTCCGATCACCATGCTGGTAGGGCTGGTGCTTGTGATCTTCGCCTTTGGCCTCGCACAGCCGATCAGCCTGCTCGCCACTACGATCACCCGACACACCATCGGCATCGCACTGGCAGTAATTCTGCTCTCCTTCCTGATGATGATCACGCGGCGCAAGGCCGTCACGCAGGTGATTGGGTTCCTCGCGATGGAAAACGGCCTGTTCTTCGCCGCTACCAGCGCTACCTACGGCATGCCGATGGTGATCGAACTGGGAATTGCGCTCGATCTTCTCGTAGCCGTCTTCATTCTTGGAATCTTCTTCTTCCAGATTCGCGAACAGTTCGACAGTCTTGACCTGCACCACCTTGAATCTCTGAAGGAGGATTAACGTGGAACTCTGGCTGGTCCTGGGAATGCCGCTGCTGGGAACATTCGTGCTCGCTGCGCTGGGCGCGCGCCGCTATGCTCCCGAAGTCAATGTCAGTGTGAGCCTTGCCACTTTGCTTGCCGCGTGTCTCCTCGTTGTACGGATCATTCGCAACGGACCATTGTTGACGGGGCATGAGCAGTTCTTCGTAGATCCATTCAACGTATTCCTCGTTGCGCTGACCGCTTTCGTAGGTTTCACGACCTCGATTTTTTCGCAACCCTACATGCGTATCGAGGAACTTCACGGCCGGCTCAATGCCCGGCGCTTGCGCCTTTATCACAGCATGTATCAGCTGTTCATGTTCGCGATGCTTCTGGCGTTACTCACCAACAATATGGGGCTCCTCTGGGTTGCCATGGAAGCCGCCACGCTTTCGACCGTGCTGCTCGTCTCGCTTTACAGGACCAAGGCAAGCCTGGAAGCGGCCTGGAAATACTTCATCCTGTGCGGCGTGGGTATTGCCCAGGCACTGTTTGGAACTATCCTTCTCTACTTTGCGGCAGAGCGCACATTGGGCCGCCAGGGCATGACCGCGCTGCTCTGGACGCACCTGAACGCGGCAAAGGCCGATCTGGAACCGACCGTCATGGGGCTCGCATTTGTCTTCCTGCTTGTTGGATATGGGACCAAGGTCGGACTGGCGCCGCTCCACAACTGGCTCCCGGATGCGCATGCAGAAGGCCCGACTCCGGTTTCTGCCGTGCTCTCCGGCCTGCTCCTGAATGTCGCGCTCTACGCCGTGATCCGCTCGAAGGCGCTCGCCGTCGGCTCCCTCGGTCCCTTGATGCCGGGCCGGATGCTGATGGCTTTTGGATTGTTATCCGCAGTTTTAGCAGCATTCTTCTTGTGGAGGCAACGCGATATCAAGCGCCTGTTCGGCTACTCGTCCATCGAGCACATGGGCATCGTCACGTTTGCGTTCGGACTTGGTGGACCGGTCGCCAATTTTGCTGCACTGCTGCACATGACTGTTCACTCCCTCACCAAGTCTTCCATTTTCTTTACTGCTGGACACGCTTCTCAAACGGCGGGGACTCAGCAGATGGACGGGATTCGCGGCCTGGTCGGAATCAGCCCGACGATTGGGTGGGGCCTGATGCTTGGCTCTCTTGCGATCCTTGGCATGCCTCCGTTCGGAGTCTTTGCGAGCGAATTCCTGATTCTCACGACGGCAATGCGCGAGGATCCCTGGACAACCCCATTTCTTCTGGTTGCACTCGGAGTGGCATTTGCGGGAATCTTCATGAAGGTGCAACCGATGGCATTTGGTGAGAGCAATGCACCCAAGTTGCCGCACTCTCCGGCATTAGTTCCCGTGTTTGTACATCTAGTGATGGTCCTTGTGTTGGGTCTCTATATTCCTCCTGCGTTGGCTGAGTGGTATCGCGCCGCTGCGCTGCTGATCGGATGAGTTTATGACTCCAGAGTTCAGACAGAGAGTGAAGTCGTTGCCGTCGAACCTGCCGTGCCGGCAAAACCGGGTGGGCGCTGTTGAGTGGCGGGAGCTTGCTCAGACAGTGCGCGCCACCGGTGGGCGTCTGCTCACGCTCTGGGGTGCTGACGATCGCGATCGCGATGGCCACTATCGTGTGTTTGCCGCTTATCTGCAGGCAAGCGGAATCGCCGTTGTCCAGCACGAAATGGAGGGCGGAACTGCCCTGACCTATCCAAGCCTCCGAGAATCGTTCCCAAGTGCCTTGAGAATGGAACGCGCCATCTTTGATCTGCTTGGTATCAGGAGCGCGGAGCCGGATCCTCGCGGGTGGCTGCGCCACAGCGGATGGCCAGAAGACACATTCCCACTTCGGCGAGACTTTGACGGCAATACTCAATTTGCGGTCGTCTCCGAGCCGTACCCGTTTGTGCAGGTCGAGGGAGACGGCGTGCACGAGATTCCCGTCGGGCCCGTGCATGCCGGCACCATCGAGCCGGGTCACTTTCGTTTCTCCGTTGTCGGCGAGAAGGTGCTACGCCTTGAAGAACGCCTCGGGTACAAGCACAAAGGGATTGAAAAACTGTTTGAAACGATGGCCCAGAGAGAAGGCTACAAGCTCGCTGCGCGAATCTCCGGCGACTCTGCGGTAGCGTACTCATGGGCCTACTGCGTGGCTCTCGAAGCCACCACCGGTACCGTCTGCCCTCTGCGAGCGGTTCAGTTGCGCGCACTTGCCCTGGAGCATGAACGATTGGCCAATCACCTCGGAGACTTGGGTGCGCTTGGCAATGACGCGGGCTTTGCTTTTGGACTGACCCACTTCTCTCGCATGAAGGAAGACCTGTTGCGCGCCAACCAAATGTCTCTCGGCGCGCGATATCTGATGGACTTCGTGGTGCCGGGCGGGGTTGCGTCCGACCTGTCCGTTGATGCTCCTAGATTGCTCCTCGATCGTTACAACGCACTCGAAACCGATGTAATCAGCATGCGCGGCGCCTACGACAATCACTCGGGTGTCCAGGATCGTTTCCGAGAGACGGGAATTCTGACGCAGGAACAGGCCTGGAACCTTGATGCCACAGGCATCGCAGCTCGCGCCTCCGGCATTCCGCATGATCTTCGCGTGGACTATCCTTGGCCGCCCTACGACAAGCTTAAAGTGAAAGTATCCTCGCAAATCTCGGGGGATGTGGCCGCGCGTGTTGCAGTCCGGTTCGACGAGGTCCTCGAATCGCTACGCATCTGTCGTGTTCTTATAGCGAACCTTTCTAGCGGCAATATCCGGAACGCGATCCAGGACGCCGAACCAGGTCTTGTCGGAGTAGGAGCCATCGAAGGCTGGCGCGGTCCCGTGCTCATCGCTCTCGAAAGCGGTCCGAACGGCGCCATCCGCCGATGCCATCCGCACGATCCCTCGTGGCAGAACTGGACACTTCTCGAATACGCGATCCTCGGAAACCTCGTGCCCGATTTCCCGTTAATCAACAAATCCTTCAATCTGTCGTACAGTGGAAACGACCTCTGAGGCTCCAATGATCAACACACTCTCGCGCATGATTCGCACCGGAATACTCACCGAGGAGGTTCCAAACGCGCCTAAGTCGGATTTGGCAATAGGTGACCTGCAAGAAGACATCAGGAAGATCATGGGCCGCGCTCTCTGCATCCGTCACGTCGATGCCGGATCCTGTAATGGATGCGAACTTGAGATACAGGCGCTCAACAACCCCTATTACAACATCGAGGGCATTGGCATTAAGTTTGTGGCCAGCCCTCGACACGCGGATCTACTCCTCGTGACCGGCCCAGTTTCCGTAAACATGGAAGAAGCTCTCAAGAGGACATTCGACGCTGTACCTGATCCAAAGCTCGTCATTGCTGTTGGAGATTGTGGCACCTGCGGCGGAATCTTCGGCAGGAGCTACGCGAGCAGAGGCGCCGTTGCCGACGTCATTCCGGTCGACCACTCCGTGAAAGGCTGCCCTCCGGCACCGATGGCAATTCTGCAGGCGATCCTCCAAACCATTCAATCGAGCACCGCCTAGAGAAGTTGCTCTCTAAGGACAAGCGAAGATGGGGAGGATGCAGGTGGGAAATCTACCGACCAGTCTCAATTGCCACTTGCACGCGCTGATTCAGTTTGAGGGGAGTTCGCTCGAGCAAGGCGATCTTCAACAGCAGGACGCGTGTATCCGTTGGCGCTGCCGGATCCTGCGGCTTGATCTGACGGCGTTCAACGGTGTCTGGAATTTCTTCCACGCGCCCGCGCCAGAGCTGTCCGTCGTAACCTTCGGCCGTGATATCTACCTCCTGGCCGAGTTTGACACGACCGGCATCGAACTCATCGACCTCGGCTTCAATCCGTGTGCGCCGCAGATCAGCCAAACTGATCAAAGATGCACCTTCCATCACGATCTCGCCGGGTTGAACCATGCGGCTGGTAACGACACCCGAGATTGGCGCATGGATTACTGTCTTTGCCACCACCGCTTTCATTCTTCGGACGTCTTGCGCGTCCGTATTGCAGCGCGCCTGGGCCGATTCGAAATCGTGCTGTGCGCGATCGAACGCTCGCCTGGTGCCGACACCTTGTTGCCAGAGTGATTGCTGACGTACGGCCTCTACTTGATATAGACGGACGTCCGTCTCATCCTGAGCAACTCGCGCCTCAGCTAGAGAAAGCGCTGCGCGATTGTCGTCCGCCCGCAGGATCGCCACCAATTCTCCTTTACGAACAAAGTCTTTTTCCTTCACGGGAAGCGAAATTACCGTACCTTGGACTTCGGTGCCCACCGTGACCGATGCTCCGGGATACGTAACAACGTGACCTTCCGCGCGAACAAAACTTGTCGTCGGCACGAGCGGAGCGGCAGCTGCATCGGACTTCGTGAGCACTGTCTTTCTGCCCGCAGCAACACTAATTTCATGGACGGTGGACGCCAGCGCGGCCACTCCCAGAACGGTGATTAGAACCAAACGACGTTTCACGATGTGAGGGCTCCCCTTTCCATCACTTCCTGGTCATTCTGAGGAATGCAATCCTGAGGACCGCGTGCCATAGGGCTCGAACCCTCTACAAGCTTGCCATCTTCAATGCGCAACGTACGATCGGCAAAAGCACTGACCTTGGGATCGTGGGTAACAATCAGCAGGCCGCTGCCACTTTCTCTGGCCAAGGTGCGAAACAGCCTTAGGATCTGCAGGCCGGTCGTGGAATCGAGATTGGCCGTGGGTTCATCGGCCAGCAGAATAGGCGGTCGCCCAGCAAGCGCACGGGCAATCGCCACACGCTGCTTCTGTCCGCCGGATAGATCTCGCGGCAGAGAATTGCTGCGATCGGCTAGACCAACCGACTCCAACGCCCGTTCTGCTTCTTTCCGTGCTTCAATCCCTCGATGTCCGCGGATGTTGAGCGAGTACTCCACGTTCTCGAGAGCTGTAAGCGCGGGGAAAAGATTAAATTGCTGAAACACAAATCCGATGGAGCGCTTCCTGACCTCGTGAAGCAACTGCGGGCGCGAGGAGTTTACCGCCTGGCCATTGACGATCACCCGCCCGCTCGATGGCGAAAGGATGCAACCAAGGATCGAAAGCAACGTGGTCTTGCCCGAGCCGGAGGGCCCTTCCAACGCGACCGCCTCGCCACGCTGCAGCTGCAGATCGATTCCATGCAGTACTGCCACCGAGATAGAGCGCTCCGTAAATGTCTTCGCGACTTCGGCGGCTTCAAGCACTACGTTGCTTTCCATCCTTCCTCCGCCCCTCCCTTCTTGGGACTAGGTTCGCTGGCTAGGTCCGGAACACCAGGGCTGGATCAATGTTTGCGATCTTGCGGAAGCTCACGGCCGAAGCCGCCAGGCTGAGCACCAGCGTTCCCAGGAAGACGACGATTCCAAAATCCGGCGTGAGCACCATTTGCAGTTGCAGCTTGGAGAGCAGCGGGCGCAATGCCAATGCTTGACCGGCGCCCAAGACAAAGCCGAACACCGCGCTAATCGCCGCTTGCTGGCCCACGATGCGATAGATCAACCCGTTGCTGCCGCCGATGGCTTTCACCGTGCCGAACTCCTTGAGGTGCTCCACGGTGGAGGTGTATAGCGTTTGTGCCACCACCACGATCCCCACAAGGCACCCGAGAAATACCGTAAGATACATGTTCAGTCCCAAGCCGGTGCTTTCAATCCAGTAGTTACGCGAACGATTCGCCCACTCGCCGCTGGTGAATACGTCGTTGTGCGGAAGCCGACGCTGGAGCTCACGACGCACGGCTTCCAGGTCTGCGCTTGGCTCAAGTTTGACCACGATGTAGGTGGTATTGCCGCGCAACAGGCGGTCGGAGATGGACTGCATGCGGTCGAAGTCAACGAAGGCGACGGGCGTGGTTGCAAACGACCGCGCGCCCTGAGTGCGACCGATGATCTGCATGCGCTTCCCCTCGAACTCTCGATACTCGCCGATCGAAAACGGACCAAAGCGCCTCACTGCCGAATCGTCCAACAACATATAAGGACCGCGGCGCAGGTCGCCAATACGCGCGCCAGTGTAAGACCACGGGATGCCCCAGCGCTCGAAGTTCTCCATTGCATAGACTTCCATGGACTCCTGCGCGCCGTTTGGCAGGCTGATCTTCGTAAAGCAGACGATCAGGTTGTCGGCGCGATTCACTCCGGGTACTGAACGCACGCGATACACATAAGAATCGGAAAAGGTGTGACCAAAATCGATGTTGGCCGAGTTGTGCGAAGTGACCCAAAGATCGGCGTTGAGGTGACGGATGGTCACAGTGGAGTTATCCAGCAGTCCCACGAAAAGTCCGACCTGCACGAGCACTAGCGTGACAGCAAAAGCTACACCGGCTACGGTAATGAAGAACCGGAGCTTGTCGTGCAGCAGGTTCTTGCGGGCCAGATCAACCATGGCGTTGCTCCCCTCGGGATTGAAAACCCAGTGTCTATCCGTTTAGGGCCTCGCCGTCAGGCCGTTGAGCTGAATGTTCGCGTCTGCCTTTCCTCCAATGCAGCAAGGTTCTCTGCCGATTTTTACGTGCATTCCCCGCTCGCTAATTGCAAGGCTCGGCGGAGGCTGGCGGGCCTGATCCCTTCTTGAAACCTCTGCATCAATCAGCCCCGCGGCCTGATTCCAAATATTCGGGTCGTTCACAATCTGGTGGTGCGGTTTATTGAACGTGCAGAAAAGCCAGTTGGTGTTGTCGCATTTGACAGACGAACGGTCGTACGACATTCGAATGTTTCCGAGAATTGTCGTATGCGCTGGGTCGGAAGCGACAATCTTCGAAAGTCCTCGCACCAGGCCTTCCGATTGGTAGAAGTTGATTGCGCGGGCAACGTTAGCAGGGATCTGATCTGGCATTTGGCCAGGTTTGGGAATGATGTCCAACAGAATTAGAAGTAGCACGGGTATTTGAGCTCTCCCGAGTTCACGAGCGAAGGCAACCGATTCAGATGCACCCCAACTGTGTCCATAGATGATGATTGCTGCACGCTTCCTTTCTTCGTCTGATAGGGCGCCATTGTGATTGGCACGGAGAAGTCGCGTCACGTATGACATCGCATCTCCCTCGTCGTGATGCGAAAAGATCTTTGCATGAATTTCGGCAGGGTAATGTTCACGCAGATAGGAAGCAAAAACATTGCAGGATTTTGTTTCATCATCGGGCTTGGCAAATCCTCCTACGAAACCGATGACGATAATTTGAGCCGTTCTGAGCGAAGATGGAGGGACGATTGATCCACGTTGACAGACGAACCGTAACGCCTCTCCCGCAGCGGATCCGGTTGTTCTTTCTTCGCACACGGATTGGATAGGCCCCTGGCTTTTTTGCCAGTGCTGGGCCGGCATCGAAAGCGTTTGAAAATTACTGCTGCGACTCCCTAGAGAAATTGCACTCCCTAGGGAGAGCGAAATACCCAGGAAAAGCACAAGTCGCCAGGCGAGACCTTCTAGGGTGAGAACATGGTTCTCGACCACCTCGTGGCCGCCTTCGACCAGGTTCTCGCGGCTCCGGACTCGCACCCGGATTTCCAAGAGCCCGGCTCCCAAGTCGGCCAATCTCGCTTTGCCCTTTTTTCCAATCACGACTGCAAGCGCACTGCGCACGGCCGGCCCTACCATTCGTACCGTGGCAAAAGCCACGCCGATCGGGCCGTAAGCGAGAAGCCTGTCCGGTGCAGAGTTCGCTAGGCGTTGCGACTCAAAGAGACTCGATAGCTCGATTTCATTCGTCGATGGAAGGACGTAACCTCCTGTCACGTTCGCGGCCTCCGTCCCCGGGAGATCGATCGGCTGGTCGCGCCTCGCTTCGCGAAGCATCCGTGCCAGCGTCTCTGGACTTGCGTCGGAAACGAGCGCCTCCATCGGCACGCGGAACCCAAAACGCTTCTCGATTGCCACTTCGAGCTCCATCGCCTTGAGGAAATCGAGCCCATGGAGAGCCAGGGCTCCTGCGAACGCGAGTGCCTCGGGTGGAACCTCCATGAGCGAAGCTGCCAGATCGCGGATCTCGCGCTCGAGCGCGTCGGAGGGCACGGGGAAGCTATTTGGTTCAAGAAAAGGAAGCACTCGCTCGACCGTGCCTCTGGCAGTGAGAACGTCTGAAGAGGAATTGAGGGTTTTGATGTTGGAGTCCATCACAGCTCTCCACGATTTGGTTTTGACAAACTTTGCATGAGCGAACGGAGGCGCCTTTACGAGTTGCACGGACGGTCGGATACCGCAAAAGACACGGCGCTCCGTGCCAGTCCCTCGCGAGACAAGAACCAGCGTCTCGACGGACGATCGAAAATCAAATCAGAAACTTGTTCGAGGGTTCTGCTAGTGTGCCCCGTCGCCCCCAGTCAGCGAGAGCGGGCGCTGAGCGCGCCTGAAGAGCCGGTTGTCGAGACGGAAACAATTGGCGGGTTCGGAAGTTGGAGAAGATGACTTGCGAGCTATGGTGGTTGAAGTGTGTGGGAAGGGGGGCCGGTAACATGTCCCGGACTGTAACTCTGGCACTAACCCGCCGGAAGATTACGGAAGTCGCGAAACCTATTGTTTCTGGATGCTTCGAAACCGCGCGAGTTTGCGTTCGCAATTGAAAGCCACCGAAATACGAATGCGGACAAATTCGATGAAGCGCGCGTCAGAGGTTGCTGCTGTTCACGGAGGCGCAAAGAATCCAGTAATGAACTGAACTGACGGTTCCTCATTTTAGTTTCTTTTTGGCCGACTGGCACTGCTCTGGGCGAGTGACCGGAACCGGAAGTTGCCCGACCCGTCCGTTTGGCCAACAGCGTCGGCAATGTTGATTTCTGTCGAGAAGCTAGTGAAGAAACCAGCTGCGGCGCACCTGGATGTGTTGGCTGTCTGTAAGCCGCAAAATGAGGAGGCGATTCGGTTGGGGATGCTGTTGTCCGTTAGTCACCTGTTCAGTTTGCGATGAACCGGTACATAGTTTTGTTTTATGTTAACTGCTACCGGCGCACCACGCGTCGCTTCGAAGAGATCCACTTCGCTTTTGGGTTGTGTTACGGCTGTTAAAAGGAGAAAAGCATGAAGAGAGCATCCTCGTACGTCTTGGCGTTCTTCCTCGCGACCGGTTTGGCGCTGGCGCAGGTCGGCAGCGGTGCGCGCAAGGCAAGTACCGAATTGAACCCGCAACCTTTGCCTCCGGGAAGGAAAATACAGATGCAGAGTAAGACGAACGCATCAAGCGAAAAGGCCTACAAGGCCGATAAGGGCGGTAAGAAGAGCGGGGAGGGCGCA
>Ga0126381_100007074_pt1 | contig 12453 bp, 9 predicted proteins | sample PanSoiMetPlot_28_FD_96465 | JGI IMG/M metagenome (GOLD analysis project Ga0126381, IMG submission 96465) | Tropical forest soil microbial communities from Panama - MetaG Plot_28 | ecosystem: Environmental > Terrestrial > Soil > Tropical forest > Bulk soil | place: Panama | collected 2016-02-17
TCAGAAGGCCCAGGCTGCTGGCCAGACGGCGAATCAGGCGCAGGAATCTGCGAACAACGCCGTGCACCGCGTCGATGTGCTCTCGAACGCCGTTGCCAATCTTGACAACTACCGTGTAGTGAGCGAAACCTCGGTTCACTTCGGCTTCGACAAGGACTATTTGACCAAGCAGGCCAAAGAGGACTTGGATAAGCTGGCGGCGAATGTTCCCAATACCAAGGGCTACATCATCACCGTCGAGGGCGGCACCGATTCGGTCGGGAACGCGGATTATAACTATACCCTGAGCGAACGGCGCGCCAACTCGGTGATCCAGTATCTCGGGTCGAAGTACAACATTCCGGCGCACAAGATTTATCTGATCGGCCTAGGCAAGGATAAGCCGGTCGAAGACAACAAGACTCGCGACGGTCGCGCCGCGAACCGCCGAGTCGACATCCGGCTCATGACGAACACGATGGAAGGACAGGGCCAGCCGGCCAGCACCGGGCCAAACGGCGCGGCTCCGCCATCGATGTAAGTTTAGCCTGTGTGCTCGCGGGCTTCCAAAGGGTGCCCGCGCGACAAACGCTCTTTCCCTCCTCCCCGGAGGACTTCGCCAACAGGCCGCTCTGTAACCACAGAGCGGCTTTTTTTTGGGTTCCTTCTCCATGTGCCGATTTATCGTGGCCGGCATTTGGAATTCCAGCACCATCTCCTCGCTATGGGGCGGACACACTGTGGTAGGGAAAGGACCACTTTAGTCCGTGTCATGATCTTCAGAATCTAAGAGCGATCGTCCATTACAAGGCGAGCGATGGCCCGAGTCCAAACCACCTCCTCGAGCTACAGGTACGAGTCGACTTGCCTATAGTCGCGATGCGACCTGGTCCCGAGCAGTCCTTCGCGAGCGAAAAACAATAGCCTGGGTCTGGCTTCTTATCCGCTGTTGCCTCTGAGCGAGGCGTGTTACGTCTATCGACGGCTGTCGCTGTTCGCCTCTCGTTTGGGTTTCGCACTATCGTGCCATTCGGCTAGGCTCACGCGCGGGCAACCTCGAGGCCGTTCTCGAACTACAGAGGGGCCTTTCTTCGCAACGCTCCCAGCCGTTTTCCATTGACCTCAAAGGTACTTTGAAGCAATATCTCGCGCATGACTTTTCTTCGCCGCTCAAGCCTCATTTTTTGTTTCTGGAGCGCGTTTTGCGCCACTGGGGCGCTGGCGAAAGAAAAACCGTGGATTGAAATTCGGAGTCCTCATTTTCGGCTGATCACGAATGGTGATGAACATGACGCCCGACGCGTTTTAGGGCAGTTTGAGGTGATGCGGGCGGTTTTCGATAGTCAGTTTCCTCATCTCAAACTGGACGCTCCGGCCCCGCTATTGATCCTGGCTCCCAAAGATGAATCCACCGCGAAAGAACTCTTGCCGCAGTTTTGGGCGCATTCCGGACCGAAGCCAGCCGGGGTTTACCATCACGGTTGGGAGCGGGAGTACGCCGTGGTTCGTCCCGATACCATCGACTCAGATCCCGACGCCTATCACATCATCTACCACGAATATGTACATAGTTTGCTGCACATCAACCTGCGCTGGCTGCCGCAGTGGTTAGACGAGGGTCTTGCCGAGTTTTATGGATATACCGCATTCGATAGTAAGAAGGCCTACCTCGGCTCACCTCCGGATCCGGGAAGAGTTCGCTTCCTCCAGAGTCGCCCGCCCATTCCCCTCGAGCAGTTCATTTCATCGGCTATGTACTCCCGGGATGAAGAGCGAACTCAGCTCTTTTACATGCAGGCATGGGCGCTTACACATTTTTTGATGTTCGGCAACGGAATGGAGCACGGGCGCCGGTTGGCCAAGTTTGTGACTGCGCTCGAGAGGGGGGTGGAACAAAAGAAAGCATTTGAGGAAACCATCGGCGACTTGCATCAAGTGCACAAACAATACGAGGTGTACTCTCACATGTTGGCTTTTACCGCCGAAGTGCTCCCAGCGCCGGCTGCCTTCAATGAGAAAGACTTTCCTGTGCGTGCCATGAGCGCGGCGGAAACCCAGGCGGAAATGGCCGCTTGGCACATTGGCTTTCACCACTGGGACCAGGTTCGCGAATTCACGCAAGCCGCTCTTCAGAACGATCCGAAGCTGCCCCTCGCGCACGAAGATATGGGATTCCTCCTCTTCAATGAGGGAAAAGATGACGAGGCTTTCCAAGAGTTCTCAAGCGCTGTCGACCTCGATGAGAAAGACTACATTGCACTGTTCGCAAAAATCATGACTTCACCTGCGTCCAGGTCGAGTAATCCGCAGGACCAACGAGCCACTTATCTCGGACTGAGTCGGGTGATTGAGCTGAAGCCAGACTACGCCCCAGCGTACGTCGAACTCGCCAAGCAGTCAGTCGCACAGGGAAGGCTCGATATCGCCCTGGGGCTGAGCCGTCGTGCCGAGCAACTGGAACCATTTCGTGCTGGATATCACATTCTGACGGGCGAAATTCTGCGACTTATGAGCCGGCCCGAAGAAGCTGCCGCCCAAGCGGCCTATGTCGCCGATCGATGGCCGGGTGCGGACCGGGACGAGGCCATGGAACTGTGGAATCGCATACCCGCCGCTTCTCGACAAGTGCCAGCGCCCGAGCCCCCTGCTGGGGAGGACAAGCGCTTGGTCGCGGAAGGCAAAATCCAAAGCGTGAACTGTAACGGCACAGATTTCGCGATCACGCTGGAGGTGGGCGGGCATCCCGAGACGTTCAAGTCCAAAGGCTTTCCCGTCGGTTTTTCCGACACCTTGTGGGTGGGCAGAGATCACTTCAGCCCCTGTTTTCACGTCCAGGGACTGCGCGCCATGGTTCGCTACAACCCTCCCAAGAACAATTCCTATGCGGGGGATCTATCCTACGCTGGTTTCAGAGACGATCTTGCACCCCCAACCGTGACCACTGAGGCCATTGCCAAGTAGGGAAGCAAAAGCCGTCCCTATAGCGCTCGAAGGCCGTCCATCGGTATAGTCAGACCGCCATTGCCGGAGACCATCAGGCGGAATCGAACTTGCAGGGGACCGGACAGGAGGAATGTGGCCCGGAGCCGGGCGCTTTTTGTCGGGTAGAATAGCGGTATGTGCAGACGTTCGGTCTCGCTCCTGCCGGTGCTGCTCCTGGCTCTGAGTTTCGCGCAAGCCCGCCTATTCGGGCAGCAGGATGACACCCCATCTGCCAACGATCAAACTCAGCAGGCAAGCCCTGAGCACAATTCCGCCACGAAGCAGGACAAAGAAGCCGCTCAGTCGCGCGAGACCGAGGAGAGCTCGAGCAAGGACACGCGTATTGATTTAGCCCCTCCCACAAATGACGCCAAAAATCACCCCGACAGCGGCACTGCCGTTTACGACGCGGGGGAACCAAGCGACGTTCAGGAGTTCCATCCCTGGGACCCGCACAAAGCTGCCAAAGACGTCGAAGTGGGCGATTTTTACTTCAAGCGGAAGAACTATCGCGCCGCCCTTGACCGCTATAAGGAGGCTCTGGTTTATAAGCCGAATGACGCGATGGCGACGTTCCGCCTCGCCGAATGTGAGGAGAAGTCAGGTCAACACGCAGACGCCATCACTCACTATGAGGCTTATTTGAAAATCCTTCCGCACGGGCCGGATGCGGAACAGGCGCAGAAAAGCCTCGAGCACCTGAAGGCCGGCACGGAAAAGCAAACCAGCTCAGAATAGGATTTTCGCTGGTCCTCTGTGGTTGATTCTCTTGCGACAGCCACGACTATAAGCTCGGGCTAGAAATGCTCTCTCAACTCCGCGAATCCTTTCAAAACTAATAACTGGCTGGCTGCCTCAGGTTGCGCGAGTTCCTCGTGCTCCAGGATCCAGGTGTCATTGTGGGGAACGAAGACCGCATTTAATCCCGCGCGAAGCGCTGGGTTGATGTCGGACTTCGGGCTGTTGCCGACCATCCAGGTGCGTTCTCTCGCTAAATCATGCCGTTTCACGAGACCGCGATAGAGTTCGGGATCCTTCTCCGCCACGATCTCCACCCCGGAAAAGTACTTCTTCAAGCCCGATCGTTCCACTTTCCTCGACTGCTCTTTGAAGTCTCCTTTCGTAACCAGGACCAGTTCGTGGCTTTCCCCTAAATACTCTAAGGTCTCCTCGACGTGCGATAGCAGCTGCACTGGTTGCTCCGCAATCACCTGGGCGAATCCGTGAATCGTGCTGTGGAGCGTGGGAGTGATGGGCTCTACCGAAAGGCGCTCGAATGTGCTTACTAATGCATGCGCGAAGCTCGCGAGCCCATAGCCGTGGCGGACAATGCACTCGCGCTCCACGTCGTTGAGAATTTTGCGAACCTCGGTGGGGGTGCGTTCCCGGTGATTCAAGAACGAAATGAAATCCGCAATCGCCCGCTCGAAGTAAATGTTGTTCTCCCAGAGGGTATCGTCGGCATCGATCAGCAGGGTTTGACGAAATCTTAAATGCGAAGAGCTCACACGCTAATAATACCCACTGGTGCAGTACGGGCGCAGGGGAACCAGCGCAGAAAACTTTCGAGTAAACGATTGCTAGTAGAATCGCGATCAATGAAGAATCGCGGGCTGGCAGTCTTTACGGTGGTGGTGTCTCTGTTCGCCTATGCTAAAACTGGAATCCATTTCACGTCCAGAAACTCTTCGGCGGAGCCGCGCTCGGCGCATTTGCGCGTTGTTTCGGATCTGAAACAACGACTGGGCCAGTTTCATCAGGTCAAAATCCCGTTCCGCACCGCAAGCCTGGCGCCGCAAGAGCAAAGGATGATCTTGAAGCTGGTGGATGCATCGCGTTACCTCGATGACATCTGCTGGCGGCAAGTCGATCCGGAGGCACTGGAACTCTACGAGTCGCTTGAGGGTAGCAGCTATCCGAAGGACGTGGATTTACGGCGCTATTTATGGATCAATGGCTCGCAGTTTGACCTGACCAACGGTAATCAGCCGTTCGTGGGAACCGAAGCAGCATCTCCTGGCGCCGGCTTTTATCCCCAGGGGCTGACTCGCGAACAGGTCGAGCATTACGTTAAGGAGCATCCCGAGAAGCGAGCCGAAATCTACAGCCCAACCAGTATTGTGCGCTGGCATGGCAGAGACCTGGAAGGTGTTCCGTACCACATCGCCTATCGTGCATTCCTGGAACCAGCAGCCAAGGACCTGCGAGAAGCTGGTGATCTCAGTCCCGATCCGGCGTTCGCAGCTTACCTGCGCCTTCGGGCCCAGGCGCTGCTCGACGACGATTACCTCAAGAGTGATATCGCCTGGCTGGAACTCAAGAATCCCAAAATTGATCTGATCTTCGCTCCCTACGAGAGCTACAGCGACAATCTTCTGGGCGTGAAAAGCACCTACGGAGCGGCGGTCCTCGTCCGCGATGACGCCAAGAGCCGCGAGACAGAGAAGTTCCAGCGGTATGTCGCCGAGATTCAGGACGCACTGCCGGTTCCGCCGCGCGATCGCCCTTCGTTGCGCCATCTCGAAACTCCTATGGAGGTGGTGGATTCGCCATTTCGCGCAGGCGATCTGGCGCATGGATACCAGGCGGTGGCTGACAACTTGCCCAATGACCCGCGGGTTCACGAACAGAAGGGAACCAAGAAGATCTTCTTTGATGACTTCATGGATGCCCGTGTCACTTCGATCGTTGTGCCGCTCGCGCGTTATCTGATGCCGGCGCAGCAGGCGAACGAAGTCACTCCGGAAGGGTATTTATTAGGCACGGTCATGCATGAGATTTCGCACGGGCTCGGTCCCGCGTTCGCGCACAGCGAATCGGACGACAACCTCGACATTCGCCAGGCCATCGGGCCCGTGTTTAACGGACTGGAGGAGGCCAAGGCCGATGTGGTGGGAATGTTCGCGCTGAAATGGCTGGTTGACCACGGAGACTTGCCGAAAGACAAGCTGCCGGAATGTTATGCGTCCTACGTCGCCGACATTTTTCGCAGCGTTCGGTTCGGGGTTAGCGAAGCGCATGGACAGGGCGAAATGATGGAGTTCAACTACCTCCTCGAGCACGGCGCCATTCGACGGCAGCCGTCCGGCAAGTATGCCTTACGGTATGAAATCATGCCCAGGCAGCTTGAAGCCCTAGCCAAAGAACTTCTGGAGATGGAAAGTCAGGGTGATCGCGCCCGGGCTGAGGCCTGGTTCCAAAAATATGACGTGATTCCACCGGAGCTTCAACAAGGGTTGAATAAGGTTTCCGGGGTTCCCGTAGACATCGATCCGCTGTTTGCCTTTCCGAGAGCAGTGAAATAGTGGTTCGTTGCCAGTGGCTGGTTGCTGCTGGCGATTTGCCCGTGCGTCTGGGGTTGGGAGTTCAGATACCCAAATGGGAGGAACCGCCAGCCGCCGGCGATACTCGCCACTCGCCACTTTTCACGAGCTACGCGCCATTACCTTGGTTACATACCCTCAGCCAACGCGCCATGCTACCTTCGTAGCCTCAGTACCAGACTGCTCGTTGGGGCAAGTTTGTGAATGCAACACACACACTAAGATTGCGCGTTGGCAGGCGCGGCCTGGCCAGCCTCCTCTGCTTCGGCCTGCTGGCTTTCACGCTTGCTCAGGGCCTGCTTCCCCGGCTGTGCGCCCAGGATGCGAGTCCACGTAAGCGGATCTACAAGGTAGAGCCGAAATATCCAGAGTATCTGAAGCATCATGATATTGGCGGAGCCGTGCGTTTGTCGGTGGAAGTTACCCCAAAAGGCACGGTGCGCACGATAGAGCCGCTGGGCGGAAACCCGATTCTTGTAGAGTCAGCGGTCGAAGCAGTTAAGCAGTGGAAGTACGAACCCGCCGAGACTTCTACGACCATCGAAGTGAAGATCGACTTCAACCCTCGCTGAAGAATCTTCCGCAGAGAACCGTCGCGAAGGGGACTTTCACCCGGCGACCGGCAGGCCTACTCCGCGAACTCCACTCTGGGCTCGATTGGAATAATTCCCCCGCGATATCCCATGTCGAGCAAGCGCCGGATGGCTTCTCTCCCATCCGCACCATAATCCAGCGTGCGCTCGTTCACGTACATGCCGACAAAGCGATCCGCCAGTTGCGTGTCGAGATCGCGAGCAAATTGCATAGCGTACTCGAGCGCCTCGGCGCGGTGATCGAGCGCATATTGAATGCTGTCGCGCAGCGCGGTCGAGACCGTTCGAATCAGTTCGCGTCCGAGACTGCGTCGGATGGCGTTGCCGCCTAGCGGAAGCGGGAGTCCGGTCATCTGCAGCCACCACCTGCCAAGATCCACGATTCGATAAAGCCCGGAGCGGTCGTAGGTGAGCTGGCCCTCATGAATAATCAGTCCAGCTTCGTGTTTTCCCTGCAAGATGCCAGGAATGATTTGATCAAAAGGAACGACCTCAGTCTCGACTCCGGGAGCAAACAACTTGAGAGCCAAATACGCCGTGGTTAGCTTTCCGGGGACGGCAACGGTGAATCGCCTCACGTCATCGGGAGAAAAAGCGCGCGTTGCCACAATCATCGGGCCGTAGCCATCGCCGACGCTTCCGCCCGAAGTCATAAGCTCGTAGCAATTCTGAATATAGGGATAAGCGTGAAAGGAAATCGCAGTGACGTCGTAAACCCCGTTCTCCTGCATTGCCTTCTGATTCAATGTCTGGATATCGCTCAGGGTATGAGAGAAGCGCAGTCCTGGAACCTGGACCTTGCCGGTGGCAAGCCCGTAGAACATGAAGGCGTCATCGGAATCGGGGCTGTGGGCGATGCTGATATCGCGAACGCTGATGGCAGTGCTGGACACGTCTGTCTCCAAATCTCGATTGTTGGTGGCCCCTCGAGCCCGAGCGTTGCCCTGGGTCCTGAGACCTATGGATGCGAATAGAACCGGCGCCAGCTTCGGATCGCACCGGCCGCGAGCATCACCTTCAGGACTTCCGCAAAAATGAACCAGTAGAGGCCGTAGGTGATGGCCGTGGCCAGCGAATGAGTCAAGAGGTAGAGCTGGGAGAGTCCGCAGGTAAACAGCAGGATTTCACCCGCGACGGCGGCCCAGGCAGCGCGCGCAAAAGTCGGCTTTCCCTGCTCGAAAATGTAGCCGGTAAGAGCGGCGACGAATGGATAGGCAAGCAGGTATCCGCCCGTCGGACCTATGAAATGCGCAATACCGATCGCGCCAGCGGGACTGAAAACCGGCAACCCGGCGGCTCCCTCCGCCAGGTACAAAGCCAGGGCGAGGAATCCGCGACGGCTGCCCAGAGCAAGCCCCACTAACAAGACTGCGAAATTCTGTAACGTAAGCGGAACCGGTGTTCCCGGAATCGGCAGGTAAACACGAGCGCAGAGGGCGACGAACAAACTCGCGCAGACGACAACGGCTGCCTGCAGTGCGAAATCGAGCGCGCGGCTGCGACTTCTGGCAACATGAACCACTGTCTCCGACATGCTTCCTCCCTAACCTCCGCTAGGCTGCCCCGGTTCGAACGGCTTATTCTCTGCGTTTCGTAGCCGTTGCCGCACCCGTATGAAAGCAGACAATACTGCCCACAGCACCGCACCACCGGCCAAGGCCACGATCAAAAACCACCAAATCATCCGCACGATGGCCTTAGCATACCAAAATAGAGATCGAACTCTGAAGGCGAGTAGGTTTCTTAGTGTCCTACCCCCACTCACCGAACCTGGCGAACACCCGGGCTGTGGGTACCGGGCGGCAGTCCAGCCTACGAATGCAACACCCCGGGGAGGTCATGGTTCGAGAGGCGCCCAATTCTTTGCTCGTCAGGGTAGTGTCCTATGGGGACGGGATAATGCGGACGACCGCGATTCGTCGGGCATTACTTCGTCGCCAATCTCCGTGCCGGAGCCGGCGCGATCTGAATGAACGATCGGTGCCCGACTGGCAGAAAACTCAATTCGCGAGCTGCCAACAATGCATTCACTGCTTCCCGCACTTTCGATCGCGCCACAAAGTTTCCGAAAAAAGATTCCAGTTCGGCTTCTTCTGCCGCAATCGCACAGTCCAGATACTTCGACAGTAGCGCCGACAATGCAGAGTTGACCGACGTGTTCACGCCTTCGGACACTGCGTCGGGCTCCCAGCGGTAGAGCACGTCCCAGGAGGCCCCTTCGCGCTCCTGGTAATCGACGCGGGTGATTCGCAGCTTTGACCATAATTCCGCCAGTGCCCGATCCAGAGCCGGAACCGAAATTCCTTTTCCCAGGTCCTCGAGCAGCTTGAGCTTTGAAATGGGCCCTTTGCGATGAATGATCTGGTAAGCATCGCAGGCCAGCTGCGAATACGGAGAGCGCGGTCCCGGCTTCGGCGCCTGGCGCGGATTTCGCTCCCCAACCAGGGCGTAGAAGTACGGGAATACCGACGCGGCCAGCAGGAACGCGTTGTTCTCATCGTAGAGATTGGCTTCGTACGCTGATTTGTCCCGCAAAAGCCGAACCATCAGTGCCGTCGCCTCCTTTGCGCGGGGGTCGGTATAGTCCTGCCGTTGGGTGGGCAGGCGCTCGTCCGATCCTGCCCACGCTCCGATGAACGTTGGTACCAGCACCGGATTCGGATGCGGCAGCGGAAACATCAGGCAGAAGCCCACCGACTCAATAAAGCTACGCGCATCGTCCAGCGTGCGAACCGCGTTGCCGTTGACGCGCCACTTGTCCCGCCGCAGTTGGATGAGTTCGTCGGAGGTCATCACCATCAGTACATTGTCGATCGTCGGCCTGGGCATCGGTAACGTCCGGCTTAGCCAACCACCACGGATCGACGGCTAAATTCTCTTAAACGCCCGCTGAATGTCCTTCATCGAGTATCGCAGAACCACGGGCCGTCCGTGCGGACATGACATCGGGCACTCGGTCTTTGCCAGCTCATCGAGCAACCATTCCATCTTATTTTGTTCGAGCGGCATGTTGACCTTGATGGCGGCATGGCATGCGATCGAAGCCGCGATCCGCCCGCGTATCTGATCAAGATTCAACGCCTGCTCCTCGCTGGAAAACTGATCGAGCAATTCGTGCAGCATGTGCTCGACCTCCGCAGCCTCGACGCCGGCTGGGGCGACTTTCACGGCAATGCTGCGCGCTCCGAAGGGCTCAGCCTCAAATCCGTTTTTCTCTAACTCGTGAGAAATTTCCGCGAACACGACCTGTTGCGCTGGCGTCAACTCGACGACGATCGGCATGAGCAGCCGCTGGCTTTCCACCCGGTGCAGTGCCCGCTGCTTCAGGACTTTTTCAAACAGCACTCGTTCATGCGCCACGTGTTGGTCAATAATCCACAGCCCCTCAGGATTCACCGCGAGAATGAACGACTCGCGCAGTTGTCCCAGCGGCTTCAGGGAAGACAGGCTTGGGGCCACGTCGCCGGGCAACTCAGGCTCTAGAGCAGCAGCCGGACTGCATTGATCCGCCCCGGGCTGAATCTCGACCTTGGCCTCTGAAGTGGTGGCGCCCGCGAATGTTGGTTCGAAGGGAAGCGGGTTCGCGGCAACGGGAATTGCTTCCAAGAAATCGAAGCGTTCGCTGATCAACGCCTGTGGCGGCGGCTGCAGTTCGAATCCCTCGGCCGTGATCGGCCAAGAGGCCGACGCCACCGCTGTCCCCGGAGTCAACGATGGGCTTGCCGTAGGGCGTGCCCGAATCTCAGTCACAAACTGAGGCACGGGGCGCACTCTCATCAGCGCCGCGCGGACCGAGTCACGCAGAAAGTCGTGCAGGACCGTCTGCTGACGGAAGCGTACTTCGGTTTTCGAGGGATGGACGTTGACATCAACCTCGGTGTTGGGCATCTCGAGAAATAACAGCACGACTGGAAAAACCGTCGCTGGAAGAATGTTGCGATAGGCTTCGGTCAGCGCGTGCTGGATCAGCCGGTCGCGTATGAGACGTGCATTCACGAACGTGTAGATCGAATTGCGGTTCAGCTTTTGAATCTCAGGTTTAGAAACAAATCCATGCACCCGCAACCTGCCCGGATCGATGGAGCGGTGGTCTTGCCCGTCCTCCCCCTCTCGCTCCCGCCGCCACGGCGGAGGCTGCGGCAGACCCACACGTTCGAGCGGCAACTCCGCCGCAATCGGGATCATCCGCTCGAGAACCTCTCTCCCAAACACCTGATAGACGCGCTCGCTGTATCCCGCAACCGGAGCCGCAACCAGCATGGCATGGGTCGCGGAATGCAGTTCAAAATGCTTATCCGGATGCGCCAGGGCGTAATGGGTCACTAGCGAAACGATGTGTGACAGCTCGGTCGGTTCCGATTTCAGGAATTTTTTCCGCGCCGGAGTGTTGAAGAAAAGATCGCGAATGGTGATCGAAGTCCCCGCTGGCAGCCCGGCTTCCTCGACACGAAAAATCTTTCCTCCATTGATCTCGACCATCGTGCCCGAGTCCTGATCGATGGCTCGCGTCTCCAGTTTCAGGCGCGACACCGATGCGATCGAAGGCAGCGCCTCACCGCGGAAGCCTAGGGTAGAAATGTTCAGCAGGTCTTCGGCATTCTTGATCTTCGAGGTTGCGTGCCGCTCAAACGCGAGCAGGGCGTCATCGCGCACCATGCCGCAACCGTTGTCGGTGATGTGTATGAGTTTCTTCCCGCCCGCCTCGATCTGGACTTTGATCCGGGTTGATCCGGCATCCAGCGCATTCTCGAGCAACTCCTTGACCACAGACGCCGGCCGCTCGACCACTTCGCCGGCCGCGATCTTGTTAGCGACGTGTTCAGGAAGTACGTGGATGCGCCCCATGGCAGGTCAAGCCAGTTTCGCAGAAGGGAGCAGGGAAGGCAAAGCTCGGGTGAACCCAAATCCTCGGACCTCGGATCCGATTCATCCCGGTGATCGAGGACGGCGTGGCAGCCAGCAACTTTGCAGGCGAACAATTTGCGAAAACCCGATTCCGCGACTTACAATGAAATGATGCTTCCGCTCTCCTGGGCCCACCCGTTAGTTTCCGACTGGTTCACGGCCAGGTTCGGCACGCCCACCGAACCGCAGGAGCAGGGCTGGCCACACATTCTCGCCGGATCGACTACGCTGATTTCCGCACCTACCGGCTCCGGCAAGACGTTGGCCGCGTTCCTCGCCTGCATCGATAAGCTGGTCCGCAAAGCGCTCGATGGCGATCTCCGCGACCGTACCGAAGTTCTCTACATTTCCCCTCTCAAAGCTCTTGGCAACGACATCCAGAAGAACCTCGAGATCCCCCTCGGCGAAATCCTCGAACTGGCCGGCCAGCGCGGTCTCCTCATGCCGCAGATTCGCACCGCGGTCCGCACCGGCGATACCTTAATGCACGAGCGCCGGGCCATGCTGAAGTGCCCGCCGCACATTCTGGTGACCACGCCCGAATCGCTATACATCCTGCTCACGGCCGAAAAGAGCCGCGCCATTCTGCGCGATGTAGAAACCGTCATCGTGGACGAAATTCATGCCGTGGCCGACGATAAGCGGGGCGCTCATCTGAGCTTGTCGCTGGA
>Ga0126381_100007075_pt1 | contig 12453 bp, 9 predicted proteins | sample PanSoiMetPlot_28_FD_96465 | JGI IMG/M metagenome (GOLD analysis project Ga0126381, IMG submission 96465) | Tropical forest soil microbial communities from Panama - MetaG Plot_28 | ecosystem: Environmental > Terrestrial > Soil > Tropical forest > Bulk soil | place: Panama | collected 2016-02-17
ATAGTAGTAGGGGTCGTTAAGATATCGATCGTAGTCGGCGTAACGGCCGTCATAGGTGCGTGGATAGCGATACTGATAGTAGTCATTGCAAATTGTGCCGGCGACCGTTGGAGATAACTGAGAAACGACTGCGTCCGAAGCAGCGACCGCCGCGAGAGTCAGCAACTGCCCTTTGGTGATCTCGCAATGTCCGCTGTCCCGGACCACTCGGGCTCCTCCGCTCAGACACGAGACAAGCACGCTGCCTCCATCGTCAATTCCGACCTGGTAAAGGCCGGGTTCGGTGAAGTCGACTGCTCCGTCAGGCGTCCCAACTTCGAAGAGCTCATTATTAGCGAGCGCTCCAACTGAGAAAATGCAGGAGCCCTCGCGCAACGCCAGTTGAGTCCGGCGCTGGTTCAGGGTCAATACGTCCAGGCCGGTATTCGGGTTGAGCCGGGCGTAGTTGCGCCCGCTGAAAGCGATACCAACTTTTGAATTCTCCCTCGCATAGATGCGAGAGCCGACCGAAACAGGCGTGTTTACACTGGCCTGGTTCCAACCAACATTGGCCGGAGACTCACTTGGTGTCTGACTCGTTGACGGCGGCGCAGCAATGCCTGCAGTGCCGTCCAACTGGTCGACTCTAGCGGCTAGCGGAGGGCCTTCAGTTGCGCTTGCCGCAACGGTATTTTGATCTTGACTCGAGTGCGAACAGGATATGATCAAACTGGCCCCGGCCACGATGACTGCTCCAAAGAGCAGCTTCATCAAGGTAGCCGGACCTTTAAATCTCAGTGATTTTTTCATACGGCGCATCGGCTCCTCACATATAGAGCCATCCCCCTTCCACCGGCGATAAACAGCCGGGCATTTTTCTGCGTGTTACTGTTGGATCTGACAGGGCAAGAACCGTGCCGACAGCTTGATTAACGGGCCATGTGGCACAGGTCAGATGATCGGCGTGTGCTTTGGCACCTTTACGAGGGCTTGCGAGCACACCAGATTAGACTGCCTGTTTGGTCTGTCGTCTTTTAATACACGAGATGGTACAGAATACACGGGATGGTGCTGCGCATAAAACACAGGATGGTACAGCGGCTGGCAGGCAGACGGGTGGCGCGTCTGCGCGGTCAGCCGTGAGACTCGTGATCCGGAAGGAATAGCTTGCCTTCATCAGCATCATAATCAAGGATTTCCGCGTAGCGACCCCAGTGGATGGCTGTGTTCAACTGGCGGCTGGCTTCGTCTTCGCTGAAGTGCTCTTCGAGTATGTCGTAAAAGAAATCATCAGTAAGCTGCCGGTCGGATTTCATTTTTAGGGCGTTTTCTATCTGCCTTAGGAGCGGCACGTGGGTCAGCGCGGCCTGCCGGAACAGGACCTTTCTGCCCGGAATGTCGGCCTCAGCGAAGGCACGGCCTTCGGAGGTTATCTCGCAGTCCCCTTCGTAAAGGCGGATGAACCCAAGCAGTGATGCCGCTTCCACGATTGGAAGCAGGTCATCGACTTCCATAGCCAGTTCGTCGGCAAGATGGTAGAGGTCGTCCTTGCCGCCAAGGTCAATCAGTATTTCGAGCAGACCCGCAATTCCGCCGGGCCGAGCGTGCGGCAGCATCTGGTACTTCTTGTCGGGCTGAGGAACCTGGCGTGGACCGGCCGACGGCAGAGCGTGCTCGACTTTGGGTTCGGTAAGCACCTTGTAAACGTGGTCGACCAGCGCGATGAAGCGCCCGGTCTTTCGGTCTCGCGGGTGGGGAAGGTCAACCTCGAAGTCTGAACAGATGCGCGAAGGATTCCGGCCAAGTACGATTATCCGATCCGCAAGCAATACAGCCTCTTCGATGTTATGAGTGACAAGGAAGACGGCGCGGGTCGGAATCTTTCGCTTGAGCCAGAGCTCCATAAGCTCGCCGCGAAGGTTCTCAGCAGTCAAGACGTCGAGGGCCGAGAAGGGCTCATCCATGAACAGCACTTCGGGCTCGACCACCAGAGACCTGGCAAACCCGACCCTTTGCTTCATGCCTCCAGACAGCTCTTTGGGGTAAGCTGTCTCGAATCCATCAAGGCCGACAGTATCCAGGATCTTGAGAGCCTGCTTGCGCCGGTCGATTGGTCCGACTCCTCTTGCTTTGAGCGGAGCTTCTACGTTGTCGAGCACGGTTAGCCACGGAAATAACGCGAAGCTTTGGAAGACGATCGAGACGTTCGGCAGCCGGCCATCAATCGGCTGTCCGTGCCACTCAATGACACCGGCTGATGGCCGCGAGAGGCCTGTCAGAATCCTCAGCAGCGTCGACTTTCCAGACCCTGAAGGCCCGAGCAGCGCGACAACCTTGCCCGGGTAGATTGCGAGATCCGTCGGAGCGATTACTTCGATTCGCCGGCCGTCGGGTTGAATGTAGAATTTCTCGACGCCCCGTGCTTGTGCTATTGGTTCCTCGTCTGTCATCTCCAGTTCCAATTTCGCACAGCAGAGCGGTCATATCAAGGCATAGCTCGCCTTTTAACAAAAGCTTAATAGCGCTGGATTAAGGGGCGCGCCAAGCTGCTGGAAGGCGCATCGGTGGATCGGAGTCTCAAGGGTGAAACTTCAAGGCTGGAGGGCTGTGATTCTCTCGCCGAGATTCCAACTTGTGGCTTCAACGAGTCCAGGTGTCGATGACTTTCGCCTTGGATCGCTAAGCACTCTTTCCGCGCTCAGGATCGAATCTTGAACAATCGGCTATCCGTTTCGAGAATCTAGTAGTAGAATTCTGAAGATGTCGGGCGAAAGCCGGCCATCGGGAAGTGCAGGTTGAAAATGGGCAATCTCCCTGGGCGACTAGCTTTGAGGACTGCTATCGCCTCCGCCGTTCGAAGGTTGGTTCATGGATGGGATCGTAACCCGTAGGGATTTTCTTAGAGCGGCGGTGGCCACCGCTGCTGCGTTATCACTCGACGGCGTCTCGGTTGCACGGCGACGCGGCGGCCTCAAGCTTCAAGGGACACCTCTTAATGTTGTGGTCCTGGGCGGGGGGCTAGCCGGACTGTCGTCTGCATTTGAACTTCAAAAGGCCGGTCATAACGTCACGCTTCTGGAAGCGCGAAAGTACCCTGGCGGAAGAGTCCATACGATGAGGGGCTTCTTTTCGGATGGCCTTTACGCGGAAGCAGGGGCTCTGAGCTTTCCGGCCGATCACGTTTTTACTTACGGGTACGCGACGGACTTCAAGCTTCCGCTGAGGCCGTCATACAAGTTCGGCCTTAATCAGATGGCCGATGTTAACCGGCAGATCTTTGAGCTGAGCGCCAGTCCAGTGCCCTTGAACCTGACCGCGGCCGAACAGAAGGCCGGAGTAATTGGTCTGATATTCCTGTATCTGGGCCAATACATGGACAACCTGGGCAATGCCCGACGGCCCGGTTGGCCGCCGGCGGAGCTCACGAATCTGGACCAGGTGTCCTGCAAGCAGTTGCTACAGAACCTCGGGGCATCGGACGACGCAATAGCGCTGATCCAGGCTTCGCAACTCGGCCTGCTGGGTTTCGGGATCGATTCGGTTTCGGCGCTGGACACCATTTTCACTGAGTCTATAGCCTCGAACGGGCCTTTCTATGAGATCACAGGCGGGAATGATCTGCTGCCCCAGGCGTTTCGCGCGAATTACAACGGGGCTTATCGAAAGCGGTCGGTTGTTCAATCAATCGCTCAGGATCAGACCGGCGTTACCATAGGCTACCTCAGGAACGGGACCCCGCAAACAATCAGGGCGGATCGAGTAGTGTGTGCGCTGCCATTTTCGGTGCTGGGAGACATTCAGATCAGTCCGCCATTCTCTGATGCCAAGCAACAGGCGATCAACGGCCTCAAGCTTACACCGGTAACGAGAACGTATTTGCAGTTCAGTTCAAAGATTTGGGAAGACAGAGGCCTCGATGGCTACGCGATCACCGATCTCGAGATGCAGAACACCTATTCGCCGACACTGACTCAGGGAGGGAACCGAGGGATACTTGCGTCCTATGCCGGAGGCCAGAATGCGCTGGACCTGGCGGCGATGTCGGAACGCGACCGCGAGTCGCTGGTGCTGGGGCAAATGTCAAGAGTGCTGGGTGACCTCAGCAGCAGATTCGAGTTTGGAACTACCCAAATATGGCAGGACGATCCCTATGCGCGCGGAGCCTATACCTACTTCCAGCCGGGCCAGATGTCGACGCTGTTGTCGGCGGCTCAGCAGCCAGAGGGGTTTATCCATTTTGCCGGAGAGCACACATCAGCCTGGCATGGGTGGATGAACGGGGCGCTCGAATCCGGTAATCGGGTAGCCGCGGAAATAAACGACAGGGCAGCACAGCAGACGATCGTACTCGAGACACGCGCTGATTAGTGACTTGTGAAGCGCCTCAGCCTGGCGAGTATCGCCGACTTTGATTGCAGTCCAACTAACCTATCAACTTCGCGCCCATCCTTAAAGACAAGCATAGTGGGGATGCTGCGAACTCCGAAGCGGGCAGCAGTGCTCGGGCTCTCATCGATATTCAGTTTGGCGACCTTTACCTTGCCAGCCAGCTCCGATGCGAGTTGCTTGATAGCTGGTGCAAGGCTCAGACAAGGACCACACCACGGTGCCCACAGATCGAGCAGGACGGGCACAGGAGAGCGCTCGACCTCTGCAGCAAAAGTCGCGTCAGTTACACTGACCGGACTATGTTGCGAATCACTACCTGAGAGTGGAGTCTTGCATCGTCCGCAAACGGGTTCGCGTCCGGGGCTCATGCGGTCGGCGGCCACCCGGTTTGTCGCTCCACAGGAAGGACAGCGGATTAGTTCTGAATCTGGTCTGGCAGCCATTGCGCCCTCTGCCGGTTGAGGATTCGGCCGCGTCCGTGCCTCATTCTAGCATGAATCCCGCGTCGTACTAAAACATTGCCAAAACATTGAGCGTGTTGCCGTCGATTCGGGCGCGTCCTTAAAGCTGTAGGTGGATTGAGTATTCGTTCTGGACTGATGCGCGATTGGCTCAGGCCCCGTGGGTCTCGAATGCGGGCTTCTGAACCTACGAGGCCCCCTTGTTCAGCGGCAACACGATCTATTCACGAATCCGCGAAGCTTATCCAGGTAGGCGTGGCCTCCCCTTTCGAAGACATCGTTGTGGCCAGCTCCCGGGACCTCGTAGAACTCTTTTGATTCCGCTGAGGCGGCGTAGAGTCGCTTGCCCATTTCCAGGGGAACAAGCTCGTCGTTGGTGCCATGGACGAATAGCTTTGGGCACCGGATATCGTTGACCTTATCCAGCGAGTTCATCCGAGTATGAAGCAGGAAGCGCGGATATACCAGCGCTATGTGGGACGCCATATCGGGCATTGATGTGAAACTTGACTGGACGATCAAACCACCTGGATTCTCTCTTGCGGCCAGATCAATGGCTACAGCTCCTCCGAGTGATTCGCCGTAAAGGACAACTCGTGCTGGACTGGTACCGAGATCGCCCGTCACGAAATTCCAGGCCGCCTGGCCATCGCTGTAGAGTCCTGCTTCAGACGGCGAACCCTCGCTCTTTCCATAGCCGCGGTAGTCGATAATGAGGACACGGGCCGGAATACGGACCAGCACCTGGATCAATTCGTACCGGTCGGTAACGTTACCAGCATTGCCATGAAGGAAAAGGATCACGGGCAAATCCGCCGCTGCCGAAGGTTCGTTTTGGGGAGGCGAAGAGGTAGAACCTGGTTTTACATCGTTGCCGGGAAAACACATCCACCCGTGAATCCGGATTCCATCGGGTGTTATAAGAAACTTGTCCTCGATATGAATTGCCTTGCTGGTTTCAGGCCCCGGCCGAGCGAGGCTCCAACGTCCCTCAGGGTACTTGGACGGGTAATAGATGAAATGATCCTCGAACATCACTGCAAGTCCAATCAGGCCTGCCGCTACCAGCAACACGATTCTCGATATCCGCCATCCCGGCCCGGGTTTTGACCATAAGCTGTGAAGCGCTTTGGCAGCAAGCAGGAACCGGTATGTTAGTCTATCGACACTGTAGCCTGCCACAACATCTTAAACGTCAGGAGTGTCATTCCGCGTTCCACGATTTGTGCAGCACGAAGAGAACGAATCAGATTGGCCGGTTCGAGCGCAAAGAAACGCGGACCGAATCTCCACACCAATTCCTACCAATTCAGGTGTTGCCTTCCGGCCTACGATCGGATATCTCCTAACAATGCCTACCTATTCAGGTGTTGACCTCCGGCTTACGATCGGGTATCTTTGCGCTAAGGTTCGCTAAGAGTCACCAGGTCCGGTGCGCAATTGTGAGACCCCTGGGACCAACGAAGAGAACGCCTTCAGCAACACGCGTCTGACAGGGAACTGCACGACGGCAGCTCTTCAGTTCCGCTGCCGCGATAGCACTCCGAACAGACCCAAGATGCTGTTTCAAAGCCCTGATGGCAGCGCCTCACCCACTCCATCGGCAATGATCAGGAGGAGGCGACATGAAAAGGAACCGCACGCTGTGTTCCACAGGTATCGTGTGCCCATTCGTTTTGTTGGCGCTGGTTCTCGGTGGTATAGGACACCTGGCGACAATCGAGGCTGATACGACCCAAGTGCGCCAGTTGTTCGAGACTCTGATCGGCCGGCCCTTGAAGTCCCACACGACCGGCAAAACGGCCGTGGTAAAGGCGGAAAATGATCTGCTTTGCGATCCACTTAAACGCGCCAAGGACGCCGATAGAGACGGACACGGGCCCGCGAAGACTCTCTATGTTTGGGCAGGAGACCAGGCTCGGTTGGCTCCGGACTTTCTAGCGGTCATTAACTTTGACGAGGATTCCGATGATTATGGAAAAGTAATCGGGACTGTACCTGTTCCGCCGCCGGGCAACGTCGGCAACGAGGCGCACCACTGCCATCTTTCGGCCGACCATAACATCCTGGCCTGTGGCGGCCTGCTCAGTTTGCTGCGCGGTCAAAACGGGATCTTCTTCTTTGACGTGTCAGACGCGCGCCATCCGAGATTTCTGTCCTCGACTAGCGCTCCGCAGTCCAGCATCACCGACGATTTCCTTCCGTTGTCAGGCGGAGGCTTCCTGGTAACTCAGATGGGATCGGCGAGCGGCGGCGCGCCGGGACGACTGGCCGAGTTTGATGCCGGCCTGCATCTGACGAAGGAGTGGCCGGACGACCCACCGCAGGATGGATTCAACCCGCATGGCATTTCCGTACGGCCTGAGATCAACCTGATGGTGACGTCCGACTTCATTCTGCCGGCGAGCACGCTGAACGTCGTCCCGGGCGATCCGGTGCTGCGCAGCTCGATTCGCGTTTGGGACTTTCAGGCACGAAAAATCGCTAGCACCGTTCAAATTCCGACCGCGCTCGGCTTGATGGATGTGAAGCTGATTCCGGGCGATCCGCAAGGACGCGCGTTTACGGCTGGCATGTTTGACGGGCTGGTCTATTTGATCGACACGAGAGCCGGCACAGCCAAAGCGGTGTTCGACTGCGAAACCATTGTCCCACACTTTGAAGTTCCGGTCCGCGGAGGAATGACCCAGTTGCTGGCAATGCCGCAAAGCGGCGACCGCTTGTTCTTCGGATCGTTCCAGGCAGGTCAGGTGGGGATGCTTGACGTGAGCGATCCGGAGCATCCGGTCCAGGCAGGAATAGTCAACCTGGGCGTGAACACCGGTCCGCACATGATCATGCTTACGCACGACGACAAGCGACTGGTAGTCGCGGATTACTTCCTGAACGAGGATGACTTCGGGAAAATCCATTTCGAGGGCGACCACCACATTCACGTGATCAAGGTGTTCAAGAATCACCTCGAACTGGACCCGCGCTTCGACGTGGATTTTAATACGGCGTTCGCTACAGGGCCGGCGCGTCCTCACGGCTTTGATATGAAATAAGAGGTGTGAAGGTTAGCAAGTATCGAAGGCGGGTGGAGGCGTAGAAGGCACGGGTGCGCGAGCTCCCAAAGCCTCTTAAGCCTGGCGGTGAGAATCGGATAGTGCGCCTAGGTTCAAACCCGGGTTCCCGAAATCGCTAGTCCCCTCGAGTCGCGGCGGTCCCAGCTGCGCCATCCACAGTCTTGAAATCCAGATCGCCTTTGGCGGCGTCGTAGCCCACGATAATCGCCTGGTTGTCTTTGACTGTGCCTTGGAGAATAAGCCGGGCCAACGGCGTCTCGATTTCCTTCTGGATAGCGCGCTTCAACGGCCTGGCCCCGTAAGTCGGATCGTAACCGGTCCTGACCAGGTGAGTCTTTGCTGCGTCATCCAGGCTAATGGTGATGTGACGCTCGGCCAAGCGCTCGCGCAGTCGCTCCAACTGGATGTCTACGATCCGCTTCAGGTCTTCTTCAGCCAGACTGTGGAACACAATAATCTCGTCGACCCGATTCAAGAACTCGGGCCTGAAATGATGCCGCAACTCGTCGAGGACTGTCTCCTTCATTCGCTCGTATTCGGCGCCGGTAAACGCGCCGCGATACTCCAGGATGCGGTGGCCGCCGATATTCGAAGTCATTATCACAATGGTGTTCTTGAAATTGACTGTGCGCCCCTGCGAATCGGTCAACCGGCCATCGTCCAGTATCTGGAGGAGGACGTTGAAGACGTCGTAATGCGCCTTTTCAATCTCGTCGAACAATATGACAGAATACGGACGGCGCCGGACCGCCTCAGTGAGCTGGCCGCCCTCCTCGTAGCCTACGTATCCGGGAGGCGCGCCTACCAGCCTCGACACAGTGTGTTTCTCCTGGTACTCAGACATATCGATCCGGATCATCGCGTGCTCGTCGTCGAACAGGAACTCAGCCAGGGCGCGAGCAAGCTCGGTCTTGCCGACCCCGGTCGGCCCCAGGAAGATGAAGCTGCCAATGGGTCTATTCGGGTCCTTGAGTCCCGACCTGGCCCGGAGCACGGCTTCGGCCACGGCCTTGACCGCTTCGTCCTGTCCAACGACACGTTCGTGAAGCTCTTCTTCGAGATGGAGTAGCTTCTGGAGCTCGCCTTCGAGCAATTTCGAAACTGGAACGCCGGTCCACCGGCTAACGACCTCGGCGATGTCTTCCTCGTCGACTTCTTCTTTGATCAGGCGAGCCTGGCCTTGCTTTTGGGCAAGCCTGGCCTCCTCAGCGCGCAGCTCTTGCTCGAGCTGGCTCAGCTTGCCGTACTTGAGCTCGGCAGCCTTGTTGAGATCATACTGGCGCTCTGCTTGTTCGATTTCGATCCGGGTTTGCTCGATCTGTTCTCTTATACCTCGCAAGCGCTGAACGGCTTCTTTCTCGGTGAGCCATTGTCCTTTTAGGGCATCTGCCTGCGACCTCAGCTCAGCCAGCTCCTTTTCTATTTTGGCAAGCCGTTCCTTGGAGGCTGCGTCGGTCTCTTTCTTGAGGGCTTCGCGCTCGATTTCCAATTGCATTATGCGTCGCGAGATTTCATCAAGTTCGGTCGGCATCGAGTCTATTTCGGTGCGCAGCTTGGCGGCGGCCTCGTCGACGAGATCTATGGCTTTATCGGGCAGGAAGCGGTCCGAGATATAGCGGTTGGAAAGGACGGCCGCAGCCACAAGCGCTGAGTCTTTGATTCTAACGCCATGGTGTACTTCATAGCGCTCTTTTAACCCGCGGAGTATAGAAATGGTGTCCTCGACAGTGGGTTGGTCGACGAGCACTGGTTGGAACCGCCGCTCGAGCGCTGCGTCTTTCTCGATGTACTTTCTGTATTCGTCCAGTGTGGTTGCGCCAATGCAGTGCAGCTCGCCGCGAGCCAGCATGGGCTTGAGGAGGTTACCGGCATCCATCGCGCCTTCGGCCTTACCGGCGCCGACTACGGTGTGTAGCTCATCAATGAACAGGATGATTTCGCCCTGAGATTCCTGTACTTCCTTGAGGACGGCTTTGAGACGCTCTTCAAACTCGCCCCTGTACTTGGCGCCGGCGATCAGCGCGCCCATGTCGAGTGCGACGACTCGCTTGTTCTTTAGGCTCTCCGGCACGTCGCCGCGTACGATTCGGCCGGCCAATCCTTCGACGATTGCGGTCTTTCCGACTCCGGGCTCGCCGATCAATACGGGATTATTCTTGGTCCTGCGCGAGAGCACCTGGATCACACGGCGAATCTCCTCGTCTCGGCCGATTACGGGGTCGAGCTTGCCCTGGGCGGCAAGTTTCGTCAGATCGCGGCCGTATTTTTCAAGAGCTTCGTAGGTCACTTCTGGGTTTTGGGAGGTAATCCGCTGGTTGCCGCGGATCTCATGCAATGCTTGCATCAAGCGGTCGCGAGTGACTCCGAATTCCTTGAATATCCGTCCCGCTGCGCCCTTATCATCAGTGATAGCCAGCAGGAAATGCTCGATCGATATGTACTCGTCTTTGAACGTGCGGGCTTCGTCTTCAGCCTTGGTGAAGAGCTGGTTCAGCCTGTTGGTAATGTAGATCTGGCCTGCCGGAGTTGATCCTGATACTTTGGGCAGACGCTCGATTGCCTGGGCTACATTGGCCCTTATGGCATCGACGTCAAAGCCGGCTTTGTTCAATACGGCGGCCGCAAGACCGCGCTCCTGTTCGAGCATTGCCGCGAGCAGATGTTCGACGTCGACTTGCTGATTGCCATTGCGAATTGCAATCGTCTGAGCTGTTGCGACCGCTTCTTGCGCTCTTTCTGTTAGTCGATTTATATCCATTTCTGCCTCCTTGCCACCAAGCGGCCCCGCCCGAAACGCCGAGCCCTTCAAACAAATGCTTTACAATCTGCTTCGCAGGGCATCAACTTCGCGCTGTAGCGCTCTTATCCTATCTACCAGATCCATAATCATGCCGAGGCTCGATATATTTGTTCCCAGATCGCGCCTCAGACGGGCAATGGCTCTAAGGCGACAAACTGCACCGGCCTCGAACAGAAGCTGCGCACCGATTCGCGCCACAGGCTCGACGAGCCCTATTTCGACATAATACCCGATGGTCGCCGCATCCGTGTCGATGAGCGACGCCAGTTCCGACAAAGTGAGTTGATCGGGATATTCGCGCACGACGACCAGTTCGTATTTCGGATCCATCAGCGTCGACCTCCCGGCAACAAGTCCCTTGCATTGAATTGCGAAGAAGAGGCCAGTTTCTCGAAAAGTTCCTTCTCGGCGGGGGTAGGGCTAGGAGGATTAACGAGCTTGAGCTTGCAGTATTGATCGCCCCTGCCGCCTCGCCGTTTAGACAATCCCTGACCGCGCAATCTTAGCCGTTGACCCCCTTGCGCTCCTGGTGGAACTTTCATCTCTACAGGTCCGTCCAGGGTTGGCACGTTGACTTTGCCGCCGAGGGCCGCCTCCCAGGGCGCAACCGGCAGCTCAATCTGGATGTCGTCTTCCCCGGCGATTGTGAAGAATGGGTGCGGTTGGACGCGTACATGAAGGAATAGATCGCCAGGCGGCCCGCCATTGGCCCCGGGCTCTCCCTGGCCAGCCAGCCTCACAGTAGAGCCTTCGCGCAGGCCGGAAGGAACATTAACCTCGAGTGACTTGGGTTTAGTAACAATCCCGGAGCCACGACAACCGGGACAAATGTTGCCATTCGTCTCGCCTGTTCCATGGCACGTGGGACAGGGTTCTGTTACCTGGAACGATAACGTGCGGTTAGCGCCGCGGTGCAAGTCTTCAACAGATAGCGAGATATCCGCCTCGACGTCCTGCCCGCGAAGAGCAAAGCCCGGTCCAGCTCTGGATGTTCCCGCTCTGAATGTACCGCCTCCGCCAAAGAGCGACTCAAAGAAGTCGCTGAAACCGCGCCCTCCACGGGATTCAGTGAAGATGTCGCCGAAATCGCGGAATTCATATTGTTGTCCGCTCTGACCCGGCGGTGGCGTAAAGTCAGCACCTGCTTTCCAATTAGGACCGAGTTGGTCGTAACGCTGTCGCTTTTCGGGATCCGAAAGCACCTCATATGCTTCGTTGATTTCCTTGAATTTCTCCTCCGCCGATTTATCGCCCGGGTTCACGTCGGGGTGAAACTTTCGGGCGAGCTTGCGGTAAGCCCGTTTTATCTCGTCTTCGTTGGCGCTTCGTTGAACGCCCAAAGTGTCGTAGTAATCTCTAAACGCTACTGGCATAAGAAGTTGGCATCCAGCAAAGTTGAGACCGCGCCACGTTGGGGCCGGCGCATTAACCAGGTAGGCCAGCCGTCATGGCCGTAACACTAACGGCCCTAGTTCTACATGATACCACGACCGCAAAACCCATTCCGCCCGTCCCAAAAGGTAGATGGACCAATTGTGTAAATTAACCCATAGCATTGGAGTCATGAACAAATAGAATGCCAGATCTGCCGGCGCCCCGATAACCTCATCTTGAGCGGCCCTAGCAATAGCGCTGGGATTCTTATCGACAGAACGATCGCTGACAGCGACGCACCTTGCCTCAGTCGGGGATTTCTTGCTACCTTGCACGGTCCGGCGGTTGTAGGGATTAAGATTGTTAATCGGATGGAGTACGG
>Ga0126381_100007076_pt1 | contig 12452 bp, 10 predicted proteins | sample PanSoiMetPlot_28_FD_96465 | JGI IMG/M metagenome (GOLD analysis project Ga0126381, IMG submission 96465) | Tropical forest soil microbial communities from Panama - MetaG Plot_28 | ecosystem: Environmental > Terrestrial > Soil > Tropical forest > Bulk soil | place: Panama | collected 2016-02-17
CTGAGCTGGGCCCGCACGGCGCGTTTCGAGAATCTTCAGGACCTGGGTGTCGCTCAACTGCGAATCCGGCCGTGGAGACGAAGCCGCCTCGGAGTCGGGCGTCCGCAGGAACGCCGCCGGCGCAATCGTAGCGAACGCGTCGGGATAACGGCCGCGTATGGCTTCCAGCCATCGCTCCGCGTCCGCCAGCGTCTCGAAGTAGCCCATGTGGAGGTACAACCGCTCACTACCATCCGGCTGAGGCGCACGGCTCGTGAAGAATGTAAAAGGCTTCAGTCGCGGTGATTGGGGCGGCCGCAGGGTAACCGGCGCAGCGAGCCGACACAGCGTGAGCATGAAGTTTCCCGTGCCAGTCTGCGCCCGATTCACTGCATTGCTGTTCGATGACCCGCCGGGATTTGTCGATGTCATACACTCCCCCTGAAACGAACGTTTCGCTTCACGATCAGAGAGCGCGACGCCTGAGGCAGGCGAGCTTGCACGCTCACACCTGGCGGTGGAGTGGCAACCCCGCTGTCTTAGGCTTTACGCCCTTAGACCGGTAGCTTTGCGTCCCCGCCTTTCGAACGGGTTTGCCCTTGTCGATGCCGCCGAAGCATGGGCGCTCGGGAACCATATGTCTAGTGGCACCGCGCGTCGAAGCAAGCCGCCAGAGCTTTCGAGTCGAGCCGCGCGATCACTCGCACGGCGCAGCTGAGCTTGCGCCTCTTTACATAAAGCCGCTGCATCCGCCTGCGGGGAACCGTCGCTGGCGCGCGCCAAATTGTTCGCTGGTGGCGAGCCGCGTATGCTCGTACGCAAGGGGAGTTAATGAGAAAAACGGCTTCGAGCTGTGGTTTCCTGCGCGGACTTGCCATGAGCCAGGTGCACTCACGCATCATCCTGGCCGCGCAACCGCGTTCGCAATCCCCTGGTCCGCGGAAGTCCTGAAACAAAACGGAGATTCTTATGCGCGCACAACGATTTGTTGCGTTACTGCTGGCTATCGCCGCAGCTCACGCGAGCTACGCCGGCACGCTGGCCAACAACACCCCGGCATTTGCCAGTACGGCGCCAGACCTGGGCGCGGTCGACCCGACCACTGTCATCGCCGTTACCGCATGGCTCGAGATCCACAACAAGGCGTCACTCGACGCGCTCGTGAAGCAGCAGAACACTCCCGGTTCTCCTAACTATCACGCGTGGCTCACGGAAGCGCAGATCGACGCCACCTACGGACCGAAGCCTCAGGAGGTCAAGGCGGTCACGAACTTTCTCACTGCTCACAATCTCACGGTGCTCGCCGTCGCCGAGAACAATCTGTACGTGAAAGTGCAGGGCACGGTGGCGGACGTTCAGAAGGCCTTCCACGTACAGCTGCACAACTACAAGGTCAACGGCGTCACGCACCGCTCCAACACTGCTGATCCCTCTGTGGATTCGGGCGGTGGCCTGATTGCGGCAGTCACGGGGTTGGACGACGTCGAGTTTCATCCCAACAATGTGCGCCCGATGGACGCGGACGGCACGCCTGCACCCATGACCCCGCTCGTCAACAGCCCCAATGGCGCATTCTTCGAGAGTCAGTGCCTGCGCGGCGTGCAGACCAAGACCTTCAGCTCGGGGGGTCACACGGCCATCTACACCGGTAACCGTTACGGGGCAGACATCACCAACACGACTCTCGGCCATCTGGCGCCGTGCGGCTATCAGCCGAGCGAAGTGCAGACCGCTTACAACATGGGAGCGCTTTACGACGCCGGGCTTGCGGGCCAGGGACAGACCGTGGTGATCGTGGATGCCTTCGGCTCGTCGACCATCCAGACCGATGCGGAGGTTTTCTCGCAGATCTACGGACTGCCCGATCTCACGCCGGCGAATTTCCATGTGTTCGCCGCGCCCGGCACGGTACAGCACCCGGCGACCAGGCACTTCGGCAGTCCCGCAGGCTGGGCGGACGAGATCACGCTCGACGTCGAGTGGGTGCATGCCATGGCGCCAGGGGCGAACATCGCGCTCGTCATCAGCCCGAACAACGGCGCCGACCTCGATGAGGCGGTCAACTGGGCGGTGGTGCATCACCTCGGCAACACCATCTCCAACAGCTGGTCAGGACCTGAGGGCTTTGGCAATCCACAAACACTGTCACGCGTCGAGCGCATCCTCGAGATGGCCGCCGCGCAGGGCATCGACGTGAATTTCTCCTCCGGGGACTTTGGCGACAACGTCGAGTTCGTCGGCAAGCTGACGGTCGATTACCCCGGCAGCTCCACCTTTGCGACGAGCGTCGGCGGCACCAGCCTGTTCCTGAACCCCGATGACACCATGTCCTTCCAGACCGGCTGGGGCACCAACATCACTCGTCTCACCAACAGAGACGGTACAGTAGTCATTCCACCTCTCAACACCCCGCCGCTCGGATTTCAGTTCGGCGCCGGCGGTGGTGCAAGCCTCACGTTCGCCAAGCCGCCATTCCAGGGCGGCCTGCCGGGCAATGTGCGCCTGGTGCCGGACATCGCATTCCTCGCCGATCCGCAGACCGGAGTCGAAATCATCGAGACGGTCGGCGGTCAGCTCTCGTTTGGGAGCATTGGAGGTACCAGCCTCGCGTGTCCGATGTTCTCGGCGCTCATGTCCATCGCTGCACAGAAGGCCGGGCACCGGCTCGGTCAGGCGGCGCCACTGGTGTACAACCTGCCGGCCGGCGCCGTGACCGACGTCGTGCCCGTGGGCTCACGCAACAACGTCACCGGGGTGATCGACGGCAAGCCGATCTCGGCGGATGCGCTCGCCGCCCCGCTGGACGGCACGACGGTGTACTTCAGCACGATCTATAACAGCCCGGCCTCAGGTCGCTGGGACGTGCTTACCTTCGGAACTGACACCTCACTGAGGACCGCCGTCGGCTGGGACAACGTGACGGGCGTGGGCACGCCCAACGGCAAGGCGTTCGTGGACGCCATCGTGCCTTGAAGCCTGAGCGGCAGATGCACGGCTGAAGGATCTGACGCCGCAAACCGAGGGGCCGCCACGAGCGCGGCCCCTCATTTTTTTCGCTCTCAGCCTGTCTCGGAGTCTCCCATGTCGCCCTCTCACATCCAGCGTTTCCTATGGCTCGTTCCGCTACTGATGCTTTCGGGCCTGTTCGCGTCGGCCAGCGCCCAGCAAAACGTGCCGTCGCCTCTCGCCGGCCGCGGTGACTGGCGTGCAGCCGTGCGGCAGTTCGCGATGGAGCATCTGAAGCATCCCGCCTGGGGTTACTCACACTGCGTCAGGGACTATGCGCTCGCCAGGGCGCTCGCAGGGCAGGACCACGTGGCGCTTGACGACGACGTGTTATATGCCGCGGCGTACCTGCACGATGTCGCCGCGCTGCCGCCGTACCAGAAACCTCACACTGATCATGCAGAGGCGGGGGCGGAGCTCGTGAGCTCGCTTCTGAGCGGCAGCGGCTTTCCGACGAACAAGATCGATATGGTCCGCGAAGCGATCCGCACTCACATGTTCAACCGCAAGCCCGTCGGCCCGGAGGCCCTCTACCTGCACGATGCAGATGCGCTCGACTGGCTCGGCGCGATTGGCGTGGCGCGCATTTTTGCGCTCGTCGACCCCAACGGCGGTGCGCCCGACGGGCCAGCCGCGGTGAAGATGTTGCAGGACTACCTCGAGCGCGTACCGCCCGGGATTTTGTCCAGGGCGGGCCGGGCAGACAGTGTGGGGCGTATCCGCGAGCTGCAGCAATACCTGCGGGAACTGAGTGGCGAGACCGACGGTTACGCTACGCTGTAGCCTTCTTCAGCTGGGGCGCGATCACTTGGCTCCGGCAATCCAGCGGCACATGATCAGCGGTGAGCAGGCGCCTGGTAAACGTGCAACCGCAACACGCTGGTCGAACACAGGCGTCGCCCGAGGCGGCGCGGCCCCGACCCCACGACGACCCTGAAGAGGGCCTGACAGCGTCGCTGTGTTGGCGCCCCGATCGGTACCGAGGGACGGTACGCCTGGGCTAGTCGCGTCCGAACATCGCTCCCAGGCGATCCTGAAGTCGCTTCCGATACCGCCGGCTCAACCGCAGTCGGGCCTTGGATCTCAGCACCACCTCGTACTCACCGCCAGCCTGCAGCTCCAGCGCCCGAACCCGCTCGAGGTTCACGACGACCGAGCGGTGAATACGAATGAACTGCTCATCACCCAGGTCCTGCTCGAGCTCTGACAGTGAGCGTCGCAAGACGTGCGTGTCGCTGCCGATGTGCACGCAGGCGTAATAGCCCGCAGCCTCGATCCAGTCGATGTCGGCGACACTCAGGAACAGCAACTGGCCGTGACTTCGGACCACGAGTCGCTCTGCTGCCCGCGATCTCGCGGGCAGGTAGTGGGCAAGCTTGTCCTTGGCGCGCTTCAGAGCGCGGCCAAAGCGCGCGTCATCGAAGGGCTTCAACAGGTAATCGAGCGCCCCCGCCTCGAAGGCACGCAGCGCATACTCATCGTAGGCCGTCACAAAGATGATGGTCGGGGGCAGATCGTTGCCCAGGAGCTCGAGTACGTCGAAGCCATCGCACTCGGGCATTTGCACGTCGAGGAACACCAGGTCGGGCTTCGATTTTCTGATTTCCTCGATGGCATCGAGCCCGGATGAGCATTCGGTGACGGATCCTATGTCCGGATCACGGCGTAGCAGCACGGTCAGATTGCGGCGCGCCAATGACTCGTCATCGACGATGAGCGTCTGAATTGGCGCCGGTCGTTTCTCGAGCGCCACCAGCTACGCCTCTCTGTAGGGCAACGTCACCACTACTTCCACTCCGCCGGGATCAGCCGACCGCAGTTGTAACCCGGATTCGCCGCCGTGGAGGATCTGCAGGCGCGTGCGCAGATTGCCGATGCCGACGCCCGTCCGCGTCGCCTCCCAATCCGTTGGCAAGGTGGGGCCGTCATTGTAGACACTCAGGCAAAGGTTGCCGTTGTGACACACGCCGGCAACTCGTACGGTGCCTCCGGCGACACGTTTGGCGATGCCGTGCTTGATGGCATTTTCCACCAGCGGCTGCAGCAGCAGGTTGGGAACCTTTGCGCGCAGCAGTTTCTCAGGGATATCTACGTTGACCTGCAGACGCTCTCCAAAGCGCACCTTCTGGATGTCGAGATAGCGTTGCAGATACTCGACTTCCTCCTGCAGCGCGACCTGCGACCGGTGGGAATCCTCCGAAGAGCGGCGCAGAAACTCGCTCAGCCCGACGATCATACTCACCGCGGCATCGTTGCGTTGGTCACGCACCAGGCCGGCGATGGAGTTGAGCGTGTTGTACATGAAGTGCGGCTCCAACTGCCTGCGCAACGCCGCCAGCTGTGCCTTGGAGAGCTCCTCATTGAGCCGCGCGGTCTCGGTCAGCTGTCGCGCCATGCTCTCTCTGGCATCGACGACGTAGGTAACGGTCAAAATCAGCGCGTAGGCGATGAGGAAGGTGAGAACCTGGAAGATGAGTGTCGTGGTCCAGGTGTCCACGAATGTCGGCCACTTTCGATTGTGCCACGGGTTGAAGAGCATCTGGAGCACCGTAAACCAAGTCTCGGAGACCGCGCTGATGGCTGCGAAAGCCGCGAGATGCACGCTCAGCGTGCGCACGCTCATGCCGCGAACTATCGGGTAGCGCCGTGCCAGATGAATCACGAGCGGAGTCGCCAGCGCCCAGGGAAGCCACGACACCAGTTCCGTTGCGAAAAGCGGCAACCACGCAATGTGCCTGCCTTCCGCGTGCATGATGAGCACGGTCTGACTTGCGTCGAAGAGCGCGCCGGCGCACCAGATCGCGGCAATCCAGCGCCAACTGGTCGTGTGCACGCCGGTGCGGGTTGCGGTCATGGCGGTCACTGTACGCCAACACGTTGCCGCTGCGAACTCACCTATGCAGTAAATCGCCAGCCTGGTGCAGTGAGCGGTCTTCGGTTGCTGCGGTCGTTGCGCCTAGACTGAGCTCCACGCTCCCACTTGAGGCACGCGTCCCAAGCGGACCGCAGGACAGGGCACCAGGGCGATCAGAGGAGAGAGAGATGCAGAAAGGTACCTTCACGCGGTGGTTCCTGGGGTGGTTCCTGGTATGGCTCCTGGCCGCATTGGTTCTGTTGTGTCTAAGCCTCGGCATCAGGGTCACTGCGGCGCCGGGAGAAGTCACCAGCAGCCCCGCGGCTGACCCGCGCTTCGCCATGATTTTGGCGCTCAGGGCTACCGGCCCTCATCCTTCACTCGGTGATCACGCGCGCGTTCTTGACCGCCTCGTCGGGAGCTGGGATGTCGAATACATGGATATTTCCAAGAACGGAAAGGCAATTCACCGCTCGGGCGAGCTGCTCGTTGGATGGATCCTGGATGGGCGTGCCATAGAGGACGTGTGGATTGTCTATCCGTCCGGTGCGGATAAGGATCGGGAGGTCTACGCGGACGTGCGCTATTTCGACCCGAAGTCCGGGACATGGCCCGCGATCTTCATCGACCCGCAGGAGGCTTCGGCCGCCACATTTACCGGCGGCGCGGTGGGGGACGATCGGATCGTTCTCGACAGCCGGGATCTGGTCGCCGGGCAAACCCGAAGATGGTCGTTCAACGATATAGGCGACGATTCGCTCGTCTTTCGCGACGATGCATCCGCGGACGGCGGCAAGACCTGGGCGCTCAAGTCGGAATATCACATGAAGCGGCGCAGAGCCCCACGAGTGCTGTGATCCTCCCCGTTCGCGTACGCGAGCGGTCGCACAGGTGGGAGCGTTGTAGCAGCAAGCCTCAGGCCGTCTCGAGGATCCCGAGCATGCGGGCTCTCTGCAGCGCGTGCTCGCGCGTGCCGACGTTCAACTTCGCGAAGACGTTCTTGAGGTGCCACTTGACCGTTGCGTCACCCACGTCCAGCGCAGCGGCGATCTGCTTGTTCGACAGCCGCCGCGCGAGCAGCCGAAGCACCTGCCGCTCCTTCGGAGTAAGAAGCGCACTGGACGTCACGCGCGGGCCCTCGCTCGCCACGCGGGAATGATCCTGACCGGTAGCCGTGCCAGGTGCCCGGCCCGACGAGGCCAGATGGGCGCTATCGGTGAGCTCCGGGTGCGTGTCGATGAGCATCCGGCGCAGTCCGTAGGTGTCGGCGAGACTCACCGCCTCGCGCATCAGTGCGGCTGAATCACCGCCGGTTGCGCACAGTGCCAGCGCGCGCAGCAGCTTGATACGGATGCCCTCGCGACCGCGCCGCAACTGGTCGGCGAGCGTACCCGCGGCGGCGAGCAGCTCCAGTGCCGGCTTCCAGTCGCGCCGGGCGACCGCGGCGTAGGCAGCCGCGAGCCCACGCTCCAGTCTCATCAGCCCTCCGAGCACGGAGCTTTCAGCTCGCGGAAAGGTGCTGAACACGGTGTCGAGCCTCGCGAGCAGGCTGGCCGAGGTCTCCGCGCTACCGCGCACCGCGTGTATACGGATGAGCTCAGCGAGACTCGCGACGCACACCCGCGGCATGGAGCGTCCTTCGCCGAGCGCGCACAGCTCCTCGAGGAGACTCAAGGCGCGCCGTTCCTCGTTGCCGAGCGCCGCGAGGCGCGCCGCGACCACGTAGGCGGCAATGAGTCCGTCGGGAAGGCCCAGGTACTCGATGAGATCGAGCCTGTTTGCCAGGGTGGTCGCTGCAGCCTCGGTCTCACCGCGCTCCCACTGGGCGAGCGCGAGCGGTCCGGCAATGGCGGCCGCCACTGCCCCGCGTCGGCCCGCGATGTTTTCGGCGCGCTTCATGCCATCGGCGAGCGTGGCTTCGGCCGCAATCACCTGTCCTTCCCACAGATGGGCAAGGCCCGCCAGGGTGAGGTTGATTCCCCCAGCCAGATCGATGCCCGGACCCACCGGGGCCACCTCAGGCTCCTGCAGCAGGCGCAGCGCTTGCGCCGGATTGCCGTGGCACAGAGCCAGCATGGCCGTCTGGTTCGCGCGGTGCTCGCTCATCTTCTTACCCGAAATGAGCGGCAACCAGTCGTGAACGATCGTTTCGGCCTCATCGATCTGATCGGCATAGAAGGCCGCGGCGCTCAACATCAGCATCGCAAGTGCCCGGTCCTGGGGTTCGGCTCGTGCCAGCTCGAGCACACGGCGGGCGAAGGGCTCTGCCTCGGAATAGCGCCGGCTCATTGCTCGTGCGTAGCCAGCCGACAGCAGCAGCTTGGGCCGGCTGGCTACCGCCGCGGGCGGCAGTCTCTCCACCCACTCGATGACTGCGGCGCCCTGACCCGCCTCGAACAGCTCGAACAGTCCCTGCTCTGCGAGCGACCACGCCGCTTCCTCGCGTCCCGCCTTCAATGCATGACGGGCCGCTTCGGCGAACATCTGACGCGCCACCAGCCACTCCATCGCGGCGATGTGCGCCCGCTCGCGCTCCTGCGCGGGCAGCTGCTCGAAGCGCTCGAGCAGGAACTCGCGCGCCAGGGAGTGTATCGTCAGCCATTCGCTGTCGACGCTCTCGGCCAGGATGGGAGTGGAGTTGCGCAGCTCATCGAGCATTGCCGGTGCGGCGTTTGATCCCGTGAGGGCTGCGCACAGCGCAGGGTGGATCCGGTCCGCGATCGCCACTCGGACAAGAAAGTCCTGTTGCGGAGCAGGCAGATGCGACAGCAGCGAGTCGACGAAGTAGTGGCGGATATCCCCGGTCTTCGCTGAGGCGAGCTCCAGCATGTCGCGCAGATTGGGGCTGCGTTCGACAGAGGCGATTGCGAGCTGCAGTCCCAACGGCCAGCCTTCACTGAGCTCGTGCAGCCTGGCGCAGGCGTCGCGATCCAGACGCGCACCGAACCGCGACTGCAGGAGCGCGATCGTCTCGGGCAAAGTGAAGCGCAGCGACTCCGTGGTGATGCGCCTCAGCATGCCCCGGCCGACCAGCTCGGTCATCGGCAGGTTCAGCCGGATACGTGACGCGATGACGACTTGCAAGTTGGTCGGCAGATTGCTCAGCAGAGCAACCAGAGACTGTTGCGCGGTTGCGCTCGGCAGTCGTTCCGCTTCATCGAGCATCAGTACCGAGTGCACGCCGAGGTCGGCGACCTCGCCCAGCCACTCCGTCAGGCGGTCAATCTCACCGTCTGCCAGCGCCGAGCGGTGGCTGATGCGACTGAACGCGCGCCGCCCGCTTCCCAGATTCATGGCGACGGCAAGACTCTCGCTGAAACGTACCGGATCGTCTGCCTCATCGAGGTTGAGCCAGGCGACGACCGCCCCGCGCGTCAGCCACTCGCGTCGCCACTGACTCAGCACCGAGGTCTTGCCGAAGCCGGCCGGCGCGCTCACCCCGATCACGGGCGTGTCATCGAGTGCGAGACGCTCGACGCTCAGATCGTCGCGGTGAAACAGCCACTTCGTTGCGCGCGGAGGTGTTGCTTTGAGGATAACGCCCGGGTCGGCATCGAGCTTCATGACGCGTGAGCTACTCAATCAGGCCCGGGCGTTGAACGCCTCGTGGTAGGTGACGACGCCGCGCGGCTGCGATGAATCGAACGAGATAGCTTGAAAGCATTCCGCTGGTGCGCCGGCAAGAACGAGGCTGGGTTGTGCCCGAAAACCGAACCTGCCGTAGTACTCAGGCTCGCCCAACACGACACAGCCGCAGGCTCCACGGGAGCGAAGAAGGCCGAGCGCTTCGCGCATGAGCTGCGATCCGATCCCGCGACGCTGATGTTGCGGCAGAACAGAAATGGGGCCGAGTCCGAACCAACCGGATGCGCCGTCCGAGATCGATACCGGGGATACGGCGACATGTCCAACTATGATGCCGTCTGCCTCGGCGACCAGCGAGACCGCCAGCCCTCCGGCGCTGCGCAAGGCGTTGACGATGTACCGCTCAGCGTGACTCGTGTGCGCGGCATGCAGAAACGCGCTGACGGTCACCGCCTCTATCGCCTGCGGGTCGCCCGAATTCTCATCTCTTATCCTGATCTTCATCGAAATCCACGCGTCCTACGCCCCTGAGAAACCGCGGTCACGAGCCAGCACGGCTGCCTGAGTGCGGGTACGTACCCCGAGTTTCTCGAAAATTCGCGTCAGGGAGTTACGTACCGTCTTCTCGCTCACGAACAGTGCGGCACCGATCTCCGCATTGCTCTGCCCTGAGACGACTGCCGCCAGTATCTGCCGTTCCCGCAGCGATAGTGTTGCCAGCAGCGGATCGTCGGCCCCCAGCGCGCCGGGACGGCCGGTGAACTCGAGCAGCGCGTCCTTGAAGTGCGGCCAGGCGGGCTCGTCGGCCAGGAGAATGTGGTTCCGCGAGTCGAGTGACACGAACTCGGCGTTGGGGATCTCTGCCGCCAGCTGCTTGCCGGCCTCGAACGGTACGATCTCGTCGCCGCGCGCGTGCAGCACGAGCGTTGGGACGTGCACCTGCGGCAGCAGATCGCGCACGTTGAGCTCTCCGCGTGCTGTGAGGAGGCGGGTCGCAATCTCCGGCGTGGTCGTGCGCCGGCACAGTTCGTTGAACCATGCGAACTGCTCCGGGGTTGCACCGGGCACGAACTGTGCCGCGAACAGCTGACGGAACACCGGATTGTCCTTACCCCAGCCGAGCTGCACGAGATCGACGATGGCGCGGTAGCGACGATAGCCCTCGGACTCCGGACTCTGCGCCCAGCCCTTCGAGTAGCCTCCATATAATATGAGGCGTGAGATCCGCTGCGGATGGCGCACCGCATAGGTGATCGCAGCCGCGGCGCCCTGGGAGATGCCGAGCAACACAAACTGCTCCCCTGGGTCACTCGAATCGATGACCGCCTCGAGGTCCTCTCCCCAGCGCGCCGCCGACAGATCCGCGGCTTCCCAGTCGCTCATGCCTGAGCCGCGCTCGTCGTAGCGGATGAGTCGGTAGTGTTGGCTCAGAAATTCGATCCAGTGCCTCCAGATCGGACTCTCGAGGTCGTAGGTGAGATGCGAGAGCCAGTTGGCCGCCTTGACGAGGACCGGGCCCTGACCAAGCGCGGCCCAGGCCAGCCTTAGCCCATCGCGCGTCTTCAGATAGCGGATCGACTGCGCCATTCGGTATGAGCCTCCGGCGCTCAGTCTAGCCGCCCGTCGCCAGCAGCGCCGCCGCGTACCTTCAGCATGGGACAAACGCCCCCGGCCGGCGCACTCACCGCGTGCCAACTCGGGACGTTTCTCCCGTATTGCAGCGACGCGACTTTGGGCACGCTGCCCTGGTCGCCAACCACATAACCAGGAGCAGCCATGTTCACCTTCCAGCGGCCGCTCGTCGCCCCACTGCTCGCGCTCGCCACAGCCACCATGCTCGTGGTGCTCGACACGCTGTTCGATCTCAGCGCGCTCTTCCACTGAGTGCCTGAAACCACCGCACCGAGACAATGAAACGTCTGTTCATCTTTGTCTACGGTGTGGTGTGCTATGCCGCCTCGGTAGCCACACTCCTGTACACCGTCGGCTTCCTCGGCGACTTCTGGGTCCCGACATCATTCGACTCGCCGCGCGCGGCATCTTTGCCGACTGCGTTGCTGATCAATGTCGCGCTCGTGACACTGTTCGCACTGCAGCACAGTGTCATGGCCCGACCGGCGTTCAAGCGCTGGTGGACCCGCATCGTGCCCGAGTGTGCTGAACGAAGCACCTATCTGCTGCTGTCCTGCCTGGCACTCACGGCGCTGTTCCTCCTCTGGCAACCTTTGGGTGGGCTGGTGTGGAAAGTGGATTCATCGAGCGCGCGTGCGCTGCTCCATGGCGCCTTCGCACTCGGCTGGACCGTGCTTCTAGGGTCGACTTTCCTGCTCAACCACGCCGACCTGTTCGGTTTGCGACAGGTCTGGTTGCAGCTGAAAGGCCAGCCGTATCAGCCGCTGCCGTTCCGCACGCCCGCGCTGTACCGCTACGTACGCCATCCCCTGTATGTCGGCTGGCTGCTGACGTTCTGGGCCGCACCCATCATGACAGTTGCGCACCTGGCGTTCGCGTTGGCGAGCAGCGTCTGCATTCTGATCGCGATACGGCTCGAAGAGCGCGATCTGCTCGCTATGCATCCGCAGTACCGCGACTACCGCCGGCGCGTGTCGATGCTGCTGCCGGGCATCACGCGAAGACCGCAGCAAGCCACCCCGCTCGCGTTCCGCGACCAGTCCTGGGCAACTAGACGGCGGCCTGTCTGAGCAGTCTGCGGCCTGCCAGTCCAAACATGAGTCGCGTTACGCCGGTCACGAGCAGGTTCACGCCCACCAGAGTGCCGATGGCCCACACGGAACTCGAGGGCCATTCGACCCAGATCATCCCACCCAGCAGGAGCGCAACGATTCCGTTCAACAGCAGCCACACCGACGCCTCTCCGCCTCGCAGCCGGAAGTAAGTGACGATCTCGAAGACTCCTTCGGCGACTATCGCCACCGCCAGCACCGCGGTGAGTGTACCGATCGCAATCAGGGGGTGCGTGACCAGATAGAGTCCCGCAAGCGCGAATACGATCGCGGAGAGTATCTGA
>Ga0126381_100007077_pt1 | contig 12452 bp, 8 predicted proteins | sample PanSoiMetPlot_28_FD_96465 | JGI IMG/M metagenome (GOLD analysis project Ga0126381, IMG submission 96465) | Tropical forest soil microbial communities from Panama - MetaG Plot_28 | ecosystem: Environmental > Terrestrial > Soil > Tropical forest > Bulk soil | place: Panama | collected 2016-02-17
AAGGGACCAGGGCGAGTATTGCGAACCCGGTTTTCTGGAGCCGCTGTTTCGGAGGATGTGGTTGGGCCTGATCTGAAACCCGAGGTCAACGCCGACGCGCTCTATGATCTTGTCCGCCGGGCCGCTCCATTTGGCGCCCTTAGCCGTTCCGCGTTTGACAGCGTACTCGACCTGCTCAGCGGCCGTTATCCCTCAGACGAGTTTGCCGAGCTTCGTCCCCGGATCACATGGGACCGAATTCGCAACGTGGTCACAGCCCGCGAGGGAGCTGCACGCCTCGCCATTCTCAATGCGGGGACGATCCCAGACCGCGGACTCCACGGCGTCTTCCTCGCCCACGCCGAGGGCAAGCCGGTCCGTGTGGGAGAACTCGACGAGGAAATGGTCTTTGAATCTCACCCGAATGAGACATTTATCCTCGGCGCTTCGACGTGGCGGATCGTTGACATTACGCATGACCGTGTCCTCGTCGAGCCCGCGCCGGGTGAGCCGGGCAAGATGCCGTTTTGGAAGGGTGACGGGCCGGGACGCCCGCTCGAATTCGGCCGCCGCATTGGTGCGCTTGTCCGTGGGCTTCGTGCACTGCCGAAGGCAGCCGCTCTCACGCGCCTCGTAACCGAGCACGACCTCGATCCCGGCGCTGCGGAGAATTTGGCGCAGTTTCTTGCCGACCAGGAATCGGCCACCGGGCAGGTTCCGGACGACCGGACAATCGTGGTTGAACGGGTCCGCGACGAACTTGGCGACTGGCGCATGTGCGTTCTCACGCCGTTCGGCAGCCGAATTCACATTCCGTGGGCGATGGCGGTGAGCGCCCGAATCCGTGCGGCCGGTGGACCTGAGGTCGAGACGCTGTGGGGCGATGACGGCTTCGTTCTGCGCTTTCCTGATACAGACGATCCACCTGATCCTGATTGGGTCCTCATCGAGTCCGCCGAAGCGATGCAGCTGGTTCTGCGGCAACTCGGTTCGACAGCACTGTTCGCGGGGCGGTTTCGCGAGGCTGCGGGACGCGCTCTGCTGCTGCCGCGCCGCCGTGCCGATCAGCGTTCGCCGCTGTGGCAGCTTCGCAAGCGCTCCTACGACCTGCTCAGCGTCGCTTCGCGTTATCCATCGTTTCCGCTGCTGCTCGAGGCCTACCGCGAGTGCCTTCGGGACGTGTTCGACATGCCGGCTTTGATCGAAACGCTGCGCGCCATTGAGCAGCGTCAGCTTCGCGTCCACGTGGTGGAAACGCACAAGCCTTCGCCGTTCGCCTCATCGCTGCTCTTCAGCTATGTAGCGAATTTCGTCTACGACGGGGATGCGCCTCTCGCCGAGCGCCGTGCCCAGGCCCTCACGATTGATCAGGATCAGCTCCGCGAACTGCTCGGCGAGGCCGATCTGCGCGAACTGCTCGATGATGATGCAATTGCCGAGGTGGAGGAGACCGCGCAATGCCTCGTTGAGTCGCACCGCGCGCGCTCGGCGGATGGCATACACGATCTGTTGCTCCGGCTCGGCGATCTGACGCGCGAAGAATTGAGCCGCCGCGTTGTGTCGTCTGATCTGCTGCAGCATGTTGACCGGCTGATTCGCGCGCGCCGCCTGCTCGAGTTACGCATCGCCGGGGAGCTCCGCTTTATAGCCGTCGAAGATGCAGCGCGGTATCGCGATGCACTGGGTATACCGCTTCCGCCCGGTCTGCCTGCTTCGCTGGTCGGGCCTGTTGCTCAACCCGTCCTGGAACTCGTTCGCCGCTATGCCCGTACGCACGGCCCATTCACGAAACGCGAGGTTGCCGACCGGTTCGCACTTGATCCCGCGATCATCGAGAACAGTTTGCACCAGCTCACCGTCGAGGGGCGCATTCTTGAAGGCGGCTTTCGCCCGCACGGGCTTCAACACCCTGTCGGATACACAACATCCGCCGGAGGCCCCGATTTCCATCGCGAGTGGTGCGATATGGAGATCCTGCGCCAGATTCGCCGCAAATCTCTCGCGAAACTTCGGCGCGAGGTCGAACCGGTCGAGCAGCACACGCTAGCGCGATTCTTTACCCACTGGCAGGGGCTACTTTCGCCGCGGCGAAGCCCGAATGCGCAGCTCGATGTCTTGCTCGATGCTGTCGAAAGCTTACAGGGTGCGCCAGTCCCAGCATCTCTCCTTGAGACCGTCATCCTACCGGCGCGTGTTGCCGGCTACGAATCGAGCGGCCTCGATACATTGGTCGCCGCCGGCGAAGTCGCGTGGGCCGGCATCGACCCGATCGGCGAGCGCGATGGCCGCATCGCGCTGTTCCTTGCCGACAAGCTGCCTTTGCTGGCACAGCAGCGCCCGCTGGTCGAGCCGCTGACCGAGCGTGAGGAGAAGATCGTCGCTGTGCTCGAATCGACCGGCGCCAGCTTCTTCGATCCGCTGCACCAAGCCATCGGCGGCGGATATCCCGGTGAGACGATCGACGCGCTATGGGGTCTGGTCTGGCGCGGTCTGGTTACGAATGATTCTCTGCACGCGCTCCGCGCGTATACCCTGCGCCCAGATCCGTCGCGTGGCCCGCGGCGCTCGCACACCGGAATGGTGTTTCGTTCGCGACGCACGACGCCGTCAAATGCCCAGGGGCGATGGTCGTTGCTGCCGTCGAGAGAGAGCAGAGATCAGAGTGCGGAGATCAGAGGAGCCGTCACTGCAACCGAGGCCAGCCACGCCCTCGCGCTCCAGCTCCTGAATCGCTATGGCATTCTCACGCGCGAAGCGGTTGTGGCGGAGAACGTCCCGGGCGGATTCAGCGCCGTCTACGGCGTGCTAAAGGCATTGGAAGAGAGCGGGCGCATCCGGCGAGGCTACTTCGTTGCCGGCCTTGGCGCCACGCAGTTTGCGCTGCCATCCGCAGTTGATCTGCTGCGGCAACTGCGCACCGAGCCTCCCCCCGAGAAGCCCGAGTTCGTGCAACTCGCAGCAACCGACCCGGTGAATCCGTATGGGTCCGTTCTGCGCTGGCCCGAACTGCCGCCGATGGACGATGATGCGGAGTCGGCTCCGCGAGCGCTCACTCGCGCGACCTACGCTGAAGTCATCCTGCGCAACGGTCAACTCGTCGCGTGGCTCCGCCGCAACAACCCAAATCTGCTCGTCTTTCTTCCGGCCGACGAACCGGAGCGCTCGCAGGTCGCGTCGGGACTTGCACAATTCCTCTCCGCACGCGGACAGGAGCGCATGCGCCAGAGCAGCCATCAGGGCGCGCTGATCACCACCATCAACGGTCAGCCGGTTGCTGCACATTCGATGGCGCGCTTCCTGATGGATGCCGGTTTTCATCCCGGGCCGCTGGGGCTGCATTTGCGGCGCATACCGTTGCCGATCCATCACGATTTGCCGGCGGCCGACCGAGCGCCAGAGGAACTGCAGTAAATCATGCCTGAAGGCGATACGATCTTCCGCACCGCTCGGTCCGTGGGCCGCGCACTCATCGGCAAGACAATCACCGGTTTTCGCTCGAATTACCCTCTGCTCACACGCTTTCACGATGAGACGCCGATTACCGGCCAGACCGTCGATCGCGTAGAGTCGCGGGGCAAGTGGCTGCTGATTCATTTTTCTGGCGGCGCAACGCTCGTCACGCACATGTTGATGAACGGCTCCTGGCACCTTTACCGAACGGGCGAGCGCTGGCTCAAACCCGCTCGCGACATGCGCATCGTGCTTGAAAACCGAGACCATCAGGCTGTTGCCTTTACCGTGCCGGTTGCCCGTTTCTATACGGAGCAGGCGCTCGCGCGCGAGAGGCGCATCCCGCCTCCTGGCTCCGATGTGTTGAGCGAAGAGTTCGATCTCGACGCTGCCGCCAACCGTGTTCGCGCGTGCGGCAGCGAAGAAATCGGCGACGTGCTTCTTCACCAGGAAGTGCTTGCCGGAATAGGAAACGTCTTCAAGTCGGAAGTGTGCTTTGTCGAGGGCGTGAATCCCTTCTGCCATGTCGCGGCGCTCGCTGATGAGCAGGTCAGCGCACTCATTCAAGCAGCGCAGCGTCTTGTCATGGCCAATGTTCTCGAGGATTCCGGCAATATGATCGTGACTTATCGTGGACAGCAGCGCCGCACGATCCATCATTCGAATCCGCAGGACAGCCTCTGGGTTTATGGCCGTTCCGGCGCCCCATGCCGGCGCTGCGGCGCGATCATTCGCCGCCGGCTGCAGGGGCCGGACGTGCGCGTCACGTTCTGGTGCCCGATCTGCCAGCCCATGCCTGGCGGTAGCGAGATTGATGGCGCCTGAACGGATTCTTACTGTGCCGGGGCGGCGGCAGATTCATGCACCCGCTCGAGGTGAAACCCGGCCGCGATCGACGTGCTTTGCGCTGAGGATAAGCTCAGTTCTCATGCCGGCCCCTTGGATCTACCAGAACCAGGGAAATTGTGCGCAGCGAACGAGGGCGAATGTGCCGTTGCTCACGGGCCATGTGTCGAGTCGATTGAAGGTGCCTTAGTTTCCGCTCTTGCCCACCCCGAAGATCTTCTGCAGGATGTTGCGATGGTCCGCCGGGTGGTCGCATGTATCTGTCGGAGCCATGCCCATCAGAAATGCCGCATCGTAGCCGTCAGGGCAGGCTTCGTCACTCAAAAGGTTGCTGACCTTGTCGAGCTTCACCACCTGGATGCCGTCCGGAGGCGCGAATTCGTGCGTATCTGAGTACTGCGGAAGTTTGACGGCGCGCTTCATGAATTCGGTCCAGATTGGCGCCGCCGCCGTCGCGCCGCTGAGCTTCACATCGGTGTAGTCGTCGTTGCCAATCCAGACAATGCAGATGAGGTTGGAAGTGTAGCCGGCAAACCATGCGTCGTTTTCGGTACCGGTTTTTCCAGCCGCAGGTTCCATGAATCCACGTTTGCGCGCCTCATATCCGTAGCCGAAGTTCATCACGCCTTCCATCAGGTTGGTCGTGAGATAGGCGACTCGGGGATCGAGAACCTGCTTCGAAGTGGGCGTGAAGTCATTAATGACGTCGCCGTTGGGCGTCCGCACGCTGGCAAGCATCCAGGGAGAGATGTACACACCGGAATTGGCAAACACCGTGTATGCGCCGGCCACGTCCACCGGTGTCGCGCCATATGCGCCGATCGCAACCGATGGCGTGGCCTGCGCGCGTTTGATGCCCGCCGCGCGGCCCAGTGCAGCTACGTTGTCGAAGCCCACCTCTGCGGCGAGGCTGATCGTCGCATTGTTCAGCGAGTGCGCTAATGCATATATCGCCGTTACATCGCCGTGATACTCATTCTTGTAGTTGCGCGGCGTGTAGTCCTTCCCGCTGCCCGGAACCTCATAGGTAGTCTGTTCATCGTTCAGGATCGTAACGGCAGTGAAGGGCTTTTCCTGACCCGGAAGCAGTGTGCCGGCAATCGTGGTGTTGTAGGCGGCTGCATAGACAAATGGTTTGAAGGTCGATCCGGTTGGACGAACCGCGACGGCGTGATTCAACTGGCTCTTGCCGTAGTCTCGTCCACCCACGAGCGCCAGCACCTGGCCCGTATGCGGGTTCAGCGCAACCAGCGCCACCTGCGGATACGGATATGCCTGGCCAAGCTTCTTCTGGCGGGCATGGTACTTATCGACCAGCTCATCGATGTACGACATGCTCCCGTCGACAGCCGCGGACGCTGCTCTTTGCAGGTCTGGATCGAGCGAGGTGTAAATGCGGAGGCCCTCGCGATTGAAGTCGGTTTCGCCGAGCTTTTGGGTCAGTTGGTCGCGCACGAGGTCGACGAAGTACGGCGCTTCGCTGGCGTCCACGCTGCTCCCAACCAGGTGAAGCCGCTCCGCTTTGGCATGCTCAGCCTGCTCCTTGGTGATTGCGCCTGTCTCTACCATCGAGTCCAGAACGATGTTTCGGCGCTCGATGGTGCGATCGGCATGTCGGAACGGATTGAAATAGTTCGGCCGTTGAATGATCCCGGCCAGCATCGCGCATTCGGCCAGGTCAAGCTGGCTGACATCCTTGCCGAAATATGCCTGTGCAGCTTCGCCAAATCCGTCGATCGAGAAGCTGCCGCGTTGCCCCAGGTTGATTTGGTTGGCGTAGGCCTCGAAGATCTGCTTCTTTGTGAAGCGGTGTTCGAGATGGAACGCGACCAGGATCTGCGTGACCTTGTATTTGATCGTTCCCGTATCCTGCACAAACAGCAGCTTAGCCAACTGCATTGTTAGTGTGGACGCGCCGCCGCGATGCTTGCGGTCTCCGATCAAGTTGTGCCATCCCCACCCGACGATGCTGTAATAGTTCACTCCACCGTGCTCGAAGAACTTCCGGTCTTCGATCGCCAGCACGGCGTGCACCAGGTTCGGCGGAATCTCATCGTATGTCAGCAGTCTGCGCTTGGTGCGGTTTGCATCTTCACTCAGGCCCGTAATCAGCAACGGCTCGAGCTCATAGCTCGAGAGCGACTGCCCGCGATCGTCGCTGATCGAGTCCACCACGCCGCCGCGGGTGTGAATCGTCGCGGCATCGGGAGCGTGATAGGACTGCGCACCGGGACGAACGGTGATCGAGTCCTGGTTTTCGGTAAAGGTGCCCATTTGCGAAGAATGTGTCGAACCATCGGCCGTGTAGCCGGCCGCACGTAGTTCGTTTGCAATCAGGCGCGCACTGAGCTTCTGTCCAGGACGCACCTCGCGCGGAGCCGCATAGATCTTTGCGGTGTTGGCGAAGAGCGGCTGTTTCAGCCGTTCGTCCACGATGCTTGCGTACTTGCTGTAATAGGCGCCAAAGACCGTAAGCCCGACAAGGCCGACCAGCAGCACCCCGCCAATGACGCCGCGCACCAGCCACGACGACCAGGTGAGCTTTGGCCAGGAGATCTTCAGTTTTGGTTTCTCGAGCCTGACCTTCAATGCCATTCGTGTCCCTTCACTTTATAACTTCATTCAGATACGAACTAGCCGAATCTTTGTTCCTGCGAGTCAGAAGTCCAACGTGCGTCAGGGGCGAAAGCTCGCTGATTTTGTTGTCCTTTGCGCTGCGACTGAAGTCGTGCCCTTTCACAAAACCCAATGATGTCTTGGCCTTTCCCGAAGCCATTTATGGCGGTGCCTCATCCTTGCAGCCGCATATGCCGCAAGGTGTGGGAAGCCCCGACCGCCAGCTACTCACTCCCCCCCAGAAGCCTTTCTTCCTGCACGCGTCTCTTTACCTGCGCTACGACGTCGGCGATTGTCACATCCACCGACGACGAAGTTGCGCGCACTACCAGTTCCACCTGGCCGCTCGACGCCTTCTTGCCAACGTTGATGCGGTAGGGGATGCCGACGAGGTCCGCGTCTTTAAATTTGACTCCTGCGCGCTCGTCCCTGTCATCAAGCAGCACATCGAGCCCGGCAGCCTCCAACTCGGTAGCCAGCTTTTCGCCAGTCTCACGCAATGTTGCATCTGCAATATTCGTTACCGTGACTACTACGGTGAAGGGCGCGATTGACGACGGCAGCCAGAATCCGTTGGCGTCATTCGACTGCTCGATTGCAGCCGTGAGAATGCGCTCGATACCGATGCCATAACTGCCCATGATAGGCGTGACTTCCTTGCCGTTCTCGTCGAGCACGCGCGCGCCCATCGACTCGGAGTACTTGTAGCCAAGCTTGAAGATATGCCCAACTTCGACGGCCTTGCCGACGACGAGCTTGCCTACACACTGATCGACGGGGCAGGCCTCGCCCTCGTTGACGCTGCGAATGTCAGCCAGAACCGTCCAGGTAAAGTCGCGCCCCGGATGGACATTCCGCAGGTGATAATCGAGCTTGTTGGCGCCGCAGACCATGTTCTGGCGGCCTTCGAGTGACTTGTCGACTACCACCGTCAGGCCATCGCTGAGCGGCTTGTCATCGTGCTTTAGCCCAACCGGACCCAGGTATCCCGCCGGACCGTTGAAGTATTGCTGCAGCTCCTCGGCCTGCATGGTGCGCAGCTCAGCGCCGCCAATCGCACCCAGCAGCTTCGTCTCGTTTACCTGGTGATCGCCGCGGAGAAACGCCGCTACGCCGTGCCACGTGTCTTTTGTGCCGCCGGTGCCCCGCTTGAGCGCCATGTACGCCACACACTTTATGTCGGATGCGGGCGAAATCTTGAAGAATGCCGCCACATCCGCAATCGCCGCGCAACCCGGCGTAATGACCAGCTCCGGCGCGCCATCGCCGGTCGGGTTCATCTCGATGACGGGCTCCAGTCGCGATGTTGCTTTCTCTAAATTCGCAGCGTAGCCGCAGACCGGGCAGCTCGCGATCAGGTCTTCGCCGGCATCTGTGTAGACCATGAACTCCTGCGACTGCGAGCCGCCCATGGCGCCCGAATCGGCCTCGACCGCGACGAACTTCAGCCCGCAGCGTTTGAAGATGGCGCGATAGACCGCATCATGCAAGTCAAAGCTCTTGTCCAGCCCGGCCGCATTGAGATCGAAGCTGTAGCTGTCTTTCATGGTGAACTGGCGCACGCGCAGCAGGCCCGACTTCGGCCGCGGCTCATCGCGGAATTTCGTTTGGATCTGATACCAGATCTGCGGTAATTGCTTGTAGCTGCGCAGTTCGTTGCGCGCAATTGCCGTCATAATCTCTTCGTGCGTCATGCCGAGGCACAGGTCCGCACCCTTGCGGTCCTTCAGGCGAAACATGTTGTCGCCCATGCCTGTCCAGCGCCCGCTCTCCTCCCACGGCTCGCGAGGCAGTATGCCCGGCAGGTAGAACTCCTGCCCGATCTTGTCCATCTCTTCGCGGACGATACCGATGACCTTGTTCAGCGATCGCTGTCCGAGGAAGAGGTAGTTGTAGATGCCCGCACCAAGCTGCCGGATATATCCGGCACGCAGCAGGAACTTGTGGCTGGCCACTTCGGCATCCGCCGGGGCCTCGCGAAGGGTAGGGACAAAGAGCTTCGACCAACGATGCATAGATAAGGACTTACATGCTTTCCCGTCCGGTAAATCACGGCGGAACGCACACTTGCGCACCCCTGTGCCTGCCGCGGACGTATGACAATCAAGAAGCAGGTTCCATTCTAAATGTTCGACGACTTGAAAGCCGTTGTCCGCTGCGATCTCCGACTTGAGGGATGGCATCTCTCTCGTAACGAACCCCATACCCGCGCCCTCGCTCGCCGCGCTGGGAGGGTGGTCGCAAGCGGAAGGCCATTTTGCGAGCCACTGAAAACAAACGATCTATTCGCCACGACACGATCTGCAGTGTGTCAGCAGTGATACGTGCGTGGTTGCGCTGACACGCTCTCCCGTGCGCCCTTGCCTTAACCGGTTACTGAGGTGCTCTTCGGAGACTGTGGCGCAGTTAGCTTATTCTGACCATGCCACTTCCAAACTCTTGCTTGCAGATCATCGGAGGTCAACCCTTGGGCGCTTGGGGACCCGGCATCTTTTCCGACGACACAGCCTGCGATATCCGTGACGACTACCGCGAGTATCTTGGTGAAGGTCTTACCGGAGACCAGGCGACTGCGCGCATCCTCGGACAATACAAGAGCTCGCTCGCTGATCCATACGACGCGGCAGTGGTCTGGCTCGCCCTGGCCGCCACACAGTGGAAACTCGGCCGGCTCGAACCCAGCACTCTGGCGCAGGCCCTTCGTGTGATCGACTCCGGCGCCGGCCTGCTGAGATGGACCGCCGAAACCAAAGGCTATGCGAAGCGCATGGCGGCGCTCGAGAAGCTGAAGACCCAGCTCAACTCTCCTCAGCCGGCTCGGAAGAAGGTCGCGCGCCAGGTAAAGTGCGAGTGCGATTGGCAGGTCGGCGAGATGGTGGCCTATCGGTTACTCTCCGGACAGCAGGTCGTCTTCCGTGTCATTCGCCACAAGACGGATAAGGGAGGTACATATCCCGTTTGTGAACTGTTGGACTGGGTTGGGCAGACCTTTCCCCCGCGGGAGGAATGGATGTCAGCGCCGATCAGACCAAGCAAAGTCGACCGCCATGGCCCGATCTACCAGATGATGCTGGTCGGCCTGAACGGGAAGTGGGCATCGCGGTTTCAGAAGCTCGATATCAAGATGGAGCCTTCGCAGAATCGTCAGGTCTCCCACATCATCTTTCTCAAACAGCTTGATGGATTTCTGAAGAAGTGGTTTCAGCTTGAGTAGCTAGGCGGATTCTACCTTTCCATTCCGCTCATCTTCACGATCATGCCTTCAAACACGTGGCCGGCAGCAGTCGCCGCATGATCAGCGCCATCCGCGCGCATCCTTCCCCACGACATAGCGCAGCTTCGGATGTGGGGTTTTCGAGAATGCGTGTCATAAGGTCGGCTACAACCTGCGGGTTTGCGCGGCTCTACGCGCTTTTGTCCAACTGGCCGCGCCAACGCGCCACGCGCGCTGCATTCGGCGATTCCGGATCGCGCACCACGATCGCGCACCACGTGACCGAATCCCTGCTTGCGCATATGTGAAAGCAGCGCCCGAGTCATCGAGACACGCCGGAGAAATTCGTATCGAACTGCTCGCGCAACTCCATGTCGGTGACGTCTCCCGTGACGGCAAAGCCGGCGTTGTTCACTAGCGCATGCAGCGGCTCACCGCGCTCTGCGATGAGCGGGCCAAATCCGCTTGAAACGCCGGTTATGAGGGCGGTCTTTTCCAGATGTAATCCCGGCTCACGCGCCAGCCAGGCTTGTCTCACTTACGAAACAGGCGTTGATCATTCCCTTCGTATCCGCACCGACAGCTAGAGCCTGCAGCGCGGCGGCCCAGATACCGACTACTGTGTCTACCAGGGCAATCGTGGTGAGGATGTCCAGTATCACCTTTGTGACCGCAATGGCGCACTCATTCAATTCAATGCCGAGAGATTTCGCAATGCCGGCAAAGTACTCGACGAATGCAGAAATTGCTCCGCCAGCCGAGATAGCTCCTCTAGTGGCGAGTTTCTCTGCCACGCCGACTGCATTCATTGCTCTGGCATTGTTCTCAAGTCGCGCCGCGGCTGCCCATCCCCTGGCTCCCTTGTTCAAGTCGTATACCTGCTTGGCGCCCTGCAGTGCCTCCTGCAACGCCGGACGGTCCTTTATGTACCGGTAAAGCTCCTGTGCGAAATTTGCATACTTCTTCGCGGTTTGCTCGTTCATTCCAGCAACCGTGAGTGCGTTGCTTACCCCCTCATAGACCTTGAGGGCAGTCTCGATCTTTTCCGATGACATATCATCCTCACACCGCCAGATTTAGACAACTCACGGGGAAGGGAAGCAGGGTAGCATCGTGGGACCGCCTCCGACAGTCATTCCGGGTCGGCGATCGGTGGTCTCCGGTCTCCCGCGCCTTAGATCAGCTCCACACCCCATAGATCATGCAGGTGTACCACCCCTTCGACCTTGCCAGTCCCATCGGCGACGACAAGCGATGTAATCCTCCGCTCCTCGAGGATCGCCAGCGCTCGCGCCGCCAGTTCGCTCGCCGCAATCGTCCGGGGAGTTGCATTCATCGCCTCGCCGGCAGTTTTGCTCAGCGCCGCGCCGCCCTCGCGCTCAAGCAGCCGCCGTAGATCGCCGTCGCTGATCACGCCGCAGAGCTTGCCATCGTCCTGCACCGTCGTCATTCCCAGCTTCTTCGACGACATCTCGTAGATCACATCGGTCATCGGGGTCTGCGCCGCCACTGTCGGAATGTCTTCCCCAGTGTGCATCAGGTCGCGCACCTTGGCGAGCTGTTTGCCGAGTTTGCCGCCGGGATGCAACTCCGCAAAGTCTTCCGCCTTGAATCCTTTGCGGAGGCTTATGGCAACTGCAAGTGCATCGCCTAGGGCCAGCATCGCTGTTGTGCTCGCGGTCGGAGCGAGATTCAACCCGCACGCCTCACGCTCGACTGAGCAATCAAGGCACACATCGCTCGCCTGTGCCAGGGTCGATTGCAGATTGCAGCAGAAACTTATCAGCGCATCGCCCTTGCGCTTGAGCGTAGCGAGGAGGCGGAGGATCTCTTCTGTCTCGCCGCTTGCGGAGAGTGCGATTACAACGTCTCCCGTCATCAGCACGCCGAGGTCTCCATGCACCGCCTCGGCCGGGTGGAGAAACAACGCAGGGCTGCCTGTCGAACTCAACGTGGCGGCGATCTTCTGCGCGATGATGCCGCTCTTGCCCATGCCCGTGACCACCACGCGCCCATTGCCCTCGCCGCAGCGCACGACCAGTTCGACAGCGCGGTCAAAGCCGGCTGCCATTGCGCTCTCGAGGCGCGCAGCCAGAACTTCCAGCGCCGCCGCCTCCGTTCGCACCAACTCTGCCGGCGTCAAGCAGTCCCTCTCCCTGTCGCGATTCATCGGTTTCTGATGGTAACACCTAAGGGATCAGAGAACAGGGGTCAGGGTTCAGTTTGTCGTTAGCACATGATATGTCCGGTGGACGTAGCAAGTGATATGTCCGCTTTAGCGGGCGGCGAGGATAAGTTCCATGCAAAGAGGCATGGAGAACTTTCCGAGGGCCGCAGTGGAGCGGGC
>Ga0126381_100007078_pt1 | contig 12451 bp, 11 predicted proteins | sample PanSoiMetPlot_28_FD_96465 | JGI IMG/M metagenome (GOLD analysis project Ga0126381, IMG submission 96465) | Tropical forest soil microbial communities from Panama - MetaG Plot_28 | ecosystem: Environmental > Terrestrial > Soil > Tropical forest > Bulk soil | place: Panama | collected 2016-02-17
ATCGAGGCTTCCTGACCGGCATTCTCGACGATCTGACGGATCGGGGACTGGATCGCGCGGCGCACGATCGCAACGCCCTGGGTCTGATCCTCATTGTCGCCGGTGAGCGAAGCCAGGCTCTTGGAGGCATAGAGCAGGGCGGTGCCGCCGCCGGGCACGATGCCTTCCTCGACCGCCGCCTTCGTCGCGTTTAGCGCATCGTCCACGCGGTCCTTGCGCTCCTTCACTTCCACCTCGGTGGCGCCGCCGACCCGGATCACCGCAACGCCGCCGGCCAGCTTGGCCAAACGTTCCTGCAGCTTCTCCTTGTCATAGTCGCTGGTGGTCTCTTCGATCTGGGCTTTGATCTGGGCGACGCGGGCCTGAATGTCGCCCTTCTTGCCGGCGCCGTCGACGATGGTGGTGTTGTCCTTGTCGATGCGGACCTTCTTGGCCTGGCCCAGCATGTTGATTTTGACGTTTTCCAGCTTGATGCCGATGTCCTCGCTGATCACCTGGCCGCCCGTGACGATAGCGATGTCTTCCAGCATGGCCTTGCGGCGATCGCCGAAACCCGGGGCCTTAACGGCCGCGACCTTCAAGCCGCCGCGCAGCTTGTTGACCACCAGCGTGGCCAGCGCCTCGCCTTCCACTTCCTCGGCGATGATGAGGAGCGGCTTGCCCGACTGCACCACCGTTTCCAATACCGGAAGCATGGGCTGCAGGCTGGTGAGCTTCTTCTCGTGGATTAGGATGACCGGATCGTCCAGCTCGGCCATCATCTTCTCGGCGTTGGTGATGAAATAAGGCGAGATATAGCCGCGGTCGAACTGCATGCCTTCGACAACGTCCAGTTCCGTCGCGAGCGACTTGGCTTCTTCGACCGTGATCACGCCTTCATTGCCCACCTTCGCCATGGCTTGGGCGATCATGTCACCCACTTCCTTGTCGCCATTGGCCGAGATCGTGCCGACCTGGGCGATTTCTTCGTTGGCCTTGACCTTCTTGGAACGCTTCTTGAGATCGGTCACGACGGCCTCCACCGCCTTGTCGATGCCGCGCTTGAGGTCCATCGGGTTCATGCCGGCCGCGACCGATTTGGCGCCTTCGCGCACGATCGCCCGGGCCAACACCGTAGCGGTGGTGGTTCCGTCGCCCGCCGCGTCATTGGTCTTGGAGGCGACTTCGCGCACCATCTGCGCGCCCATATTCTCGAACTTATCGGCCAGTTCGATCTCCTTCGCCACGGCCACACCGTCCTTGGTGGTGCGCGGAGCGCCGAAGCTCTTGTCGAGCACCACATTGCGGCCCTTGGGGCCCAGGGTCACCTGGACCGCGTCGGCGAGGATATCGACGCCGCGCAGAAGCTTCTCGCGGGCATCGGCGCCGAACTTCACATCTTTGGCTGCCATTCTTGTCTCCTGAAATCTGTTTGAATCTGTTTGGGGTTTTAAAGGGGGCTTCTTTTACGCCCTACCGCTTCGCTACTGCGGGCGGTCACTTCTTGGCTTTGCGGCCTTCGATCACGCCCATGACGTCGCTTTCCTTCATGATCAGGAGTTCTTCGCCATCGATCTTCACTTCGGTGCCGGACCATTTGCCGAAGAGCACGAACTCGCCGACTTTCACTTCCAGCGGGGTGCGCTTGCCGGTCTTCTCATCGATCGCGCCGGGGCCGACCGAGACGATCTCGCCTTCTTGCGGCTTTTCCTGTGCGGTTTCGGGGATGATGATGCCGCCGGCGGTCTTGGTGTCTTCCTTGATGCGGCGAACGACCACGCGGTCGCCAAGGGGACGGAATTTCATGCGAGCCTCTCCTAAGAGATTGGTTTATAAAGAAAATATGACATGGCAGCACTCCCGGTTCAGGAGTGCCAAAACCATGTCAGGCTATTTATGGGCCAACCCCAGAAAGGTCAAGGAGCCGGAGGCTGCCAAAACCGCCTTTTTCCTGGGCTCGTCAGAGAGGGCAAAGGGGGCGGGGCTAGCACTGATGGCTCGACGGCGTCCTGAACTTTGGTCGGAACCTGCCTCTCCTTCGGCGCGCAACGCCTCGAACGCAAGTGGCGGCAGCATGCTCTCGAGCGTGCAAAGGACGGAAGCGTCAATGAAAACAAATGTCGAAATCAAACTTCAACGTGGGCATATCTGCGGCATACGGAAACCTATGCGGAACCCGCGCTGTTCATTTCTAGTTCAGGCTTGTGTCTTCATCTTGCGCTTGCGGACACCCGGAGACATGAGATGAAGAAATTCGCGAAGATCGGGCTGGGTGTGCTGCTGCTGGGAGGCGCCGCGACGGCGATGGCCAGTGGCCCTGCGGAAGCGCGCGTCGTCGTTGGAATCGGCGTAGGCCCCGCCTATTACGCGCCGCCTCCGCCAGCGCCCTATCCTTATTATGGCTGCTACGGCCCTTATTGCGGTTATCCCTATCCCGCCTATTACGGTTATTACGGTCCGTCGGTCGCTCTCGGCTTGGGCTGGGGCGGCTGGCATGGCGGTTACCACGGTTGGCGCGGTGGCTGGCACCGTCGCTGATCTCTAAAGGTGTTGCGCGTCGAGAGCCGCCTCGGATAACGGGGCCCCTTTTCATTGGCACCGATCCTTTTGCATCGACTCACATGTCATGGCCCCACGGCCGCGGGCCATCGAGGCCACGAAGGGCGAGCCGCAATAACTGCGCGGGCTTCAGCCAGAAGGGCCGACACCTATCGTCAGTTTGCTGCAAAGGAAGTTGCGTTATTACGAAGCCCTGTCACGCCTGCACGCCTCGGATGGCACGGTGATCCAGTATATGAAGGTGGCCGGCCCTGCCGGCTTGATGACCGAGGTGGACAATCTTCTGCACTTCCGCTGCGTGCAGATCGTGTGGCGCATGACCCACAAGAGCCGCGGCCTCAGCGTTTTCTGCAACATCTCCGCCGATACGCCTACCGATCAGGAGTTCATCATGCATGCCAACCGCAACTTGGCTGGTCATATCGCTTGACGGTCTCATGAAGCAAGTGCAAACCGGGGGCGATGTCCCAGCCCCGCCTGATCGACGGCCTATCCGAGATCGCGTCCGATTACGATGCCGTGATCTGCGATATCTGGGGCGTGGTCCATGATGGCCACGCGCCGTTCCCTGCCGCCGCTGAGGCGCTGAGGCGTTTTCGTCGCGAGCGTGGGCGGGTGGTGCTGCTCTCCAATGCGCCCCGCATGCCGGACTCGGTGGTGGAGCAGTTTCGCCGTATCGGCGTGGCCAACGATTTCTACGACGCTATTGTGACGTCGGGCGGCGCCACGCGCGAGGATCTGATCCGGCGCGGGCCACTCTCACTCTACTTTATAGGGCCCGATTGGGACCGGACTCTGTTGGACGGCCTGTCCATCAAAAGCACCAGCGTTGCGGACGCCGACTTGGCGGTCTGCATAGGTCTCAAGGACGACCTCGCCGAAACGCCGGATGATTACGGTCAAGTGCTGGCCGAAATGCGGGCCCACCATCTTCTGATGCTCTGCGCCAATCCAGATCTGAAGGTTTATCGCGGTAAGCAAATGTGCTGGTGCGCGGGTGCGTTGGCCAAGGCGTATGAGGAGATGGGAGGCAAGGTGACTTACTTTGGCAAACCCTATCCCGCAATCTATCAGGAGGCGCTCAAGGCAGCGGGGGAACCCCAAAAGCCTCTCGCGATCGGCGACGCCCTGGTCACCGACCTCAAGGGCGCGAAAGGGGCGGGGATCGAGGCCTTGTTTATCGCCGACGGCTTGCATGGCGAGGAGATCGAGGCTTATACCGCACGTCACCTTGGCGAAATGTTCGCCGTCCATCATGTCAGCGCGAAAGCGGCTATGCGGGCCCTCAAATGGTGAGCATTTACTACGAAGACCTGAAGGTCGGCCAATCGGCCACTATGGAAAAGACCGTGACCGAGCAAGATGTCCAGGCGTTTGGTCACGCCACTGGAGACATGAATCCGGTGCATTTTGACGAGGAATACGCCAAGAACACGATCTTTCGTGGCCGGGTCGCGCACGGTGTCTTGTCCATCGGATTCATCTCCGCAGTGTTAGGCACCAAGCTTCCGGGCGAGGGGACAATTTTCGTCTCCGCCAAAGTGGAGTTCAAAGGTCCGGTCCGGATCGGCGACACGGTGGTCACCACCGGCACCGTCAAGGAGATTGGCGAACGCCGCCGGGTGCTGATCGACTGCCTCTGCACCGTGAATGGCAACCCGGTTGTCATCGGTGAAGCCGTTGTAATGGCTCCGAAGCGGCCCGTCCCTGGCTGAATGAAAATCTTCCGTCACTACGACGAGGTGCCCGGCGCGCTGAAACGCGCCGTCGTTGCGGTGGGCAATTTCGATGGCGTGCATCTGGGTCATCAGGCGCTGATCGCCGAAGCCCGCCGCCAAGCGATGGACCGCTCCCGTCCCCTTGCGGTTCTGGCGTTCGAGCCTCATCCGGCGGAATTCTTCCGGCCTCGCCCCGATTCAATCCGGCTCACGCCGCTGCGCACAAAGGCGCGGCTGTTGGCCGAGCTAGGTGTGGATGCGATGTTCGCGCTTACCTTCGACGAGACAATGGCCACGCGCAGCGCCGAAAGCTTCGTCACCGACGTCTTGATCAACGGCCTGGGGCTCTCCGGCGTGGTGGTAGGTCCGGATTTCGAGTTCGGCAAGGGCCGCGGCGGCAATGTCGGCACCCTGAAAGAAATGGGGACGGCGAACGGGTTCACCACCACTTGCTTCGACATGGTGAGGACCGCCGGAGAAAAAATCTCATCCACTCGCATCCGCGACAATTTGAAAGCCGCGCATCCTGAAGAAGCGGCGCGGTTGCTGGGCCGCTTCTGGGCGGTGGAAGCGCGGGTGGAGCATGGTGACGGACGGGGCCGCAGGATGGGCTTCCCCACCGCCAACATGCATCTCGGTCACTGCCTGGCGCCGGCCTTCGGCATCTATGCGGTCCGCGTCACGATCACCGAGAATGAAAAGCCCATTGGCCGCCATGACGGCGTGGCCAATTTCGGCATCCGCCCCATGTATCAGACCCCCGTGCCCCTAATGGAAGCGCATCTGTTTGATTTCGACGGCGATCTTTACGGCAAGCATTTGTCGGTGGAGTTGATTGCCTACCTCAGGCCCGAGGCCAAATTCGACAGCCTTGACGCCCTGATCGCCCAGATTGGCGCCGACGCCCAAAAGGCGCGGAAAATCCTGGCACGCACCCCTCGGGCCCCGGAAACTGGACGGAGTTAGGCAGCGCTGTTAGAAGCGCCCGGACCATGTCGAATCCGCCCCCGACCCAGGCGCATGACTACCGCGCCAGCCTGTTCCTGCCCGCCACCGACTTTCCGATGAAAGCCGGCCTGCCAGAGGCGGAGCCCAAATGGCTCAAGCGGTGGGCGGATATGGACCTTTACGGCAAGATGCGGGAACGAGCGCGGGGCAGACCGTTGTTCATTCTTCATGACGGCCCGATCTACGCCAATGGTGACATCCATTCCGGTACCGGCCTCAATCACATCCTGAAAGATTTCGTGGTGCGATCCCAGGGAATGTTGGGGATGGACGCGCCCTATGTGCCGGGCTGGGACTGCCACGGCCTTCCCATCGAATGGAAAGTGGAAGAGCTATACCGTGCTGAAGGGAAAGCCAAAGACGAAGTCGCCACGGATCAACTTCGCCGCGATTGTCGTCAATTCGCCGGCCATTGGCTGAAGATTCAGCGCGAGCAGATTCAACGTCTGGGCCAGATCGGCGATTTCGAGCGGCCATATACGACGATGAATTTCAAGGCCGAGGCGGTGATTGCCCGCGAAGCCATGAAATTCATCGAGAATGGGCTCCTTTATCGCGGTTTCCGCCCGGTGATGTGGTCGCCGGTGGAGAAGACAGCGCTGGCCGATGCCGAGGTCGAGTATCACGATAAGGTATCGCCTCAGATTTATGTGAAATTCCCCGTCCTCAGAGGCGGACTCGAAGGCGCCTTTGTGGTGATCTGGACCACGACGCCGTGGACCATTCCCGGAAACCGCGCCGTCGCCTTCTCGCCCGACATCTCTTATGGGCTCTATCAGATTGCGGACGCTGCCGACGGTTCATTGGCGCGGGCCGGCGAGCAAATCCTGTTGGCCGATCTTCTCGCTGAGGACGTGGCCAAGCAGGCCAAGATGATGCTTTCACGTGTGCGCACTGTAGAGCAGGCCGAGTTGAAAGGTCTGGTCGCGGCGCATCCTTTCCGCAGTCTGGGCTACGCTTTCGAAGTGCCGCTGCTTCAGGGCGCGCACGTTACCGCCGACACTGGCACGGGCTTCGTACACACTGCACCGGGGCACGGCGAAGACGATTTCGAACTCGTGACCTCGGTTTTCCCCGGTTATGCTGCCGAGAATCCCGATGCGTTCAGCGTGGTAGAGCCGGACGGCAGCTTCAGCGCAAAAGTGCCTCACTTTGCCGGCAAGCGCATCCTCACGCCGGATGGCAAAGAAGGCGACGCCAACGGCGCGGTGATCAAAGCCCTGATCGAGCGCGGCAAGCTTCTGGCCAAGGGCAGCTTGCGCCATTCCTATCCGCATAGCTGGCGCTCCAAGGCGCCTGTGATCTTCCGCGCCACGCCGCAATGGTTCGTGGCGATCGACAAGCCGATGCACGGGTTCGGCGGCAAGACGCTGCGCGCGTTGGCGCTCGAGGCGATCGCCAGGATCAGATGGTATCCGCCACGCGGCGCCAACCGCATCGGCTCCATGGTCGAGACCAGGCCCGACTGGGTCCTGTCGCGCCAACGCGCTTGGGGCGTGCCACTGGCGATCTTCGTCGAGAAGAAAACCGGTCTGGTGCTGAACGATGCCGCTATGTTCCGCCGCATCGAGGAAGCCTTCGAGGCGGAAGGAGCGGATGCCTGGTTCACCTCTCCGCCCGAACGGTTCCTGGGAAGGGGGCGCAATTCCGCTGATTACGAACAGGTGAGAGACATTCTCGACGTCTGGTTCGACTCCGGATCGACCTATGTCTTCACGGTGGAAAATCCCATCGACCCCCATTGGCCGCGCACAACCCAAGCCGATCTCTATCTGGAAGGCTCGGATCAGCATCGGGGTTGGTTTCAATCCTCGCTGCTGGAATCGGTGGGGACCAGGGGCAAAGCGCCTTACAAGGGCGTGCTCACCCACGGCTTCGTCTTGGACGACCAGGGCCGCAAAATGTCCAAGTCTTTGGGCAATACGTTGGCTCCGCAGGTAATCTCGGAAAAGAATGGCGCGGAGATTTTGCGGCTATGGGCCGCGTCGTCGGACTTCACCGAGGATCTGCGGATCGGCCAGGATATCCTTAAGGCCAATGTCGAGGCCTATCGCCGCCTGCGCAACACCATCCGATTCCTTTTGGCCAATCTGGCGGGCTTCGACTCTTCCGAGCGTATCGGCATCGAGGAGATGCCCGAGCTGGAAAAATTCATGCTGGCCCGGTTGGCCGAACTCGACGCACAAGTGCGCGACGGCTATCGCGCCTATGATTTCAACCGTGTCACTGCGACCCTGTTCAATTTCCTCACCAACGATCTGTCAGCCTTTTATTTCGACATTCGCAAGGACGTGCTCTATTGCGACGCGCGCGGCGCCAAACGCCGCCGCGCGACGCGCACCGTGATGGACGAATTGTTCCGCCGCGTGGTCACCTGGTTCGCGCCGATCCTCTGCTTCACAATGGAAGAAGCCTGGCTGTCGCGGTTCCCGGAAAGCGAAAGCGTGCATTTGGAGACTTTCTTCGATGTGCCGTCGAATTGGCATAACCCCGCTTTAATCGAGAAATGGAAGCGCGTTCGCGAACTTCGCCGTGTGGTGACAGGTGCACTGGAGCTTGAGCGCGCGGCCAAGAGGATCGGGTCCAGCCTCGAAGCCGCGCCTACGCTTTTCGTTTCCGATCCCGACGATGCCGTGATGCTGCGTTCGATCCCCTTCGAAGAGGTGGCGATCACGTCCGCGGTCCACATCGTCGAGGGCGACGTTCCAGTCGATGCCATCGCTCTCCCGGATGTGAAGGGGCTGGGCGTGGGCGCCACGCTGGCGGAAGGCGAAAAATGCGCCCGCTGCTGGCGGGTGCTGGCCGAAGTGGGAACCCACAAGGAGCACTCCGCTGTCTGCGACCGCTGCTATGCGACACTCGAGCAGGTGGAGGCATGAGCAGGACCTTGCCGCGGGAATGGGGTCTGGTTGCCGCTGCAGGTGCGCTGATTGCCGACCAAAGCTCGAAATTCGGCCTGCTCTATGGCCTGAATTTCCTGCATATGGCGCCGAGCCAGAGCATCTCGATCTTGCCGTTTTTTAATCTGGTCATGGTGTGGAACCCGGGCATTTCATATGGTCTGTTTCCAGCTTCCAGCATCTGGGGCACAGCCGCCCTTGTCCTGGTATCCCTGGCGGCGGTGGCCGGACTGGGCTACTGGCTGTGGGGCATGACCAGCCTGTCCTTGGCCGTTGGGGTAGGGCTGGTGATCGGCGGCGCCCTGGGAAACCTGATCGACCGGCTGGTCTATGGCCGGGTGGCCGATTTTTTCCACTTTTATGGCTTCGGCTATGACTGGTATGTGTTCAATATAGCCGACATCGCCATCACCTTCGGCGCGGTGGCGATCATTTATGAAGTGCTCAAGCCTGCGGAAGCTGAGCGATCGGAGTGAAGTCCATGCGGTACCAAACTTTGCGGCGCCTGGGTGCCTTTGGCCTCGGCTTGGTGGCGCTATCCGCCTGCGACACGCTGCGCAATGAGGCTGGCATCACCAAGCAATCGCCCGATGAGTTTGCCGTCTCCACCAAGGCGCCCCTGATCATTCCCCCCGACTTCAATCTGCGTCCGCCGTCACCGGGCGCGGCGCCTCTCAACCAGACCGATCCCACCGCATCGGCCGAGGTGGCGATGTTCAACACCGAGGATCCTGCCACCGTCGCTCAGCAGATGGAGGGCAATTATTCGCCGGCCGAGAAGATGCTCCTGGCCCATGCCGGGGTGCAGAATGCCGATCCCACCATCCGCGCCGAACTGCAGTCTGACGAAAAGAACATGCAGGGCGCAGACCCCAGTTTCACCGATCGCATCCTGGGTAGTCCAGCAAAGGCTGCGCCGCAGTCCAAGGGCGCGGCCACCACCGACAAGAGCAGCGGCGGCTGGTTTGACTGGTTTTAGAAACTTCCTCGCCGCGCTTCTACTGACGGCGCTCCCTCGCGTGGCGCTCGCCGCCCCGGACGCCATGACAGAGGAAGCAAAGACTTTTCAATTCTCCCTCACCAACGGCATGCAGGTGCTCGTCATCCCCGATCACCGCGCGCCCGTAGTCACGCAGATGCTATGGTTCAAGGTGGGCGGAGCGGACGATCCGCCCGGCGTCTCGGGTCTCGCCCATTTCTTCGAACACATGATGTTCCGCGGCACCAAGACGGTGCCCGGCGATCTCTATGCTCAGACCATCGCCAAAAATGGCGGCGAGGAGAATGCATTCACCACTCACGATTTTACCGCCTTCTACGAACAGATAGCGGCCGATCGCCTCAAGCTGGCGATGGAGTTGGAAGCGGACCGGCTCGCCAATCTCGATCTTTCCGACAACAATGTCTCGACCGAGCGCGACGTTGTCCTGGAAGAGCGCCGCATGCGGGTAGAGAACAATCCCCAAGCCCTCACCAGCGAGCAGATGGAAGCGGCGCTGCATCTTTCCCATCCTTATGGCCGCCCCGTGCTGGGCTGGCCCGAGGAAGTGCGGCATATCGACAAACTCTCGGCCCAGGATTTCTACAAACACCACTATGCGCCAAATAACGCCACGCTGATCATTGCCGGGGACGTAACGCCCGATCAGATTCGTCTGATGGCTCAATCGGTTTACGGCAAGGTGGCAGCACGCCCTCTTCAGCCGCGCGCTGAATTCGCCGAGCCTCCGCGCCTGGCCGAGACACGCATTACGGTGATGCGGCCCGACGTGCAGGTGCCGGTGTTCATGCGCATATATCGCGTGCCGTCCTATGCCCAGGCCGCTCCGGGTCAGGCAGAAAATTTTGAGACACTGGCTCAGATGATCGGCGGGGACCAGACCGGCGCGCTTTATCGCGTGTTGGTCGAAGAAAAGAAGCTCGCGACCGACGCCGGCGGTTCCTATGATGGCTATGCGCGTGACGCGGGCGAGTTCTCCTTCTATGCTGTGCCGCGCCCGGGCGTGTCTCTGGACACGCTTGAGAAAGCGGTGGACCAGGTGATCCAAGGCTTCACCGCTGCCCAGGCCAAGCCATCCGATCTCGCTCGCGCCAAAACGCAATTGGTGGCTTCGGTCACATACCGACAGGACAGCCAGTTCTCCATGGCATCGGCTTATGGCCAGGCATTGATGATCGGGCTCACGGTTGATGACGTGAACGAGTGGCAAAGCCGCATCCGCGCGGTCAGCGCTGGCGGCGTGGAGAAAGCGGCGCAGGGCCTGATCAGGCGCAATGCCGTCACCGCCTATCTCGAACCGGGGATGCCGAAATGATGGCGCGGCCTCTCATGGGAATGTTGTTTGCGCTTTTCGCGTTGATCCCCGCCGCGCACGCCGCCGACGTCAAGTCCATCGACCTCGGCAAGAATGTCGAGGTCTGGTTCAGTGAGAACCACACTGTTCCCATTATCGCCTTGGACATCTCGCTTCCGGCGGGTTCGGGCTATGATCCTGCGGGCAAGGAAGGCCTCGCCTCCTTCGCCGCCTCGTTGATCGACGAAGGCGCTGGGAACATGGATTCGCGCGCCTTCCACGATGCCCTGGCCGATCATGCCATCCAATTCCGTGCCAATGCCGATCGCGACAATCTGATCATTTCCATCGTAACCCTGCGCGAGAACGCGGCGCTTGCCATGCATTTGCTGCAGATCGCGCTTACCCATCCCCGTTTCGATGCCGAGGCCGTGACGCGGGTGCGCGCACAGATGGTTCAGGCAATCCAGGAAGGAAACACAAGGCCGCCCACCCTGGCCCGCCGAGTCTTCGCCAAGAAATTCTTCAATGGCCATCCCTATGGCCATTCAGCCGATGGCGATGTGAAGAGTCTGTCCGCAATCACGGCCGAGGATTTGCGCAATTTCGTGAAAGGTCATTGGGTGAAGGCTGGACTGCTGATCGCGGTGGCGGGCGACATTACCCAGCCGGCCGCGCAGAAGCTGTTGGCCGAAACTTTCCAGCCCTTGTCGGGGGCTGCGCCAAGCCCCATTCCCGATGTCGGCAAACTGGGCAATCCCGGCGTACACGTGCTTGAAATGCCTGTACCGCAGCCCACCATCATGTTCGGCTTGCCTGGCATCATGCGCGCCGATCCCGATTTCATTCCCGGCTATGTTGCAAATTATATTCTGGGCGGCGGCGGCTTTTCCTCGCGCCTTACGGAAGAAGTCCGAGTCAAGCGCGGTCTCACCTACGGAATCACCACTTCGCTCACCTCCTATCGCAAAGCCAGCGTGATGATGGGGTCTGTAGCCACCCGCGCCGATGCCGTGCGCCTGACCACCCAAGTCGTGCGCGACACGCTGGGCGATTTCGCCGCCAACGGTCCCACCGAAAGCGAGCTTGATGACGCAAAGACTTTTCTGACCGGTTCCTTCCCCTTGGCGTTTGCCTCCAATGCGGGGATTGCCTCCCAGCTCGGCACCTTCCAGCGCCAGGGACTGGACATTGGCTATGTCGCCCGGCGTAACGCATTGATCCAGGCGGTGACACTGGACGATGTGAAGCGCGTGTCGAAACGATTATTCGATCCCACGCGTTTGACTGTCGTCGTTGCAGGCACGCCCGTGGAAGGCAAGGCCGTGCCCCAAACCCCCAAGCCGCCGGTCCGGCCTACCCCTTCGGCTGCGGCGTCACCGCAAGGGACGGCCACCGCGCAAGGGACGGCAGTGCAGCCCGGCCTACCAACCACGCCTGGCCAGGCACAAACGCCAGCCTCCAAGCCTGTGGGCCAGCCGGCGATGAAGCAACCGATTCAGCCTAGGCCCTGATCGCATCACTTTTCGGCGGGCGGGACCCTTTCCACGACACCCTTCTGCTAGAGTGATGCCATGCCCGACTCGAAAAATTCCCCGCTTTCTTTCTCTCTGGATCTCGCTTTGTCCGGCAAGGGCGCGGTGCCAAGTGCCGATTATGACAAGGAACTCGCCGATGCCGGAAAGGCACTGGACTGGCTGCGTGGCCAGAAAGGCACGCTGGAGCTGTTGTCTATTCCCTCGCGCAAGGACGATCTCAAGGCCGCCGCCACGGTCGCGGGTGGCATAAAAGGAATAAAGACGGTGGCGGTGCTGGGCATCGGTGGTTCGTCGCTGGGCGGCCAGGCCTTGACCGCACTTAGGAAGAAAACTGCGCCATGGGTGGAATTCCACGATAATCCCGATCCGTTCTCCTGGGATGTGGCGTTGAAACGCTTTGATCTGAAGAAGACGCATTTCATCGCGATTTCCAAATCCGGCGGCACCGGCGAGAC
>Ga0126381_100007079_pt1 | contig 12451 bp, 10 predicted proteins | sample PanSoiMetPlot_28_FD_96465 | JGI IMG/M metagenome (GOLD analysis project Ga0126381, IMG submission 96465) | Tropical forest soil microbial communities from Panama - MetaG Plot_28 | ecosystem: Environmental > Terrestrial > Soil > Tropical forest > Bulk soil | place: Panama | collected 2016-02-17
CAGAAGGCTGGCGTGCTGCGGTTGGAGTGTTGCTGCCGATCTTCCTGTGCCTGTTTCTGACTGCAGCGGTCTCTTTAGCCATATTCGCGATGCTCTATTCGTCGATTCACAATGCGACCTAGCCCGCAAAACACACCCTTGGGGGTTGGCGCGCATCCCGCCCCACTTTTATATTCTTATATTCCTGCAGCTCCGGGTCTCTTCCGGGCACGATAAAAGGGGGGGCGGGACGGGCTAGAAAGCTCTTAAAAAGACGCTGCGCGTCCGTTTAAGAGCCTGCTCTAAAGGACTTAAATTGAAGCAGACCGTTTTCAAACTCTTCTCTCCAAAGTCTGCTGCCAGAACCTGCACCAGGCGAAGACTGCCCGTCTGTTTCCGGCCGCTGGCTCCGCGGGAGCCCGACTTCGAGTTGCTGTTTCTTACTGTCTCATTAACGGCTGCTGCCAGCTGCTTCGCGTGGCTCGCTTTCGGACTACCCTGGCCCAAATGCTGGTTTCGCCAAATGACTGGCTTACCATGCCCGACATGCGGGGCGACTCGCTCCGTCTTATCGCTTGTTCATGGGAATCTTGGCGACGCAATTGCACTCAATCCACTGCTCTTTCTTTGCTATGTTGGGACGCTAGCCCTCGATCTCTATTGTGCTTTCGTGTTACTTTTCCGGTTTCCCAGGCTTCGCCTAGCCGGTTTGCCAGCCAAGATCAAACATCGATTGTGTGTCCTGGTCTTTGCCGCAGCGGCAACAAACTGGATCTACCTCATTGCGAACCACTGAAGAGTCCACAATAAAAGTCGGGCTCACCTTGTTCTGTTCGGCGCAAAAGAGGGAAAGACCCCGCACACCATTTCGCTCCATCGCTTCCATGGCAAGATCAGGGCGATTACAGTCCCTGCTTAGATGGCCCAGAACGACCTGGCGCAACCGATTTCCGGCAATTTCGGCCACCAGTTTTGCACCCGCATCGTTCGAAAGATGGCCATGTCGCGACATGATACGCTGTTTTACTGACCATGGTCGCTTCGGATCTTCCTGTAGCAACCGCTCGTCATGATTTGTTTCGATCAGGAGCGTATGCACGTTCCGAATCCTCTCCAGCGCAAGCTTGGGAGCGTATCCGAGGTCGGTCAAAAAGCCGATTGAACCGTCGTCGCCGGTGAAAACGAAAGCAGTCGGATCGACGGCGTCATGGGGAACGTAAAAGCTCTGAATCTCGAGATCCTTGAGCAGAAAAGGGAACCCTGGCTGGAACAGATTCCAAGCCGGATACTGAGCCAGCCAGCCGTGGCGTAACGTTTCGGCAGTCCGGAAATTTGCATAGATCGGAATGGCAAATCGTCGGCAAAAAACCTCGAGACCGGCAACGTGGTCGTTGTGTTCATGCGTAATGACGATGCCGTCCAAGCTCGCAGGGCTGATACCCGAAGATTCGAGGCGTTGTGCGATCTGTCGGGCGCTGAACCCGGCATCGATCAGGATCCGGCATTGCCTTGTAGCGACTAGAGAGCAGTTGCCGCCGCTGCCGCTGCCAAGAATCGTCAAACTCAACACGCCGCCTATTAAAGCCTACACGGAATCGGAAGCCAACCAAGATATCGCTCAACGGGAAAAATATAGGGATGGAAGGGTGGAAGGATGGAAGGATGGAAAGGGGGAGTGCCCACCCAACCTTCCAATCTTCCATTCTTCCATTCCTCCCCCCTTTGAGCGTGCATTTGCATGTGTCTCGGATTCCAGTACCTTGGGTTCCGCGGTCCCCCGCTCCAAAAGCAAAAGTACCTGATGATTAATTTGCGGATGAATCCTGGAGTTTCCCGAAGCGTAAAGGGATGCCCGCGGCTCGGACTCCGCAAAGCGTCGGATCTGTAAACCCACCCGATGACCGGCCCATACCAATTCTTTGATCCCTCCGATTTATGACTCGCTATGTAACTTATCTTTTCATGGGCGCTCCCGGCAGTGGAAAAGGAACGCAAGGCAAAGTCCTGGGAAGCGTTCCGCGGTTCTTCCATTGCGCGTGTGGCGAGGTATTTCGTTCCCTCGATCTTCGAACTCCGCTTGGACAGAAATTTATCGAGTACTCGAGCAAGGGATTGCTTGTGCCGGACGATCTAACTGTCGAACTCTGGCGAACCAAGATTGAAGCGCAGGTGTTGGAGGCTGAGTTCAAGCCGGACATCGATGCTCTGGTGCTTGACGGAATACCGCGCAACGTGAATCAAGCCAAGCTTATGGAGCGGTTGATTGATGTGAAACAGGTCTTCCATCTCTCGTGTCCGGACCGGGACGAACTCGTTCGCAGATTACGAAAGCGCGCGATTAAGGACAACAGGTTGGATGACGCAAACGAAGAGGTGATCCGGAAGCGCTTGCTGACTTACGAGGAGGAAACCAAGCCAGTTCTGAACTTTTACGCAGGCCTGGTAACAACGATTGATGCTCTTCAACCTCCTGTAAAGGTTCTTCAGGACATTATCAGCGCCATTTGGAATGCCAGCCACAAATCGATTGCGTCCGTCGCGTGACTCGGATTGCGGGTAGGCCCAGGGTTGTTTTCATGGGGACCGGGGAGATCGGTTTACCGGTCCTTCGTTGGCTCGCAAGCGCTCCGCTGCTTGAGTTGGTTGCAATCGTAACGCAGCCCGATAAGCCCGTTGGCAGATCCCAGATACTCATGCCGCCTGCTGCCAAGGCTCTTGGGATGACGCTCAACCTCCCCGTATTGCAACCACAAAAAGTGCGACGACCGGAGGAACTGGATCGCATCGGGACACTTCGGCCTGACCTCATTGTGGTGATGGCTTACGGCCAAATTCTCCCCAAAGCCTTACTTGAGATGCCTAGTCTGGCTTGCCTGAACCTGCATGCATCACTTCTGCCGCGCCATCGCGGGGCGGCGCCAATTCAGGCTTCTATTCTTGCGGGAGATAGGGCGACCGGCATCACCGTGATGCATATGGCCGAAGGACTCGACACCGGTGACATTCTGGTGGCCAAATCTATCCCCATTCGCCGGCGGGAAACCGGGGGGTCTTTACACGATCGTCTTGCCGAGATCGGACCGGAAACCTTAAGCATGGCCCTCGGGCTCATACTGGAGAGAACGGCTCCAAGGATTCCTCAGGATGAATCGCTGGCAACTTATGCTCCAAAACTTGATCGGGAAGCGGGAAAGATCGACTGGTCGCGTGATTGTTGGTACCTGGATCGCCTGGTCAGGGCGATGAATCCGTGGCCTGGCGCATTCACCTGGGTGCAGCACCCCGATGGTGCAGCAAGGAAACTAAAAGTATACAATGCGTTGCCTATGCATCGGATATCCGGGAGGATCGGTGTGGTCGAGCGCGTCGGACCTCGCGGAATCGTGGTCGGTTGCGGTGCGGGCGGACTGCTCCTCAAAGAGGTTCAGATCGAAGGGAAACGCCGGCTCTCAGCGGCGGAATTTGTGCGCGGATTCTCGCTCCCGCCAGGAACCGCGCTAGGGAACGATCGTTAAGCAAACAAAGGAGCAGCGACGCCCTGGCGGGCGAATTCTGCCTCAAACCAGCATAACGCACTCGCCATATCCCGAAAGCGCATGGTCTCGCGTCAACAACACCAAAGGTTCGATAATGGCTTGCGCGATCAGCATTCGATCGAAAGGATCTTTACTCACCAAGGGCAGCGTTTTCAATGCAAGCGCGTGTTCCCAGGATATTCGCAATTCGCGCACGTGCATGGCACGGAGGCCTGTCAGCAGCAGATCCCAATCGATCTGCAGCCTTCCTAGAGACGTTTTGATCGACATTTCCCAAAGGCTCGCCGAACTAACAAACAGTTCATCAGCACCCATCATGATTCGTCGAGCTCTGCTTCCGAGCTTTTGAGAACCCTGGGAAGCCCACAGTAAAACGTGGGTGTCTAGCAGAATTCTCATTTGCCTTCGAAATCCCTTAGGATTTCCGGAGGCAAAGGATCATCAAAATCGTCAGACACTTTTAACTTCCCTTTCAGAAAGCCGAACCTGAATTTCGATCCCCCCTTATTCACGGGAACGAGGCGCACCAGCGCTTTGCCAGCCTTTGCAATAATAACGTCTTCGCCGCTGATAGCCTCTTCTACCAATGCCGACAACCGGGTTTTTGCCTCGTAGATATTCACCGTCTTCATGGCTCAGGCAGGAGTAAATTGCTTGACCAACTTAGTCAAGCCTGGATTTGCTCCTGACCTCGAGCTTCAATCCACTGCAGCGCCTGGTGCTAAGACGCACGCTCCTAATCCAAAAACCGAAACGGATTTCAATTCCGGTCAGTTAGGGGTGATCGTTTACCGAGCCCTGTGATTCGATGGTTCTGGTCACTTCGTAGTGGGTAATCCGCTCACTCGGGCAGACCGAACTTTGGGATATACTGTCCCTCGGTAAGACCGACGGTCTCTCTCCATAGAGTCTGCATCTGCAGCGTGGCGATCTTGAGGTCCAGCTGCGTTCCCGTCACCAGTAATTCCTGGAGCCGTTTGGAAAAACCTCGTGGCTGTAAGGTAAAGCGATCGACCGCTTCGAGACTGCCTTTGTCACCAAAATAATATTCGACGTTAAGCGCGAACAAAGATTGCAAGAGTACGTACGCGATTTTCGTCAGGCAACCGACTGTGTTGAGGATGTCACCGCGGTCGGCAAAACCGTGAGCGTGGAAGATGGTGAATTCGGCGATTGTCAGGCAATCCAGAATCATTTTTTGCCGTAACACGGTTGGATAGATTTCTACGCTACGCTTGAGCTTCTGGATCAAATGCTGAGGATCGGACAGGGGCAGACAGCATTTGATTTCCGCCAGGTAAATGACGCTTACAAAGCCGAAGGTCGGTTGCTGATAATAATCGTGCTGATACAAGCCTTGCTGACTTTCATCGATCACCCGCTGGACCTGTTCAATCTTGCGGTACAGAAGGTCCAGTTTTCCCGCCGGGGTTTGAATCCAGGCGCCGCCGTTGACCCAAGGTCCCCACTCGTAGTACCCCACAACGGTCGGCCGCGTATTTGGCACCGAGACTTTTTCGGCACAACGGCGAATTGCTTCGATGTCGGGCGGCGAATTTTCGGAGTAGTAAAGGCCCACATCCAAGTCTGAATCATGGCGGGCGATTCCTCGCGCGTAGGAGCCGCCCAAGACTGCTGCGATGACGCCCGGTACTTTCGAAAGCTCGAAAGTAACCGCGTTAAGGAGGTCCACATGGGCCGAACTGAGACCAAGGAATTCGAGCATTTTGGGGGGAAAGCTTCTTAGAGCACTCCGCCCAGCAACAAGTCTTGGTCCAGAAAGCGAACGGGAGAGGCGGGCGTTTTCCTGCGCTTCAGACGTTCACTTAGTGAGTGGTCTCGGCTCGACCCTGAGTTCTACTGATGTCACCTTCAGCCAGCTTTCGGTCGAAGAGTTCGAGCGCCATAGCGTACACCATGCGGGCAGCTCCGGGATCGTAACGGTATCCTTCGTCACGCATGAAGGCGTGTGCGCCATTAAATTCGTGCCAACTGAAGTTGGTGTCCGCATCAGCCAGTCCATTGTAAATGCTCGCCCGACCCTCGCGCGGAACATGCGGATCCTGCCGGCCAAAGACCATTAGCAATTCGCCTTTAATCTCGGGAATCTTGTCGAGCGAGTTGTCGCTCATCCCTTTGCCGAGACTTCGTTTGTGGATATCGGTCGGATAACAACATGTGGCTGCGAGCACTTCGGGATTCATCGCCGCTCGAAAAGCGAGGTGCCCGCCGATGCAGAACCCCATAACACCAAGCCTGCCGGTGCACTTCGGATGCGATCGCAAGTAGTGGAGAGCGGCACGTGCATCGGCATCGTAACTTGACAATTCCTTGGTGATCTTATCGGAGTTGCCCCGCTCCGCTCCGGCCTGATCATAGGGCAACACCGTGCCCGGCTGTTCCAGTTCATGAAAAATCTCAGGCACCGCCACGACGAAGCCATGGCCCGCTAGGAGCGACGCAGTTCTCCGGATCGGCCCGGTGACCTGGAAAATTTCGGAAAACAGGACAATTCCCGGGTACCGGCCTTCGGCGGCGGGACGCAAAATGTAGGTCCGCATGGGTCCGGCTTGTGTTGAGAGGTCAATCGATTCGTGGTCAGTGATGGTCATAAGCGGGGCAGGGTGATGAGAATTGCCGATAAGGTGTAGACCGATAGCTGTCAATTCGAAAGCAGCGCAGGCGGGACTCGCGGCTTGATACAGCGGAACTGGAAAAACTGGTTTCCCGTCGCAGGCCACACAAACTTCCCCTGAGACTTTGCGTCATCACTTGCTAGGTGCCGGTGCTCCATCGACTGTCCATGTCATGCCGGATGACGTGGAATTTCAGACTGGAGATCTGGCCGAAGTACTTTCAGGCCCGTTCCGGCGCAGGTTGAGCGTGATTTTACACCGCTATGAGGAGAGCGAACTCTGGATGGTTGCCATCTATTATCCTTCGGAGAACTGCTTTGTTCACACATATCTGAACAAGGAACAGCTCAAGATCATCGGCCATCTTGAAGGAGTCTGACCCGAATGGCGCGAGGGTCGTCTCAATACAGACTCTCTACCTGCCAATTGGGTCTGAACCCTATTTATTTTTTGGTTGACGAAATTTTTTTGGCTTTACATCATCTCGCGTTGGCTACTATATGCTGTGGCCTAAGGGTGAAAGATCCCCTACATATGGAAAATAGCGAAGCACTTGACGAGGCGGTTTTTAATGTTGCGTGCAAGCGATCGCAAGACCGGGGACAAATCCGTCCGCCCGTCAGGCTTCTGAACGAAACGCCTTCGAAAGGCAAAAAATAACAAGACCAAAAAGGAAATAAGGAAAATGAAATCTTCTCGATCGGTGCCTTCTCAAGATGCTCCTGCAAAGAAGACTGCTAAGAAGAAGGCTGTCGCGGCCGCCGCAAAAACCCCGGCGAAAAGCCAAAAGATGATCGAAGACAGCCGGGAACAGGTTGCATTACGGGCCTATTTCATCGGAGAGCGCCGCAGATCACTCGGCATCGCTGGGGACGAAACCTCGGATTGGGTGCAAGCCGAACAGGAGCTAAGCCAGGAGTTGACAGAGAAATAACTTAGTTAGCAACAAATCGGATCTTGTATCGCACATTCGGGCGTTTGCAAGCAACGCCCAGCGGCCCTTCGTCACGCCGGATTCGGTAGCGCGATAGGTTCGGAGCGTCTCCTGGCCTGTCGTAGCCGATCCAGGTAGAGATAGATCACGGGCGTAGTGTAGAGCGTTAGCAGTTGCGACACGAGCAATCCCCCGATTATGGCGACGCCTAGCGGTTGGCGGATTTCCGAGCCGTCGCCCTGGCCGATCGCAAGGGGTATTGCACCGAACATTGCGGCTAACGTGGTCATCAGGATTGGCCGAAATCGCACGCAGCAGGCCTGGTAGATGGCCTCAGCCGGCGACAGGTTGTGTTCTCTCTCAACCTCCAGCGCGAAATCGACCATCATTATCGCATTCTTTTTCACAATGCCGATCAAAAGAATGATCCCGATGATCGAGACGATCGAAAGATCGACTTTCCAAAGGATTAAGGCAAGCAATGCGCCAAGCCCGGCGGAAGGCAGAGTCGAAAGAATCGTCAACGGATGGATGTAACTTTCGTACAAGACGCCTAGCACGATGTAGACCGCGATTATTGCGGTCAGGATCAGAATCGGTTCCGACGAGAGAGAATCCTGAAAGACCTGCGCCGTTCCCTGAAAGCTGCCTCGAATCGTGTCGGGCATATTGATGTTCCGCGCCGCTTGTTCGATGATGCGCGTCGCTCCCTGGAGAGAAGTGCCGGGATCTAAATTGAATGAGAATGTAACTGCTGGGAATTGACCCTGGTGATTTATCGCCGTCGGAGTATTGGTGGTTTGGATTTTTGCGATGGCGCTGAGCGGAACTTGAATGCCGTTTGAGCCGGGAATGTAAATTTTGCTAAGGGCGCTTGGATCTCCGAGATACTGGGGCAAAGCCTCCAGAACGACATGGAATTGGTCACGATCGTTGTATACGACCGAAACTTCCCGCTGACCGAATGCGCTGTCCAGGGCGCTATCAACCTGCTGAGGGCGGATCCCAAGTTCAGACGCCTTCACCCGGTCCACCAGGACGTTAGATTGCAGCCCGCTTTGCTGCTGGTCGGTGGTTACATCCTTCAACTTCGCGCTCTTTTGCAGTGCTGCCATCAGTTTGGGAACATAAGTGTTCAGATCATCCTGGCTCGGACTCACTAAAGAGTAAATGTATTGACCCTTTGTTGCCCGGCCGCCTATCCGGATGTCTTGCGCCGCCTGCAAGAAGACGCTGACTCCGGGTATCCTGGCCGTTTTTCCACGTATCCTCGCAACCACCTCCGTGGCCGTGACATTTCTCTCCTTCCGTGGCTTCAAGGTAATGAACATTCGGCCGGTGTTTCCGTTCCCGCCTCCTCCGCTTCCTACGGCTGAAGTTACCGAAGCAACGGCCGGGTCGCTCTTCACGATTTCGGTCACCAGATTCTGTTTCTTCACCATTGCCTCAAAAGAGATATCTTGTGCGGCTTCAGTAATACCCATGATCATACCGGTGTCCTGTTGCGGAAAGAATCCCTTGGGCACGATGTTGTATAACCAGATCGTCATGCAAAGTGTCAGTGCCGTGACTAGCAACATTAGAAAGGAATGCCGGAGCACCCAACGAAGCGACCTTGAATACACATCGATCATTCCATCGAAAATCCTTTCGGTGGTGCGGTAGAACCAGCCCCGATTTTGTTCCGGCTTTTCCTCACGCAGGAAGCGGGAACAGAGCATCGGAGTCAGGGTCAATGATACGACGGCCGAGACCAGAATGGCCACGCTCAAAGTCACGGAAAATTCATGGAATTGGCGGCCGATAATTCCACCCATGAAGAGCAATGGAATAAACACAGCTACCAATGAAATGCTTATTGAGACAACGGTAAAACCGATCTGACGCGCTCCTCTTATTGTAGCCTCGAATGGAGAGAGTCCTTGCTCCAGGTGGCGAACGATGTTTTCGATGACAACGATGGCGTCATCGACAACAAACCCAACCGAAATCGTGAGCGCCATGAGCGAGATATTGTCGAGGCTGAATTTGAGGAGGTACATCATCGCGAACGTACCGGCCAAAGCAAGAGGGACCGTGATGCAGACGATGAAAGTCGTCGATACGCGGCGCAGGAACAAAAAGCAGACCATCACAACCAGAGCTACGCTAATGAGCAGAGCAGTCTGCACGTCGGCGACCGACGCCCGAATCGTAAGGGTTCGGTCGCTCTGGATCTGAAGATGGATCGCTGGTGGTAACCATCGTTGCAACTGGGGGAGAGCAGCCTTGATGCGATCGACCGTTTCGATGACGTTTGCGTCTGCCTGTTTGCGAACGAACATCACGACGGCTCGCTTGGAATTGAACCAACCAGCCTGAAGCCTGTCCTCCGTGGCGTCGATCGCATGGCCAACGGCACTCAAGGGAATCGGAACACCATTTTTCTCTCCGATGATAAGGTTTTTGTACTGATCGGCGGTGAACAGCTGATCGTTGGTGTTCACGGTGAAGCTGATACGATCTCCGTCGATGGCTCCTTTCGGTTCATCCTTGTTTTGCCCCTGGAGAACAGCCCGAACGTTGTCCATACTGAGGCCCATCGAGGCCAGAGCTGCCGGGTCGATCTGAACGCGAACCGCCGTCCTGGCTCCGCCGCCGACATCTACCTCGCTTACGCCCGGCACCTGCGAAATTGCAGGAACCAACAGCTCCTCAGCTTGGTTGTAAATTTGTGACAACGGCACCGCGTCGGACGTCAGTGCGAGGATCAGGACTGGGGTATCGTTTGGGTTGGCTTTTCGATAGGTCGGCGGGCTTGGAAGACCGGCCGGCAGTTCACTTGAGGCCGCATTGATCGCCGCCTGCACGTCGCGCGCCGCACCGTTGATGTCTCGGCTTAAATCAAACTGGAGCGTTATGCGAGTTCCGTTCAACTGACTCACCGACGTGATTTCATTCACGCCAGCGATGTTAGCGAACCTTCGCTCCAGGGGCGCAGCGAGTGAGGTTGCCGCCGTTCCAGGATCTACCCCCGGGTAATTAGCGCTCACGTTGATTGTAGGGAAATCAACTTGCGGCAGCGGCGCCACCGGGAGGAAACGGTACGCAACCAGACCAGCGAGCATCAACCCGGTGGCAAGGAGTGAGGTGGCGATCGGCCGCCGAATAAATGCCTCGGAAATATTCATCTAGAAGGCCGGAGAAAAGTTCGGCGTAGTCTCGACGACTTCACGGGGCGCGCCAAAGCCGCGTGCGCAATCAAAGCACACCGCGATAAATCTGACCTTTTCATTCGATTTAATGTGTCATCGCCGGCTCGAGTTCCTTTGGTTTACCGGGAGCCTTATCGCGCCGGCGGCTCAGAAACTTACCAATCCTGTCCATGTAAAGGTAGATGACGGGGGTCGTGTAAAGGGTGAGGAATTGAGAGACAAGCAGGCCTCCGACAATCGTGATGCCGAGCGGCTTACGCAGCTCAGCTCCGGTACCCTCTTGGATGGCGAGAGGAACGGCGCCGAGTAGCGCCGCCATCGTCGTCATCATGATCGGACGAAACCGCAGCAGACAGGCCTGGTAGATCGATTCCTCCGGGGTCTTGCCTTCCTCACGCTCAGCATCGAGAGCGAAGTCGATCATCATGATCGCGTTTTTCTTCACGATTCCGATCAGCAAGATGATCCCAATCAATGCGATGAGCGAAAAATCCATCCTGTAAAGGAGCAACGCCAGAAGCGCGCCAACGCCCGCGGATGGCAAGGTCGACAGAATGGTAATTGGATGAATGTAACTTTCGTACAAGACGCCCAGTACGATGTAGATGACGACAATCGCCGCTAAAATCAGGTACGGCTCAGATCGTAACGAGGACTGAAATTCCGCGGCAGTTCCGGAAAAGCTGGTCGCGATGGTCTCTGGTAAACCGATCTCGGCTTTCGCCGCTTGGATCGACTTCACCGCCTCGCCGAGAGAGCCTCCCGGGGCTAAATTGAAAGAAATGGTTACTGCTGGAAACAAATTCTGATGAAGAATTGATAGAGGGGCTGTGGTTGTCCGCATCGTAGCAAATGCTGACAACGGGACTTGTGGTCCACCCGTCGTGATAGCCCCGTTGGCAGTGATTGATCCGGGGCTTGAAACGCTGCCTGCTTGCTGGGATCCGGCCGCGTTAACGTAAATCTTGTCCAAAACGTTGGGTGAATCTCTGAACTCGGGTGCGGCCTCAAGGACGACCCAAAACTGGTTGAGCTGAGTAAAAATGATCGAAATCTGGCGCTGCCCGAAACTATCATACAAAACGTTATCGATGGCGTCGATCTGGACCCCGAGTCGGGAAGCTTTTTGGCGATCGATATCAATTACGGTTTGCAGACCGTTCGTTTGCTGGTCGCTTGCGACATCGCTCAATTCAGGAAGCTTTTTCAGCCGCTCCAAAAATTTTGGCGTCCAGTCGGCCAATTCCGCCGAGTTGCTGTCCTCGAGGATATATTGATATTGGGTGCGGCTTACTTTGGTGTCTATCTGCAAATCCTGCACGGATTGCATGAAAAGAGAGATTCCCTGAATATCCTTGGTGGCCTGGCGCAACCGCTTCATAATCTCGTCTGCGCTGGACGCGCGTTTGTCTCGCGGTTTCAAGACAATGTACAGCCGCCCGGTGTTTACCGTCGCGTTGACCGTTCCGGCCCCGACAAATGCCGCGACGCTTTCGACATCCGGGTCCTTTTGAACAATATCGGAGACCTCCCGTTGCCGCTCGAGCATAGCTTTGAACGAGATATTTTGAGCTGCATCCGTTACCCCGATGATCTCTCCGGTGTCCTGGTTGGGCAGCAATCCTTTCGGCACCACGAGGTAGAGATAGATTGTAGCTATCAGCGTGGCGATCGCCACGAGCAGGGTGATGAGCCGATTACGCAGGACCCATTTCAAACCTGCATCATAAAAATTGAGCATCCCTGCAAATGCTTTTTCGCTCCATCGAAAAAGTTTACCCTGTTTGGTGTGGTCAATCGGCTTCAGGAATCTCGCACACATCATCGGGGTGAGCGTGAGTGAAACAATCGCCGAAACGATGACCGCGACGCTGAGCGTGATCGCAAACTCCCTGAATAAGCGGCCCACGATTCCGCCCATGAAAAGCAACGGGATGAAGACAGCGATCAGCGAAAAGCTGAGTGAGATGACGGTGAATCCGATCTGCCGAGAACCCTTCAAAGCTGCTTCCAAGGGCGATTCACCGGCTTCAATGTAGCGAAAGATGTTCTCGATCATTACGATCGCATCGTCGACGACAAACCCGGTCGAGATGGTCAAAGCCATAAGCGAAAGGTTGTTCAGGCTGAACCCGGAGAGGTACATGATCCCGAACGTGCCGATCAGCGAGA
>Ga0126381_100007081_pt1 | contig 12451 bp, 7 predicted proteins | sample PanSoiMetPlot_28_FD_96465 | JGI IMG/M metagenome (GOLD analysis project Ga0126381, IMG submission 96465) | Tropical forest soil microbial communities from Panama - MetaG Plot_28 | ecosystem: Environmental > Terrestrial > Soil > Tropical forest > Bulk soil | place: Panama | collected 2016-02-17
CATGGGTCAGCAGCTCCTCCGGCGCAAGCACGTTCTCCACACGCACGTTCTTGCTGGGAGGGGTGAAATAATCCGACGCCGGAACCATCCGCTCGCCCTTCGGTCCCGCAAGGCGGAAAGTCGCGCTGTAAGCCACCATCGGAACCGCAAGGCTGGAGGGATGGACGATAAAGCTGGGGCCGCCACCGAGAATCGCGTGGAACTGGTTCTCACCGGTGATTGAGAAGCACGTGTTCCCGCCTTTCTTTAGACAGACGAACTCCTCATTGCGGAAGTACCAGCAGCGAGGCCGCTGGTTCAGGTTGCCGCCCACGGTCGCCTGGTTCCGAATCTGCGGCGTCCCCACTTCGATCGCCGCGGCGCTGATGGCCGGATACATCCGAGCCACCTCCGCGTGCTCGGCAAGGTCCACCATCTTCATGGCGGCGCCGATCCGCAGGCCGCCATTCGACGGCGTGACCGTCGACTCCAGGGCGCCCTTCACATTGACGAGCCGATCAGGCTGGGTGACATAGTCTTTCATTCGCGCCAGAAGGTCCTGGCCGCCGCCGATTGGCAACGCTTGTTCGAATTGGGAGGAGAGCGCGGCCACGGCGTCTCTCTCGTTGGTCGGATTAACGTAAGCGAATGCTTTCACAAAACCTCCTGATCATGCCTTCTGCTGCCCGACTGCCTTCTGCTCCGCCAGCGTTGCCAGAACCCGAGCCGGTGTGAGAGGCAGGCTCCGTACCGTCACGCCGATCGCATTGCGAACAGCGAGCGCGATCGCGGCCGCAGTGGAAACGGTCGGCGGTTCGCCGATACCCACGACGCCCCGCTCTGGCTGATTCTTGAGCCGTACGTCGATGCGCGGAATGTCGGACATACCCGCAAGCAGATACCACTCCATATTCGGGTTCACCATCTGCCCGGTATTACGGTCAAGAATCCGATCCTCAAAGAGCGCAAAGTTCAGCGATCCGATAACGCCGCCATAGCACTGGCTTTCTGCGGTGAGGCGGCTGACCACTAAACCGCAGTCCTGCACAACGAGGACTCGAGTGACCTTCACAATTCCGGTCTCGACATCGACCGTCACCTCCGCGAACTGCGCGCCGCTCGTGGTATTGGAGGACAATCCGGGCCTCCAGTCGCCATCCGCGACGATTGGCTGCGGTCCGATGTGTTTGCAGGCGTCGGCCCATGACAACCCCTTCGCGGGATCATCTTTTACCTGAATGCGCCCTCCCTGCGCGACGAGCGATGCGGGATCGACGCCCAGCGCTGGCGCGACCTTCTCTTTCAGGGTGTCGAGAGCCTTAACCGCTGCGACGCGGATGCCGGGGCTGATACTCGCGGCCGTCGTGCTGCCGCCGGACGTGGGGCTCACCCCGTAAAGCGTATCCCCGATTTCAGGCCGAACCTGGTTCGGCTGCAGTCCAAGCGAGTCCGCCGTCACAACGGCGACGAGCGTTCTCGTACCCGTCCCGAGGTCCTGAGTTCCCAAACGCATGACGACGCCGCCGTCCGATGCGATCTCGCAGTGTGCTGGCGCCGGTCCTCGGCCGCCTCCGCCCCAGGTGTTGATCGAGACCCCCATCCCGGTCTTGATGGGAGAAGAGGTACGGTCACCCGTAGGATGCCGGCGAGACCAGCCGAATTCAGCCGCGCCCTCCCGCAAATAGCTGCGCCACATCGCGTTCGGCGCTTCGGGAGGCAGGTTCTTGATCCGAAACTCGACCGGATCCATGTTCACCTTGTCCGCGAGTTCGTCCATCATGATCTCGGTATTGAACGAACCCTGCGGATGACCCGGCGCGCGCATCGGCCGCTGCTGAGCGGCATTAATAAAGACGTCCTTGTGCGTCCGTTGGCGATTGGGGATCTGATAGATGTATGGCATCGGGAATCCGGCGGTGGCGCCCGCGCCGCCCGTTCCCCAGGTCTCAGCGTCGATGGCGGTAATGAGCCCGTCGGCCGATACCCCTACCTTGACTTTTGATGCCGCCGATGGCCGGTTACCCGTCGCCAGATGTTCTTCTTTGCGGTCGAGCATCAGCTTGACCGGAGCGTTTGCGGCCTTGGCGAGTTTTGCGCAAATAAGGCCTTCGGCGCCCACGCTTAGCGCTTTGCTCCCGAACCCCCCGCCCATGTACTGGCAAATCACTCTGACGTTAGCCTGCGGAATGCTGAGCGCTTTTGCGAAATTCTCACGAGCCCCATTGATTCCCTGGGTGGAGATCCACGCCGTCAGCTTGTCGCCATTCCATTCACATACCGTGCCATGTGACTCCAGACACGTGTGGGTGATGACTTGGGTCGAGTATGTAGCCTCGATCGTGTGCGCCGCCGCCTGGAAGCCTGCCTCCAGATCTCCGTTTTTCTGCGGTTGTGCTGGCCGCACGTTGCCCCCCGTGAACACCTCCGGGGCGGAGCCGGACAGAGCCTTTTCCACTACCGTTACATGGGGCAGAACCTCATACTGAACTTTGATCGCGCGCGCCGCGTCGATCGCGTGTTCTTCGGTGTCCGCGGCTACGGCTGCTACTTCATCACCCTGAAACATCACGCGCGCATCCTGAGAATTGCCCTGCAAATTGGCGGGGTCGCGCCAGACCAGCGCCGCTTTGACGCCGGGCATTTTTTGCGCCGGGGATATGTCCACCGAAACGACGCGCGCGTGTGGATAGGGCGAGCGCACAATACGCCCGTACAGCATTCCCGGCCGGGCAATATCGAAGGTATACTTCGCGCGGCCGGTGACTTTGTCGGGTCCGTCCAGGCGTTTGACGCGCGTACCAAGTACGGACGGGCTGGCTGGCCAGCTGAAATCTTCGTTAGCCACGGGGCGCCCCTTTCACACTGGAAACTGCTTCGAATATGCGGGCAAAAGTCCCGCAGCGGCAGATATTGCCGTCCAGTCCTTTCTTTATCTGTTCCGGCGTCGGATTCGGATGTTTTTCGAGCAAGCCGACGCTCGCCACGATGAACCCCGGCGTGCAGAATCCGCACATCAGCGCGTCTTTATCGCAGAATGCCTGCTGAACCGGGTGCAGCTCGCTCCCGTTGGCAAGTCCGTCAACGGTACGGATCTGTTTGCCCTGCACTTCGATGGCGAGAGTCGAACAGGAATAAACAGTGTGGCCGTCGACCAGCATCGTGCACGCTCCGCACGCGCCCCGGTCGCACCCCCGTTTGTTACCGGTCAGATTCGCGCGTGTGCGAAGGGCGTCGAGCAGCGTGACTCTCGGCTCAATCATCAGATCGATGTTTTTGCCGTTCACGTTCAGGCGGACCGGCGTCTCGCCGGGGCCAACCGGAGTCGGCCCGGTCTGGGCTGCCGCATCGCCGTGCGTGACGATCGTCTCGGCCAATCCGGCAACGCCGGCCGATTTCAGAAAGTTTCGACGGTTCACGTTCATACCCGTCGTCGGCTTATCATTGGTAGCCATTCACACTCCTTGCCTGCTGTACTTCTTCTCCCCGCCGCCTTCTTGAACTGGCGTACTCTCTCTGGGAAAGATATCACTTTGGGGCCGCCTCGGCTGCGCGTTAATTTCTGCGGAAGTTATGATCTTCTCGTTCCCGGATGTCCAACCCCGATGGTAGGGGGGATCGATCCGGAACGGGTATCCCGATCCTGCCGGTGTATTGCCTGTTTCTCTCGCTCGCCAGCGCGGATTTCTGGTCTGGAAACTCTGAGCCGCGCGCGCAAGTGAGCCGTCATTTTTCCGAGCCGCGCCCGCAAGGAAGCGGTTGGCCCGCCGCCAGGTAGCATCGAAAGCCATGAAATCCCAGGGCTGCTGCCCGGTACTTTCGGCTCGGTTCAACCAGCCAAGCGGTTACCTAGAAGCGCACGGTTCCCTTAATCTCCAGGAACCGTGGCGAACTGCCCGCGCCCACAAACGATCCCAAAAGACTCGTCGGAGGTCCCACCGTCGCGATGCTGCTCCCAAACAACGGATTCGAAATATCATCCACCGGCAGATCGAAATTCGTGTGATTGAACAGGTTGAACGCATGCGCTCCGAACGAGAAGAGCACATGTTCCGTGATCGCGACATCTTTCATCAACCCGAGATCCACATCGAAGAAATGAGGACCGCGGAAGAAATTCCTGCCCAGCGTTCCGAATCCGGTCAAGGCTCCGGAGGGCGCGAACTGCCCGGCGCTTAAGCATGGCGTATCGACAGGAGACCCGCAGTCCACGGATTTTGAAACCGCGCCGTTCGGAGACGCCAGGATCGTGCCGGTGTAATTGAGGCCCAGCAAGGGCGCCAGATTGGCGTTATCTCTCACGGAGAGGGGCAACCCTGTCCGGAAAAACCAATTGCTCGAAAGCGTCCAGCCGCCGAAGATCCGGTTGGGACCATAGCGGAATCCCGCGTGGCGGAACATATCGCTCAGCACGAAGCTCGCGCTGAGATAATGCCGCACATCGTAGTCGGCGCTGCCGTAATTGTTTTTCGCGTTATGAGGATCCTGCAGCAGCGTTATGCTCGCATTAGTCGCCAGAATACCGAATGGCAGGTTCGAGACGCCCCCGTTCGATACTTCGTCCAGCGCGTGGCTCCATGTGTAATTCACGTTGAACGTAAGCCCCGCTGTGAGCCGTTGTTGCAGACTCACGCTCAACCCGTTGTAGCTTGATGTTCCTCCCGAAAGATATTGCAAAACCGTTCCCAGGGCGGCATTAGGAGCCGAGGCGGGTAAGCCCGCGAAGCCGCCCGGGCACGTATCCGGCGGGCAATAGGCGTTGAGCCCGCCATCGGCAAGAGGCAGATGACTGCCATGCATCCCCGCGTAATTGGCCGTCAAAGTCAGATTCTTTGCGAGCATCTGCTGCACTTCGAGATTCCACTTGTAATAGACCGGCTGATGGAAAAACGACGGGAAAGCGTCAAATCCGGGCGGCGCGAAACCGGGGACCGACTGCGAAATGGAGTTGAAACTCCCGCCCGATCGAAACTGTGAAACCAGCGCCTGATTGGCCTGCGCGGCCGTGGTGAAAAGACTCCCGGGGACACCAGGCGCGATCGCGCCGTTCCCGATCGTGAACGCGTTGAAGCCGGGAGGATTAAAGGCGGCATTCTCGGCGAGCCCGCCGGGCAGTTCGTCGGCGAATATCCCAAACCCGGTGCGAATGACGGTGTTATCGCGGTTTGCCGGCTTCCATGCGATGCCGATGCGCGGTTCCCAAACCACGGTCTGGGTATCCGGATATGCAGTGTGACGGTCCGACACGATCAACTGGTTGTAAGGAGTGGAAGCCGCGTTCGGAACGGGCGAGCCGGTAAATGGGCTCGAGAGGCGCGAAAAGCAGTTGGCGTTGCAGGTCGGATTGCCATAGCTTTCGAGCCGCAGATTGAGCGAGACTGTCAACCGGTCGGTCACCTTCCAGTCGTCGGCCACGTAACCGCCGAAAGTATTGAACTGGAAGCCCTCCTCCGGCGAAGACGGAAACGCCTGGTTCAGCGAGGTATTTGGTCCGCCTCCGTTGAAGAAATCCGTCAGAGTAGTGGTAACCGATCCATGCAGCGGGCCCCCGACGCCTTGGAAATCAAGGACGGTGATGTTGTCGTGCAGCCAGCTAAAGCCCGCGCGGAAAGTATGGCGGCCGCGGACGTGAGAGACGTCATCGAGAATCTGATACTGGAATACGCGCCGGCCCTGCGGATAGAAAAATGGCCCCGGTTGGCCCCACGCGCCGGTCGAGGTGAAAGGTGTTCCGGAAAAGTTGAGGAAGGTCGGCAGCGCGGCCAACGCTCCGTTCGGATTTGATGGCTGGAAGACCGCCTGATAGAAAAGCGCCGACCCGTTGAACTGATTGACGGTGTCGGGTCCAAAGGTGTGGATCTCCGATACCTGGCCCGACATCTGCGGCTGATTGCTTTCGGCATTGAAGGTTGGGCCGAACGGGCTTGTGAAGGTCGGCTGAAAGCCGTTATCGCGCAGGACGCGAATGTAACCCGTGTCTTTCGGACTGAAGGTGTGATCGACGCGCGCCGACCATTGGTACTCGTGATTCAGATTGGGAGGCGTTGTGCGGAACTGAAGGGCGCAGGGCACGCCAGTGGGAAGCCCGGTGAAATCCTGACAGCCGCCGCCCTGAGGAACCGGCGTCGCAGATCCTGCGCCGGGCGCGTTGTTGTAGACCGTGAAAACCTGATTATAGAAAGGAATCTCAGCGGATTTCCCCGTAGCCGCCAGATTCGCCAGCGTCGCCGACTGGAACTGCGGACTGGGAATCAGGGTCAGAGCGCTCGCCGTGGGGAGTACGTTCCGCAGTCCTTCGTAATCGACGTCGAAGAACGTGTGATTCTTCCAGATCGGCCCTTGCGCGCTGGTTGCCCATTGGTTGAAGTTATTGAACGGCCTCGGCGCGCCGACCGAGTTGCTGAAGAATTGATTCGCATTCATGACGCGTCCGTTCCACATATAGATCGCGTTTCCGTGGAACTGGTTCGTGCCGGACTTTGTCACGTACGTGATCTGCGATCCGGCGTATTGCCCGTATTGCGCCGAATAAGCATTGTTGATCACGTTTGCCTCGGCGATATCGTTCGACCCCAGCAGCAAATTCGAAGCCCCGCTGTTGTTGATTCCGAAAAACGGATCGTTGTAATTTTGTCCATTTACGGTAAACAGGTTGGAGGTGGCCGGCATGCCCTGAGCCACGAAGTTTCCATAGCCGCCTTGAGTGTTCATGACGACGCCCGGCGCAGTTTGCGCTATGTACGTCATGTCGCTTCCGGGATTGGGTAGGTTCTCGACCATTACCCGGTTGAAATTGGTCGCGACATCGGCGTTTTCGGTCTGCAAACCCGACGTGCCCTCAACCACGTTGACAGTCTGAGCCTCCGCCGCAACGGGCATCTGAACGTTTATGGATGTCGGCTGGCCGGCGGTCACAACGATTCCCCGCCGCTCCTGTGTCTGAAAACCCTGAGCGCTTATGCTGAGGCTGTACGTCCCGGATGGAAGAAACGCGAACCGGTAGGTTCCATTCGAGCCGGTGCTCGCTTTTTGCGAGCTATTTGTTCCAGTATTGGTCAAAGTTACCGACGCGTTCGCCATCGCGGCGCCCGTTTGGTCGGTAATGGTCCCGGTAATATCGCCGGAAGTGATCGACTGAGCGCGCGATTGATTACTAAATACTGCCCATAAAGCCGCAATGGACAACAACACAGAGAGGGATTTTCGAAACATCGGGGACTCCTGAAAGCAAGACGGAAATTTGCAGGAGTGGTAAGCAGCAGGCTCTCTTCCAGTGTGTCGCCCGGAGCCAATGTAGCGCAGCTTTCAAAACAGTAGCAGCGCCCCGGGCGCCGGGAGTCCGCGGCGCGATGTTGGAATCGCTCGGCGCTGGATGAATATGGCCGATTGGAGGCGGCAAGGCGCAGCTAGGCCATCATTGCCCGAATACGCGGCAGAATGAAGTGAGACGAGACAGCGCTTCTTCACGAACTTTCGGGATTACGTAAAGCGGATCCGCCGTTGGCGCCGTAGCTGCGGCTCACAGAGGTGCCCATACTGAGGTTCTTTCGGCTGGACCGAGAGCCGGCTAGGAGACGACTATGCATATCGATAACATCGTTGAGCCAGACAGCGCCGCGGTTCGAACTGCCCTGTGGCGGGCCATGCATGTACTGGTCGATCAGCCGTCCCACGTAAGCGCCCCGCATTTGCCTATGTCTCACTGCCTGCGCATCGCAGATGCCGTCCGAAATCTGGACGAAATGGATCTTAGGACATTCAACAGCCTCCTCGGTGATGTGGCCGCAGCCAACGCGAGTGGCCAGGGAGTTAGCTCACATGGGCAGCGATAGCCCACGGCCATTTTCGTTCCTGCGTATGAATCACCGGCCTGCCAAGCCTAGGCAAACCGGCCTGACAAAAATTCGTGGGCCTTATTACTCGCCAGTAGGCAAGCGATACCTGGAGGACGTCCTGGAGATGATGGGGACGTATGTCGATTCGCTCAAGTTTGCCGGCGGATCATTCAGCCTGATGCCGGAGACTGCGGTGAGAGAGATAATCGATACCTGTCACCGGCACAACGTTCTGGTCTCGACCGGGGGATTCCTTGAATAGGTACTCACCCTCGGCGCCGATGCTGTGAACCAGTACATCCTGGAGTGCAGGAATCTGGGGTTCGACATCATTGAGATCTCATGCGGTTTCATCACGATTCCGATGGACGACTGGCTCCGGCTCGTTGAGAAAGTAAAAAGTTCCGGTCTTGCCGCAAAACCGGAGGTCGGCATTCAGTTCGGCGCCGGCGGCGCTACCGCGGCGGAAGAACTCGAAGCCGAGGGTACGCGCGATCCGGAGTGGGCGATTAATCAGATGAAGCGCCTAATTGATGCGGGCGCTGGGATGATCATGGTCGAATGGGAGGGCATCACGGAGAACGTCAAACGCTGGCGCAGTGACGTTACCGCGAGATTTGTGGAAGCGATCGGCCTGGAACATCTCATGTTCGAGGCTGCCGATCCGGAGGTTTTTGCCTGGTACGTGAAGAACTACGGACCCGGTGTGAACCTGTTCGTGGACCATAGCCAGATTGTTCAGCTCGAATGCCTTCGGTCCGGGATCTGGGGAACAAAAAGTACTTGGGACGAATACGGACGTTTGCAGAATAGTGGCTACTCCTGGCCTGGTGTTAGCAGCTCAGGTACTTTTTCGCGCGCGAATTCGTTCTACAACCGGCTTCCACTCCGGGGTGACTGGTTTTCTCAGCAACTCGACGATTCCGAGAGACTTTGCGGCGCGGGATAGAGAAGCGTGCAGTGCGCCCGTAGTGCCGATAATCATGAGGTCAGGGTGCGCGTCATGCAGGCGCTGAATAAGCGCGTACGGTTCGCCTTCCATTTCGAGATCCACAAGCACCACAGAAAACCCGACGCGCTCAATGATATCCATGGCCTGTTTACCGGTCGATGCGAGAAACACCTGCCGGTCACGGTTGAGGATTCGGGCGGCTTGGTCGAGGACATCCGGGTCGTCATCTACTACAAGAATCATTGCGGCAAAAGTCCCCTGGAAAAGCCCGATGGAGATCGAAGCGATTGTATATCGCGCCTTCAGGCGCCATTGGGGAACTGACCGAAACTGGTTTTCGGATCACCAATTGGCTGGGCAGGGCCGTGCGCGATCGCTGCCCGTGATTAGTTATTGTGTGGCGCCGAACTGACCTCTCCCAAAGCGGTCCTTCATAGCACGAGCTGCGTCCCGAACGGAACTGTTCTCAGGCAGCCGCACTTGATTAGTGGATTAGTGGTCATGATGTCGCGAATTGATGTCGCCATATTCGTTCCTCCTCAATCGCCAATTGGCCGCGTATGCGCAATGTGCGGATTCCGCTGAAGGTGAACGCCATTCCGGAGGGAGGCGAACGTCATTCCGGATAATTCCGAACACCGATCGGAGCGAAGCGACGCTGGCCTTTCGATTGTGCAGTAAGTGTTCGGCTTCGTCAAGATACTCCACATCCGGAACGCAGCGGAGGCTCTTCGACGCGGCTGAAGCCACGTATCCGCGCCCAAAAAAATTCCAATCGCCGTTATAGTTTCCGCGAAGTTTCCGCGCTAAACGGACATGCGGGGCTGAGCCAGGGCTCGGCCCCCCAGCTTTCGCCCATAAAACGAGGAATCCATGCGCCACACAATGAAAACCATCTCCAGCGCCTTCGCCACAGGACTGCTGTCCCTGGCGATAACCGCCGCGCCGGCATTCGCCCAAAACCCCTACCGCATCGCTACCGTCGCCGGCACCCCTTATGACCGCTCCGGCAACAACGGTCCCGCAACTCAGGCGTCGATCGCGGGACTGGGAGCCGCATTCCGAGACGGCTACCTGTATCTGGCGGACTCGTTCCGCATCTGGAGGATCGACCCGAGTGGGACCATCACAACCGTCGTCGGTCTCCTCTCCTCAACTTATCCATATACTCCGGTCGCCGGCTATGCGGGTGATGGCGGACCGGGTCTCGGGGCTGGGCTGCGAGGCCCCGGTGCTCTCGAATTCGATTCGGCGGGCAACCTCTATATTTCCGATAGCGGCGACGGTTGCATCCGGAAGGTCACGGCCCGTTTGATCGGCGGCGCGCCCCAGCCACTTGACGGTACCGAAATCGTAAACACGTTCGCCGGCACCTGCACGCAGACCAGCTCGGTACTCAACTCGCCCGAGGGCCTGGCCTTCGATTCCGGCGCAGGTGTGCGCGACCAAGCTTTCTACGTTGCCGATCCCGGCAATGCCAACGTCCGGAAAGTTGATATGCTGACCGGAGCCATTACAACAGTTCCGGGTTCGTTCGTGAGCCCGTCGGGGGTTGCGGTTGAGACCGCCACGGGTGCAGTTTATGTTGCAGACGCAGGCAGCAGCGCGACTCATACGCCCGGCCAGATATTCCGGGTGGATCCCTCAGGAACGGTGACGTCCATTGCTGCTCCGCCGGCGGTGACTACGCCCATCAGGGTCAGATTCGGAAACAGCGGGATTCTCTACGCCCTCGACACCGGCGCGGGGCAGGTTTGGCAGATCTCCAATCCCGGCCTCACTACCCAGACGATCGCGGCGGTTGCCGGCGTAACATTCAAAACCGGTCAGGACATCGTTCCCGATGGCGCAGGTGGCCTGTTCGTGACGGACTTGGGCAAAGGGGAAGTCTATTTCGCCGCGGGGCAGGCGGAAGCGGGTTCCGTTCTGGGGCAGTCATTTTCCGCAGGCAGCGTTATCGTGGTCGCAGGTCCCTCGTCAGTCCCGACGTTCGCCGGCGACGGCGGACCCGCCACGCAGGCCAGGCTGTTCTCGCCTAACAACATGACTCTCGATGCGGACGGTAACGTCTACATCAGCGATAACGGGAACAGTCGCATACGCATGGTGAATGCCGCAACGGGAACGATCTCGACTATCGCCGGGACTGGCGTCAGCGGCTTCGCCGGCGTCCCCGGTCCAGCAGCCTCCGCTTCCATCTCACCGGTCGGCATCCTCTACCGGCCCGGGTCCGGCCTCTTCTTCACTAATGGCTCGGCACGGGTTCTCGATGACAACAACGGTTACCTGACGGTAGCTAACGGCACCTCAGGCATACCGAGCGCGTCGAGCATTGCATTCGACGCCGGTGGAAACCTCTACGTGGGGGATACAGTGAGCGGATCCCTTTGGAAGGTGGACGCGTCCGGGAACGCGACAAAGATCGCCACCGGTGTGGCGCCGTCGAAAGGCATTGGCGTCGATCCCAACGGGAACCTTTACATCGCGAAAGCCTCGACCCACCAGATTCAAAAAGTGACTCCGGGCGGTGTGGTTTCGATTTACGCCGGCACCGGCGTGGCCGGGGGCGCCGGCGACGGGGGACCTGCGATCCTTGCCCAACTGCAGGCGCCAGGCGGATTTGTGTGCGATAGCGTGGGCAACCTCTATTTCACCGACGGGTCGAATCACACGGTGCGGAAAATCGATACGACGGGTATCATCACGACGATCGGCGGAACGCCTGGAGTCGGCGGCTATTCGGGCGACGGCGGACCTGCGCTCGGCTCACAGCTCGAAGGCGGGAATCTGGTGTTCGATGCCTGGGGCAACATCTATCTCTCCGACATCTTCAACGAGGTGATACGGGTGCTCGACAACACGCTGCCTGTAGTCACACCGACGGGAACCACGGGCGCGGCAACGCCCTATTCCGCGAATACGTGGACCAACCAGACTGTTACCGTGCAATTCGCCTGCTCCGATACGGGCTCCGGCGTAGCCACCTGCCCGGGGAACCAGGCATTCAGTTCGGATGGCGTTTACCAGGCGACGGGTATCGCGACAGACCGGGCCGGAAACTCCGGGACCGGGATCTTCGCCGGAATCGAGATCGACAAAACCGCGCCAACGATTAACGCAACCGCCACGATCACCGGCGGAACGGCATACGCGGCAGGGACGTGGACGAACCAGAGTGTTACCGTTCACTTTACGTGTTCCGATGGTGGCTCGGGAGTGGCTTCGTGTCCCGCCGATCAGGTTCTGGTTGCGGAGGGTCAGGTCGCCTCAGTCAGCGGAACGGCCTCGGACCGGGCCGGGAACACGGCGAGCGCCTCGTTCGGTCCCGTGTGGATCGACAAAACGCCTCCTGTTCTGAATCCCTCGGTCAATCCCAATCCCGTGCCGCTCAACGGAAGCGCCGTAGCTTCAGCGGGCGCGACGGACTCACTCTCCGGTATCCAGTCACAAACCTGTTCCGCCGTAGTCACGAGTTCGGCAGGCGCCAAATCCGTTAGTTGTACCACCATCGACAACGCCGGAAACGTGGCCAGCGCGGTGACTAATTACGTCGTGGTAACCGGCGCAAACGTGACGGTTCAGAACGGGCAGAGCTTCAACTTCGTGAACCAGACGATTACCGGTAATCTGACCATCTCCGGCGGCAATGTAATCCTGATCAACACGTCCGTGACAGGGAATCTGCAGA